>Ga0070741_10004579_pt1 | contig 32119 bp, 31 predicted proteins | sample Coa_R1_4_FD_66440 | JGI IMG/M metagenome (GOLD analysis project Ga0070741, IMG submission 66440) | Surface soil microbial communities from Centralia Pennsylvania, which are recovering from an underground coalmine fire - Coalmine... | ecosystem: Environmental > Terrestrial > Soil > Unclassified ... | reverse complement strand
CCTCTCCTGAGCGACCGACTGAAAGGAGGAAGTCGAATGGACATTCTTGTCCGACAGACGAGCGTATTGCCTTGGCTTGCTAAAACCCGATCACAGAGAGCACCGAGTTACACAGAGAAACCCCACAGAGACGATAAGCAACCCACCTGGCATTCCTCCGTGGGGTTCCCCTTTGGAACCCTGTGCCCTCTGTGGTTGATCTTTTCGTCTTTGGAGTGATTACTGCTTTTGATCCGGCGCACCCGATCCGTTTTGCTGTGAAGACCGCTTCACGTCAGCCTGATCCGGCTTAATCACCGCCAGATTCGCCGGCGCGTTGGGATGTACGCCGAAGTCCCAGACGAAACTGTTCATGCCCTGCTTGCCAAGCAACTCCGCCACGGCATATTCGCCGGGCTCGAGCGGCGCCTTTGGCGTCAGCTTGATCCAACCTTCGCCAAGCTGTTCAGAGCTGGCAGGAATCGTATCCTGCTCCTGATTGGATTTGCCGGTTACGCCAACCTTAATTGCGGCGACTATTCTCTTGTCGCCCTTTGGCTGCACGCGAACAATGCGGAACCGGTCCCACGGAAGCTCCGCTGCCGAAGTTTTGGCGTTGGTGTCTTCTTCGTCGCTCGCATCAATATTTATGTAGATCGTCGGCAGTGAGGCATGCACTTGCAGTTTTGAACTCGGCCCTGGAATTTCGACGGTGTGCTTTGATCCTGACACGGGATTCATAACTTGCCTGATAACATTGTGGCCGGTGTGCCGGTTGACTTCGCCGCTCGTCTGGTCGAGCGGCAGAAGTTGCGGTTCACTCAGATACGTATCGAGGGCGTAAACTCCGCCTTCCGGCGGGAGCCGCAAACCCGGAGCCACGTGCGGCGATTTTCTTTCGTCTTCCTGGCGCTGCTCCTCTAATTCCTTTTCGAGCCGCTGAGCTTCGGGAGACATTTTTCCGGTCGCCCGGTCCTGCTCATACTGTCTGGTCGCATCCCAGTCGATCATCGAATCGGGAATATCTTCCCACTCGTTGCGCTCGGCACTGTAGTAGTGAACACGGTCTCCCTGTATCTCGAACTTCGTAACGATCTGATAAGAGCCGTCTTTCAGGATGAGGCGTTTACTGCCGGGCTGGCCGAAGCAGGGAACCACCAGGCTCAGCGCCCCCAAGATCGCAGCCACACCAATCGCCAGCGGGATAGAAAATCGGGCCTGCATAGCAACGTTCGTTTGATGCTGTTTCTTGGAATTGTAAACCCCGAGCAGAGATCGGGTTTGTGTGCGGCCTACGCGTGCGCGGCTTTTGAGAGTTGCGTGACGTTGTGGGCAGTAAGCCTGAAGGCATCAGCTTCCTGGCGGGAGACTACCAGCTTGTCGACCAGACTCAAGTGTTTGATCTGAGGCGAGCCGAATTTTCGCGGCTGCATCAAGGTTTGCCGGAGGGTGAGCGTATTCAACTCCCGGCAACTCGGGCAACTGTGCAGTTCCGCAATTAGGTGCGATGTCTTCTTGTCTCCCGGTCCAAGCTTCTGCAAAAAGCTGAGATCATGTTGGGCCAACAGCAACTTCGTTTGATTCACGTCGTTTACGGGTAAGAGACATAATTTTTCTGAATCGGAGCACCAGAGATCGCACTTCTCACAAAATGGTTGCGAGCGCAAAACTGCTACCGCGGTCAACGCCGCCGCACCGAGAACTGCCACAGCTTCAGCCGCCCAGATGACCCAAAGCTCCGTACCTTTAGTTGCGTTTCCAGCTGTTGCGCCCCAGGTGCCGTATTCATTGATCAACTTGACCAGCTTCCACAACGCGTGCGGCCGAAGCATCAGCGCGATGGCGTTGAGTTCGTCCTGTCCGAATCTATGGAAAATGTCCTTTACCCAAAATGCCCAACTGAAGTAGTAAGAAGCAGCGGTGGCGCAAATGGCGACCAGGGCCGCGATCTGGACATTGCGCACCTTGCCCCACTTGCCGGCAACAGCAACGGCAGCACCTATCAGAGCTCCGTAGGTCAATGTGGCGAAACAGCAGAGCTTTTCTTCAGGAATTCGAATGATCCCCCAGGCGTAGATAAAAGCCAGAGGAAGCCCGGCCGCGAGCCCAGCTGCCAGTCCGGCGACAACGCCAATTAATGTGAACCGTCCCGAGTGTTTATAGATGCTGTTCATTGGGAAGTCGGAATCGACGGCATCTCACGATTGTCGAGTGGACGGGAGTGGCGGGCAAATTACCGAGGGGCTGAACTTACGTGCCTCGACGCACCACTAGTGGTGGGACGTTCGAGTACCGGAATGCATGGCAACGGACTGTTCGCAGCAGCTATGACTTGCGCCCGTCCGTGATGTGCCACAAAACACCTGTCGGAATCGCTCAAGTAGAGCACCCCGAATGCCCCAGGGCTGCACTGCTGGAGGCTTGCACATTATGCCGGGATATTTCTTGGGTAGGTTGAGCCTTTGGATGTGCTCCCACCATGTGTCCAGGTCCTGCACATTCAGGCTCATCATGAAATTGCCGGCATGCTCAGCGACATAAAAGGTCTGCAGTAAGAATCGGAACGATCCGATCTGAAGCTCGGCGATTTCGGGGTTGCTCCAATTTATGGTGAAGCCGAGATCGGTGTAGAACTTCTTTGAGAGCTCAGGGTCTCTCGCGGGGACAAAGGCCTTCAGGTCATTTATGGCACTGGGTAACATACTTCTCCAAAAGACTGTTGTAAGGAGAAAGAATAAAGCAGGTTCTGGGGTTCTGGCGGACTACTCTGTCCGTTGCAGGCGTTCTTCTGCGATCGTGCCCAGCAACATAAAGCCGCAGACCCGAAGGCCGGCTTTAAGAAGGGCTGTTCGTGAAGCAACGTTCTGAATGTTGCACCGGGCTGCAGGAACCCGGCCAGCCAGATAGCATCGTTTTTTCAGTTCCTGGAGCAAAAAGCTCCCAATCCCGCGTCGGCGGTAATCCTTCCGTACCTCCATGTACAAATCCGCAAATGGCGCATTGTAGTGACATAGGAAGCCGCCAGTTGCAACCACCTCTCCGTTTACTTCGACGACATAATCGCCAACTGGTTCCGTCCTGTGGTCAAAGACCTCATCGTTCTTGGTTCGGAGTCTGAACGCAGCGCCGGGGACGGTGTGCTCGGTCATCGCATGGTCTTCAAATAGAGCGACGTCAGATTTCACGCAAGTCGAGAACTCGAAGAGCATCGAAGAAAGAAGAAGGTCGTTGCTCTGGCATTCAATGTAGTCCGCGCCGGCTTTGGCGATCAGTTGCCGAAACATATCGCTTGCGTATTTTCTAAATGGCCGCACTACGAAGTATTCGAATACGGTGTCACGGCCATCGCGTTCCTGGCCCTTGATTGCGCCGTAACCGACCACTGAATCCTCGGACCGCAACAGGTACGAATCCGTCCAACCGCGCGCGTGACATGCGTCATAGCGAATCTGGAAATTGTTTTCCTGAAGAAATAGCTCACGGCAGGGCAGAATCTCGCGCAGCTCGACCCTGGCGACTGTTATGGTCATCTGACTGCGTTCGTTCATGGGTATTCAATCTTAATAGCGACTGGGGCGTGCGGACTCGCTAAGGGCTAACAGCTAAAGGCTGAGAGCCAAACACCCCAAAATTTCTCATTCCCCTCTCGCCCATGTTCTGTCATAATTGATTGTGCACCCTAGGCTGCACAATTTCCCAAGACAATTCAGAGCGAGGCAACGATGTCGGCAAAGTACATCTTTGTAACCGGCGGTGTAGTGTCTTCACTGGGCAAGGGACTGGCAGCGGCATCGATCGGGTGTCTCCTCGAAAGCCGCGGGATCAAAGTCAACATAATGAAGTTCGATCCCTACCTGAATGTCGATCCCGGCACCATGTCGCCATTTCAGCACGGCGAAGTTTTCGTCACCGATGACGGCGCCGAAACCGACCTCGACCTCGGCCATTACGAACGCTTCACGCACGCCAAACTCTCCCGCGACAACAACTGGACTACGGGCCGCATTTACGAGCAGATCATTGCCAAAGAACGGCGTGGAGATTACCTCGGCAAGACCGTGCAGGTGATTCCGCATGTCACCAACGAAATCAAGGCCGCGATGAAGAAGGTCGCGCAGGATGTGGATGTTGCGATCGTGGAAATTGGCGGCACAGTTGGTGACATCGAGTCGTTGCCGTTCATGGAAGCCATCCGGCAGATGCGCCAGGAACTCGGCCGCGAAAACACGCTGTTCGTGCATGTGACGCTGGTGCCGTTCATCGCGGCTGCGCAAGAACTAAAAACGAAGCCGACGCAGCATTCAGTGAAAGAGCTGCTCAGTATCGGAATCCAGCCAGATATCTTGCTTTGCCGGACCGACCGCTTCCTTTCGAAGGAGATCAAATCGAAAATTGCGCTGTTCTGCAACGTGGCCGAAGACGCGGTGATCACCGCCAAAGATGTTGCCTCGATCTATGAAGTTCCCCTGGTGTTTTCACGTGAAGGTGTCGACACGCTCGTGCTCAAGTACCTTCACCTCGAAGCAAAAGACCGCGACCTGAAGCAGTGGGAAGAGCTCGTACACAGGGTCTACAACCCGAAGGCCGACGTGAATATTGCAATCGTGGGCAAATACGTCGAATACGAGGACTCATACAAATCTCTCAAAGAAGCTCTGGTTCACGGCGCGCTCGCGCACAACTTGAAATTACACGTGAGCTGGGTTGAGGCCGAAGGACTCGAATCCGGCCAGCGCGCATGTGAAGAGCAACTCGGCGGCTACGACGGCATTCTGGTGCCGGGCGGATTCGGAAAGCGCGGAATCGAAGGCATGCTGCAGGCGATCCGTTATGCGCGCGAGAAAAGGATTCCTTACTTCGGCATCTGCCTCGGAATGCAGACAGCGTGCGTCGAGTTCGCGCGCAACGTTTGCGGACTGACTGACGCAAACTCCAGCGAGTTTGATCCCGCAACTCCGCACCGCATCATCTACAAGTTGCGCGAATTGCGCGGGGTTGAAGAACTCGGCGGAACAATGCGCCTGGGTGCATGGACGTGCAAGATCGAACCCGGAACTCTCGCGCACAGGATCTACGGCCAGACCGAAATCAGCGAGCGTCATCGGCATCGTTACGAATTCAACCGCGAGTACGAAGCACCACTTACGGCTGGCGGACTGCGGATTTCCGGTTCCACACCAGATGGAACTTATGTCGAAATGGTCGAACTCCCAGATCATCCACACTTCATCGGATGCCAGTTCCATCCCGAATTCAAGTCGAAGCCGCTCGAACCACATCCTCTATTCAAGTCGTTCGTTGGCGCGGCGCACGAATATGGTCGTGAACGCGAGGCGAGGAAGCACGCGGCGGAGCTGGAAATGTTCCATCGTCCAGTGAAAGTTGCGGGAAGATAAAATAACCACGAAGGTCACGAAGGTTCACAAAGGATTTTCTTCGTGTACCTTCGTGTCCTTTGTGGTTTATGGGCTTTTCATTTCAAGTCGAAGGTGTCCGCGTTGGCTCGGGCAATCTCTTCCTCATCGCCGGTCCTTGCGTCATAGAGAGCGAAAAGCACGCGATCTTCATGGCTGAAGTCATCAAAGGCGTAACTCGCTCGCTAAACGTACCTTTCATCTTTAAGGCCTCTTACGACAAAGCCAATCGTACTTCGATCCGCAGCTTTCGGGGGCCAGGGCTCGAAGAGGGCCTTCGCATCCTGAAAAAAGTAAAAGACGAAGTACACGTGCCGGTGTTGACCGACGTACACGAGACGAAGGATGTCCCCAAAGTCGCCGAAGTCGCAGACGTGCTTCAGATCCCGGCGTTTCTCTGTCGCCAGACCGATCTAGTCGTGGCAGCCGCAATGACCGAGCGGGCCGTGAACATCAAGAAGGGCCAGTTCGTTTCTCCATGGGACATGAAGCACATCGTCGAAAAATGTCGATCGGCCGGAAATGATCGCGTATTTGTCACCGAGCGCGGCGCCAGCTTTGGTTACAACAACCTTGTTGTGGACATGCGCTCACTAGCGATCATGCGTAAGTTCGCGCCGGTGGTATTTGACGCGACACATTCGGTCCAGCTTCCTTCTGCATCCGGCGATGGCGATCATGCCGTGAGCGGCGGCCAGCCTGAATTCATCCCGTTACTCGCCCGTGCTGCGGTCGCCGCTGGTGTCGACGGCGTTTTTATGGAAGTCCATGACAATCCTAAGGAAGCCAAATCCGACGGCGCCAACGCCCTGGAATCCACCAAACTGCGTGGTGTGCTGAAAGAGTTGTTGGCGGTGCAGAAGGCCGTCGCGGATGCGCACGCGACACCTTAGTTGGAATTACTCAAGATGAACGAATCAAGGCAACGCGTCCCGGAGGGACATCAGAACTTAGCCCAGCGCTTCAGCGCTGGGTAAACGGACATTGCCCGACGTAGTCCCGTAGGGACGGCACACATCAACCTAGAACATATCTCGGATCATACGGCACGCTGTATTTTCTGAGTAACCCTAGAAATTCATCTTCGAAACTTCGCTTTGCGTGATGAGCTTTCTGGTTCTTGATGTACGCAATCACGGCAGCCGTTTGTGACGCGCTCACGCTGAAGGCGCCGTAACCTTCCTGCCAGGAAAACTTAGCTCCATTTTCGTGCAGCCACTTTGACGAACTTCCTTTCAGGAATTGAATTGCTTTCGCCAGTGCGATCACCGGTGGTAAGAAAAGCAGGGCATGAACGTGATCTGGCATTCCTCCAATTACCACTGCTTGAAGTCCTTGTTTTTTCGCAATTCCCGCCATGTACGCCCAGGGCACGATTGCTGGAATATGTGTGCGACATTTGTGTCGTCACTCCGGGACTTCGCCGGACGGGCCCCCCACCCAGCGCTAAATTGTGTTGCGCCTCCGGCGCTCGCGCGACAGTTTTGCCCTCTGCCCCACTCTTCTAAAACCATCCCTCGAATAGTGTGAAGTCATCAACGTTAAGGACACATGAGCCGGCGGTACCCTGGTCGGGTGTCCACGTTCCCTGATTTGCACAACGATATGCTTCGAGCGCATCTTTGTCTGTGACGGATGTCACAATCACTTAATCCTGCTACCATTCCCCATCACGTCATCCATTCCCCATGTACGTCTTCGCCATCATCGCGGGACTCGCCATCATTTTCACGGTCCTCATCGACGCGTTTGAGACCGTCGCCCTCCCGCGCCGCGTGCAGCGGCATTTCCGCATTTCGATTTTTTTCTATCGCAATACCTGGGCGCCCTACGCCAGACTGGCAAGTCTCATTAAATCGCCGACACAGCGCGAAACCATGCTCGGCTATTTCGGTCCGCTTTCTCTGCTTGCGCTGCTGGGGATCTGGGCATTCAGCCTGATTTTCGGCTTTGCTCTTTTGCAGTACGGCGGAGGCGAGCATCTGTCGTTTGGCAATCAGGTGATCACATTCCGCTTACTCATTTATCAGAGCGGCGAAACGTTCTTCACTCTCGGATATGGCGACATCACTCCTGCTTCAACTTTCGCGCGCATACTCTCCGTAGTCGAATCGGGTATGGGGTTCGGTTTCCTGGCTGTCGTTATCGGATACTTGCCGACGATCTATACCGCATTCTCCCGCCGCGAGATCGAAATCTCCCTGCTTGATGCCCGCGCGGGTTCTCCTCCCAGCGCAACAGAGCTCTTGTCCCGAACCATAGATGTCAGGAACAAAAATAATGAGACCCTTGACCGCCTCTTTCATGACTGGGAACGTTGGGCCGCCGAAGTTCTTGAGAGCCACCTTTCTTATCCTGTGCTGAGTTTCTATCGCTCGCAGCACAGCAACCAGTCATGGCTAGGCGCGCTCACAGTCATCCTGGATGCGACTGCGCTCGTCATCGCCGGCATCGATGGCGTGAGTAGCGAACAGGCGCGCTCGACCTTCAAAATGGCGCGCCACGCGGTGGTTGACCTGGCGCAGGTTGTGAGTGCGCATTACGATCCCACCATCCCGGAAAGGCTTACATCCGAGACGCTGGCGCAGATTCGCGCTCAAGTCGCCAGCAAGGGCCTGACGTTAACGGAGGGGCCCGAAGCCGAAGAAAAGCTGCGCGAAATTCGCATGAGGTATGAACCGTACGTTCTAGCCATTGCGCGAACCTTGTATATTCCGTTGCCTCCCTGGATCCGTCGTGACACTATCAGAGACAATTGGCAGGCTGGCCCATGGGATCGGATGATACAGGCGCAGGGGCTGGGGAGAATCCATGCCGAGCGCCGCGGTGCGCAGGTTGAAGATCACTTCTGAGCTCGGCCGATCAAAGGAAATGCGGAATGGATGAACAATTTCAAAAAAACACAGATGAGTCCCAAGCTGGATCTGGCCCACCTTCGCCGCCGACAATAGCACAGCCTGCTCCGCTCATTCATTCAATTTTCATCGGTCCGGACGGACTATTGCGGCCAGGATGGCGAGTAACACTCTATCTGGTTGCGTTTGTCATACTGGTGTTGCTTATCTCCTTAGCGATCAAGACAGCGCTGCATCTGCACCCCCATCAGACTCCGCCTCTATGGGTGTTCCTCGTAGGTGAGGTACAACAGCTGGGAGTAGCGCTGATTCTGGCGTTAGCCTTCGCGCGGTATGAACGCCGTCCGTTTGGAACATACGGACTGCCTAGAGAGGGCGCGTTCGGCAAACAGTTTTGGATCGGCGTGCTTTGGGGACTTTGTGCCATCACCCTGCTGCTGTTAGTGATGCGCGGGATTCACGTCTTCTATTTCGGCGGTGTGGTTTTGCATGGCGCGCGCATATTGAAATTTGCCGCTTTTTGGGCCTTGCTGTTCCTCTGTGTGGGACTCTTCGAAGAATTTTTATTTCGCGGTTACACGCAGTTTACTCTCGCGCAAGGCATTCGCTTCTGGCCGGCTGCCGTGGTTGTGTCCTGTCTTTTCGGCGCGCTTCACTTGGGAAACCCGGGTGAGGCCTGGGTTGGGGCTCTTGGCGCGGCTTGCATCGGATTGTTCTTTTGCTTAACGCTGAGCAGAACTGGATCGCTCTGGTTTGCTGTCGGAATGCATGCATCATGGGATTGGGGTGAAAGCTTTTTGTATTCTGTCCCGGACAGTGGCCAGGTTGCGCCGGGTCACCTGCTCAATTCTTCTTTCCACGGACCGCGCTGGTTGACCGGCGGCTCGGTTGGACCTGAAGCCAGCGTGCTGGTGTTTGTATTGATTGCGATTTTATGGTTGGTATTTGATCGTGCATATCCGGCGAGGAAACAAACTGCAGGGCTATCGCAGGTCCCATCTGCGAGTTCATTCGCAGGGTAAGTCAGCCTTATATCCATGGCCGTGTGGCTCGGACATTCTTGTCCGAGGCCTTTGGGTTTGTATTCAAGTCTTGTCGATCTTGTCCGTAAGAAATGAACATTTCAGGCCCGTGGAGATCCTCTGTCGGACAAGAATGTCCGACCCACACGGCCAGTGCTGGTCCTTTCGCGGACAAGAGTGTCCGCGCCACAAGTGCATTAAATATCCAGGTTCTTCACGTCTAGCGCGTTTTCTTCGATGAATTTGCGGCGGGCTTCCACGTCTTCGCCCATGAGAGTCGTGAAGATGGTCTCGCACTCGGCGATGTCCTCGAGCTTCACTGACAGCAACGTCCTGCGCTCGGGATCCATGGTGGTTTCCCAGAGCTGCGGCGCGGTCATTTCGCCGAGACCTTTGTAGCGCTGAATGCTGAAGTCTTTCTTGCCTTCGGTCAACACGTACTCGAAGAGGTCGCGAGGAGTGGTTTTTTCGACTTCTTCCTTGATGGCTTTCTTACTCTTGGTCGGTTTCGGCGAGCTTTGCTCGGCCGGGCGGTTGGGGGCACCCGCCCCTACGCGAGCATCGTTGTCTTCGGCAGTACCTTCTTCTCCAGTTCCATCTGCTCCTGCGCCATTGCCGCTCGCGGAGCTTTTTGCAACCGTCTCCACGATGAACGGCGGCTCCATGTTGGCTTCGATCTGCTTGAATTTCGAGAGCATCTGGCGATACTCAGGCGTCGATGCGAGTTCCCAGTTAATGAGGTGCTCGGCGCCCTGATTATTCACATAACGCAGTTCCCACAAGTTGTGCTCTTCATCAAAGCGGGCTTCGACTTCTTTGAATTGAAGTTCCTTTTGCAGCTTCTTCACTTCTTTTTCGAGCTTCTCGATTTTCTTGGGCTGCGTCTTCTTGTCGCCTTCGAAGTCAGCGCGCTTTGCGAGATCGAGCTTTGGCAGCAGATCAGTTACCTGCTCTGCGCGCAGGCGCTTGTTCACCTTGTCATAAAAGGTCAGGTATTCGTTCAGTATAGTGATGAACTTCGCCAGCGCCGCGCCTTCGAGCTTGGCCGCTCCTTCGCCGTAGCGGACGCTCATGCCTTCTGCGGCGCGCTTGACCATCACTTTTACGAACTCGCGTTCGTCTTTGATGTACTGCTGCGACTTGCCCTTCTTGATCGAGAAGAGCGGCGGCTGCGCGATGAACACGTTGCCACGCTTGATCAGCTCCTGCATGTGGCGGAAGAAGAACGTAAGCAGCAGCGTGCGGATGTGCGAGCCGTCGACGTCGGCGTCGGTCATCAAAATAATTTTTCCGTATCGGAGCTTCGAGGCGTCGAAGTCGTCTTTCGCGATCCCGGTGCCAAGGGCGGTGATCATGGCACGAATTTCCTCGTGCGCCAGCATCTTGTCGTAACGCGCCTTTTCGACGTTAAGAATCTTTCCTTTAAGCGGCAGGATTGCCTGGAAGCGCCGATCTCGTCCCTGCTTGGCGGTTCCGCCTGCGGACTCGCCTTCGACCAGGAACAGCTCGCAGCGCTCCGGCTGCCGTTCGCTGCAATCTGCTAGTTTCCCGGGCAGGCCACCGCCATCGAGCGCGCCTTTGCGGCGAGTCAGGTCGCGCGCCTTGCGCGCGGCTTCGCGGGCGCGGGCCGCGTCGATTGCTTTGTTGATGATCTTGCGAGCGACTGTGGGATTCTGCTCAAGGTATGCGCCGAGACGCTCATTGACGAACGCCTGCACGATCCCGGCGATATCGGAATTCAGCTTGCCCTTGGTCTGGCCCTCGAACTGCGGTTGCGGAAGCTTCACGCTGATGACGGCGACCAATCCTTCGCGAACGTCGTCGCCACTTACGGTCTCGCTGTCGTTTTTAAAAAGGCCGAGCTGCTTGCCCGCGTAATTGATGGTGCGCGTGAGCGAGGTGCGGAAGCCCGAAAGATGCGTACCGCCATCGACCGTGTTGATGTTGTTAGCAAAGCTGAACACGGATTCCGAATACCCGTCGTTGTACTGAATGCCGATTTCCATGGTCACGCCGTCGCGCTCGGCTTCCATGTAAATTGGCTTGTCGTGCAGAACGCTCTTGCCGCGATTCAGGTGCTTGATAAATTCCGCAATGCCGCCGTTGTATTTGAACTCGGCCGATTTCGCTTCCCCGGTCTTCGAGTCTGTTGCGCGTTCATCTGTAAGCGTGATCTGCAGACCTTTGTTCAGGAAGGCCAGTTCGCGCAGGCGCTGGGCCAGCGTGTCGTAGTTGTATTCCGTCGTGGTGAAGATCGACTTGTCCGGCAAGAAATGGACTTTCGTCCCGGTCTTTTGCTTCACGGCTCCGGTCTTCTTCAGCTTCGAAGTCGGCTCACCTTTTGAGTAGGTTTGTTCCCAGGTGAATCCATCGCGCCAGATTTCTAGTTCCAGTTCTTCACTGAGCGCGTTCACGCAGGAAACGCCGACGCCGTGCAATCCGCCGGAAACTTTGTAGGTCGAGGAATCAAACTTGCCGCCGGCGTGCAGCTTGGTCATTACCACCTGCGCGGCGGGAATTTTTTCGCCGTCGATGTCCATGGGATCGACGGGAATACCGCGGCCGTTATCTACGACCGTGATCGAGTTGTCGATATGAATTGTGACATCGATCTTGTCGGCGTGGCCGGCAAGCGCCTCGTCAACTGAGTTATCGACGACTTCATAAACAAGATGGTGCAGTCCGATGTCGCCGGTCGAGCCAATGTACATTGCCGGGCGTTTGCGGACGGCTTCCATCCCGCCGAGCACCTTAATCGATTCGGCAGTGTAGCCATTACCGTTTGTAGCCGGCTTGCCGTTCTTCGTTTTTTCCAAAATTGGTTGGGGAGCGATCTCTTTTGTGGCCATTCGGATTGGGGGAGAATGACCCAAAGGGGTGCCCCATTTCTCGCCGATTTTGCGAGAAGTGGGGACAATTCTCCGATGTCCTTTACGATGCCCTGGAATTTCCCACAAATTACTGAAATTCCAATAACTTAAGGCATCTTTTGATACTTAGGATTTTACCACAATTCTGGCCGATTTTCGAGGGCTGAACCGGAGCGGTAAACCGTTAATTTCAGGGTAGTTTTTCGCATCAAAAGTTAAAGACTTTAACCACAGAGGACAGACACTCCGCCAAGATCGCCCAGGCAGTTTCTCGGCGTACTCTGTGAGCTTTGCTCAGCGAACTCTGCGGTTATTTGCTTTGAGAAGTAGCTAAGAGCCAAAAGCTAAGAGCTAATGGCTCACACCCGATCCTGATAACATAAGATTCTCAACGTATGAGTGTTCCTGTTTCGCAGATGTGGACGGTGGCGACCTATGTGCTTCGGCAGAAGATGTCGGGACGCAAGCAGTATCCGCTCGTCCTGATGCTTGAGCCTTTGTTCCGCTGCAACCTGGCGTGCGCCGGATGTGGAAAGATCCAGTATCCTGCCCACATTCTGAAGCGGCAGCTCACGCCCGAGGAATGCTTCAAGGCGGTTGATGAGTGCGGCGCGCCTATGGTTTCGATCCCCGGTGGCGAACCGCTGCTGCATCCTCAGATCGCCGAGATAGTCGAAGGCCTAGTCGCACGCAAGAAGTACATCTATCTGTGCAGCAATGCCCTCCTGCTGAAAGAAAAGATCCATCTATTCAAGCCGTCAAAGTACCTGACGTTCAGTATTCATCTCGATGGCCAGCGCGAGCACCACGATCTATCGGTTTGCCTGGAGGGTGGATACGACAAGGCGTTTGAAGGCGTGAGAGAGGCAGTCCAGCGCGGCTTCCGCGTTACGACAAATACGACTCTATTCGACGGCGCCGACCCGAAGAGCGTTCGTGCATTCTTCGACGAAATGATGGAACTCGGTGTCGAAGGCATGATGCTCTCGCCGGGATACTCCTATGACAAGGCTCCTGACCAGCAGCATTTTCTGGGACGCGCTCGCACCCGCAAATTGTTTCGCTCGATCCTTGCGAATCGCAAGAAGACCTGGCGGTTTAATCAGTCGGTGCTCTTCCTCGAGTTTCTGATGGGCAAGCGCCATTACGCGTGCACACCCTGGGGTATGCCGACCTACAACATATTTGGCTGGCAGAAGCCGTGCTACTTGCTGCAGGACGGCTACGCGGATTCCTTCAAAGAGTTGATCGAAACCACAGAATGGCAAAATTACGGCACCGAGTCCGGCAATCCACGCTGCGCGAACTGCATGGTTCACAGCGGATACGAAGCGTCAGCTGTTAACGACACGTTCGGCTCTCTGCGCGGATTCCTGGACACCGTGAAGGCGACACTGTTCAATCGCTACGACGATCCAGGTGCACTGCGGCTGCTGGATGAGATTTCATCGCAGCATGTGAACCCGCTGGTGCAGATCGAGACGGGGTCCTTAGAAGAGACGCGGGTATGAAGACTCCCAGAGCCGTGCTTGCTAGTACAAAACCTGCTCCACGGCGCAGATATGTAAGTTTGCCGATTTCCACGCCAACAGGTGGCACTCTTCCCGGCGTCGACCTAAACCGCTCACGCGATCTTGAGGACCGAATGAGCCTCGTCGCTTTCCCGGAAAGGATCGAATACAAATGAGCGTACCGCAGCGAGGCACCACGAATCCCGAAGAACTTGAAATCGCCCCTGGACGCGAGCACGAAAATCTCGAAGGCTGGATTCCGCAGCTGGCTTCGGATGAAGAGGTCCGCTCGGCCCTCGAAAAGGCGTTCGATTATCGGGGCGATATTACGATCACTCTGAAGAATAGCGAAAAGATTGAAGGCTACATTTTCGACCGTCGTACGGGACGCACCCTCGCAGATTCAAATGTTCGCCTCTATCCAAAATCAGGCAATCAGAAGATTGCTATTTCCTATGCCGATATCGCCGCCCTCGCTTTCACCGGCAAAGACACCGCCGCCGGCAAGAGTTGGGAAGCGTGGATGAAAAAGTATCGCGAGAAGAAAGCCGCGGGCGAAAAGAACATTGGCCTACATCCGGAAGCGCTAGAGTAACTAGCGTCTGTGTGGGTGGGACATCCCTGTTCGACCGAATCGTTTCGATATTCACGCGCGCTGCCTTGAAGAGAACGGTAGCTTTGTCGGACAGGGCCGACCAGACTTATTCCGGCACAAAAACCAGGCACACCGGCGCGGGCACTTTCGCCACCTCACCTTGGGAGACAAGCTTTCCAGTAGCCGAATCAATCTTGAATTCAACAACATTGCCGCTGTTCTGGTTAGCGACGAGCAGCCGCGCTCCGGAAGGATCGACTGCAAAATTGCGCGGCTCCTTGCCTTCAGTCGGGACTCGCTGCACGAATGTCAGCTTGCCGGTTGAATGCTCGATAGAAAAAACTGCAATCGAATCATCGCCTCGGTTTGATGTGTACAGAAATTTCCCGCTTGGATGGATCACAATCTCTGCCGCGTCATTGCGCCCACTAAATCCAGCCGGAAGCGCCGAAATCTTCTGGATGGAGCGAAAGGTTTCTTTGTCATTGGCAAAAACCGTGACCGTCGAGTCGAGCTCGCCTAACACATACATAAACTTTCCATCAGACGAGAAAGCGACGTGGCGAGGACCGGTTGCGGGAGCCGCGGTCGCGGAGAAGAAGTCTTTCGCCCCTTTACCCGCAGCTGGAGAGTCGCCCGGAGTCAATGTGCCTTTACTCGCGTCAAATTTATAGATCAGCACGCGGTCAAGTCCAAGATCAGCAACATAGGCAAAACGATTCCGCGCAGAGACCTCGATCCAATGTGCGTGCGAATGTTCCTGGCGCTCTTCATTCGGGCCGAGTTCGCCTTTGTCTTCCTCGACCGAAGATGCTTCTCCGACGTGGCCATCTGGCGACACAGGGAAGACAGCGACGTTTCCTCCGGTGTAGTTGGCAACCAGCAAGTATTTGCCGGTGCGATCGAAAGAGATGTAGCAGGGATCGGCGCCTCGCGAGGCGACCTCGTTCAGTTCCGTGAGCTTGCCGGTCTTGCGATCGAGCGCGAAGGCAGTCACGCCGCCGCTCGACTCACCTTTGTATTTCTGAAGCTCATTAACGGCATACAGAAATTTGCCGCCTGGGGCTACGGCAAGGAATGACGGATTAGCCGTCTCAGCTGCCACGCCGAGCGGCTCGGCTTTGCCGGAGCCCCCGTCGAAGCGATACGAGTAGATCCCTTTGCTGCCCGTGTCCTTGCCATCGGAACCGGTGTAGGTGCCGACGAAGAGAAGATACTTTCCCGATTCGGCAAAAACCGTTCCTGCAAGAAAAACGACAACTACGACGAGCGTTTGCAATGTTCGTTTCATCAATTTTCCTTTACTGTGTGCCTGAGACGAAAACCTCAAAATCTTAAACCGCAAAGGACGCAAGATCTCAAAGAAGCACAGGGGACTATTTTGACCCGGCGTGGCTCGCACGCCGAGTCCCAAGGTTCAGGTTCGCGATCAGCTCGTCCACTTCGTCTTCCCTTCCCCCGATGAACGTGAACGAGACAATATAGCCTTTCTCGATCATGGCTAGGGAAGTCTGATACATGGTGAGCTTGTTTCGGGGTTTACTGAAGTCACCGCGTACGAGCTGCTTTGCACCGATGGAAAACGTGTAAGGGTCACCTATGGCTTTGAATCCGCGCTGCTCGGCGAGTTCGGTGATGGCGCCGAAGTAGTCCGCGGCGGTCTTGATTCCGTGATAATTCGCCAACGGCTCGGCCGCGATGATTGCAGCGGAATCGATGGTGTCGCCGGGAGCTCCGGGCGGGCGCTCGAAGACTGCGAGCAGAGTTTCGGAGCCGGAAGAGCTGGCCTCCGGCTGACTCTTGCCGCCGGGCTTTGCAGCTTGATCATTGTTTCCAGTAGGCGCAGCCTCCGGTTGGGCTTCTTCGCTCATTTCCGAAGTACGATCGACCCAGCCGTAGGGGACTTTGTAGGTAAAGCTGAAGCGGGGACAGCGAAGTACTTGGCCGGCTAAGGGACCGCACTGAGTAGCTGGTTGTGTCTGTGCCGGCTTTGCGTTCTGTGCTGACAGAGCAGTTGAGGTCAACACAATAACAACGAAATGGGTGAGTTTCACTTCTGTATCTTAACGGAGGAACGCGTAGGCCCTTCGATTTCGTTGGGCGATCCGCAAATGAATCGCCCAGTCCCGCTCAAGATGACAGGTTAGGTGTTTGGCCTACACCAACTGCCCGGCCTCGGACATTACCGGCTCGGCGCAGTGCGCGCAGCGGCGGGCGGCGATGGGAATCTCGCTGAGGCACTCCGGGCACCTCTTGGTGGTGGGATCAGCGGGCGCTGGGGCTTTGCGCATGCGTGCAACCAGCAGGTTGACGGGTGTCACAACAAAGAAATACACAGCCGCCGCAACCAGCAAAAACGAAACCGCCGCATTGATGAAGTCTCCCAGCAGAAACTTGCTGCCGTTAATAGTGAAGGCAATTGCCGAGAAGTCAGGCTTGCCGACAACGGCAGCGATTAGAGGTGTGAGGAGGTCTTTGGTGAAAGCTGAAACTACAGTCGCAAACGCCGCGCCTACGACCACACCGACCGACATATCGATCACATTGCCACGCAGAATGAACTGCTTGAATCCGCTGAGCATAGGAACCTCCAAAGATTGGGAGAAAGTAGTATTGCCGGTTCGGGAAAGAAGAGTAGTCCTCGGTCAAGGAAACGTCAATCAGGTGGTTCTGCGCTAATCCTAAGTCGACGGGCCGAACTCTTCAGCACACGACACCTTGCGGTTGCCCCACCCCGGGGTCCCCAGAGCGTCCGGTTCTGGCGTTCTGGGGTGGCACCCTTGTCGCGTTCTTTGCGACAGGGTGTGGGGTTATGAATGAGGAGGCACCATGAGCTGTCTACTGCTCTACCGGACTCACATCGTTGTTAGGCATACGCGAATGCAACGAGAAAGCCACGTTGCGCTCCTGGTTGACTCTCACCGTTTGCGGCAAGTCGACCAGAGACAGAGCCAACGTTTGTTGGGAACCATCTTGCATGACGCAGTGCAGATCCGAGCCTTCAATCCAGTAGCGGGTTGCGAGCACGGCCGCGCCAGCCTGAAGCGCGATCACTGTGATCTGCCCGTCGTAAGCCGAAACTCGCGGCTGACTATACGTGGCGCTGCGGACTGCAGGCTGATTGGATCGCACCGCTAAGTCCGCCCGGTAATCGGTGGCCTGTTGATATTGCGAAGAGGCTCCCCGATAGGCGCTGGGGCGGTAGTCTGGCATGGGCACGCCATTACGCGCCACGGCGAATGGCACTTCGACATCTTCCATCAGGCGAAGAGTTAGGCGCGTCTCGCCTTTCAGCGCGGGGTATGGCCCACGCGCCGGCAGTGTCATAACCTTGATCGGCCAGAACACGGGGATTGTCCAGAGGAATGCATCGCGCTTGGGATGGCCTTTGCCCTTGATGTCGCCCTGGGCATCAACCTTATTGTGCGGCGCGTTAATCACCTTCGCCGAGAGCGGCAGCACCTGCGCACCGGGCAGGATCATGCGATCGAATTCGATGTTCATCCAACCTTTGCCCCAGAAGTGGCCCGGGGCTTTGTAGTCCTGCAGGTGCCCGCTAAGCTGGGCGCCACGCGGGAAAACCGAATGCCCAAACGATCCGAGCGGACCGAGATGGCAAAGAACGGGATCGCCGACCTGCGCGGTTTTGGGCGAGAAGTTGGGCTCGTCCATGGTGCAGCGGAGGAGTGTGCCGGCTGGAATGATGTCCCTGGCACTTTGGACGGCGTGTGCAGTTATTGCGAGAGAAAAAACAACGAAGCTGGCGAGAAACAGGTACTTCCGAGACATGGTGGCCTCCTCGTGACAACTAAATTAGGAGCACACCCCATTCTCGGTACCCGAGATGGGCAGGATTGTAGCACGGGAAAGCGCGCATGGAACTAAGAAATGTGCTGCGTTTAGTGTGCAGCGGGACCGTCTGGAACAACAGGTTCTTGCGGAGGAACCAGTTTACTTCATCTGCTGAAGTGGATCCGTGCGACACCAAGAGCAAACAACACGGCTATGTGTGGAGCACGCCTCGCACAGCGATCTGATCTGTAAGTTGACGCAAAAGATCGTCTCTTTCCGGCGGTTGTCCCTCCCGAAGTGAGTGGACCACATCTTCCCAGAGCGTGTGATACACGTTCGGATCGCCCATGCGGTAACCACTGGCAGGCTGGCGAACAAACGGGTACACAAGCCATGTGACCTCGGCATTTCCTGGAGTTTGTGTGCGTATTTTGGGAAGAGTTTCAAAAAGTGTGGAGTCCACAGCGACAAAGAAGCGCTTGTCCCATCGACGGAAAATCGGAACCTTGAGCGCCAACTGTGGCATCAGGCGCTTTTGCGCGGAAGAACGGAAATCAGGTCTCCGAAACGCCTCTTCGGGCATTAAATACCCGAGAACCCGTAAATGGATGGTTCAATGCCTAGTGTGTAGCCGATGGGGCTATCGGCACGATGCTCCGAAAGAGTTCTTCGGGCGAGCCCACCTAGAACGATACTTCGAGCCCATGAATCTCGATAATCAAGGCCTCTGCGAGCGGTGCAGGTCGTCAACGCCTGACCGAATTTCAAATTAAGGCGGTAACGACGTACGTCCACGCCTTCGGGGAATCGGGGTCTCGCGTCCCTCTGAGACGCGGGCTGAAAGAAGATTCATTGAGTGACAGTTTTGATTGCGATTAGCTCAACGGCGAATCGCTCATGCGGAAGCGGGTGCGAACGTGTTCAGAGAGGAACTCGATGGCATGGCGATTCGCGATCGGGTCCATTTGCGCAAGGTAGCGCATGGCCTCGACGAGAACACGCTGCCCGTCTACATAGCGAGGGTCAGAGGTACGCTCGCGGGATTTCTTCCGCGTAACATCGGGGGGGACTGGAATGGTAAAAACTTTCGCCATGTCGCTCGCTTTTAGGGGACTTCTACTGCTGTTGGATGGTGAATTCGAGTATAACGCCGCATTTCCCATTATGCAGCGCGAAACTTTAGACCATTCACCTTTGTAAGCCGCTGATTATTAGTGGGTTATGACCTTTGTCTTGTCGGATGTTTGCAATTTGAATACTTTGCTGGGGATTTTTTCATTGAGGCGTGTGTCAGTGTATTCGGCTAACCGATAATCGCCATTAGGCTGCACTAGCTTCTGCTGCACTGAAAGGCCCGTTTTGGGATCGATCCACAACAGGATTTGTGAGAACTGCCTCCTGATGTTCTCAGACTTGGGAGTAAGCTCGAGTTCCGCCGCGTCGACACCGCCTACTTTCTGCGTGCCGTTGTATTTGACTTCGAACGACTTGCGCAGATCGCTTCCGCCGCTCCCAAATCCCAGCACGAGAAAGGTCTCGAATTCTTCGCGGTGCGCACTGGCGTCGTAAACATCCACGGTCTCTAGCTTGGGCTGATACAACTGGATCTTTCCTTCCGAGAAGACGACTTGCTTTTTCTCGGGAGTAACAATATCAGCGGCCATCTGGGTTTCTTTTCCAGTGCGGCGAAAATAGATTGTGCCGGTCTGTTTCTCGGCAACATCGTTGATCACGCTGTTGAACATGGTCCAGGTGAATTTGGCCTGCGCTGAGCGAAACTGCGCGGCAGTGGTGTCCATAGTGGCCAGCACGCTGTTCAGGTCGGATTGGGCGATAGCATATGGGGCTACGGAAATCGTGAATGCCAGAACCAATTGGGCGGCGAGCTTCAAGCGGGAATTCGACGATGGCAACATTTATTCTCTCTGTATCCAAACCCGATAAGCGACTACGTGCCCGTGGTTGTCTTTTACCGTTTCATATCGTGAGATGGCTACTCCGCCTGAAATGGGTTCAATAACTCTGAGCAAGGCGGCTCGAACCGATGCGTCATCGCCGCTCGGGACGGCTCGCGCCTCCACCTGATAGATAAATTCACCCTTTCCGTCCGGGTAGATAACGACGCCACTGGAATGCGGGTTGCGTTCGACCGGGCGGTCGTTGAAGTTGATCAGCCGCGGGGAGAAGAAGACGAACAAGAGAATCAGCGTAACCATCACGTCGTATTGAATGGTCCCGCGCTCGTACGACCAAAAAATGAAGCTTTTTGTGGTGCGCCAGACCTTACTCACAGGTATGGACGGCGCTTTAGGCTCGGCGGTTTTGAGTTCAGTGTGCAAGATAAATCGATTAAATCATTGAGTCATTCAGTCATTGAACCAATCGAAAACACCAAAGTTAAATGGCGTGCCTTCCAATGACTCAATCATCAAAATGACCTAATGATTCAATTCTTCCACAGTGTAGATCGTTTTGGCTCACGGCGAGTTGCCTTTACGGCTGCTTTCTCGGCAAGATACGGTTTACCCCCATGTAGGGTCGCAGGGCATCTGGGACAACAATACTGCCATCCGCCTGCTGATAGTTCTCGAGGATTGCCAGCCAGGTGCGACCGACAGCCAGTCCGCTGCCGTTCAGAGTGTGCACGAATTCCGATTTCCCTTTACTTTCAGGCCGAAAACGAATACCAGCGCGTCGAGCTTGAAAAGACTCGAAATTCGAGCAGGAGGAGATTTCACGGTAAAGCCGCTGCCCGGGAAGCCAGACTTCCAGATCATAGGTCTTAGCGGACCCGAAACCCATGTCGCCAGTGCACAGCACCATCACCCGATAGTGCAGCCCCAACTTCTGGAGTATCTCCTCCGCGTCGTGCGTCAGCTTCTCGAGATCGTCATAGGAACTCTCGGGACGGGTGAATTTGACCAGCTCGACTTTTTGAAACTGATGCTGGCGGATAATGCCTCGCACGTCCTTGCCGTAAGAGCCGGCTTCGCTGCGAAAACAAGGTGTGTAAGCAGTCAGGGAAATTGGCAGCCGGGCGCCATCGAGTGTTTCGTTGCGATAGAGGTTGGTTACTGGAACCTCGGCAGTTGGAACCAGCCAAAGGTCCTTTTCGCCGTGGGGCACGCGAAACAAATCGGCGGCGAATTTCGGCAACTGCGCCGTGCCATACATGGAGTCGGAATTGACCATGTACGGCGGCAAGACTTCGGTATAGCCGTGTTCGCGGGTGTGGACGTCAAGCATGAAATTCGCCAGGGCGCGTTCAAGGCGGGCGCCGGCGTCCCAGTAAACAGCGAAGCGGGCGCCTGAAATTTTGGCTGCGCGTTCGAGATCGAGGATTCCCAGTTGTTCACCCAGCTCCCAATGCGCCTTGGGAGTGAAATCAAACTTCGGCGGCGAGCCCCAGCTGCGGACCTCTACATTCGCCTCTGAAGAAGTCCCAATAGGCACCGAAGAGTGCGGCATGTTGGGAATGCCGATTAGGACCTCGCTCAGGCGGCTGTCATATTCTTCCGCAGCCTTTTCCAATTCCTGGATTTGCTCGCGCATGGCCTTTGTGTCGGCAACAATCTGGCTGGTGTCCTGTCCCGATTTTTTCATCCCAGGAATCTGCGCCGATAGCCGATTGCGCTCGGCTTTCAGCGTTTCGGCCGACTGGATCGCCTGCCTTCGTTGCGCTTCGATGGTCGGGAAGTCCTTTAACACAGTCTTGGGATCCATGCCGCGGTTGCGAAGCATTTCTTCGACTCTCGGCAGGTTGTTTCGGACGAAGGCGAGATCGAGCATGAGAAGAATAATGTAATGGAACGGCGGTCGAATTTGCACGTGAGCCGACGGAGTTCTCAAGTCTTGTTCTTGGGCCTCGAACTTTGCAGAAGATCATAGGAGGAAGGTTGTGGTTGCATTTAGAATCGCGCCATGATTCCTCAAGATCTGCTCGAAATTCTGGTCTGTCCCGCCTGCAAGAAGCCGCTCGCGGTGCTGCTAAACCCGGAGAGGTTGAAATGTGCCGAATGCCGGCGAGTCTATCCAGTGCGCGATGACATTCCAATCCTGCTGGTGGATGAGGCTACGATCGACGCTGCGTAACGTCTTGTCCGGCGTGTGCGCGGTTTGTAGCGTTCGAAGCGCCTCCGGCTATCAAACAGTAACTGTCTCAAAAGTGGCTTAAGTAATCGTCAATTTGACACTTTATGTCAGGGGTCATACAGTACTTTTCCTCAACCTTCCTTCGCCTCCTGCCGATGACATAAGCAACTTCCCTGAAATTCAAGGGTTTAAGGAACCGAGGACTTCTCCTCAAAGAGCTACAGGATAAGCCTCATGTTCGGCAGATGAATTGCATGCAACAAAACTGATTGCTGCTGAGTCTAATGGGTAGAAGCAGTCAGGGTCGGAGGTGAAAAATGAGGGAGAGATTTTCGGTGACGGAACTAGCGGCTCTGCGAAACGACCTGCTGCAGGGAGGCTTGGCTGATTCGCGTGAGGCCGCGGAGCTGGTTCAAATCTTCATGATGGGGCGCGGATACGGTGTTTCGCCGCAAGCTGCTCGTGATGCTGTGAGCCGGGTGGAAATGTCCGGTTGCGCGTTGCCAGTGTTGCAGCGTGAACTCGAAGGACTGGCACTGGTGCAATAAGGTGTTTTGGATTGGGAGCTCTAGCCTGCTCGTTTTGGTGATGTCGAGGGCAAGTTTTGATATCCGCGGGGACGAACACTGAACCGCCGCTCCCCACAGATGAACGACAAGGAAACAGCCGGGCAAACCAGCCCGGCGTTCTTGTTTGTGGATGAGAGGGTAGCTCGCTTACTGTATCAACCCGCCGTTCGGTTCCTCTTCCGCCGGAATGACCACAGCCGCCGCTACTCGATCCCCCGGCTCCATGTGCAGCAGGCGGACGCCTTGGGCTGACCGGCCCGATTCGCGGATGGTGCTCGAATCCATGCGGATGATTTTGCCGTACTGGCTGATCAGCATGAGTTCCGAGTCCTCGCTTACCTGCGCGATGCCGACCACTTTGCCGTTCCGCTCGGTGGTCTTCACGTTGATAACGCCTGAGCCGCCGCGTCCCTGGAGGCGGTATTCGTCGGCAGGCGTACGCTTGCCGTAGCCGTTCTCGGTGACGGATAGGATCAGCGAGCCTTTCACTGGGATGCTTTCGTCGGTCGCGGTCGCGCCTGGTACTCCGGCTTCGGCTTTGGCCTTTTCAGCTTCAGCTTCGGCCTTCTTCGCATCCTTCGGTGTGGTCGCCATGCCAACGATGTAATCCTTCTCGTCGAGTTTCATTCCGCGCACCCCGTAAGCCGGTCGTCCCATATCGCGAACGTCGGACTCGTCGAACCGGATCGCCTGACCATCGTGCGAGGCGAGGAAAATAATCTGGTTCCCGTCGGTGAGCGTGGTGCCGACAAGCTCATCGCCCTTGTCAATGCCGATTGCGATAATGCCGCGCGACATCACATTACAGAAGTCTTTCAGCGGCGTTTTCTTTACCGTGCCGTTGCGCGTGGCGAAGAAAATGTATTTGCCCTCTTCTTCCAGATTGCGCACAGCGAGCATGGTGCGAACGGTCTCGCCAGGTTGCAGCGCAACCAGATTGCCGACGTGCTTGCCCTTACCGGCGGCACCGACGTCGGGAATTTCATACACCTTTAACCAGTACACACGGCCTGTGTTGGTGAAGATCAGAATGTACGCATGCGTCGAGGCGATGAACAGATGCTCCACGAAATCCTCGTCGCGCGTTTTCATTCCGGTGCGGCCAGTTCCACCGCGCCGTTGCTGGCGATAAGTCGAAATCGGCGTCCGCTTCAGGTATCCGCTATGGCTGACCGTGACCGCGACCTGCTCATCCGCGATCAGGTCTTCGAGATGGATTTCAGCAGCTTCGTCTTCGATCACCGTGCGTCGCTCATCGCCATAAAGCTTCTTGATCTCTTCAAGTTCGGTGACGATCACTCTGCGCAGCTTTTTCTCCGAACCGAGGATCGATTCGTACTCGGCGATGTTCTCGCGCGTAGTGCAGAGTTCTTTGTTGATCTCGTCAATCGAAAGCCGCGTCAAGCGGTGCAACTGCAGTTCGAGAATTGCATCGGCCTGAATCGCAGTAAACGGCTTTTCGGGATCGAGCTTCGGTGCGCGCCCTGTTGTGTTGATGTCGATTTTCTTGCCGCCGAAGTACGCAACTAAGTTCTCGCGAGCATCGGCGCGGTTGGCGCTGCCGCGAATGATCGCGATCACGTTGTCAAGATGATCGAGAGCAGTGAGATAGCCTTCCAGAATGTGCTCGCGGTCTTTGGCCTTTTTCAGCAGGAACGCAGTCCGGCGGCGCACCACGTCGACGCGATGATCGATGAAGTGCTGGATCGCCTGAATCAGACCCATTTCTTTTGGCTGGCCGTGCACCACCGCGAGCAGGATCATCGAGAAGTTTTCCTGCATCTGCGTGTGCTTGAAGAGCTGGTTCAGAATGATCTGCGGTTCGGCCCCGCGCTTGAGCTCGATCACAATGCGCATACCGTCGCGGTCGCTCTCGTCGCGAATGTCGGAGACGTCTTCGATGGTCTTGTTGTTGACCAGCTCGGCCATCCGCTCGATCAGGTAGCGCTTGTTCACCTGATAAGGAATTTCGGTGATGATGATGGCTTCGCGGTCTTTCGAAAAAGTTTCAATCGCAGCCTTCGCACGCATAGTGAAGCGGCCGCGGCCGGTCTTGTACGCGTCCAGAATTCCACCCTTGCCGTGAATAATTCCCGCGGTCGGGAAGTCGGGGCCCTTGACGATCTTCAGAATTTCGGGAAGTGAAGTCGCGGGATTGTTCACCAGCATGATCGCGGCTTCAACGATCTCGGTCAGATTGTGCGGCGGAATCTTGGTCGCCATGCCGACAGCAATTCCGTCCGAGCCGTTGATCAACAAATTCGGAATGCGCGCGGGAAGAACATCCGGTTCCTGCTCGCTCCCGTCGTAGTTCTCGCGAAAATCGACGGTGTCTTTATCGAGGTCTTCGAGCAGCGCGGTCGCAACTCGCGCCAGACGAGCTTCGGTGTAACGATCAGCCGCCGGCGGGTCGCCATCTACTGAGCCAAAGTTCCCCTGACCATCCACCAGCGGGTAGCGCATCGCAAATGGCTGCGCCATGCGGACCAAAGCGTCATACACGGCAAGATTGCCGTGCGGATGGTACTTACCCATTGTGTCGCCGACGATGCGGGCGCACTTGCGCGTGGCGCGGTTGGGCTGCAGGCCCATCTGCTGCATCGTGTAAAGAATGCGGCGATGAACAGGCTTCAACCCGTCGCGAACGTCGGGCAGCGCTCGTCCAATAATTACCGAGAGCGAATAGTCGAGATACGACCGCCGCATCTCCTCTTCAATGTTCACCGGCTGAATGTTCGCGGCGCCCGGGCCACCATCGCCCGGAGGAGGAGTCAGGGGAAGTTGAGGATTCTGATCGTCTGCCATAAGGAAGCCTCTAGCTGCTAGCCTCTAGCTACTAGCTGAAGCGCGGATTTTCGTGAACTGAAACGAGACCTGAAAGTGCTTGTAAATAACTGCAAAATAATATGTTTAGCAGCTGATTCGGGCTTGTTTCATTATACCACGTCGCAACAGTTTCAAGCTTCGGGCCGCTCAAAAACGAACCACGGAGAGCACAGAGGAACACAAAGAAGAAACTTCGCTGAGGAGGTCAAAATCCCTACCCAAAGCGCGCGACAAGTATGGGGCACCCGAGCTGGGCGTTGCAGCCTTTCCCGGCGTCCGAGTCTGTGCTTAACGATTCGGACATCCAATTCCGCAAGGAGAATCAGTGATGATGAGTCAAGAGTCACGCCGGCTTGCAGGCATTTTGCTCGTTGTGCTGCCGACGGTCGAGTACGGCGGATATTTTCTGCTTACGCAGCTGACCACGCCGGGATCGGGCTATATGGAGAACCCACTGCGGCAGAACCTGTTTCGCGCCGGTCATGCGCATGCGGGCGTGTTGCTGGTGCTGTCTCTCATCGCATTACGCTATGTGGATGAGGCAAATCTATCTGAAGCGTGGAAACGTTACGTACGCTTTGCAATTCCCTCGGCGGCAATTTTTCTTCCCGCGGCGTTCTTCTTCTCCGTACTCTCGCCGCATGCAACCGCGCCAAACGGATTTATCTACCTCGCCTATGTGGGTGCCGTAATTCTAGCAACCGGTCTGCTTGTTCTCGGAGTGGGCCTGATCGGAGAAAAATGAAGAGTGGCGCTCAGGGACGGATGTAAATTTCATCCGGGCTCGAGGGTAGTTCGAACTTCACTCCGCGCTCCTGGTTTTGCTTCAGGGTTGCAGGGACGTCCAGCGCAGAAATTTGAATGGTTCGGGTCCACGCCCCTGTGGTCCAGTAATCGGCCTTGGTATGGATGGCTTGGCCGATGATCGAATAATTACTGAGTTCTTCTGTGTGGCCGTCGCGGAAGACAAGAACTGCCGGCGGCATCGGTTTGGCTGAGGCTTGCTGCTTGCCATTGGCGCCGGAAAGAGCACGATCGGATGCTGCCGTGAAATTCGTGACCTTCACCCATTCATTTCCGCGTAGTTCGAGCAGAACAGGATCCGGAAGCGGCTCAATCTTGACCTCCGGCACAGGAGCCGGTTGAGGCGGCGGTTCCGGGGGAAGGTATTCGACGCCATACGGAACGTAATCATACGGTGTGTAGAAGCCGGGATAGAAGAAAGGAGTGCCGAAGTGACGACCGGCGGGAGAGAAAGGCGGGTGGCTACGCATCGCCATACCGCTTGATCCAAATTTTCCGGCAGGCGTCAAACCACCGATCTGGCTCTGTGCAGCCGCGGCCGAACCGAGGAACGCGAGGATGATCGCCAACAGCACACCTCGGGATGTTCCTGGGTACGCCATCTACCCCTTTAGGCCTTCTGGCTGATCTGAACTCTCAACTTACAGGCCACCGAAGCGGCGTCTTGCAGGTTTAATTCACGCTGCCTTGCGCTGGAACCTGGAATTCGATGCCTCGGTCGTCATTTTCCTTTACTGTCGCAGGAAGATCAAGATCAGCAAGCTGAACCTTCTTCGAGCGGCCGTCATTGAGCTCATAAAGCGTTGCTCCGACAATCGCGTAATTTGCCACCTCATCCTGATGCCCATCTTTGAAGATCAGCACCGTGCTGGGTTGCTCGGCAACGGCCTGTTGTGCACTTTCTGTTTGCGCTGATTGCTCCCGCTTGGCGTTCAGCTCGGCTCGGTAATCGTTCAGTTCCTTGCGATAGTCATTCAGTAATTGTTGATGCGCGTCGTAGTCGCGCTGCGCCTGAATCTCATTCGAAACCGTGTCATCGGACGCATAGTTATCTTGCATGTAAACCGGATATGCGTACGGGGCGTAATAGCCTCCATAGAAGAAGGGTGTTGCGAAACGGCGATGGTGATCAAACCCGAACGGCCGATGATGAACTCCGAAGCCAGCGGTATTTATTCCGCCCGGAACAACGCGAATCGGCTGGCTTACGCCAAAGCCCTGTGAGGTCACGCTGGCAGGAACGCCGTGAAAACCAGGGTGCCCGCCGAAGCCGAATGAGGTCACGCTGGCGGGAACTCCGCGTGGAGCGACGGTACCGGTGTGGAAGCCCTGCATCTGAGCTGATGCCGCGGATACCAGCAATACAGCTCCCAGCAAAACAACTGTAAAAATGAGTTTGCCAGAATTTTGAGTCCCCATATGCGCCCCCTGAAGAATTAGAACGCCACACCACCACCGAGGTTGCGGAAACTTCTTAAATTTTACGCCTTTCGGGCAAGTGAGCTGCCATTACCGCCCGAGCTGGAATGGCCATTACTGGCGTGCAATGTGGACCAAGCCAGCCAGACTCCACATGGCGTTTGCTGCAATCAGACCGGTAATAACGGCAGCAATCAAGTCCCGTCGGCGGGTTTCCAGTAAATCCGCGGCAATTCCCGCAATAAAGACGAAAAGAAAAACGACCGTTATGAGGCCGTAAACCGAGACGGAATCGTGAGGTGAGAGCAATCGAAGAAGCGCCATTAAGATCACGATGAGAAGCGGCGCAGTGTTTCCGAAATAACGGGCGCGGGGCCAAATGAAGAATGTAAGGAAAACGCCGGGAACCACAACAAGGAGTATCGGTCCGCTTTCCACCAGCTCCCTTACAAACTGCAGGTAGGCGCCGGGCATTTTGAGCGAACTCCAGCTCGCGTCCAGCCAGCGCGCGTGGCGCAGGCTAGAGGTGAACGTGGCCGGGTGAAAAAAGTAGGAGCCAAAGAGAATGATCAATGCGATGAGGCACGATGCCGCAAGGATCACACTCGCCGCACGTTTACGGTTCGGCGCCAAATAAAGCATGATCCCGAGCAGTACGGGAATAATGATCACGAAGCCAAATTGCGAGCCGATCGCTAGAGCGAGTGAAACTGCAAGGAGGACGATGCGCCGCCAATTCCACAACACAACTTCACGCGGCGCATACAGCGTGTGTGAAACAGCAATCGCAGTGAACACCGCCCCGAACGTTCCCCAAGCGGGGGCAATGTTCGGTGGAGCGGCCCACAGTACCGCGCTGCGAATTACCGCTGGAGAAAAACAGTAGAGTGCAAGCGCAATGTACCCCCCGGCATTTCCATACAGCCGGCGCGAGACGTACCAGAGCGAGGCGCCCAGCATCGTGCCAAAGAACACGTACGGCGCGCGCGTGAGCCAGGGCCAGAGCCATGAATCCGCTGAAGGACGAAACAGTGCGATCGGGGCCGTACCAATCAGGAAGTAGAGTGGCGAGTGGTTGCGATCGAAGAGTTCATCGTAGTTTTGGTTGGGATCGCGGAAGGCGATCTTGATCGACGGTGTTCCGGCGATCCCTTGGCCGCGCCATTGCGCAATGCCTTGCTCCATACGGACGAGCTCATCTTGACTGAGAACACTCGAGGGCTGGTGAGCGATCAACCAGGCGCATTCCGCGATAAATACCAGCAGAAGGACAGCCGCAAGAAACTGCGGTGTTCCGAAGCGCTCGGATGCGAGGGGTTTGCGCATGGGTAAGACGGATGTTTGAGTCGATCTGTTCAACTCGCCTTAATCACCATGCACGTTGCTTTAACTCCGGATCTCCTTCGATTCGCTCAGGGGCGAGCCTGTCCGAGCCGATCAAAGCCAAGGTGTCTTTCGAGGAGCCAGCCTAAATCGGCAGTCCCTGGACTCTTACCGTGTTGCCGCAGTCGCCTGCTCGCGATCGACATCCTTGAGGCGCGCAGCTTTGCCACGCAGACTGCGCAGGTAGTACAACTTGGCGCGGCGAACCTTGGACGAGCGAACCAGTTCGACTCTGTCGATTACCCGCGAGTTCTCGGGGAAAATTCGTTCCACCCCTTGCCCGAAACTGATCTTGCGCACGGTGAAGCTGGCCTGTGGTCCGCGGGAACGGGCTAGCACCACGCCTTCGAACGCCTGCAGCCGCTCTTTGTCACCTTCCTTGATCCTTACCTGCACGCGCACAGTATCGCCGGGCACGAATGGTGGCAGGTCAGTGCGCTTTTGCTTGGCCAAAAGTTTTTCGATGATTAGGTTCGACATGGTCCTGTCCTCTCGAGGCTACTTCACCCCATGAAATTGTCATTCCGAAGGACCTCAGTCCTGAGGAATCTGCATTTCAGCTTTGAGCTGCGAGCATTCAGCTGTGAGCAAGAAAGATGTGATTGCTCACCGCTCACTGCTCGCCGCTTCATTCAACAACTCTCTGTCTTCTTCACTCAACCGAACCTGCTCAAGCAAATCCGGTCGGTTTGCCAACGTTTTTTCCAGCGCCGAACGGCGACGCCATCGCTTAATCTCTTCGTGGTTGCCGTTGACCAGCACTTCCGGCACTTTCATCCCGCGAAAATCCGCCGGCCGCGTGTAGTGCGGATAATCCAGCAATCCGCCGGAACCACAAGTCGAATCCGGCGCTGCCTGTGTGGGTCGGACATTCTTGTCCGACAAATCGGTCCGTGTGGCTCGGACATTCCTGTCCGAGGAATCATTGCCACCCAACTCATGGTCCACTACAAACGACTCCTGCCGCGTCGACGCCTCGTTCCCGACAGCGCCCGGGATCAGCCGCGTAACCGTGTCCACTATGACCGCCGCCCCTAATTCGCCGCCGCTCAGAACATAATCGCCGATCGAAATCTCACGATCGGCAAGGAATATTCCGACGCGCTCATCCACGCCTTCGTAGCGCCCGCAGATCAGAACGATTCGTTCAAGCCCTGCTAACTCAGATGCCAGTTTCTGATCGAAGCGCTTGCCCTGCGCCGAAAGCAGCACAACCGACTGCTTCTTTGCCTCGCGTTCTTCACGCGCTGCGACGTTCAGCGACTCCACGCATTCAAAGATCGGTTCCGGCTTCAGAATCATTCCTTCGCCGCCGCCAAATGGGCGGTCATCTACAGTGCGATGCCGATCGCGGGTAAACGCCCGCAGATCGTGAACTGCAATCTTCAGCAGCCCGGCTTCTCGCGCCCGGCGAACAATTCCGTAATCCAGCGGCCCGCGAAAAAAATCCGGGAAGATGGTGATGACGTCAATTTGCCGGCAGCTCTTAGCCATTAGCTTTTAGCTCTTAGCTGTGTCGGTTTGGCTAAAAGCTAAAGGCTAAGAGCTACGTCGTTGCTGCTTCTTCTCTTCTTCCGTCAGCGGGGAATTTACTTCGAGCAAGCCTTCCGGCAAATTCATCTCGATCCGCTTCTGCTCGAGATCAACCCGCAGCAAGAATTCCTGCGCGTAGGGAATCTCAAGCTCCCGTTTGTCTTTCCCGGTCGCGAGGCCGACAACGAGCAATGGCGCTTCTCCCGCGCCGAACCGAATGTCACTGACGACGCCGACTTCAACTCCGCGATCAAAAAGCACGCAACCGACTAAATCGCTAACGAATGCCGCGCCCGGTTCTAGCTTTGCGCGTTCGCTCAGTGGAACCTGCAATTCGCTCCCGACCAGCGCCTCGGCATCGGAGATCGAATCGACGCCCGCGAACTTCAGCACCAGCCAATCTTTGTGCGGCCAGGCGTCTTCGATCTGTAATTCGCGCCGCGCATCGTTTTGCGCCAACGCAAAAACTCGAAGTCCCGCATGCAGCCGGTTCGGAATGTCCGTGTGGAGCTCGACCGCGACCTCGCCAACTCTGCCCTGCGTCTTGGTTATTCGGGCAAGCGTGACGAATTGTTCTGCCGTCCCTCCGGGACTCGCGGTCATCTGATCGCCTACCCAGCGCTGACGCGCTGGGCTAAACTATTCCGCTCCTCCGGAGCTGGTGTCTTGCAAATCGCGACGCCCGACGGTACCGGCGATTCGCGTGGCTCGCACATTCTTACCCGGCATTGCCTGTGTAGGTCGGGCATTTTTGTCCGACTAGCTGCGTCCGATCCTTCTCGGAATCCCTTACTCCAGAATCTCCAACTCGTAGCGCTTGCCGTCTTTTGTTCCTGCGGCGTGCAGCAGATTGCGCAGCGCCCGCGCGATCTTGCCGGACTTACCGATCACGCGCCCCATGTCGTCTTCGGCGACTTCGAGCTCGATGACGACCTCGCCGTCCTCCGGCACTTCTTCGACGAACACCTGGTCCGGCGCAGTCACCAGCGCCTTAGCGACGTGCTCGATGAGTGCCTTCGGGTTGGGAGCCTGGTCAGTCATGACTTCATTCGCCACGAGTAGTACGATCAGCGCGGATTTCAGCTCTTAGCCATTAGCTTTTAGCTCTTAGCTAAATCGTGATTAGGTTTGGCTAAAAGCTAAGAGCTAATGGCTAGAAGCTCAAGGCGAAAATCCGTGCGAACCTGCGGCTGTTTTGTCGAAACTTAAGCCGCCGGTGTTGGCGCTGCGTTCTGCGCGAACCCCAGAATCTTGGCCATGCGGGCCGAAACCTGAGCTCCTTTCGAACGCCAATAATCAATGCGCTCGCGCTTGAGCTCCACGCTGGCCGGAGTGGTGCGGGGATTGTACGTCCCCACAATCTCCACCGGACGCCCGTTGCGCGCCCGCTCTTTTTCAATCACCACCACACGGTAATGCGGCTGCTTGCGCGCACCCACGCGCGCCAGACGAATC
>Ga0070741_10004578_pt1 | contig 32123 bp, 39 predicted proteins | sample Coa_R1_4_FD_66440 | JGI IMG/M metagenome (GOLD analysis project Ga0070741, IMG submission 66440) | Surface soil microbial communities from Centralia Pennsylvania, which are recovering from an underground coalmine fire - Coalmine... | ecosystem: Environmental > Terrestrial > Soil > Unclassified ... | reverse complement strand
CAACGACATCTAGGGGGCGGAGCTTCGACTGGCAGATTGAACAAGCTCTCCCCACCCGTGGGTCATTCGGTGGTAGGCCGAACGCGGATAGCTCCCGTGCCGCAGGCGATATCGACTGTGCTGCACGCCTGAAGACGTCAATTGTGATGTTGTCGATACACGTTTTGCAAATAAGGCTGCCATCAACCCTAGTGGCCATTTGCTTTTTTGCAAACCATCCCTGGCACTCACTGCATGGAAATCGTTCAGTGGTGAACCATCCCATCAAGGTACGCTCCATACCGGAGGCAGTTCGGGACGAACACAGACGCTCCACGTCGCCCCAAGCTGTCGGCACTAGCCGATAGGTCGGCAGCAGCCTACACCAGACAATCGGGGGGTGTCCAGCGTCATCGCCATCCGATTCGGCAGGAGGCTAAGGGAACTGCGGGTCAAGCGAGGCTTGTCCCAGGTAGAGATGGCGCATCAGTTTGGCATAGATCGCGGGCACATTTCAGAGATAGAGAACGGCAAGAAGAATGTCTGTCTGCCCTTGCTGGAGGTGCTGGCGCGGGGATTTGGGATTAGCCTTTCAGAGCTGGTGAAGAATCTCTAGGGGCCGGGTAGCGCCCTGATTTGTTTTTTACGGCTGCTTTTAGTTGTTGCGGTCTGCGTCGTTGTAATCCACGCATTTCTTGGACGGGGCCTTGGGCTGCGGCTTGGAAACGTCAACGGCCAGAATGCCCCGGCAATACTTTGTCCAGTGCGAATGCCCAAAGTCGTCGTCGTAACTGATGGTTCCATAGACGGCCACGTAGTAGTCACCGCCATTGAACCAGTCTATGTCCTTTTGCAGAGGATGTACTGTGCGTTTGGTTCCCGCCCGCGTAGTCGTTACGACCGGCACCCGCAAGTACCGGGGCGCCTCGCCAGGGAAGAAAGTTCCCATTTCACTAGTCACACACGAGAAAAAGTGGTCAGAATAGTTGAAATCGGGGTCTTCCCCCTTTTTGACCATTCTCAAGCAAAAATTAGTGACAACATTTCGAGCAAAAGTCTTACCGCCATTGACAATGTAAACTTCGTCGACAATGTCCTTGCCCATTTCCATTGGCAACATCCGTTCGCTACCCGCTGGAATAAAGAGCCAAGGGCGTTGATCTTGCCGCATCTGGCGCTTAATGGCCGCTACGCTATCTTGAGCGGCGGTAACTTGCTGTTGCGCAGCTCCTGCGCTGGCGGTGAGTTGCCGTACAGCTTCGGTAATCGAAGCAGAGATCGTATCGGCTTTGTCGGCTTGCCTTTTTGCGGCCGTGACCAAAATATGAGTATCAGACGAGCCTTGGTGAATTTCGTACAACTGCCATCCAGCAAAAAAGCTGTAGAGAACGGTTGCGAGCATCGTGACTCCAGAGAAGATGACAATTAGTTTATTATTGAGCGACACAGAGCGCCATTTCTCGCCCAAGGTGCGTTTCCTGGATGGGTGTCCCTCACGGGGTTCGCCCTGATTGCCTGCGGTAGCTATAGTCTCCTCCTAGGACTTGCACTTGGATTGCTCCAAGGCAGTTGCTTGTAACCGTCACTTCTTTAGTGGCTGGAAATCAAACCGTATCACATTGGATTCGGAGCACGATTCATGCCAGTTTACAAACTTGAGGAACTCAAATTAGGACACTACCGTTTGTCACCACAATTGATGGGTTTCGTTGACTCGCACGAGCTTGCAACCGAATTCAACGTACGCGTCTTCCCCGAACCCGGGCTGCAACGGAGGATAAAGTCCAGAGGTTGAGGTTACGGGTTGTGCATCGCCGCCGGGATAGCAGGTCACGGTGAGAGATTTGAGGGTGAGGTTTGTCCCGTTGTGAACGTGCGAATGGTAGGCGTCCTTGTACGTGATCTGTATTCCGCGCAATATCGCTGGATCATCTATGCCGGAATCGTAGTTGACGAGAAAGTATCCGAAGATCAGTGCAACGGAAATAGCGATAACCACCGCCCATATCTTGGCAATTGTACGCGCTGGTACTCCCAGCTGCCGCAACTCCTTCGTGATGAGCCGCGCCTCTCGAATTGCTAGGCGTGGCCCTCTTGTTGTCGATTTTGGCATAGTCTCTTATTTACATCCTGTCCAGGAGACCGTGGGCCCAGACGCGGGGAGCGGCAGAATAGTGCGCCTAGGTAAGGCCATTGTCAAGATGCGAGGTTTCCATGTCAGAACGCCTGCTTATCTGCTTGGGGGCCGCAACTTCCGGAAAGCGCAATTGGACTAAGGAGATGGCGGAGAAGGTCGGCATTGACAGGAGCTTTCTGGCCGACATTGAGAGGGGAAAGAGGAATGCTTCTATTTTGTGTTGCGTTCATTGCGGAGGGCCTGGATACCAGTATGGCAAAGCTGTTTGCTCGACTCTCAAAAGCGAATATACCCTCAGGGGTCTTCCGGCCATTTGTAATACCACTCAACTCTCTTGGTCCTTCCTAAATAGTCAGTGCACACCATTGTGTGCGGAAGCGAAGTGCCACCTTCCCCTCTGCACGTTGCGAGCCACGAGAAATCTTGTTGCAGTTGTTTGATTTGTCCGGTGTCGGTTGCATGAGGACCAATTATCAGGGTTGATCCAGTTACAACATTGTCAGCACCGAATCGAGTGATCTGGCCGTCGTAGACAATCGAACAATAACGGAACTGATTGTTCACAAAGAAATTCGTGTCCAGAATTACTTCTGGATTACATCCTATATAAACGTTATGTACGTACACGTTAACGGCGCCTGGCGTGATTCCCACCCAACCCGGCTCCTGTAGCATCCACGCAATGAAATTGAACTTATAGGGGGGCAGGGCAGCTGATTGGAAGGTCGGCTGGACAACTGAGTCTACCTTCCCACTCCGGAGTATGGCGATCTGGTCAGGTCCGCCAACACTCTTGTACCTTCTGGATGTCTGCTGCTTCAATATTTTGGCTAAGTCTCTCATTTGATCTACGGTGAGTTGCCTGAGCGTGTTTGCGCTTTTTGCACTCATATACTTCCTAATTGCAGGCTGATATCGTAAGCGAAGAGGCTTGTCCATGATTCCATTTGCAAGATCACTGGCTCCATGCGCACCGTAGAAAAAATTATCCTCGATGACTGTTTCCGTATTTTCGTCAATTGAAGTAACAACACTCCCGTCACGAGTTTTGGACGTGTTTAAAACAAAACTGCCAATAGTGGGTTTTCCATTCACATCATATCCGACTAGAAAGACCTCCACTCGGTACTTCTCAGCTTGCCAATAATCCGAATTAATCTCCGCGACGCCGGATACGAAAAACCGAAATATCGAACTCAATATCCCCATCTTGTCGTGAAAGGTGAGAGGTTTGTCCCACTGAGAAGATTCTCTCTTGTATTCTTCGATCATCACTGACGTGTTGTTTAAAAATTCCGGAACTGCATCAGTGGATGTCGATAGAAAACCCGCCACTGCACAGACTGTGAATGCATCCAGTTGAAAAAGTTTTCTTCCAGATCGTCGGAGTTGTTTCTGGTTGTCCAAGATTCCGGTGGTCTGCATGCTATCGGCGAGGACCACAATGCCATTCGGATTCGCCATTACGATATTTATGCTGCCGTGAAAAATTGATGGAGTATTGCCGGGCAACTTTGGTGTCGTCGCTAGTAGTATCCCGATTATCCAGACAACCTGCAAAGTTGAATGCCTGCTGCTCATTGACTGCGCGGGAACTCGTTGCGTCATCTTTACGGCTGAAATGCCCAATATCGACCTTCTTTCGTATCCATCTGTTTCATGCCGAATCGCTCATCTGGGGGGTCGCCATGCCTGATCAGAGCAAAAATATCCGAAATGATGGAGCGTTCGTCCGCGTAGTACGTATGGCCGATTAACGTCGTGTCGACTGCAGAAGCGTCCACGGTATCTATGCCATGCATGATGAAAATGTTCTTACCGGAACTGCCTGCTCGTGCGTATGAGTGTAGCGATTCTGAAAGCTGTAGCATTCGATCCGAGGAGGAAGCGTATAGCGTAATTCGTCCAGCAACCTTCGACATGGCAACGCCAATCTGCCGCAGAACCTCGCTGTCAATATCTGGCGCAGCCAATATCACTTGTTGAAAACGCACCTTCGAGGGCACTTTAGCCAATTGTTCCAATGCAGCAGCCACAGGTCGTGTACCCATGCTGTGCGAAATAATGTGAATTGATCCGCCCGGCGAGTTGGTTGCCAGAAGTTCTAAAAAGCGGCGGAAGTGCGGAGCGGTCCACTCAGCTGTACTTTCGTCCGCCGAGTACGCCCAGGAAACTCCTCTTGAGGGCCAGCTATAGGCAATCGTAGGTCCATCGAAATGTAGGTCATAGGCGATCTGAGCTGTGCGACGTACTGCGTCTGGAAAAGTATTGTCATAGCCGTGGACGAACACAAGTACCTGCTTGTGGGTCGAGGCACTCACGTCCTTCCTAAGCTCTGCTGAAAAGTCCGATTCGGATTCGGGTTTTACATCTTGAACCATAACGTGTTTGCGCGGATTCGGCTTGAACTCCAGTTTCCAGATTTGTGGCAGTTCCAACCGCCCTAATTTGTGATCTCGCGGCAGATGTACGTCGCATGTACCAAGGTGCAAACCGTCGCCATTATCCCTGTGGCCGCTGTAAAACTCGCCTGGGGTGGATGAGAGGCGACGATCGGTGGCATAGAATACTTTGATGACAACGCCGTTTAGCTCAGAATCACTTCCCGTTACGATTCCTGGCTTTAACTTCAGCCTCAACATTACATAACGAAATTGTGGCATTGTACCGAGCGAGAAGGTTTCTACATCATGCAAGTTCTTGTAATTAGCTTCGACTTCGTATCGACGAGGGCTGTCGTTCTGGCTTAGCGGAATCTCGAATGTGAATTCGCCATTTCTGTCAGTTATTCCAATCGCCAGTACGACTCCTTCTTCATCGAACACCCGCAATCTCGCTCCCTTGATTTCACGGCCCTGTCTGTCCCGCACGGTTCCGCTGACTTCCGCCCGAATTCTCGCTGGTTGGACGACGGGAGCAAGCTCCTGAGTATTCATGAAAGGAACGGCGAACTTGTTTGTTGCAAGCGATGCGACGACAAGCGCGAAAACTGCAATCCGGAAAGATTTCATAGGATGTTTATCGAACTCGGAGGTACAGAAACTCTCCCAAAAATAGCAACTTTCGCCAATACGACACAAATGGACCTCTCGCTTACCAGATTGCGCCCTTCCGTTGCTGAATTTCACCAGCGTGCGCCAGCCAAGGGACTCCAACCACAAAAGAGGGCACCCGGTTGGTCATAGCCCAAACCTCTCTGCGGGAAATCCGCACCACACCCCTCGCTAAAGGGGATTTTTCGGCTGACCTGGGCCTGTCCCCGTCTCGGGAATGCAGGTGTGCGGCGCTTCGGAGTCAGTCCGGAAAATAATACGGCAAAGTGTAGAATGCCGAGGCTACCCTGAATCGAGCATAGCAATGGAACGGCGTGGAGAACCTCGCAAGAAGGGAGATCTTGTCGTTTCTATTTCCGGGCGAGATAAAGCGGGAGTACGGTTCACTCAAGACGCTGTTGCGAGCACCTTAAGCGCGAGCGGCGCGCTGTTGTCCGGGATCACGCGCCAGATGCGTACAGGCGACCTGATTTGGATTGAATATAGCGGACGCAAGGCGCGGTTCAAGATAATCTGGGTAAGGAACTCCGACTCGTATCACCTCACTCAAGCCGCCGTGCACCGCCTCGAATTCGAGGATTGTCCCTGGAGAGTGGGTTTGTAGGAAAAGTGTGAAAAGTTTTGCCTCGACGGACCGTCAGCTGGCGAGCACATCCTTGATAGTCGGCAAGAGACTGCTGCTGAGTTTTTCGCCTTTGGAAATCACCTTCTTCACCCCCGCTTTACGTGCCTCTGTAACCAACTGCTCGGATTTGAACATGGTGCACATGAGTATGGGTACGCCGGGAGCGATGCGGGATATTTCACCTGCTGCGTCTAATCCGTTTTTAACAGGCATGGCGAAGTCCATGATGACAAGATTTGGCTGTAAGCTAACGAAAAGCTCCACTGCAGCTTGGCCGTTCTCCGCCTCGCCGCAGACTCGTAGTTCTGGATTCTGTTCTATGCATAAACGCATCGCCCTCCGCACCGATGGGCTGTCGTCAACCAGGAGTATCTTTGTCGCCATGGTCCTAAGTAACGGTCACGAGCTTGGATTGCTCGTTAGCAAGGGGCGGTTGTCTGTGAGATTAGGACTGTAGGCGTAGAGTCCAACGACTCTCAGAGGTCGCACAGAGCGTCCGGTGGACGAGATGGTACTCTGGCAACATCTGTCTCAATCTACCCAATGCAGGAAATGCGAAGTGAGCACGATCTGCATCCAAGAACAGTGCCGATTTTCGATGAAACATATCGAGTGGTCTGCGTCGAGACTGAACGGCTCACCATACGGGGCGTTCGTAGCGGCAAGGTTTTAGTCATTAATACGGACTCTTCGGTCTTCTTGAAGGAAGAGGACTATCCCATTGGGACGCTCATTGCGTTGAGTGATCCTTCCGCTGTGGCTCAGGATTAAATCCACTCGGGTGTCTGACTCGAAGGAATGTTGGATTATTTCAGTCGGACGTTTTCTGCCTGTAACCCCTTCGGCCCCTGCTTCACCTCGAACTCCACGGTTTGGCCTTCCTGAAGGCTCCTAAATCCACTTGACGCGATAGCAGAGATGTGTACGAAAACGTCTGCACCGCCTTTTTCTCGCGTTATGAACCCGAACCCCTTCGCATCATTGAACCACTTCACTGTTCCTTGTTCTGCCATGACTGGTGCACTCCTTCGTTGAATACAAACTCGCTAGGGGAGATCGCCCCAAAAAGATCCTCTACGATACCAAAAATATCGTGTTTGGTACGCCATCAATAAACGGATGCCCCACCAGCAATGGCCACAACCTGTGCGGCTTGTACTGACAATCTTCGAAATTTCACCCCTGTTCGCCAGCTAAGGGACGTTAATCCAAAAACACCCCACCCTCCTGGTCATAGCCCATTCCCGGGGAATTCGCACCCGGCTGCTCGGTAAAGGGGATTTTAGGGCTGAGGTAAGCGAATGGCGGTGTGAGAAACATGTGTGGCCTGAAATGTGTGGAAAAGCGGAAACCAGCACACGCGAGTGCCGTTCGGCTAGGATGCCCTTGTCGAGGGGAGATAGAAATATTTTCTCTCGAATGTGGCTTGTGACAACTCGAACGATTGCATTTCGTCAACGTCAGCATGGAACACAGTTTGGCAGTCGGTCACTGGGCAGATAATCAAAGAAGCCGTCGCCAAAATGGCAGTGGAAGTATACAGGTGAACTACCACCCAAGCCGCACACTTTGGACACTTCGCACACATGACTCCGCTGATCGTGCGCATCATGGTGACCACCAGACCCCTGAAATAGCCCAAAGGGAACTCTAAGCCCCATTAGCGCGTTCACTATACACTACCGAAAATATCGTGTCGGTACTGCATTAAGGTGCCACGACTCCAACCGGGTAGGTGCGATTCGGTAGCCGCCTCTGCTGCCAATACCAGCGCAACGAGAGAATGTCGAATTTTCGCTAGCGTCCGCTAGCTAAGGGACTCCAAGCTGAAGAGAGGGCACCCGGCTGGACATAGCCCAAACTTCTCCCCCTTGCGAAAAATACGCGCCCCCACTGCTCGGTAGGGGTTCTTGGCTGATATGGAACGAGTTTTCAGCACGGAGCGGAGCATAAGTGTGCGGTGGCGGTCGGAAGATGGGGCACCACCGCTCATGAGCTGTTCTACTTCAGCGTGACTTCTTGCAGTAGTTCCGAGCTGATGATCTCTCGGATTTCGCTGCGCTTCTCTGCTAGCTGTTGAGCAGGTTGTTTGCCGCCCAGAATCTTATCTCGTAGAGCTTCGCCTTTGGCACCCAAGCCGTCCAGAGCAGCGTGGTTCTTGTATTCAACCGCTACCGCGATGTCCCAATCTTCGGGATTGCTTTTTGTTTCCTTGAAAAACACCTTGTAATCCATAATCACACCCTGCTTTTTCATCTCATCGAACAACGGCTTCGTGGACTGACGTAGTGAGGTTAGGTAAGCGTCGAATTGCGTGGGCTTCACTCTGATCAGCTGAACCCTCCAAACCGGTCCTTCGGTATAGTGTTCTTGAGCCACGGCAGCCCACGAGAACAGCAGCAACAAAGCAAGTAGCGCATGAGTTTTCCTCATCTGATGATCTCCTTTCTCGAAATTCCGGAATTTAACAGAGGGCATCATACGCCTGTCGATTGACATTCGGGAGGACTGCAACTCAGTTGCAGTAATTCTGAATTTTGTTCAGCGTTCGCCAGCTAAGGGACGTTACCTGGAAAAGACCCCACCCGTTGGACATAGCCCAAACCTTCTCCCCTGCGGAAATCGGAGCCTAACCGCTCCGTAAAGGGGGTTCTGCGGCTGATATTGCTCACGGATTACGCCCCATTCCCCCCTCGCTTGTCATGCTCCGTGACCCCGTGTTCATCGGACCGTGATTCACAAATTTGTGCTTTCAGGTCAGGGACTTGCAATTGGTGAGCACAGTCGGCGCACGTTAAGCGCTGCACACGGAGGAACAAACAGAGTGAAACGGAACAAAAAACAGAACGGATACTTGTATAAGCGGTGTGGATTCTGGGTGCTCCGGTACCGCATGACCGTATCAGAGGGAGGGGTGCTCAAATCTGTCCAGCGTGCAAAGCAGGTGGCACCCGTAGATGAGAAGCACAAGACGAAGGCGAGCGTGAGACCCCTTGCAGAAGCGATTCTGAAACCTCTCAATGAACGGCAAGCGCCACCCGAGACGATCACCACCTTGGGGGATTTCGTGGAACGGGTGTATCTGCCCTATGTGACCGAGCAGAAGCGTGCCTCTACCTCACAGGACTACCGCAACAAGTGGAAGCAGTACCTCGCACCGCGATGCGCAACTTGGTGGATGCGGGAGGTCAGAACGTGTGATGTTCAGCACCTCTTAGAGGACATCGCCCAGGTGCATGACTTGAGCCGGACCTCGCTCCGGCACATTAAGGCACAGCTCTCGGGCATTTTCAATCACGCAAAGCAACAGGGCTACTTCGATGGGCTGAATCCAGTACAGGGCACAACGGTACCGAAAGCACGACCTGGGGCAGAGACGTATGCCTATTCGCTGGAAGAAGTGACCCGCATCATTGCTCTGCTGCCAGAACCCGCTGCCACAATCGTGGCAACAGCCGCATTCACAGGGCTGCGACGCAGTGAGCTTCGCGGGTTGCTGTGGGAGAACTACACCGGGCAGGAACTGCGGGTTACACGCTCTGTGTGGAACAGCATTGTGGATGAGCCGAAAACTGCCAAGAGCAAGGCTCCTGTGCCTGTGATTTCGCAACTGCGGGCCATGCTGGATGCGCACCGCAAGACGGTGAAGAACGGCAGTACCGGGCCGATCTTCGCTAATGGACTTGGGAAGCCCGTTTGCCTGAACAATATTCTGAATCGGGTGATTCTCCCCCTACTCCACGTTTGCACTGCATGTGCCAAGAGCAAGGACAATCACGGCAAGACGGATCACGAATTCAAACTGGATACGCCTCGGGTGCTGTGGCACGGATGGCATGCATTCAGAAGGGGACTAGCAACGAACCTCAACCGCTTGGGCGTGCCGGATAAGACGATTCAGGCTATCCTGCGGCATGCCAATCTCAGCACGACTATGAACGTGTACGTGAAGGCTGTTGACGAGGATTCCGTGAAGGCCATGCAATCGCTTGATGCGCTAGTGTGCGCTAAACGTGCGCTGGAGCAGTCCTCCGACGTACCCACTGTTGTAAACTAACCCCAATAGCAGCAGCCCTTTGTGGCCCCGTAGCTCAGATGGATAGAGCAGCGGTTTCCTAAACAGCCTGCCAGCAAATCAGTCCACCACCATAGAGGCCGGTCTACACACGCAGTGAATCTTAAGTTTTGGACTATGACAAAGGCCAGCCATGCGCTGGCCTTTTGCTTGGACGACTCCACCTCCGGCTGCCAGCGAGGAGGCCCCCAGCACCAACTGTCTTTCGGTGAGCACCGGCTGCGCGTTCAAATCCAAGGACTTAGCTCCGTTGCGTTTATGATGATTTCTATCACTTGATTGAAGTATAATCATAGCGAGGTGACACAATGATGCCCGCCGAAACCAAAGCCACCATAACTGTTGGTGACAAAGTAGTAACCTTCGAAGGTCCGAGGGATTTCGTCGATTCACAGGTCGCGAAGTATATCGGTCACCGCAGTTCAAGCGATACTGAGAGCAATATGCAAGTGAGAGCTGAATCCGTAGATTTGAACGCGCAGCCGGTGCTCACCGAAAGACAGTTGGTGCTGGCAAAAAAACCAAAGGGCCACGCCGAAACGGTCGCAGTGCTAGCGTTCGCACTAGCTGAGGCTGGGCGTCCGGAGTTCACGGACAAGGAAATGCGTAAGGCTTATATACGTGCCGGGGAGAAGCCACCGAAGGTAGTAGGGCAAGCTATCCGCGATGCGAAGAACAAGTTTGAGTACATCGACAGCGGAAAACAGTGGGGAACCTACAAGCTGTCTGACCATGGTGATCGGTACGTCCGATTCGATCTGCCGCGCCAAGAGATAAGGAAGTAAGCCACATGGATACGAAGGAACTGATTGAAGCCCGCCAGAAAGCCGAGGCTGCGGTAGCAGAAATGCCGGAAGGCGAGCTACGCCTGGAAGCTTTCAAACTGATTCTAAACCGACTCCTGTCCGGCGGCGATAAGGCTGCACCGGTCTCAACGAAAGCGCGCGGCGGAGGTCGTTCTGAACGCCGAACGCGCCAGACAACTGAACGCGATGATGCAGTGCCGCGCTCTACACCGGACCGCATATTGGCATTAAAAGAGGAAGGCTTTTTCTCAGAACAACGCGGCATCGGCGAGATACGAGACGAGCTACAGACACACGGTTGGATGTATGACGTGACCGCTTTGAGCGGACCACTCATGAAACTTGTTCGCAAAAGAGAACTGAGAAGGTTGAACGTACAAGATGGCAACAAGACAACGTACAAATACTTCAATCCGTAGCCCCGAAACCCCCGCAAACAAAAACGGCGACGCAACCGCAGACCTGTTGACCAGCCTCAACACTATGCGCAACTTCGCAAAGATCGCTGCAAAACATGGCTTCAAATTAGGCTCGCATAGTCACTACTCCAGCAAGGCTCACGACACACTTGCGGAAATCCGCCGTCAGTATTTGGATTTGCAAACCAAATACCCCAAGGATCAGTTTCCGGCGGTCGCAGGCCAACTCGACGCACTCGAAAGTTTGTTTGCGCAGCTTCAAAATGGTCTGACACTAACGCCTACCGAATTGAAGTCAACAATTCGCGACATCTCGTTTCGGGTGGCGTCCGATCTTCGCGTAGCGATTGAAGCAGCGGGGAACCATCCCGCTGGCGGGCACCCATTCATTACGCCGGAAATACTGAAGCCCGGCGTCTACAAGAAGGTGTTGGAGGAAGCTAACCGGTGTTTTAACAACAACTGCCCGAACGCGTGCGCCGCAATGCTTCGCCGTTTGGTAGAAAGCCTAATCATCGAAGCGTTCGAAGCCCACAAGATTGAGCCTAAGATTAAAGATGCTTCCGGGGAGTACTTGGAGTTGAAGGCGCTGATCGGCAAGGCCATCGCCGAGCCAGACCTAAAGCTCAGTCGGAATACCAGAAATGCATTGCCAAACCTGAAGTTTCTAGGCGATCTCAGTGTGCACAGCAGGCGCAATCTCATCCGCACCGACGACTTAAAGGGCGTTCAAAACGATGCCCGTGCTGCAATCGAAGAGCTGGCAGCGCACCTGCCAGAGCAGTAGCGGGAAAAGCGGGGGGGCACCATTCGTAACCTTGTGTCTTCGACAAAGCCGCTGGCACACTTGCGGTTATGTCCTACACCAAAGCTGATATGCAAGCTATGTTCCGCAAGGGTGTTATATTCGGGTTGTCATGCGTACCCGAACCCGGCCAAGACACGTTTGATGCTGCCGATGAAATCGTCTCTGGGTTCTTTAACACCGCGTTGAAGTAAGCGCATGAAGAAAACGAAGCCAGACCCAAAAAGCGCTTTGACGCAGCCAAAGCTACCGAGGATTGGCGTCGGCGCGGCAAACCAACGGGCGAAGGCGTGATTGCAGAGTTCGCGGACTTCTGGGAAGGTAACCAGTAAGGACCCGGCAATTCTTTTATTCGTTGGCTCGGCGACCTGGGGAATCGTACTCTTCCCTCCGCCGCCACATCCGCTCGGCAGCGTCCCATACAACTGTTTTCTCAGTAGCCGTACGGAATTCGCTCAATATGTCACGATTTATTGCAAGGTTGCCGTTGTCGTTTACGTAGGTGCACTCGTCCCCAAATCGCTCGGTGATCACAGCAGCTGCTTCATCTTGATAAAGAACCCCATGCTGTTCGATTTGCTCGCACATCCAAGTCGCAGCTGCATGTGCAGAACCTTCGGTCACTTCTGTGCCTTTTTGCCGGAATCTTCTGCGTAGGGCTGAAGTTCGTCTTCGGCGAACTGACCTTCATTCAATTTACTCCCAGCAAACCATTTGCAGTGGTAATACCCCGGCCTGTATCCAACGGGTCCACTGACTGTCATCTTTGGTCCGCCTGATTTTAGCTGCACGGCATCACCGCTTGCGAATCTTGCCATTTACCGCTCCGTTCTTGCTCGCTATTAAGAGTTGTGGAGGGACCGGGCGGAATCGAACCGCCAACCTAGAGTTTAGGAAACTCTTGCTCTATCCAATTGAGCTACGGCCCCTGAGAAGAAAATCATATCAGCGTGAATCGCTGTTTGGAAAACCGCTGGCATTTGTACCCCTCGGTGTGCCCCAAAGTAGGCCCAAACAAGCCCAAAATATCCCGCTTTATCCCCGACACTCCCCAGCTATCCTGTTGAGCCCACACAGGCCGCAAACGTCTGTGCTTTTTCCTAAACCGTTGGTCGGGTGTTCGAGTCACCCCGGGGCTACCATTCCATCACAAACCGAACGCGCTAGTTAACGGCAGAGGATGCCGTGGCGTTCATGGTTGGCGTTGCCACTTGGTTGCCAGATAAAGATGCATTGCTCAGACGCCATCCGCTGTTGCTGGTTTGCTCGGCAACAATGTGCGTCTGGCGGTCTCAGGGCATCGGTTTGCGCCTGCAGGTTGCCTCGCACTCTGCAATAAGCTGGATCAACCGTTCTGTGCGCTTCTGAACATCTGAAGACAGCCTGCGCATCTCGGCCCGTTGCTCCTTCATTCGTTCTAATTCGGCGCCAAGATTGTTTGTGTCCGTTGACTGAACGAGCGTGTGTCCGCCAGGCGCGGAGTTGATTTCCGAAGAAGGATCCATATCGCTCGGGTTGGCAGCTTCGATTTCGGCGATCTTCTTGCGCAGCGACGCCTTGAGGGCAGACACCCGAGCGTCGGTCTTCGCAACAATTCGGAGCGACTCAAGGCCAGCCAAACAGCTCTTGAGGTTCTGCAACATCGCTGTGTCAGTCGATCTGTTCGGCGGCATAACTACAGTTCTAAGATGATGCCCAATGGCTGCTAGTTGCGATATACATGCATTACTGTAGTCGGGTCAGGCCTTCCTGCAGCCAAGCACTACCACTCAAAGCCCTCTTGCGAACGAAGGAGTCGCAGTGGACTTCAGTGTTCATTATTGCCTAATCCGCAAACACCTCGAACAGCGAAGTTGGCTGTCGGTCACCCAACTGTTTGCAGCAGCCGGTTGGCTGTTCGGACTTGCAGGTGTACGTTCGCCAGACTTCGCCACGACCCCGGGGCTACCATTCCACTGTTAATCGCTTCTTCTATTGTCGTTTGACGCAAACCGCAGACCCACACGAAGCAGTATTGGTGGACCCAGCGTTGGAACCGGGGTGCGCCCGACCTCATACCGCTGGTTCAACAGGTTCTCAATTGCGATGAATGCGGATACTCCGTGGCGCAGTCGGCGTGCGGCCAGCACATCGAGCGAAAAATACCGCTCCAGCGGCAACAAGTTTCGATCGTCCTCAAACTGGTTCCCGACAAAGCGCCCTTGCACACTCAACATGACACTGGCTGGATTCCAGTACCGCGCTTCGACGGTGAATTGGTGCCGTGGCACCTGAGGCACTTGTCGTCCCTGCAGTGAAACGTCGGCCGGATTCCGGACTACTGTGGAATCCGTAAAACTATACCCTCCGGAAATCTGGACGTATTCGCTTAGCTGGCCAACCGCATCAACTTCGATACCGCGCGCGCGAATGCGCCCCAGATTCTGCCGTTGACGAGTAATCACGGATGGCGTGGTGCTTAGCGTCACGTTGGCGATGGGATTAACAATGTCACTCCAGAAGAATGTCCCTCTCGTTGTCACACGGCGGCTAAACGCGTACGCATTCAAACCGGCCTCAGCGCCGGTGAGCCGCTCGGCTCGGAGCGCACCGTTGTTTTCGGTGACGACGTTGCCCACGCGGAACGTACGGTAGAGTTCGTTTAAAGTCGGCGCCCGGAACGCGCGATACACCGAGCCAGTAACCGACACGTTTTGAGTTACAGACCGAAGAACAGACAAGCGGGGATCCCACGCGGTTTCACTGCGGTTGGGAAAAATAGACGATTTAACCGATCCTGAGGACAAGGTAGTCCGCCGCGAGCTCCCATCGAAATTTGTCCAGCGATCGAACCTCACACCGGCAATGACGGTCCATCTGTCGTGAATGCGCAGGACGTCTTCGGCGAATATGCCGAGTGTTCGTTGCCGGCCGCCCGCAAGGCTGTTCGCAATGTGTGTTCCGGATGAGAATATTTGTTCGTCGCTGTTGCCAATGGTCTCTGCAATGTCAGCTCCGCCGATTAACGTTTGCATCTTTCCTAGTGCACGAGTCCACTGGCCCGTTCCTCCGGTCTGCTGCGAAGGAACATGTTGCAGGTTGGTAAGTGACTCGCTCATACGGTCGGGAGCGATGGCAGAAAAGGTTTGGTTGTAGTTCTCGACCGTCCCGAACGCGCGCAACTGGAGCTGAGAGCGCGAACCAAGCTCGCGATTCAGTCCGAATGTCCCCGACGCGAGGTGAGTATCGTTGGTCTGAACGGCAGTTCCGTTGTGACGAAACTCCGCAAACAAATTGCCTCGGACAAACATCCTTCCATTCGCAGCTAGAGAGTGGCCGAGTTCGAAGTCCAGCGTGCCGTGTTCAGAATTGGCGCGCGTATCGACCGCGCCACGATACGCAATCGGAACCAGGATGTACCCGTCAGTGCGAAACAGGTCAGCTGCGCCTTGTACGTCCCAACGGCCGAAGGTCGTGCCGGTCCATATCGACAAATCGGGTGTATTTTGGTTACCGTACGAGGACTCCATGCTGATCGCCGGCGCTTCCGCGGTACGCGTGGAAAACGCCACCAATCCACCCATCGCATTACTGCCGTACAGGCTGGACGCACCGCCTCGAAACACCTCAATGCTTGCTATCGAAGCGCGCGGCACGCGGTCCCAATAGACCCAGCCGCCGAATGGATCGAGCAGGGAAACGCCGTCGACGATGACCAGCGCACGACTGGCCCCGCTCGCCCCTAAGCCGCGCAATGAAACACCCTGAGACGTCGGGTTCGCGGTGCGGCTGGTGCTCCGCCGGAACAATGTGAAACCGGGAATTTGCCGCAGGAGGTCGTCCAGGGTCAGCGCCGCAGTGGACTCAACATCGGCAGCGGACAGCAACACAGTGCTAGCAGGTGTTTCGGAGCGCGGGGTTGCCGTGCGCGCGGCCGAAACTACAACTTCCTGATTCACAGTAGCCGGCCGAAGTGTAAGTTGCAGGTCGGCGGCAGTAGCGGCGGAAGGCAGATCGATTCGCATCGCGGCGAATCCCGGGACGATGACGTCCAGGAACCCGCGTTCATTTGGGACGTTCGCAAACTGGAATCGCCCGCTCTCGTCGGTGCTAGTCTCAGAAACGTACCGGCCAGCGTGAATTGTCACTCGAGCGCCGGCCACCACCGCTCCAGTTCGATCCCGCACTACTCCGTTGACGGTGCGCGGCTCTGCCCATGCGGGCAGTATCGCAGCCGTGCACAGCAACAGCAGCATCGTGCGTTTCATGCGGCAATCAGATGCAAGTACCTGGACTCGGGGCAGTGCAGCCGGCGCTGCTACGAACCGCTGCGCTGCTTTTGGTCTGCCACAAGGTAGGGTGATCCCAGCACCACGGGTTCGAACATCTGCTCGTCGGCATAACGCAGCAGGATTTCCCGCTTATCATGCTTGGGCATACGCAGAAAGATCTCTGCCAGAACCTGCAGAAAATCCTCTACCGCCCCGCCCAGTGCCGTGCCGGCAATCTGCAGCATGGGCGCATCCCGCACCGCGACAGCACGATCGGCGAGTTCTGCGATGTAAGGCAAGATGCCCGCCAACGCCGTGTTGTTCTCGTCCATATGGAAGTAATACGAAATAGGAAACTGTACCATCTGGTTGCGAAGAGTGGTCAAATCGGCCGCCATGCCGTAGATCAGCGTCTCCACGGTCGTGGAGCGCTCGCCAAATAGGTTTTTGCCGGTTTCCAGTTCGGCATGATGAAGCAAGGTGGCCCGGTGCGCAACGGAGCGGCGATTTTCCAACACCGGATACAGCGACAATAACCAGGACATGCTGGCCGTCAGCAGCCCAAACCCGATCACGGCCTCGGAACTGCGCATCAGGCGCATCCACACCGGCTTGGCATAAGCGCCGTCGGAGAGCGTAATCAGGGCTTCGATTGAGGAGTCCACGGCACCCCAGAGTGGGATGGTCGCCTGATGTATTCCATTGGTGTAAACGTAGCCAGCGTTGATGTCCGGCAGATAGATAAGCGCGAATCCCAGAACCGTCAGTACCGCCCATGTGGTAATAGTGACCAGAATCGCAACTGGTCCGGCGAAGGTGAGGAAACCACGGTTGCGGCTCGAGAGGCGGCGAAAGGTTTTCCAAATTACCCGTGCGATCCAGTCGCTCATCGCGCCACGCCCGGCGGGATGAAAGAGGGTCTGAAAGACGTCAGTGAGGCCAACGGCGATGACCAGCGCGCCGAGCACACGCAAAAAGATGGCCATCCATCATGGAGTAGCCAAATCCGGTTCTGGGTTGCCTGTAACGATTGGAGCGGCGGTTCCCGGCTGGAACTCGCAGCTGAGCCGCTGTCGCGCTAGCACTGGCAGCAGGTGAGCGCCAGCCTAGTAAATTGCGATATATCGTGTCGCGACACAGATAGAAACATGCGCCATTTCGCGCCACAGTCGTATTTCCGAGCAAAATGTCCGACTTTTAGCCTACTGTTTTTGCCGTTGCTGCATCGAACTTCCACACTGTGAGCAGAGTCAACCATCGTCAGCCGTTGAGCCCCGGCGGCCGCCGTTTGTTGGTCGAGCTACGCTGGGTTTTGCCGTGGTTGGGCCTGGCGGCATTTGTCTCGACGCTTTCTGTTGCACAGTCCGACAAGATCCTGGTGCCGCAGACCGAGTCGAATTACCAGGCCCGCCCATATTCGGGGAAACTGGAGCCTGACGACGGCCAGTGGATTCGTCCAGCCAAGGACTACGCCAGCACCCGCTACAGCACGCTCAATCAGGTTAACAACGGCAATGTTAAAGACCTCAAACTCGCCTTCACGTTCTCTACCGGACTGACCCGCGGTCACGAAGCCGCCCCTCTGGTGGTGAACAACACGATGTACATCATTACGCCCTGGCCCAACAATCTTTATGCGCTGGATTTGACCAAGCCGGGTGCGCCGATGAAGTGGGTATATCAGCCCATGCCGACTCCCGCGTCCAAAGGCGTGGCGTGCTGCGACGTCGTTAATCGCGGAGGATCGTATTACGAGGGAAAGATCTACTACAACACTCTCGACGGCCAGACGGTCGCGGTGGACGCCAACTCCGGGCAAGAAGTCTGGAAGACTCACGTTGCTGACATCAATAAAGGTGAGAGCCTCACCATGGCCCCGATCATCGCCAAGGGCAAGGTGCTGGTCGGCGTCAGCGGGGGCGAATTTGGCGTGCGCGGATGGCTGAAGGGCCTGGACGCAAAAAGCGGCAAGGTCGCATGGACCGCATACACCGCTGGTCCCGACAAAGATGTGTTGATCGGTCCACGCTTCAAGCCGTTCTATTCGCAAGATAAAGGTCAGGATCTCGGCGTGAAGTCCTGGCCGCCGGATGCCTGGAAGATCGGCGGCGGAGGCGCCTGGGCGTGGATCTCTTACGATCCCGAACTCAACCTCATTTATTACGGCACCGCAAATCCCGGACCCTGGGATTCTGAGGCGCGTCCCGGCGACAACAAATTCACATCCGGCATCTTCGCGCGCGACCCGGATACCGGCGAAGCGGTGTGGTTTTACCAATTCAGCCCGCATGATCTGTATGACTACGATGCGGTGAATGAAAACATCCTGCTCGACCTGCCGATCAAGGGACAGACGCGCAAGGTGCTCATCCATCCCGATCGCAATGGGTACGTTTACGTGATGGACCGCACCAACGGTCAGGTATTAATGGCCGATCCGTTTGCGCCGATCACAACCTCCCGCGGCGTCGATCTCAACAGCGGTTTATTGCAGTACGTTGAAGAGAAAAAGCCGATCCGCGGCAAGGTGGTTCGCAATATTTGTCCTACGGCGCCAGGCGCGAAGGATTGGCAGCCAACCGCCTTTTCGGCCCGCACGGGTCTGCTCTACATCCCACATAACCACCTGTGCATGGACGAGGAAGACGTAGCGGTCAACTACATCGCGGGAACCCCATATGTCGGAGCGAACGTCCGCATGTATGACGCGCCGGGCGGTTATGGCGGCGAATTCACCGCATGGGATCCGCTGACCGGCAAAGCTGTCTGGAACATTCCCGATCACTTTCCAGTGTGGAGTGGTGCGCTGGCCACCGCGGGCGACGTGGTGTTCTACGGCACCATGGACGGCTGGTTCAAGGCGGTCGATGCCAACAGCGGCAAGCAACTTTGGCAGTTCAAGACAGGCTCGGGAATCATCGGGCAGCCGGTCACATATAAAGGACCCGACGGCAAGCAGTACGTGGCGATCTTGTCGGGCGTCGGCGGATGGGCGGGAGCAATCGTGGCCGGAGGACTGGATGCACGCGATCAATCCGCAGCTCTGGGTTTTGCCGGCGCGATGCAGGACCTGCCGAAATACACCAACACGGGAGGCATGCTTTATGTGTTCTCGCTTCCTTAGATTGACGTTGGCTGTGGCACTGCTCACGATCACTGCATCGGCGCAAACCCGCGAAATAAAAGTCTGCGCCGATCCCGACAACCTGCCGTTCTCGAACACAAAACAGCAAGGCTTCGAAAATCGCATCGCGGAGTTGATCGCGCGAGACCTTAACGCTCACCTCACCTATGTCTGGCAGCGCATGGGACGCGGCTTTGTTCGCGAGTATCTGAACAAGTCAGTCTGCGATTTGCTGATCGGAATTCCGACGAACTACCGCCCGGTGCTGACTACAAATCCGTATTACCGCTCGACCTATGTGTTCGTGACGCGCCGGAATGCTGAGGTGAAGCCGGCATCGCTGGATGATCCCTCACTACGCCAGATGAAAATCGGCGTCCAGGTTCTGGAGGAAGAGTACACGCCGCCGGGAACCGCCTTAGCACGTCGGGGCCTTCAAAACGACATCGTTGGTTTCGAGACCATGGGCGACGATGCCGATTCGATCATGCGTGCGGTCGCGGACCGAAAAGTCGATACCGCGATCGTCTGGGGACCACTAGCAGGCTATTTCGCTTCGAAGATTGGCGGTCTGCAGCTTACGCCGGTGGTGCCTGAAGTTGACCCTCCCGGGGTACCGTTCACGTTCGCAATCTCGATGGGAGTTCGGAAGGGCAATACGCAATTGAGGGATGAACTCGAAGCCGAATTAGCAAAACGGCAGCACGAAATTGACAGCATTCTGCACAGCTACGGAGTTCCGCAACTGGAGATGGCGCGGAGGGAAACTGCAAGTAAGTGATGAGTCGTTGCTACCAATTCGCGGTGTTGGCAACTGTCGCGCTCAGCCTGAGCGCATGTAAGCGCGAGACTCGCGAGTTCCGGCCTGTTCCTCCCGCTCAGAACGTGCTCAATACCGTACAGGTCAGCGGGCTGAATCCCGGCGCCAATCCGGTCGTTCCGCCTCCCGCCCCGAGCGTCTACCAGGAGAGCGCATACGCGGTTTCCCAGGGCCAGACACTTTACAACCAATACAACTGCGTGGGATGTCACGCCAACGGTGGGGGAGGCATCGGTCCGCCGCTCATGGACAATAACTGGATTTACGGCAGTGAGCCCGCCAATGTTTTCGCGACAATCATGCAGGGGCGTCCGAATGGCATGCCGTCGTTCCGCAATCGTATCCCTGAATATCAAGCTTGGGAGATCGTGGCGTACGTCCGGTCTTTGAGTGGTCTTCTCCCCAAAGATGTCGCGCCCGCAAGAAGCGACACGATGAACATTAAGCCCGCCCCGGAGTCCATGCCGCGGCAAACACCCACCGGAATCACCGGAGCCACGGAGCAGAGCAAGTGATCGGCGTCGGCCCAATCGCGGCGGCGCTGCTGATCGATCCCGGCGCGCACTCCATGTTTGGAGGCGCCAGCACTCAGGCGAGCCACATTGAGTGGCTGTACTGGCTCATCTTCTGGATCTGTTTCGTGGTTTACGTGCTGGTGATCGCGGCGTTCACCCGCGCCGGAGCGCGCAATTACCGCGGCGACCCGGGAATGCTGCCCGTGCTTCCCAAGGACGAGGCAGGGGACCGGCGAGCCGGATGGTTTGTCGGAACCGCGGTGGTCGTCACCATCCTGACGCTTTTCTTTGTCCTGGTTGAAACAGTGATCACCGGCAAGAAAGTAGAAAGCGCGACCACCTCGAAGAACCCGGTCACCATCAACGTGATCGGCCACCAGTGGTGGTGGGAAGTGATCTATCCGAATCCGCAGGCGGACCAGACGGTCACCACCGCGAATGAAATTCACGTGCCGGTGGGCAAGCCGGTCGTCATCCTCACCAACTCGGCTGATGTGATTCATAGTTTCTGGCCTCCAAATATCAACGGAAAGCGCGATCTGCTGCCGGGCTATTCTTCGGCGTTCTGGTTCCAGGTGGATAAGCCCGGCATTTACCGCGGGCAGTGTGCCGAATTTTGCGGACTGCAGCATGCCCATATGGGATTCAGCATCATCGCCGAATCTCCGGAGCAGTTTGCTCAATGGCAACAGAACCAAGTCAAGCCTGCCGGCGACCCCACCGATCCCGAAGCGCAGCGCGGAAAGCAAGTTTTCCTGACGCACGCCTGCATTATGTGTCACACGGTGAGAGGCACCGACGCAGGATCGCGTTTTGGACCCGATCTTACGCACCTCGCCAGCCGCCAGATGATCGCGGCGGAAACTTTGCCCAACACACGCGGCGCAGTTGCGGGATGGATCGTCGATCCGCAGCGGATCAAGCCGGGGACCCAGATGTCTCCGAATCCGCTTGCGCCCGATGATCTTCAGGCGGTCATCACGTATTTGCAGACGCTGCAGTAGCGAAAGGAGCCAGTGGCCGTTAGTGAACCCATTGCCGTAGCCCCAGTAGGCGCGGCCGAGCGCCTCGAACAAACCTGGCGCCAGCCACCGGGTTTCTGGGGATGGTTCAAGAACACGCACCACACTGCAATTGGTGTGCGCTTCATGGTGACGTCGTTCATCTTTCTTATATTGGGTGGCATTCTCGCCGCGCTGATGCGCTTTCAACTGAGCCGGCCCGAAAACAACCTGATGGGCCCGGATTTCTACAATCAAACCTTCAGCATGCACGGCAGCACCATGATCTTTTTATTTGCCGTGCCCATGATGTTTCAGGGATTCGGCGTTTACGTCGTCCCGCTGATGTGCGGAGCGCGCAACATAGCGTTTCCCCGCCTGAACGCCTTCAGCTTTTACATCTACGTCGGCGGCGGGCTGTTGCTGTGGATCGGATATCTGCTCAACACGGGCGTCGATACCGGCTGGTTTTCTTACGTGACCCTGTCGGGCCCGCAGTTCTCTCCCGGAAAGCGGGTGGACTTCTGGGCGCAGATGATCACCTTCACCGAAGTGTCTGCGCTGGGCGTCGCGATCTGTATCGCAACCACCATTCTCCGCCACCGCGCTCCCGGCATGACACTAAACCGCATGCCGATCCTGCTTTGGGAGAAGCTGACGATCTCGATGGCAGTGATCTTCGCCATGCCCGCGGTGATGGTGGTCAGCTCGATGCTGCTTATGGACCGCACCGTCGGCACGCACTTTTTCAACCCCGCCGAAGGTGGCGACGTCCTGCTCTACCAGCACCTGTTCTGGTTCTTCGGGCATCCCGAGGTCTACATCATCTTCTTGCCGGGGACGGCGATCGTGTCCACCACCGTCGCGGTTTTCGCCCGGCGGCATATCTTCGGATACGTGCCGATCGTTGTGTCGGTGGTTGCCACCGGATTCCTGGGATTCAGCGTCTGGGTGCATCACATGTTCGCGACCGGCATTCCGCAAATCAGTGAGAGCTTCTTTACCGCGGCAAGCCTGATGATCGTCGTTCCCACCGCCGTGCAGTTTTACTGTTGGGTGACCACCATTTGGCGCGGCAAACTGCAGATGAAGCTTCCCATGCTATGGATTTACGGCTTCTTCTTCGTGTTTTTGATCGGCGGATTGTCCGGCGTGATGCTGGCCTCAGTGCCGGTCGACTGGCAGGTGCACGACACGTTCTTCGTTGTTGCTCACTTCCATTACGTATTGATCGGCGGCGCGCTGTTCCCCATGTTTGCCGGCCTGTACTTCTGGATCCCCAAGATGATGGGACGCATGATGGACGACATGCTCGGCAAAGTCCATTTCTGGCTGTTTTTCGTGGGATTCAATCTGACGTTCTTCACCATGCATTTTCTCGGCCTGCACGGCATGCCTCGCCGCGTTTACACCTACCTTCCGGAGATGCATTGGGGCACGCTGAACGCCCTGTCCACAAGCGGCGTAGCGCTGATGAGCCTGGGAGTGATTGTCTTCATCGTCAATTTTTTCCAGAGCCGCGCCTCCGGAGAACTAGCGGGCGACAATCCCTGGGCTGCTGGAAGCTTGGACTGGGCTACGCCGTCCCCCCCACCTTCCTACAACTTTCTTGAACCGCCTACCGTGAATGGACGCGAGGCGTTGTGGGAAGCGCTGCCCAATCAGCCGATCGTAGGCGGCCTCCGCGACGATGTGCGGGAAGTGCTAATCACGCACTCGCTCGACGCCGAGCCCGAATACAAGGAAGAAGATCCGGGACCGAGCATCTGGCCATTCATTACCTCGATCGTCGTAGGCATCGTTTTTGTCGAATCGATCTTTACTCCTTGGGCAATTGCATGGGGTGCAGCGCCGGTTGGGGCAGCGCTGATTGCCTGGATGTGGCCTAAAGGCTCGCGCCCGCTGCGCCGACGCGTGGAGGAAAAGTGGAGCGTCTGAGACAGAGGCCGGTACTGGACGTCTCCGGTTTGCCGACTGTCGTGTTCGGCCCGGCGAACATCATCTGGCTCGGCAATCTCTTCTACATGCTGATTGAGGGCACGATGTTTGCCCTCCTCATTGCCAGTTACTTCTATCTGCGCACCCGCGTCGACGAGTGGCCGCCCGGAGTTCATCCGCCGTACTTGTGGTTTGGCGTGATCAACGGAATTCTGCTGATCATCAGCTTCTTCCCGGCCTGGTGGGTGCAACGGCAGGCGCCCACGGGTGATCTCAGCAAGGTGCGGCTCGGCCTGACGGTAATGGTCGTGTTCGGTGTGGTCTGCATGGTTCTGCGCGGCTATGAATTCACCGCACTCAATGTCGGCTGGAACTCGAATGCCTACGGCTCGATCGTGTGGACCCTGATTGGATTGCATACCGCGCACCTGATCACCGAATGGGTCGAGACCGTCGCGCTGCTCGCGGTCACCTTCAGTCCTAAGATGGAGGGCAGAAAGTTCGCGGATATCGGGGTCAACTCCGATTACTGGTATTTCGTCGTCATCACTGCAGTGCTGATTGACTTCGTAATCTACGGCACCACGAGGTTGCTGTAACCATGGCTGGGTTGTACGAAAGCGTTCGGCGAGGCGAAGCTCCTCTGGGTTTGTGGTGGAGCGTCATCGCCGGACCGTTTGCGTGGGCACTTGATCTGGGGTTCAGCTATACGCTGGCGCAGCACTCCTGCTCGACCGGTCATCACTACGTGCTGCATGTGATCACGGGAGTGTGTTTCGTGATCGCGCTCAGCGGATTCGTGCTCGGCTTTGCGGAGTTCCAGAGATTTCCGCAGCAGGCAACCGAAGAAGGCGGCCGTCCGCTCGATCGCGCATACTTTATGGCGATTCTGGGCATTCTGTTCAGCCTTTCGTTTGCCGTAGTCGTGATCGCCGGAGCGGTTCCGAGGTGGATTCTGAGCCCGTGTGAATAGAAGGAGTGACCTGAATTCCACGCGAATGCACCATGGCTATCTTGTTGTCATCCCGAGCGAAGCGAGGGACCTGCAGTTGATTACGCACGAAGGTGGAAGAGCGGCGCTTTACCGCCGCGTCAGGCTAACGTGGAAGAGCGGCGCTTTTGCGCCGCGTCAGGCCGCAAGCCGTGCGGCTTTAGCCGCGGTGGTCTGAATAGCAACTTCGAATGACATCGCCGATCAGAATCGGAATACTCGCGAGCACGCTGACAATCACCCTGCCCGCATGCGCCCACGAACGCCCGTTGGCTCACGCACCCGGCTGGACGTGGCCGCCGTTCATCATGATCCCGCTGATCCTCACGGCGGCGTTTTACGCGATCGGAATCACGCGTGTATGGCGCCGAATGGGACCTTCGCGCCGCCTATATCTCGAAATCACATGCTTCGTCGCGGGCTGGACCTCGCTGCTGCTCGCGCTCGACTCGCCAATCCATGATCTCGGCGACCAGCTTTTCTGGGTCCACATGACGCAGCATGAAATCCTCGTGCTGATCTCCGCACCGTTGCTGGTCCTTTCGCAGCCGCTCGTTCCACTCCTCTGGGCTTTCCCGCAGTCGTGGCGCGCTGCCGTGGGTGCCTTTAGCCGCTCGCGTGCATTCAAGGCGGCGTGGATCACAATCTCTGCGCCGGCAGTCGCATGGTTTCTCCACGGTCTGGCGCTCTGGATGTGGCACGCTCCCGTGCTGTTCGTTGCAACCCTGCACAGCGATGCGATCCACGCGCTGCAGCACATCAGCTTTTTGGGAACCGCGCTTCTGTTCTGGTGGACACTGATGCACAGCCATGCCGGCCGCCTCGGCTACGGCGGATCGGTCTTATATGTTTTTAGTACCGCCGTGCACACCAGCGTTCTCGGCGCGCTTCTGACCTTTGCTCCGCACGTCTGGTATGCGCCTTACGCGGCGACTGCTCCAGCGTGGGGGCTGACAGGCCTCGAAGACCAGCAAATCGGGGGACTGGTCATGTGGATTCCCGCCGGCACCCTGCTGACCTTGGTCGGTCTCGCGTTACTCGTCAAATGGCTCAACGACTCGCAGCGCCGATGGGAGTACTCGCGCACAGCAGAACTGATTCGCGCCGCAGCAGGCGGCAGGCAATGACGATTCGCGTGGCGCTGCTGCTGGTTATTACCGCACTCTTTACTGGTTGCCAGCACGACAAACTCGCGAAGGAAGCCTCAATCATGACCGGTGGCGGCGATGCCAAAGCTGGGCAGCAAGCTATACGCACCTACGGATGCTATGCGTGTCACACGATTTCCGGCGTTCCCGGAGCGCAGGGTCTCGTCGGGCCTCCGCTCGACGGCATCGCCAATCGCACCTACATCGCCGGTGAACTGCAGAACACGCCGGAGAACCTGATGTTGTGGATCAAGCACCCGCATCAGGTCGAACCGCACACGGTCATGCCGGAGATGAATGTCAGCGACGAGGACAGCCGTAATATCGCAGCGTATCTCTATACCTTGCGATAGCTCAAATATGCGAATGGAGAAGAAGATGAAATTAGCCGCATTCCTGATCGCTTCGGTCTTGCTGTTTGCGTCGGCATCGCTCGCGCAGAATCCCTTTGATTGTTCCAAGGTGCCAGATCACGCCAAGCTGAAAGCCGCGCTGACCAATGTCGTCAAGCAGGGGCAGGCATCAAATGGCGGCTTGGGAAATCAGGAGTGGGCGGCGGTCGTGAATCGCGATGGCATCGTGTGCGCAGTCGTTTTCTCCGGGCCAAGTCGTGCGGCGGAATGGCCAGGTAGCAGGTTGATCGCGGGCTCAAAAGCCAATACGGCGAATGCTTTCAGCACGAACGATTTCGCTTTGTCGACCGGCAACATCTATGCGGCCGCGCAGCCGGGCGGCTCACTGTTTGGCATCAATGCCCCACCCAATCCAAATGTCGCTTATGCGGGTGATCCATCCAAGTTCGGCCAGGCGGACGACCCCATGGTCGGCAAGCCGATCGGTGGAGTGATTGTCTTCGGCGGCGGTCTAGGTCTGTACACCAAGCAGGGAGAACTCGTCGGCGGCCTCGGCGTGAGTGGCGATACGGCATGCGCCGATCATGTTGTGGCATGGAAAACCCGCCATGCTCTGGGGCTCGATGGCGTACCGATGGGTGTGGCGCCTGGGCCAAGCGACAACTTGATCTTCGACATTCAGAACGGCGTCAGCACCAGCGGCTTCGGACACCCCGACTGTAAAGGCGGCAAACCCAGCAAGGACATCATCGACAAACTGATGCAGAGCGCCCCGGTCGGGCCCCACCACTGACCAGATTTGACCTTCGAGCACGTCCGGTCCCGCGCTACCGTACAACATGTGTGTCTGCTGCAGCAAAAAGGCGAGGCTCCGAAACGGCAGTTGGGGTGTGACTCGGAGCCTCAAGCAGTGCAGGGCAACTAGGGTTTCACGAATCAGCTGTTGCTCGGTACGCCAACAAGCGCCAACCCTCCACAAATTCGGCGCCGGACACAAAGTAATTGCTGTCGATTTCTGCATGATCTTACTGCCGCGGTAATTGCGTTTCACTTTCGGATCTTCCTGCCGCTGATCGACCACAAAAATCGAGAATGGCGCTCTTGTTTCCTAATGCTTTTTGGTATCTTCAGCGCTGCGACTGCAATTCACGACATATTCATTTGAAATTTACTTTCCATTAATAATCGTCACCTAGCATCGCGTGTTCCAGTTAGTTCTCAGCAACAATTAGCAAGGGAGTGGTGTAGGTCTTCCAATCTATCTCTCAGGAGAAAGCAATGAAGCAGGCTTTAGCTCTGGCGTTGTCGCTCGCGCTGACAGCGAGCGCGGTTGCAGCGCCGGCCCCGCAGTCTACAGGCAGTACAACCACTACTTCTAAAACTTCGAAGACCCGCAAAAAAGCCTCATCGCAATCGAGTGTCAATGCGCAGATCGAGCAGTTGAAGCAGGCAGTTGACGCCCAACAACAGCAGATTCAGCAGCTCATGCAAGAGATGCGCACCCGTGATGCGGCCCTCCAGCAGTCGCAACAACAGGCCCAGCAGGCCCAGCAACAGCTTCAGCAGACGCAGAGTGCAGCGTCAGAAGCACAGCAAAAGGCCGATGCCGCCCAAACCGCCGCCAATGAGCAGAAAGACACCGTCACCAAGCTCAACAGCGATGTCAAAGATGTGCAGACAACGCTCACCAACACTGCGGTCGGAACCCTGGAAGAGCAGAAGCGTGTGTCCGGTCTGGAAGCTGTCCTGGGAAGATTTCGCTTTACTGGAGATGTCCGGGTTCGAGGTGAGAACTTCTTCCAGGATTTCTCCGGTTTTCAGGACCGCAACCGCGCTCGAATCCGCGTGCGCTTTGGATTTGAGGGCAAGCTGAACGAAGATTTTATCGGCGGAATTGCCCTCGCGGGCGGCTCTTTGGGCGATCCGACCACTACCAATGAGACGCTTACGAACTTCTTCGATCGTAAGACCATCGGTCTGGACCGCGGCTATATCACTTATCACCCCGTGGCCCACAAATGGGTTAGCGTAACCGGTGGAAAGTTCGCCTATACGTGGCAACGCACCTCAGCAACGTTGGACCCCGACTTGAATCCGGAAGGCTTCAGCGAAAAGTTTTCCTGGGACTTGAAGAACAGGTACATCAAGAACGTGAGCGTGCAGCCCCTGCAACTGCTTTTCAACGAGGTTACTTCCGGGACCGACTCGTACGCGATTGGCGGAGAAGCGGAAGCAAAATGGCAACTGGGGCCGTGGACAGCCACACCGTCGTTTACTTATCTGAAGTGGAACAACCCCAGCTCCATCCTCACCGCGAGCGCTTTTGCAGTGGCGGCCAACAACATCGGCTTCACCAGCGGCACACCTCCGACAACCACCACGATTCCAGCACCCGGCGAAGGTCCAGGTTGCGCGAAAGGTTCCGCATCCGGTGGAACAGGATCTCTATCCAGCGTCCCGCCGTGCGCATTCGCGCCCAACGGACTGACGAACGCCGTCTTCCTCGATGCTGCAGGTAAGCCGCATTTCGCTTCCGGCTTCGGGTATGCGGATTTCATTCTGAACAACACGTTCAAGACCGGGGCGGCACGTTTCCCAGTGAATCTGTTGGTTGAACTTTTGGACAACCTGGATGCCGCGGCCCACCCCTTTGACACCAAAGGAAACGTGCTGACGTTCCTCGGTAGTCAGAATAAGGAATACGGCACCGACATCAGCATCGGTCAGACCAAAAACAAGAACGACATTCAGGTCGGATATGCGTGGCTGCGTCAGGAGCAGGATTCCGCGCTGAGCTCGTTTATTGAAAGTGATCAGAGGGCCCCAACGAATATCTTGCAGAACCGCGTCTACGGCCTGTGGAAGGTGCGGGCCAACACCGTGGCTGCCTTCACCTGGTGGCATGGCCGGACCCTGAACACCAACCTGCAGAACAACGCTGCACTTGCTTCGAAGTCGATCAGCAAGGCTGGACTGACGGAGCCCTATTTGAACCGGTTGCAGTTCGACCTGCTCTACAGCTTCTAACGCGATCGTTGCAGCGCCAGCTTGGGCTGGCGCTCTCTCATTTCTGAGTTGTTGCAGGGCTCGTCGCTATAATTACCCATGATGAAGTGGCTGATTCCAATCTTCGTTTGTGTGGTCGTCTCTTCCGCAATTGCGGCTCAGAAAACATACGACACTGCCACAATCATAGATATTCAGCAAAAGGCGCACACTCGTGTGCTGTACTACCTCGTGAATACTCCGGTTACCCAGGACGATCCGTATTATGAAGTTTCCGTGCAGGTCAAAGATGCCGTGTTCGTGGGTGAGTACACGCCTCGCCATTCGGATGACACTCTGCCTGACTGGAAGGCCGGCGATAAAGTTCAAGTAAGGGCAGACAAGCACCACCTGTACTTGAAGACTCCCGGCGGATCAGATCTCGATCTCGCGCTGGTGAAGCGTGCTCCTGCCGCAAAGCAGTAAACCGCATTCAATTCTAATAGCGTGAGCTGGATCTCGAAGAGAGCCTCTTCATTACTCCTGCTATTTCTTCAGACCACTGGTATGACTGGCGACGCACACCCATTTGCTATTCCAGTAAATCCAGGTGTCGGTGAATCGCCCATAATGGTCGAAAGGCTTGCCTTTGCTGAGCCCTTTCGCGTGGTAGATCCCTGCGACCACGGCGGTGTTCCCGTACAGGAAGACCTTCTCATCGCTATTCGCCATGACGGTGGCAGCGTAGGAAGGATCTTTATTGTCGGCGAGAAACTGCGCCTTGGTCATGAAGGCGCCGTCGTTGTCCGTACTTACGAACGTGTCGGCGACCAAGGAATCCAAAGCTTTCGAATCATGATGCAACTGGGCAAGGTTCCAGGCGTTCTCTAGAGCCACCAACAGGCTCTCGTTCTTGTGCGAGCGCTCCGGCAGCTTTTCATCGGCCGCGAAACAGGCAGCTACCAACAGCAGGCACACTACCAGTTGCATTCTCATCCAAGGTGTCCCCGTTCTGGTGATTTACTTCCGATGATACCGGAGCATTTATGGATTTCAGCTGGCTGATGCTAGCGCGCACATGACTATGGTACCCAGAGTCAGCCTGCTTACGGGTTACTGCGGATAGTGCCCGCAGTGCACCGGTACGACATTCGACGAGTTTATTTCTTGGCTGCCTTTTCCTTCTTCGCCCGGTGCTGGTTCCCGGAATCTTTATTGAGGCGCTCCAGCACGGCGGCGACGATCAGCGGCAGCCCGACGGTCGCGTCTAAAAACACCTCGCCAAACTTGCCGCCTTCCGCGGGTGGCACGAACTTTCCCCACGACACTGCTTCGCTGTAAGGACTCCCCGACAACCCGCCCCAGTACACCGGTTCAGGACAGATGCGCACTCCGTAGTGATAGCGCTTCAAAGGAACGTTTTCACCCAGCCGCCGGTGGCGCAACTCGATAAACGGACCGAACTGCTGTGACCAATTCCGCGGCACCCCTCCGCCGATAGTCAGAATTCCCAGTCTGTTCTGACGAAGCAGTGTTGCGGCGAAATGCTCGAGATCTTCGAAGGGATCGAAGCGAATTTTGTGCCGTCCAGTGGATTCGCGAAGCCGGTTTGCGAGCGCGACATCAAGACCTAATTCCGAGTCGGTAAATGCCGGCACAAATACCGGCACGCCTTTTTCGTATGCCGACTTCAGTATCCCGCGCTGTCCCTTGGCGTGTTCGGCCAAGTAGTGCCCGATCGCATGATTCAACTTGTACGAGCACATCACTTCATTGTGGTCCCAGCCCTCCAGCACCGCAGCCATCACCTCTTCTACGTCGTCCAGGTTCTGCTCGGGCTCGAGCGTATCGTAAACCCGGTTGTAGCCCTGTTCGTAAAGCTCCTCGTCGGAGACTTCCGGGTTGTAGCGGAAATGGGCGCGCCCGGTCGCCTCAACCAGTCCGTGAGCCATGAGCGCACCCGTGGAGACAATCGCGTTTACGATGCCGCGGTCAATCAGTTCGGCGATCACCAGGCCTTGCTTTGCCACGGTCATGGCGCCAGCCAGGGTCATGACCACAAAACACTCTTCATCTCGCGCCATTGCTTCGAGCACGTCAGCGGCCTCGCCAACCTGCCGTCCGGTGAATGCCGTCTTCGCCATGGCTCGAACCAGATCGTCGACCGAATGCACCTTGGACAGATCGAGAGGCTCCAGCGGGGTGAGCCGGTCCTCAATGGGATTGTGCAGCTTGCGCTCGATCCCCGCGCCATCATGATTGCCATGCTTCATGGTGAGACCTCCAATAGAGCGAAGGATTACTTTATCAAAGTAGGGAGTCGTGAGTAGCGAACGGCGAGGCGTGAGAGAACGATTGTGCCTTCCATCAGAGGCGCATACATAGACAGCGTCTTCCGTGGAGTGGTGAGAACGTCCAAAATTGAATCGACTCAGGGTCGGCCTCAACACTCACTACTGACTACTCGCTACTTTGATATGCTAAGCAGCGCCACCGAGGACGAGAGTTGCCTAAAGACAAATTCACCGTGGGTCTCGTGCAGATGTCCGCTGGTCCGGATCCGGACCAGAACCTTGCGCATGCCATCGCTCGTGTGCGTGACGCAGCCGCTCGAGGCGCGCAGGTGATCTGCCTGCCGGAACTGTTTCAGACGCAGTATTTCTGCCAGCGTGAAGACGCGTCTTTGTTCGACCTGGCTGAACCCATCCCCGGCCCGACCACCGCAAAGCTTGCTGATCTGACCCGCGAACTGGGGATCGTACTTATCGCATCGCTGTTCGAGAAACGCGCGCCCGGTGTCTATCACAACACTGCCGTGGTGCTGGATTCGGACGGTACCGTTCGGGGTCTCTATCGCAAGATGCACATTCCCGACGATCCCCTCTACTACGAAAAGTTCTACTTTACGCCAGGGGATCTCGGCTTCCGCGCGTTTGACACCGGCTTTGGAAAAGTCGGGACGCTGGTTTGCTGGGACCAGTGGTATCCGGAAGGCGCGCGTCTCACCGCACTGCAAGGGGCACACATATTGTTTTACCCGACGGCCATCGGCTGGCATCCGGCGGAAAAAGAGCAATACGGAACAGCACAACACGACGC
>Ga0070741_10004577_pt1 | contig 32125 bp, 22 predicted proteins | sample Coa_R1_4_FD_66440 | JGI IMG/M metagenome (GOLD analysis project Ga0070741, IMG submission 66440) | Surface soil microbial communities from Centralia Pennsylvania, which are recovering from an underground coalmine fire - Coalmine... | ecosystem: Environmental > Terrestrial > Soil > Unclassified ... | reverse complement strand
CACCTTAGAGAGTGTTGTTTCAGGCCGTGGGGTGGCATCCCCGTTACGGCCTGAAACAACACTCTTTATTTGTTGGTGAAGCATTTTTCAACCTCTCCGGGGAAAACTGAATGGCCTTGGGTATCGTTCCTTACTTCCATCCGCCCGGAACCTTCCTGATTGACTGACACGCCCGACTGAAAGAGAATCTCCTCACTACTATCAATCGAATTGCTGCCGCCCCTGCGCGTCTTTCTCCTGACGAAATGGCAGACGGTGAGACTGTCATGACTCATCAAAACGAACTCCCCTCGATCAACGGCACCCGGCCTCGTTGTGTCACACTATGCCTGCTCCTGGTCAGCTTCAGTCCTCTGATTACTGCCCTGAGCCCGTTGTTTGCCCTCCCGACGGCAGCAGGGGCGCGATTACCTCAGGAGCCGCTCCCCACGCTGGAAATGGGCAAGCCTGTTGAGCGAAAGCTGGCGGGAGGTGAAACACACATTTTCCGGGTCGCTCTGACCGCCGGCCAGTATCTGCACGTGGTTGCGGATCAGCGTGGCATTGATATCACTTTAAGGATCATCGGAACTGACGGGCAGAGGCTGATTGAGATGGACAGCCCGAATGACACTCAGGGGCCGGAATCAGCCGCAGTGATCGCAGAAAAAACGGGCAGCTACCGGATCGAGATCCATTCCTCAGCAAAAGATGTGCCCGCAGGTCGTTACGAAGTGGCGACTCAGGCAATCAGACTGCCCACCGCGCAGGATCGAAAATGGATTGCGGCGCAGAGTGCTTACGCGGAAGGACAGCGACTGCGCATGCAGGGGGCGGCGGAATCCCGGCTGAATTCGGTGGAGAAATACCAGGAGGCGATTCTCAACTGGCGGGCGGCAGGAGATCGAATAATGGAAGCCCATGCCCTCTTCTGTATCGGGAGGGCGTGGCAGCGATCAGGCCAGTCACAAAAGGCACTGGATTCTTTCGGCCAGGCTCTGCAACTACAGCGGTCTGCCGGGGAGCGGCGGGAGGAGACCTTAACGCTTTACACGATCGGGGTCATCTACAATGATCTGGGCGAGCCGCGAAAATCACTTGAGTGCTTCAGCCAGGCGCTCTCGCAGCAGCAGGCGATGGCAGACGTCAATGCCGAAGCCCGGACGCTCAACAATATGGGGGTCGCCTGGCATATTCTGGGCGAATCCCGGAAGGCTCTGGAACATCACAACCATGCACTCTCAGTCTGGCAGAAGGTGAATAACCGCCCGCAGGAAGCTGTCACTTTCCATTACATCGGCAGAGTTTACGAGACGCTGGGTGAGTTCCAGAAGGCGCTGGAGAGTTATTTTCAGGCGCTCGCTCGGCACCGGGCTTTGCGGAATCGTGACGGCGAGGCAGATGAACTCAACAGCATCGGCTATGTCAACGGCCTCTCCGGCGAATGGCAGAAGGCGCTGGATTATTACAACCGGGCCCTCGCGCTGTGGCGGGTGACGGGGGATCACTACAGTGAAGCCGTCACGCTCAGCAATATCGGCGTGGCACATGCCTCACTGGACGAAATGCAGCAGGCTTTGGATCGTTATCAGCAGGCGCTCAGGCTCCACCGCGAGGTGGGAAATCGCCGGGGCGAGGCCGTGACGCTTGAAAAGATCAGTGATCTCCTGGCGTCATCAGATCCGGGCAAGGCGCTGGAATCCTGTGAGCAGTCGCTCCAGCTTCGGCGAAAAACTGAAGATCGCCAGGGGGAGGCAAGTGCGCTGTCCGGCATAGGCCTTCTCCACCTTTCACTGGGCAACCCGCAGAAGGCGATGGAATACTTCAGCCCGGCGCTGACACTCTCCCTGGCAATCGGTGATCGGCGAGGCGAGGCGAGGGCCCGTTATGGCATCGCCCGCGCCGAACGTGACCGCGGCAATCCCGGCGAAGCGCGCCGGCAGATCGAAGCGGCGCTCTCGCTCGTTGAGGCCGTGCGGGCCGATGCCGGCAGCCAGCAGTTGCGCGCCTCTTACCTGGCCTCGGTACAGAGGTATTACGAACTCTGCATTGATACGCTGATGCGCCTCCACGAGGCCCGGCCCGCGGAAGGCTTCGACGCTCTGGCGCTCGAGGCCAGCGAACGCGCACGCGCACGCAGCCTGCTCGAACTGCTCGCCGAATCACGCGCCGACATTCGCCGGGGCGTGGACGCGGCGCTGCTTGAGCGCGAACGCGATCTCGCGCAGCAGCTCAACGCCGGGGCCGCACGCCTCGCCGGGCGCAACACGCCGGAACAACTCGCAGCGCTCAGGAAAGAGATCGGCGAACTCGAAGACGAGTTCCAGCAGCTTCAGGCGAACATTCGCCGCCGCAGCCCGCATTACGCCGCGATCACTCAGCCCGCGCCGCTCAGTCTCAAAGAAATCCGGCAACAGGTACTGGGCGACCACGTTCTGCTGCTCGAATACTCGCTCGGCGAAGAGCGGAGCTGGTTGTGGGCAGTGACGAACAACTCGGTCACGGCCTACGAACTGCCGAAGCGCGAGCAGATCGAGAAAACGGCCCGTCGCGTTTATGAATTACTGACTGCCCGCAGCCTGCGCCGGGGCGGTGAAACCCTCGGGCAGTGGCGCGAGCAGATCGCCCGGGCGGATGCGCAACTGCCGCAGGCAGCCGGGCAGTTAAGTCAGATGATCCTCGGCCCCGCGGCCCCGCAACTCGGCAACAATCAACTGCTCATCGTGGCCGACGGGGCATTGCAGTACGTGCCGTTCGCCATGCTGCCAGAGCCGAAGGATGAAGGCGGAAGGATTTCGGAAAGGATGAAGGCGGAAGGCGGGAGGCGGAAGCCGGAGTCAGAGCCCCCCTCTGATTCACCCCTCATCCTTCATCCCTCATCCCTCACCCCTCATCCTTTAGTCGTCGGGCACGAAATCACCACGCTGCCCTCGGCCTCAACGCTGGGCATCATCAGAAAAGAGATGGCCGGTCGGCGACCCGCGCCGAAGATGCTGGCGGTCTTCGCCGACCCGGTCTTCAGCCGCGATGACCAGCGGAACAAGGCCGGGGCGATCAGGGCTGCCGGCAAACCGGGGACGCAAGCCGCGGCGGTCGCCGGTTCACGGATCATCGAACACGAAGAGTCTTCCAGCCTGGCGAAACTGTCGGCGGGCGGGTTGAAGGTTCCGCGCCTGCCCTTCACCCGCCAGGAAGCCGAGCGGATTCTGGCCATCGCGCCCGGGGCCGACAATTTCAAGGCGATTGATTTCAAGGCGGCCCGGGCCGCGGCACTGAGCGCCGAACTCGGCCAGTATCGCTACCTGCACTTCGCCACACACGGGTTTTTGGACAGCGAGCGGCCCGGATTCTCGGCGCTCGTGTTGTCGCTCATTGACGAGCAGGGCAGATCGCAGGATGGATTTTTGCGCGCCAACGAAATCTACAACCTCAACCTACCCGCTGAACTGGTCGTCCTGAGCGCCTGCCAGACCGGCCTCGGCAAAGAGGTCAGGGGCGAGGGGCTCGTGGGCCTGACGCGCGGCTTTATGTACGCCGGGGCCGCGCGCGTGGTGGTCAGTCTGTGGAACGTGAATGACAAAGCGACTTCGGAGCTGATGACGATGTTCTACCAGAAGATGCTCAGGGAGGGTGAGCGCCCGGCGGCAGCGTTGCGTTCGGCTCAGGTCGAGATGTGGAAGCAGAGGCAGTGGCAGGCGCCGTATTACTGGGCGGCGTTCGTCCTGCAGGGCGAGTGGAAGTAAGTAAAAAGGCAAAAGTAAAAAGTAAAAAGTCAGAGCGCCGGTGGTTCAATGTTGATCGAGGTATCGTTCGTTCTGACTTTCTACTTTTACTTTTGCCCTTTTACTTTCGCCTCAATGCGGGATTTCCGGCGTCCGGGCATCCGACGGGTCGGCCCGGTCGTCTTCGGGCTGTGGGGCGTGATTATGCTCCGCGGCATCAGGCCGGCGCTGCGCGGGGATGACACGGGGGAATTCACTGTGCTTTCGCAAGCCGCCGAGTATTGGCCCGCGGTTTTCGCCGGGCCTGTTCGCATTCAGGTCTTGCCACGGCGGATGACGTGATTCAGGCCGCCGACGCGATACCACCGGTAGCCGTAAGCCTCAAGCTCAAGCCCGTGCCGGCCCTCGCGGTCGGCCTCACTCTGCTCTTCGCGCAGGAGGTTGATCAGCAGCTCTTCGCCCTCACACCCGGGCTTCACCCGGACGCGGCGCGGCTGCCCGCCGAAGTTGTGAATCAGCACCAGCGAATTGCCCCGCCAGTCGTAGCGTAGCGCCAGCACCGCCGGCTCGCCGGTTTCCAGAATCTCCCAGCCCCCCCAGCCGATCTCCGGGCACTCCTTGCGCAGCCGGATCATCTGCGCCATCCAGTTGAGCAGCGAGTCCGGGTCGCGCCGCTGCGCCTCGACGTTGACCCGCTCGTAACCGAACGGCCCCCCGCCGATGACCGGCTGCGCGGTCTTCGGCGACGCCGAGAAGCCCGACTGCGCGGCGTCAGACCACTGCATCGGGGTGCGCACGGCGTCGCGCTCCCTGAGGCCGAGGTCGTCGCCCATCCCGATCTCATCGCCGTAGCGCAGCACGGGCGTGCCGGGCAGGGCGAAGAGCAGGCTGTAGGCCATCTCCAGCCGGCGGCGGTCGGCGAGCATCGGCGCGAGGCGGCGGCGGATGCCCCGGCGGTAAAGCTGCATCCCCTCTTCCGGCCCGAATCTCTCAAACACCTTCGCCCGCTGCTCCGCGCTCAATCGCCCCAGGTCGAGTTCGTCGTGGTTCCGCAGGAACTGCGCCCACTGCGCCCCGTGGGGCAGCTCGCGCGTCGCGCGCAGCGCCTCGCTGAGCGGCCCCGTGTCGGCCGTCGCCAGCGCGTAGAAGAGGTGCTGGTTGACGTAGAAGTTGAACATCAGGTGCAGGCCGTCGTCGTGCGCGCCGAAGTAATCGCGCGCCTCGGCGGGCGTCACGTTCGCCTCGCCCAGAAACACGGCGTCGCCGCGCCGCCATTGCAGGAAGCGCCGCATCTCGGCGAGGTATTCAAACTTCTCCTCCGCCTTCCGCCCGCCCCGCGCGGGCGACTCGATGAGGAACGGCACGGCGTCCACGCGGAAGCCCGCCACGCCCAGTTCGAGCCAGTAGCCCATGATGCGGCGCACCTCGGTCCGCACGTCGGGGTTGTCTATGTTGAGGTCGGGCATGAAGTCGTAGAAGCGGTGGAAGTAGTATTCGCCCGCCTGCTCGTCGCGGCTCCAGACCGCCTCCTGCACGCCGGGGAAGACCATCCCCTCGTTCCAGTCCGGCGGGCGGCTCTCCGACCAGACGTACCAGTCGCGGTATTTCGACCGCTTATCCTGACGCGCGGCCTGAAACCACGGGTGTTCGTCCGAGGTGTGGTTAAGGACCAGATCAATGATCACCTTGATGCCCAGTTTGTTCGCCCGGTGCATGAACTCGACGAAGTCGCCGCTCGAGCCGTGGCGCGGGTCCACGCCGTAGTAATCGGTGATGTCATAGCCGTTGTCGCGGTTCGGCGAGGGCTGGAACGGGGCGAGCCACACCGTCTCGACGCCGAGCGAGTGCAGGTAATCGAGCCGCCGCATCAGCCCCTCGAAGTCGCCGATGCCGTCGCCGTTGGCGTCCATGAAAGTTTTGACGTCGAGGCTGTAGATGATGGTGTTCTTGTACCAGAGGTCTTCGATCATGACGTCCGCCGGCCGTCCGGGCCGCGCGCTCAGACACGGAATGTTCGCGGGGAGGTTGCTCGCAACAGGTTGAAGGGGTCAACGCGCCGGCGGCTCCGTTTCGGGCGTGCCGGGAGCGCGCTCCCGGCTTCCGATCATGCTTTGGCGCTCACGTTCGTATTCCGCGCGCGGGTCGCGCCCGGTCACCTCGCGGTACCACGCCGGGTGGTGCGTCCACGCCCACCGGTCAGTCACCGTCCCGCGCGTCATCGAACGGAACGTGCCGGGCTGCTGCGCCGTGCCTTCGTAAATGTGGATGATGAAGCCGCCGAGCATGACCAGTGCCGCCACGTCGTGGAAGAAGTATGAAATCCACATCAGCACCCGCCCGAAGATTTCCGGCCACCACATCAGAAAGCCGGTGATCAGAAACACGATCGCCGAGCAGACAATCGCCCAGAACCAGAGCTTCTGCCCCCCGTTGAACATCCCGACGTCCTCGGGCTCCAGCTTCTCTTCGTTGGTCGCGTACGCGCCGAGGCGGCGCAGCCAGCGGCGGTCGCCCGCCTCCCAGTTCATCGGTCGCAGCCAGTTGAGCATCATCAGGAGGAAGGCCGCGCAGAAGAAGACCCCGAACCACGGGTGCAGCAGCCGCGTGCGCGCGCCCGAGCCGAAAACCGGCGCGACCCACGCGTAGAGCCACGGCGTGAAGATCGCGAAGCCCGAGAGCAGCGAGAGGATGAAGAAGATCGCTACGGCCCAATGCACGGCGCGCGCGTAAACGCCGTGGCGCAGCACTTCACCCTCGTACACGACCGTCCGCCCTCTGCGGGCCGCCGCACCGCGCATCCGTTCATTCAGTCGTTCGGCTTCAGTTGACATAGCTGCTCCTCAAAAATGTACAGCAAACTTTCCCGGTTTGCTGAGACCCCCGCCGTCGGCCCTTTGTGAAGTCAGCGGCAACCCGGGAAAGTTTGCTGTACAAGCTCAATTACTCCACCTCCCGCGCGGGCGGCTCCGGCTGCTCGCGCTTCGGCCCGTAGAAGATGTAGTGGAAGAAGACGGCGAGCATGCCAAGGAGGACCACGAGCAGGCTGAGCGGCTTGAGCGCAAACTTCCACCACGTGTAAACCACCGGGATCTGCGGATTCGCAGGCAGCCCGCCGTACAGCTCCGGCCTGGTCGCGTCGTGCAGCACGTAGATGACGTGCGTGCCCCCCACCGACGGCGGGTCGTAGACTCCCGCGCTCGCGAATCCCGACTGCTCGCGCAACTGTACGGCGCGCGCTTCGGCGAGCGACTTCATCTCATCCTTCGTGCCGAAGTGGAGGCACCCGGTCGGGCAGGCCTTGATGCAGGCGGGCTCGAGCCCCTGACCGACGCGGTCCGAACAGAGCGTGCATTTGTAGACCTTCTTCGTCGCCGAGTTGAATTTCGGGATATTGAACGGACAGCCCGAGACGCAGTACTGGCAGCCGATGCAGTTCTCCTGATTGAAATCAACGATGCCGTTCGCGTATTGCACGATCGCGCCGTCGGCGGGGCAGGCGCGCAGACAGCCCGGGTCTTCGCAGTGCATGCACTGATCCTTGCGCATCAGCCACTGGAACGCGCCGTCGTCGCGCTGGTGTTCGTTGAATCTGATCAGGTTGTAATAGTTCCACTGCGTATCGGGCATCGTCTGATAGGTGTTGTCGAAGGTCGTCTCCCGGAACGGGTGGTCGTTCCATTCGACGCAGGCGACTTCGCACGCCTTGCAGCCGATGCAGGTCGTCACGTCAATGTACTTGGCGACCTCGACCTCGCGCCTGGCGCGGCTGCCCGGGACCGGTCCGGGGTGGCCGGAGATGGCTTTGATCTGCAATGTTCTTTCTGTGTCCATGACCTGCTCCCCGTAATTCGGCCCGCGACCGGGTCAGGCAGTCGCCGCAGCCGCGTTATTACAGCGGTTTCGAGTCGCGCGTGCCTGCAATCAGCGCGAGTTCCGGCAAGGTCAATTCTGTTTTCTTCATTGAATCATCCCCTGTCGAATTCCCCGGGCTTGTTTCCCTCGATCCTGAAATCAGCGGCGCGCCGCGTCTACCCTGGTGCCGTAGCCCAGCTCCGCATACCAGTTACCACGTCCCTGGGGTGTGAGATCCAGGATATTGTAGACCGGGGTCAGCAGATCGATGCCGCGCTCCTTAATGTCGTCTGCCATTGACGGATGGGCGCTGTAGAAGTGACGCAGCGTGCCGTCATTGGCGCGGGTGAAGACCGAGACCGTCGAGTCCTGGTTTCCTTCGCGATCTTCGCTGCCCAGGTCGTACTTGAACGTGCTGGTGCCGCAACTCAGGAGCCTCAGCCTGTCCCATCCTCGTTTGCGCGCGTGCGCTCGCAGGGCCGTCGGATCGGCGGCGGCAACGATGGCGAAGTCGACGTTCCGGGCCAGGTGATGAGCGACACCATTCAGACCGTCTATCCACATCGTACACATCGGGCAGGGGCTGGTCTGCTTCCTGCCGTACATGAAGTGGTAGACAATCAGCGACCGATCCGGTGCGGTAAACAGTTCACTCAGCCGCACTGTTCGGATCGGGGCGTCGCCCGTGCTGAGGTCGGCCGGGCCTTCCTCGAACACATAATCCTGGATGATCGCGCCTTCAGGAAGCTGGCGCCGCAGTTCCGCAACCCGTTCGCGGTGGCGCATCAACTCGATTTCGGCCAAGCGGAGTTCGTCTCGTCTGGCGAGGTAATCGGCGGATTCGTTCGGCAAATTCGTTTGCCTGAATGTACCTTTGTTTGTCTCGCGTGGCATTGGTCAGTTCCTCCTTACATTGATCTGCCATTCGCCCTCAGGCCTTCTCGACCTTGACGAGGAAGCCTTTGAATTCAGGCGTCCATGCGTTCGGGTCAATGACGGTCGGCGAGAGCAGGTTGGCCGGGTCCTTCGCCGTTCTGCCCTCGTCTTCGGCGATGCCGCGGTAGCCCCAGTGGATCGGGATGCCGATCTGATACGTCTTCTTCCCGTCAATCATCATCGGCCTGATCCGTCTGGTGACCATCGCTTTGGCCACGTAGCTCGCGCGCGCGCTCGACACTTTGATCTTCTCGCCGCCCCTGATGCCCAGATCGTGCGCCAGCTCTTCGGGGATCTCGACGAACGGCTCGGGCACGAGCTGGACGTTCATCGGGTTGTTCTTGGTCCAGTAGTGATAATGCTCGGTCAGGCGGTATGTCGTGCAGACGACGTTGTAGCCCTGATCGGGCGTGCCGTATTTGTCCAGATCCGTCTTGTACTTTCTGACCACCGGGTTATTCGACTGATTCGGGTGCAGGGGGTTGGCAATCGGGCTTTCAATCGGCTCGTAGTGTTCGGGGAATGGCCCCTCGGCGAACGCCCCGAGCGGGCCGAAGAGACGACCGATGCCTTCGGGGTTCATGATGAACGGGCCCATGTGATCCTTGGGGTTGGAATCGGCCTTGAAGTCCGGCACGTCGTTGCCGACCCATCGCTGCTGCGTTTCGCTCCACCAGACCTGTTTGCGCTGCGGGTCCCAGGGCTTGCCCGACGGGTCGCACGACGCGCGGTTGTACATGACGCGGCGGTTAGCGGGCCACGACCACGCCCAGTTCGGGTAGACGCCGAGGCCCGACGGGTCTTCAGTCCCGCGCCGCGCCATCTGGTTGCCCGCCTCAGTCCACGAGCCGCAGTAGAGCCAGTTGCCGCTCATCGTCGTCCCGTCATCGCGCAGCATGGCGAAGCCCGGCAACTGCTGCCCGGCTTTGATTGTCTGCCCGGTCTTTTCGTCGGTGACGTCGGCGAGCGCGCGGCCGTTGATCTCTTTCGCCACTTCCGCGAGTGACGGGTTATTCGGGTCCGGGTACGGCCACGAGGCGTTGAGGATCGGGTCGGGGAATTTGCCGCCTTCTTTCTGATACAGCTCGCGCACCTTGAGGAAAATCCGCGCGAGAATTTCCTGATCAACTTTCGCCTGCCCCGGCGGCGGCAGCGCGACGTACTTCCATTGCAGCCAGCGGGCCGAGTTGACGAACGTCCCGTCTTTTTCCGCGAAGCCGGCGCCCGGCAGGCGGTAGACGGTCGTGTTAATCCTCTTCATCTCTTCCGGCGAGGTGCCGGGCGCGCGCCAGAATTCGCTCGTCTCGTCGGGGTAGATTTCGCAGACCACCAGCCAGTCGGCCTTCTTCAGCGCCTCGATGTTTTTGCGCGAATTCGGGCCGATCATCACGCCGTTCATCCCGAAGGCGAAGATCCCCTTGACGTGGCCCTGATACATGTCGTCCCAGATTTCGACCCACGAGTATTTGCGGTCAATCTTCGGCAGGTAATGGAACGCCCAGTCGTTCTCCTTCTTCGCCGCGTCGCCGTACATCGCCTTGAGCAGCGAGACGGCGAACTTCGACGTGTTCGACCAGTAATTGTAAGAATCCCATTCCGACGGCTTCGACGGCTTCGGCGTGATGCGGGTGATCCAGGTGTTGAAGTCCCTGTCGTCCGGGTTGGGCGTCTTCAGATAGCCGGGCAGGATTTCAAAGATGCCGGCCATGTCGGTCGCGCCCTGAATGTTGGAGTGGCCGCGCAGCGCGTTGACGCCGCCGCCGGCGCGCCCGACGTTGCCGAGCAGCAGTTGCAGCATCGCCGCCGTGCGGATGATCTGCGTGCCGAAGGTGTGCTGCGTCCAGCCGACCGCGTAGATGATCGTCCCGGCTTTCTTCATATCGCCGTCCTTACGGATCGAGGTGAAGAGGTCGGCGGCTTTGATGAACTGGTCTTTCGGGATGCCGGTGATGCGCTCGACCATCTCCGGCGTGTAACGCGAGAAGTGTTTTTTGAGCAGCTGAAAGACCGAGCGCGGGTGCTGGAGTGAGAAATCGTAAGCGACGTTTGGCGGGAGTTGCGGCAGCGGCTGCGTCGTGGTGGCGCGCGCCCCGGCAGGGCCGTGCCCCCCGTGGCCCACGCCGGTGATCCCGCTCGTGCCTTTCGGCGCGCTGGATTGCGGCGGAAGCGGGGCGGGCTGATTGCCCGCCTGCTGAGCCTGTTGTTGCCCGGCCAGCTCTCTCTGTGCCGCCTTCTGCTGTGCGGGCGTTTCGGCTGCCTTCTGCGCGGTGGCCGCCTCTGCCCTGCCAGTCAGGTTGCCGCCCTCTTCGTAATTCCACGTCGCCTTGTCGTAAAGTTGCGAGCCGGGATCGAAGCCCGAATAGAGGCCGTCCTCGGGCAGTTTGAATCCCTCTTTGATAATGAATGCAGCGTTGGTGTAATGCCTGACGTAATCCCACGCGACGCGGTTGTTCTCAATCGCGTAATTGATCAGGCCGCCGAGGAAGGCGATGTCGGTGCCCGCGCGGATCTGCAGGAAGAGGTCGGCATTCGACGCCGTGCGGGTGAAGCGCGGGTCAACGACGATCATCTTCGCGTTGCGACGCAGTTTCGCCTCGACCGGCCACTTGAAGCCGCACGGGTGGTTTTCGGCCGGGTTGCCGCCCATGATCAGCATCATGTCGGTGTTCTTAATATCAATCCAGCCGTTGGTCATCGCGCCGCGTCCGAAGGTGGGCCCCAAACTGGAGACCGTCGGGCCGTGTCAGACCCGCGCCTGGTTCTCCAGGTAACAGACCCCCAGGCTGCGCATGGTTTTGACCACCAGGTAATTGAACTCGTTCGTGTCGGTGCAGCCGCCGGTGAAGGCGATGCCTTCGCAGCGGTTGACCGTGCGGCCCTGATCGTCTTTTTCGACGAATGTCGCCTCGCGCGTCTGTCTGACCCGCTGCGCGATCTCGCTGATCGCGTCGTCCCACGAGATGTCTTCCCAGCGGTCTGAGCCGGGCCGCCGCACCTGCGGCTTCACGAGGCGCCGCTCGTTGAGGATGTCCTGTTCGAGCGAGGCGCCTTTCGGGCAGAGCGTGCCGCGGTTGATCGGGTGATCCGGGTCGCCCTCGACATGCACGACCTGCGGCGTGGCGTTCTTCGCCTTATCGCCGAGCGTGTGAATGATCACGCCGCAGCTGACCGAACAGTACGGGCAGGTCGAGCGAGTCTCGGTGGTGCGCGAAATCCTGAGCGCCTGCGTCTGCGCGTAGACCGGCGCGGTATCGAAACCGAAGGCCGAAGCGGTGATCCCCCCGGCAATGGTGGTCCTGATGAAAGTTCTTCTTGAGACGTCCATTGTGATGGCCTCTGCTGATGAACTGGGTGGTACGGGGAGCGGGGGTTGAATTGTTATCAGGAGAAACGGTAAACCCGGAGAAGGCTATCAAATGAAAGTGAAGATCGTCGGTACGCTTCCGCACTTAAGCTGAGAGGGAGAGCCCGCGATTGCAATTCACATCCCGACCGGATCCAGCTCCGTCTTCGTGCAGCCATGCTCGCGCGCCCACAAATCGAGCCTCGTCAGGTCAATCGCCCTGAGGTAACAGACCTCATGCAAAAGTCGCTTCGGAGCCCGGGTTCATCCGGGCACGTGTTCGCGCAACTCTTCCAGCCAGACCACCGCCTCCGAATCGCTCGGGGCGCGCCAGTCCCCGCGCGGTGACAGTGACCCGCCGGAGCCGACCTTCGGGCCGTTGGGGATGCACGAGCGCTTGAACTGACTGATCCTGAAGAACCGGTAGAGGAAGACTTCCAGCCACTTCCTGATCGTGGCCAGGTCGTATTCATTCCGCTTCTCGACGGGAATGGCGTCCGGCCAGGCGCCCCGCGCCCTGTCGCCCCAGGCGCTGTGGCTGAGAAAAGCAATCTTGCTCGGGCGGTACCCGTAGCGGGTCACGTAGTAGAGGTTGAAGTCCTGCAGCTCGTAAGGGCCGATCTGCTTTTCGGTACTCTGCGCCGGCTTCTCGCGCTCCTCGCCCTCGTGCGGCACCAGCTCGGGCGAAATCTCTGTCTCGACGATTGACTGGAGCGTGACATTCGTCTGCTCGTCGAACTGTCGTGAGTTGATGACCCAGCGGATCAGGTACTGAATCAGCGTCTTCGGCACCGAGGCATTCACATTGTAGTGTGACATGTGGTCGCCGACGCCGTAAGTACACCAGCCGAGCGCCAGTTCACTCAGGTCTCCCGTCCCCAGCACCAGGGCGTTGTGCAGATTGGCCAGCCGGAACAGGTGCGAGGTGCGCTCTCCAGCCTGGACATTCTCGAACGTGATGTCGTAGACCGGCTCGCCCTGTCCGAACGGGTGGCCGATGTCGCGGAACATCTGCAGGCAGGAGGGCTTGATGTCAATCTCCCCGCCCGTGACTCCAAGGGCCCGCATCAGGGCATGGGCGTTGGCGAGCGTCACGTCGCTCGTGGCAAAGCCGGGCATGGTCCAGGCGAGGATATTCTGGCGCGGCAGCCCGAGCCGGTCCATCGTCCTCGCCGCCACGATCAGGGCCTGCGTCGAATCGAGCCCGCCCGAGACGCCGATCACCAGGCGCTGGATGCCGGTACTCGCGAGCCGCTTCATCAGCCCATGGACCTGAATGTCGAATGCCTCCCGGCAGCGCCGGTCGCGCGTCGCCGGGTCGGTCGGCACGTAGGGGAAGCGCTCGACACGCCGCACCAGGGCGACCTCGCCCACGGGTGCCTCGAACTCGAATGTGACGCGGCGAATCTCCCGCAGCCGCTCGCGGTAATCGGCCACCGAATCGTTGAAGCTCGTCAGCCGCATCCGATCCTGGACAAGGTGGTCGAGGTCAAGGTCGGCGGTGATCACCTGCTCCCCGGACGGAAAACGCTCCGACTCGGCCAGCAGCTCGTTGTTCTCGCAGATCAGCGCGTGCCCGTCCCAGGCGAGGTCGGTGGTGGATTCACCGGGGCCGGCCGCCGAATAGAGGTAAGCCGCAATGCATCTGCCCGACTGCGAGGCGCACAGGTCGCGGCGGTATTCGGCCTTGCCGATCGTGATGTTGCTCGCCGAGAGGTTGACCAGCACGGTCGCCCCGGCGAGCGCCCCCCAGGTGCTGGGCGGGATCGGCACCCACACGTCTTCGCAGACCTCGACATGCAGCGCGAAGTTCCTAAGGTTGGTCGCCTCAAAAATCAGGTCGCTGCCGAAAGGGACGCGCTCGCCCAGGAAGAGGACCTCGCGGGCGAGCGCCTGGCGGCCCGAGGTGAACTGGCGCTTCTCGTAAAACTCCCGGTAGTTCGGCAGGTAGCTCTTGGGCACCAGCCCGAGTACGCGCCCGCGGTAAATCACCACCCCGCAATTAAAGAGCTTCCCCTCGAACCTGAGCGGCGCGCCGGCGATGATCACAGGGGCAATCGTGCGACTCTCCGAGACGAGGCGCCCGAGCGCAGACTCAGTGGCGCTGAGCAGAGCGTCCTGATGGAAGAGGTCTTCGTTGGAGTAGGCGGAAATCCCGAGTTCCGGAAAAAGCGCGACGGCGGCATTCATCTCCGAAGCGCGTCTGGCCAGGCCCAGGGTTCGTTCGACATTGAATGACGGGTCGGCGACGCGCAGAAACGGGATGCAGACCGCCGCCCGGACATATCCGTGCGAGTAGATGGAATGAAAAGGTCGCTGCATAGGCGCAATATACCGCAGGCGGGAGAGCATTAAAACCGCAGACCTGCACGTCAGTCAGGGTGCAGACAGGACCAATTCATTCTCACGGGTGCCCCCCGATACACAGCTTGCGAGTGTGCCCGCGGCCCCGCAGGAATTGCGGGGCCTGAGCGCGAAAGAAAGGGGTGATGAAATCCGGGGCGACTCCCGCGTCCGGAAGCGAGAGCGCGACCTCAGTGATGGGGCGCATGCGTCGGCCTGGAAACGGCGCACATCACGTCGGCGAGGGCGCGCCGCTCGCCGCGCCCCTGGTAAGTCGCGGCATGGCGCGCCAGGTCGCCCTGGCTGATGATGCCAATCACCTCGTAGCGGTCATTGACGATCGGGATCCGACGGATCTGGTGACGCGACATCTGCCGCATGCAATTCCTGATCGAATCGTTGACGTGGCAGGCAATGGCTTCATCCGTCATGCACTCGGCCACGCGCGACCGGCGCGGGTCAATGCCGCGCGCGGTACTCCTGACGGTGATGTCGCGGTCGGTGACCATCCCGATCAAACGCCCGTTGCGATCCACCACCGGCAGCGCGCCGCAATCGCACTCGGTCATCAGCCGGGCGGCCCGCTCGATTGAGTCGTCGGGGTAGACCGTGATTACGTTGCGCGTCATCACTTCGCCCGTGCGCACGTCCTCGAACTCGTACTGCGAACCCGCGTATTGTCCCTCACGGTAATGCTGCTCAACCCACATTTCGTCCATGCGCCGCCGCCGCGCGGCCTCTTCGTTGCCGAACCACGAGCGGACTTCGTCACCGGCCCGGTCAATAAAGCGGCGCCCCTCTTCACTGCCCCGGTCATGACGACCGCGTTCATAATTCTGATCGTTGTAACGTGCAGCCATTTTTCTCCTCCTTCGTTCAGGCAGCTGCCTGATTGAAAAGTAACCGCCGGAGCCGGTGCAGTACGGGGGCGGTAGCAACCTTTACGGCACCGGCCCCGCTTGCTTGTGCGACCGGGGAGGGTGAGCAGATACAAACACAAAAATATTCCTGCCCGGTCCTTGTCCGGGGCGCAGACAAACGTCTGCTTCCAATGCGCCCGGCGCGCGGCAAAATGTCCGGGAATGTAAACAGCAAGGTGAGTGCCAGTCCCGGAAGGTGATTTCGCGGCGACAATGCCTAGTCCCGGCGGACAGGAGGAACTGATTTCACTAATGGCAGGCCTGAGAGCCCGATCAGGATTTCAAAGCACACAACTTGCAAGCCAGATTGCCGGGGCTTGCGAAAGTGAAATTCGCGCCGCTCCGGGGGGCGCGTTCCGAAGACTGCTGATTCAGGGCAGGAGGGCAATATGGGACTTGAAACTTATCACCGCAAACGAGATTTCAAACGCACGCCGGAGCCCGCAGGGCGGGTCGCCCGCCGCGCCCGTCACCGCTTCGTCGTGCAGGAGCATCACGCATCAAAGCTGCACTTTGATTTCCGGCTCGAAATGGGCGGCGTCCTCAAGTCATGGTCGGTCCCGAAAGGCCCGACGCTCGACCCGCGCGCCAAGCGGCTGGCTGTGATGACCGAAGATCACCCGGTCGAGTACCTCAAGTTCGAGGGCCACATTCCCGAAGGCCATTACGGCGCGGGCGAGCAGCTGATCTGGGACGCGGGGACTTACGAGCCGAAGAGTGATGAAGACCCATTGCAACAGCTCAGGCGGGGCCGCCTTGGCTTCGAGCTGCGCGGCGACAAGCTGCACGGCGAATTCAACCTGATCCGGATGAAGGGCCGCGATGGCCAGTGGCTGCTCGTCAAAAGCAATGACGAATTCGCGCAGCCGGACTGGAGGCTTGAACTGCTGATGGACGACGGCAAATACGTTGAAGAGACGGGCCGGGCGCAGACTAAAAGGCGCAAACGCGCCGCCCGGGAGCCCGTGAAAAAGTTTCGCGTGAAGGAAAAATCCAAAGGCCGCGCGGCCACGCCGGGCCGCGCATTCAAGGAGAAAGAACTGAGCGGCGACGTTGAGGTCAAGGTCGGGAAAGAGATCGTCGCCCTGACCAGCCTCGACAAACTTTACTGGCCTGATGACGGCTACACGAAAGGCGATCTCGTCAGGTACTACTACGAGATGTCGAAATACATCCTGCCGTACCTCAAGGACCGCCCGCTGATCCTCAAACGTTTTCCGAACGGGATCAACAAGCCGTCGTTCCACCAGCACGACGTTGATCAGGCGCCGGATTATGTGCGCACCGTCACGCTCGACGTCGAAGAAGGCCACAAGGTGGATTACCTCGTCTGCGACAACGTGGCGACGCTGCTCTATGTGACGAACCTCGGCGCGATTGAGCGCCACCCCTGGAATTCGCGCGTCAAAGACCCCGATCATCCCGACTGGTGCGTCTTCGACCTGGACCCCGGCGAGGGCGTCGAGTTCACGACCGTCTGCGAAGCCGCGCTGCACCTGCGCGACGCGCTTGATCGCGCGGGGCTCGAAAGTTACGCCAAGACTTCCGGCTCGCGCGGCATTCATGTTTATGTGCCGCTCAAACCGGGTCACACATACGGGCAGGTCGCGGATTTCGCCGAACGCATCGCCACGCAGGTCTCCGCCGAGTACCCTCGGATCACGACCGTCGAGCGCTCGCTGAAGAAGCGTCCGCGCGGTCGCATCTACGTTGACCATCTGCAGAACGCGCGCGGCAAGTCGGTCGTGGCGCCTTACTCGGTGCGCCCGCGCGCCGGGGCGACCGTCTCGGCGCCGCTCGACTGGCGCGAAGTCACTCGCGGGAAGATCAGGCTGGAGGATTTCACCATCCGCACAATGCGCCGGCGCGTCGAGAGCAAAGGTGACCTCTTCAACCCCGTACTGAAGAACAGGCAGAAGCTCCCGCTCGTGCTGCCTTCGTCGGCGGTCTGATCGTTATGCGCTTCGACGAGCTGGCGAAATATTTCGAGCAGATAGAGCAGACCCGCGGGCGGCTGGGGATGTACAAGCTGCTCGGCGAACTCTTCGGCAAGGCCGGTTCTTCAGAAGTCGCCGAGATCGCTTACCTGTGCGAAGCGCGACTGGGGCCCGCGTTCGCCGGAATTCAGATCGGGATGGGCGAGCGGATGGTGGCCGCGGCCATTGAGGCGGCCACCGGCAAGCCATCAACGCAGGTCAGCAGGCTCTACCACAAACTCGGCGACCTCGGCCTTGTCGCCGCACAACTGCTGCCCGCGCGAAAGGCCGGCAGTCTGACGGTGTCAAAAGTCTGGACGGCCCTGCGCGAGATTGCCGGGACGAGCGGCTCGGGCAGCCTTGAAAAAAAGACCGGGCTCCTCGCCGCACTCATCAAAGCCTCTTCTCCGCGCGCGGCGCTTTACATCGTCAGGTTCGCCGTGGGCCGTCTGCGGCTCGGCGTCGGCGCACCGACGATCATCGAGGCAGTGGCGCGCACCCAGCCCGAAAGCAAAGAGGCGCACGCGGCAATTGAGCGCGCTTACAACCTCTGCTCCGACCTCGGCCTGGTGCTTGAGACGCTGCGGACGCGCGGGCTCGACGCGCTCAGGCGGTTCAGGGTCCGGGTGGGGAGCCCCGTGCGCATGATGATGGCCGAGCGGCTGCCGAACGCCGGCGAGATCATCAAACGGCTCGGACGCTGCGCGGTCGAAGCGAAGCTCGATGGCTTCCGCTGCCAGGTTCACCTCTCAAACCGCGGGGTGGAAATCTTCTCGCGCAACCTCGAACGGATGACCGGCATGTTCCCCGACATCACGGCCGCACTGCGCTCAGGCACGAGCGCCCGCACCGCGATCATCGAAGGCGAGGCACTCGCGATTGACGAAGCCACGGGCGAATTCCACCCCTTCCAGGTCACCGTCCAGCGCAAACGCAAGCACCGGATCGAGGAGATGGCCCGCGATTTTCCGCTCGTCTTTGTCGCCTTCGATCTGCTCTACGCCAACGGCAGGGATCACACCGGCCTCGCGTATGAAGCGCGCCGCGCCGCGCTCGAAGCGATGCTCAAAGGCGGCAAGACGGACGGGCGCATCCGCGCGGTCGAGCGCGTGGTGACAGATTCGGCCGAAGAGCTTCAGCGATTCTTCGACGAAGAGATCGGGCGCGGGCTGGAAGGCATCATCGCCAAGCGGCTCGATTCGCGCTACGAGGCCGGGGCGAGGAATTACAACTGGATTAAACTCAAGCGCGCTTACCGCGGCGAACTGAGCGACACGGTTGACGTCGCCGTCGTCGGATACCTGCGTGGCCGCGGGATGCGGGCGCGGCTCGGCGTCGGCGCGCTGCTGGCCGCGGCCTACGACAGGAAGACCGACACTTTCAAAACCGTCGGCAAGGTGGGCAGCGGCCTGAGCGAAGAGAACTGGGTCAGGCTCAGGAAGCTGCTCGATCAGGCGGCGGTGAAAAAGCCGCCCGCGCGCGTTGATTCGCGCCTGACGCCAGATGTCTGGGTCGAGCCGCAGTACGTCGTCACAGTGCTGGCCGACGAGATCACGCGCTCGCCCATCCACACCTGCGCCCGCGATGAGAGCGGCGTCGGGCTGGCGTTGCGCTTCCCCCGCGTCGTCGGCTTCATCCGCGAAGACAAATCCCCCGAAGACGCCACGACGGTCGCCGAGATCAAAAAGATGTACGCGATGCAGAGGAAGAGGAGTTGAGGTGGAGATGGAACTCGGGCACTGGCTGCTCGCCGGCGAGATTCCCCTGGCGGTGAAGATTCTCTGCGCCCTGTTCGTCGGCGTCCTGATTCCCTGCTACTGGCGTCATTACGGCCCGGCCAATTTCCTCTGGTTTTCCGACATCGCGCTGTTTCTCACGACCGTCGCCCTCTGGCTTGAGAGCCCGCTCGTCGCCAGCATGCAGGCCGTGTCAGTCGCGTTGCTCGAATTCGTCTGGGCGATTGATTTCCTGACCCGGCTCGCGACCGGCGTCCGGCTGGTCGGCCTGGCCGATTATATGTTCAGGCCGGAGAACCCGCTCTTCATTCGCGGGCTGTCACTGTTCCACCTGTGGCTTCCCCCGCTGCTGCTCTGGATGGTCTGGAGGCTCGGCTACGACAGCCGCGCGTGGATGGCGCAGACTTTGCTCGCCTGGGTGATCCTGCTCGTGCGTTACTTCGTGACCGACCCGGCCGAGAACGTCAACTGGGTCTTCGGGCCGAAGGAGAAGCGGCAGACCCGGATGGCCCCGTGGCTCTACCTGGTACTCGTCATGATCTTCTTCCCGGCCTGCGTCTATTTCCCGACTCACCTCGCGCTGCGAGCATTGATGACACGAATGAGATGACTGAAGCACGGGCCTGATTCACGGCCTTGAAATAAAATGAGGCCCGAGCATAAATCATGGCCTTAAAATAAAGCTGCTTCACGCCAGGCGCTCCGCGATTGATGATTTATGCCCGGGCCTCAAATAACATTGCTCCCACCTGCCGGTCGCCATCCTGCCATCTCACACCGATTGATTTCTGACGGCGTAACCGTTCACGCCCGGCGGGCATTCGCGCGGCCCGGCGCGAAGTGTGGCAGCACCTCACGCTCGTAAAACTGGAAGAAGCCTTCCTGATCCGGCCCGACCTGATGCACCCAGACGTGATCGTAACCGGCGTCGGCATACTTCCTGATCCGGGCGATGTGGCGTTCCGGGTCGGGGCCGCAGACCACCTGCCCGGCCACGTCGTCTTCCGTCACCATCTCCGCGACCTGCTCGAAATCCGATGGCACGGGCAGTTCCTGACTGAGCCTGCCTTTGAGCGCCGCAATCGGCCAGCGTTCAAACGCCGTGCGCTTCGCCGCAGCCTCGTCCCTGGCCCAGCAGACTGGGATTTCGCCGTAACAGGGTTTGCCGCGGCCGCCGGCTTCGGCGAACTCGTCGAGCAGTTCCTTTTCCGGCGAAGTGGCGATGAGGCCGTCGCCGATGCGCCCGGCCAGTTCGGCAGACTTCGGCCCGCCGGCGGCCACAAGAATCGGCGGCGGTGAGTCGGGCAGCGTGTAGAGGCGCGCGTTCTCGACCGTGTAGTATTTACCGTAATAGCTCTGCTGCCCGCCCTGCCAGAGCAGGCGCAATATTTCGACGGCTTCTGCGAGCATCTCCTGACGCACGTCGGCGGGCGGCCAGCGCTGGCCGGTGATGTGTTCGTTGAGGTATTCACCCGAGCCCACGCCAAGCCTGAAACGGCCCGGCATCATCGCCGCCGCGGTCGCCGCCGCCTGCGCAATGATCGCCGGATGAATGCGCATCGTCGGGCAGGTCACACCCGTGCCAAGGCGCAGCCTTTTAGTCGCCTGCGCGACTGCGCCGATCACACCCCACACGAACGGGCTCTGGCCCTGCCGGTCCGTCCACGGGTGATAGTGATCCGAAATCATGGCGAAGGTAAAACCGACTTCTTCGGCACGCCGCGCATACTGAACGAGTTCAGTCGGGCCGTGTTCCTCGCTGCAAAGTTTGTAGCCGACTTCCATTTCCAAAGCTCCTTTGAGCCGCGCCTGGTGGCGGGCGTTTCGTGATTTACAGTTAATGTCGAATCAGCCTGAACAGGCCGCAATGAAATCGTCCGCGTAATCCCCTCGTACACTGATCTGTTCTGACCTCGTCCGGGTGTTGAAGTCCCGACAATTATTCCGGTGGCAATGGGAGTGCCAGAAGTCGGGCAGTAATCGTGCCTTCCTGAAATCTGATTCATCAGCACCCGTGATCGCTTCAAAACGCACTTCTCGGAAGCAATCAATCAACGTGGCAATCCGCGCGGTCTGCCGATTGCACGGGACAAGGTAAGTGATGATGGTTATTTCGGGGTTAACAAGGACACTTGGAGTGAGATTGAAGGAAAACGAATCATGCAATTGAATTCCATTCGCCTCAGCGCCGCGTTGCTGATGGCATTTCTGCTGGCGGGCGCGTGCAGCCTGTCGAATCGGCAGTCGCAGGAGCCGCAGCTCACGGCCACGCCGCTCGGCGGGCAGGCCGGGCGCTGGCAGCTGGTCACGTCAGATACGGTGAAACTCACGGTGAGCGCGCCGGGCGCAGAGCAGGTCAAGCTGTTCTACAAACCGTTCGCCGCCGTCGGCGGGCACGCCGAACTGAAAACGTTTGCGGCGCAGGGCCGCAAAGGCGAATTCACATACGAATGGAAAGTCGGGCCTGATCTGGCGGGTGACGTGTGGGCCGAAGTCTCTTACCGCGGCGGCGGGCAGAAAAAGACCGAGCCGCTCGCGCTCGCCCACCAGGCGGCCGTCAGCGAACAGGCGGGAGAAGTCGCGCTCGACAGCGTCGGCGGTTCGGTCAACAGCGATGAATCGGCGCGCGCCGACAAGTTCACGGGCGGCCGGATCGAACAGGCCGCGTTCACGGAAGGCGACCGCCGCATCTGGATCACGGTCAACATCCCGGCCTTCCGCCTGACGCTCTGGCAGAGCGGCAGGGAGGTGAAGACTTACCAGATCGGCATCGGGCGCAAAAACTTTCCGCTGCCCGCGGGCGCGCGTAAGGCGACCGAGATCGTCTGGAACCCCGACTGGGTCCCGCCCGACAGCTCGTGGGTGGCGGCATCAGAAGACGTGGAGCCGGGCGAGCGCATTGAGGCCGACGACCCGCGCAACCCGCTCGGCAAAGTCAAAATCCGCCTCGGCAACGCGATCCTGATCCATGAGGCGGCGAAGCCTTCGGACCTCGGTCACCTTGTCTCGCACGGCTGCGTGCGGATGCTGACGGATGACATTTATGACCTGACAGAGAAGATCGCCGCGGCGCGCGCACTGCCGGTGACGAAAGAGCAGATCGAACAAACAAAGACCAATACGCAGCGGCGCGCCGTGAAACTTGACCCGCCGCTCTGGGTAGACATCAATTACGACACCGACGTGATCGAAGGCCGCGTGCTGCACCTTTACCCTGACGTTTACGGTCGCGCGGGCGACACGCTGGCGCGGCTGCGCGCGGAATTGCAGGAGGCAGGCGTCGCGGCCGAGCGACTCGACGACCAGACGCTCAAAGAGATGATTGGGCGCGTGAGCCGGGCCGAAGAATTTATAGTGAGCGTGGATGACATCAAGGCGGGCCGCGCGCTCACCGCCGGTCGGGCGCAACCACTGACCGACTATTCGGTCAGTAAAAAGCCCGTCGCTCAGGCCAGCCGCTCTGCGCCGCGACGGTGAAATCACTTCGCCGAAAACTTACCGGCAAGGGTAATCAGATGTCCATGGCATCCCCCTTGCAGCCGATCAACCCTGTGCCTCCCCATTGAAGTTTGAATCAAATCTGACAGTCGGACGCGACTGCGGAGGACTGACTGTCCGGGATGGTTATACAGAGCATCACTGTTGACTGAAAACAATCAATCGTGCGTTGGCGCGCCCAATGCCGGGAAAGGAGTCGAGCTATGCCGAGAGGAGAAAAGACCAAATACACGGAGAAGCAGAAGCGCAGGGCCGAACACATCGAAGAGGGCTACGAAAAACGCGGCGTGCCTGAGGGCGAAGCCGAACGCCGCGCGTGGGCGACGGTCAACGCCATGACCGGCGGCGGCAAGAAGAGCGGGTCAGGCAGGGGCAAGGCGGTCAATAAGGCCCCGGCGAAGAAGGGTGGTCGCATCGGCGGCGCGGCATCGGCTGCACGGCCCGCGGCGGCCAGATCCGCCTCGGCGAAGAAGGCCGCCAAAACACGGGCGCGCCACGCCGGGCGATAGTCTCGCGCGCCCGGTCCGCGGCGGCGAAGGATCCGGCTGGTTTCTGAACAATCCTCCTGCATGAGGCAACACGGCCGGGGGCTGTCTTTCATCCCCCAGCCGGAGGCGGCTGGCAGCAGGATCGCGCTCACTGCTGATCCGAACTTCCGAGCGAGGAGTTATCACAATGAATCAACAGAGTATCAAGCGCAGTGCCGTCCCGCTCCTGTTGTTCGCCGCGTGTCTCAGCGTCGCAGCAGCGATCTTCGACGGCGCATGCGCCGTCGGGAGCAACACGGCGAATGGGCAATCAGGAACCGGTCAGACGAACGGGCAGACAACGCCCGCGCCACAATCAGGCGCCCGGCGCCGCGCGGGCAATGAACTGTTGACGGGCGAAGCGGCGAAGGGCGACTGGACGACCGACGCGCCGGGCGTGCGCCGCAAGCTGACGCCCGCTGATCTGCCCTCGCCGTATGCGACCCAATCGGTGCGTAATCAACCGCGTCTGGTCGCACAGCCGCAGGGCGCGATGCCACAGGTGCCGGCGGGCTTCCGCGTCGAGAAGTTTGCGGACAATCTCGCGAACCCGCGCATGATCCGCACCGCGCCGAACGGCGATCTCTTCGTCGCGGAATCGAGGGCGAACCGCGTCCGCGTGTTGCGCGACGCGGACGGCGATGGCAGGCCCGAAGTCAGCGAACTCTTCGCCGAGGGCCTGAATCAGCCATTCGGCATCGCCTTCTATCCGGTCGGCGCGAACCCGCAATACGTTTACGTGGCGAACACGGGATCGGTCGTGCGCTTCCCGTACCGGAGCGGCGACACGAGGGCGCGCGGCGCGGGCGAGACGGTCGTCGCCAGTATTCCCAGCGGCGGCCGGCTCGAAGGCGGCGGCCACTGGACGCGCGACGTCGTTTTCTCGAAGGACGGCTCGAAGATGTACGTCTCGGTCGGTTCAAAATCGAACGTCTCGGATGACGAAGCGGAAGCGCGACGCGCACGCATCTTCGAGTACACGCCGGACGGGAAGAATGAGCGCGTCTACGCCTGGGGCATCCGCAACCCCGTCGGCCTCGCGATTCATCCCGCGACGGGCGAATTGTGGACTTCCGTCAACGAGCGCGACGAACTCGGCGACGACCTCGTGCCGGATTACGTGACGCGCGTCGAGCAGGGCGGTTTCTACGGCTGGCCGTGGTATTACATTGGCGCGAATCAGGACCCGCGCCACAAGGACAAACACCCCGAGTTGAAAGACAAGGTGATCGTGCCCGACGTGCTGATCGAGTCACACACCGCGTCGCTCGGCATGGCGTTCTACACGGGCGATCAATTCCCGCCTGAGTACCGCAACCTTCCTTTCGCGGCGCAGCACGGTTCGTGGAATCGTTCGCGGCGTACGGGCTACAAAGTGATCTACCTGCCGATGCAGGGCGAGCGGGCGACCGGCGAGTATGTGGATTTCATGACCGGCTTCGTCACGCCTGAGGGCAACGTATGGGGGCGACCGGTAGCGGTGACGGTCGGGCGCGGCGGCGCGCTGTTCGTCACGGATGACGGCGGCAACGTCATCTGGCGAGTGTCTTACTCGTCGGCGAGCGCGGGCAGGCGACAGATTGGTCTGGGGTCCGTCACGCGACGGGCAGGCGCATTCGTGATTTGCCGATCACGAATGTTATCACCCGCCCGGCATTCGTAATGACTCCTTATGGCCGCAGGTGTTCTTCGCCGCGGACGCGATAGCCCGCCGGATGATGCAGCGGCAGATCGAGATCGGTGGTGACTTCGATGCGGCGGAAGCCGCTCTCACGGTTCGTGCTGCGGTATGTGATCAGCCACTGGTGGCCGAGCAGTTCATTGAATTCCCTGAAGTACGGTTCGAAGGTCACGAAGTCGGTGCCGGAGAAGAACGCTTTACCTCCGGTTTCATCGGCCAGGCGGTTGAGCGAACCCTGTCCGTAATTGACGGCCACATGACTCGCGCTCGTCAGCCCGACGGTCGGCGCGTAAAAGCCGAAGACAGTCACGCCGCGCCGCTGCGCCTCACTGATCGCCCGCTCAAGATAAATTGAGGAGAGCGGACTGCCGAACCGTAGGCCCTGCGACGTGTCCAGCCCGTCAGAGACGAGCAGGATCAGACGCCTCCCCCGCGGCTGCGCGTCGAAGCGGCGCAACGCCGCGACGACTCCAAGGTAGGGGTTGTACGGCGCGGCCGAACTGTTCCCGACGACAACGCGCAGCGAATCAGCCGCGCGTTTGAGATCGGCGGTGAAATCCTGAGTCACGCGCAGGTCGCCCACGCCCAGGTAACCCGTCATCACGCGCGAGCCGTCGGGCAGGCGGCGGATGAAATCCTTGATTCCCGCAATCTCATTGTCCACCCGCGACACCAGATCATCCTGAATCAGCACCGCGACGCTCGTCGGCGCTTCGGTGGCGCGCTTCACGGACAGGATGGCTTGTTTACGTTTATCCTCAAGGACGGTGAAGTCACCCGGCTGAAGCTGGTCGGCCCTGGCGCGCGTGCCATCATGATGCGGGGTCGCGGTGACCAGAATCGTCACGTCATTGCCCATCATCACCACGCCGCCGGCCTTCTTCTGCGCCCGCACTGCGGCAGGCGAAAGGCAGATCATCGCGATTGCAGCGAGCGTTATCACAGTCCGGTATTTCGCTTGTTTGCGGTTCATATGCTTTCCCCCTTCACACAGCCTGTTCTTCTCACCTGTTACAGCAGGGCAGCCGGATAAAATTCACCTTCATTTACTTTCCAATGTGCAATACCCGTGCCGACAGTGTGAGCATTCGATCATCTGGCCTCTGCTTCAGACAGGAAGGAAAGCATCCGGCGCGCTGCCGCCTCTCCGGCGGCGATCATCCTTTCGACGGCAGCCGCGCCCGGCACATAGCCGATGGCCGGGATTGAAGGCTGGATGAGCAGATCGGTCTGCTCGACCGCGCGGCGATAATGACCGGGGTAAACCTGACGCCCGCGCGGATGTGTTGGATGAAATCCCAGCCCGCGCAAAAGCGAACCCAGTTCCCACACGTCGGAGCCGATGACCAACTCCGCGCCCATCTCCCGGCAGACGACCGACGGCAGCACGCAGGCGAGGCCTCCATCCTTGAAGCGCTCGCCTTCACGCACGACCGGGCGGCGGACGACACGCAGGGCGCAGCTCGCGCTGATCGCCGATGCCAGCTGCCCCTCGGTGATTGCCACGGCCCGCCTCGTCGGCAGAATCGTGGCCATGGCGGCAAAGGGGAACTTCAACTGGGCGAAGGTTGCAGGCAGGTGCGTGGCGCAAAATCTCTCAAGCCTGCCGCCGTGCAACAGGGCGGGCCAGAAAGTCGAATGCGCCATCAGCGTCAGGTCGTGCCAGCCCATCCCGGCGGCCAGACCGGCGCCGATGATGCTCCCGGCGCTGGTGCCCGCGATGACGGCAGGCCGGATTCCGAGTTCGTCGAGCGCCTTGATGACGCCAATGTGTGCGAGCCCGCGCACGCCGCCGCCGCTGAGCGCGAGCCCCACGCGGCGGGAATGAAGTTTCCGCAGTAGTCCATCCATCACAGCTATTATACGCGGCGGCCTCAGCCGCGAAGGCGACCGCGAATTCTCATCGTTGCGTCGGGCCTGTTGAAAACAGCGTCACGTAAAATTCCGCCCCCGGCTGCGAGTTTTTCCGCTCAGGTCAGTTCAAAAATCACTCCCGCCGCGCGCCCAGGGGTCAAAGCGCGAGATTCATGGCGGGCACACTGATTGCACAAGTGTCATCGTCAGGATTCAGCAAACCATCACAGGAGCAATGGCTATGAACAATCAGCTGCCGTATTTCTATGACACCGAAGTTGAATGGACACGATCACGGAGGGGCGACCTGCGGTCGCCGCTCCTGCCGACCATTGGAGTCGCGGCCCCCCCTGAGTTCAAAGGGCACGAGGGGGCCTGGACGCCGGAGCATCTTTACGTCGCCTCCGTCAACTCCTGCTTCGTGACCACTTTCCTCGCGGTCGCCGAACTCTCGAAGATCGAGTTTACGAGTTTCGCCTGCCATGCCAGAGGCAGGCTCGAAAAAGAGGAAGGGCGCGGCTACCGAATTACCGGGATCACGCTCTGGCCGAAACTCGTCATCCGCCATGAACACGATGCTGAGCGGGCGGCCAGACTCCTTGAGAAGGCCGGGGAGAATTGCCTGATCTCGAACTCGATCAACACCGCAGTCACGCTTGAGCCGGAGATCACTTCTGAAGGGGTCGAGGAGCTGTTGCTGACCTGCGGAGCTTAGCGGCGGAATCGCCGGGGATGGTGCGCCCCTGCCGGCAGGGGCGATGGCGGCTCGGGGAAATGATTGCGGAGCCAGCGGGAGGGAAAGATGACAACATCGTCGCGTCAACTGGCAAAGAGGACAGCACTGGCGCTCGCCGTCATCGTCTGCGCCATCGTCACCGGGGCCCAGGACCCGCAGGTCCCCCTGCGCACGACCGATGGCCGCGCCTTCGATCTCGCCAGCGAGCGCAGCAAAGTCGTCGTCCTCTCGTTCGGGGCGACCTGGGTTCCGCTGACCGACAAGGAATTGCCGACCTTCCAGAGACTCGCCGACCGTTATGCCGGGCGCGGCGTCAGCTTCTACTGGGTCAGCGTCGACAGCGCGAAGGAGAAGGAGAGACGTTACATCTCCGATGCCGACCTCCAGGGGTTTGCCGATGAGCTGGAGCTGCTCCTGCCAGTCCTGCGCGACCCCGCTCGAAAGGCCTTCCGCAGTTTCGGCCTGGACGCGCTCCCGGCCGTCGTCATCATTGACCGGGAAGGGCGGGTGTTCAGGAAGGTCGTCGGTTTCAACCCGGAATGCTACGACCCGGACAAGGGCGAGTTCCTTCTGAATGAAGCCTATGGTGAAGTCATCCGCTGCCTTAATCAGTTGCTCAGGTGACCTCCGATCAGTCCTTTCTTGATGCGGCCAGTTTACGGAGAGAAAGTTCTTCACCGATTATCTGCCGCGACCCCACTGGCCCGCACTCAGCATTTCTTGCAAAAGTGTCAGGAGCCCGGGCCGTCGCGGGAGGGCTCGGACTTAAGCCCTCCCTCACGGTCGGGCTCCGGCAGACGATGCTTCGAGCCTGCGTCGGCTCTCAACAGGATCAGCCGGCGCGGCAACTTTGATATTCGGGTCAGCGGTTCCGGCAGTGGGTGCAGCGCAGTGGAGAAGATAAACCTGCCACAGCAGGCCTGTCCATCGCGGCCCTGGCGTCGTGGCGGCCGCGTGACCGGACGGTTACAGAAAAGCCGAGTAGCCACCCGAGGGTAACTGAATCTTTCGGGTGCGGCTTTTCACCACAATGGACAGCATCGGGCAGACCGCCGAGTATGTCGTTCAGTGGGACACGGCGCGGATGAATAGTCGGGCCATTATTGACGGGCATTCCGAGTGGCGCAGAGCAGGCGGGATCGGATGGCCTATCGTTCGTGCAGCACCTCTGCCATTGTCCGGATCAGTTGATTAACCCCGTAAGGCTTCCTTACAGCCCGGCCGGTTTCGCGCAAACGTGCGGAGGATATCCGGGTGATGTCGCTGCGGTGCGGGTCAGAGTTCACAGGAAGCGGCGAAGAAACACCGGCGTATAAAACCGGATGAATTCACGGAAGCCCGCCTGACAGGCGGATTTTTCAGGGGTGCGCCTGAGGCCGTCCCACAAGGGCAGGTGACATCGGTGAGGCTCTTTCTTTATTGCCAACCCCTTGCATCGGGCGTATTCTAATGCGGCCTTTCACAGCAGACTGTATTCCATGCCCCAGTCACCTGAACATCAGCCCCACGAAGGACACACCTTGAGGAACAAAGCCGCCGCCTCCCGGGAAAACTGATGACGCGGGTGTGTTCGAAAAACATTCCTGAAATTTCCATCGGTTCCTGCCTGACGTGGGGATTGGTTTCATCGCCTGCCGGCGGGACAACCAGAAGGGGCCGGCTCAATCGAGTGCAAGGAAAAAGCCAAATCCCGACGGTCACGAGCATCCCCCCCTGGGTGCGAGGTCTGGCGCCGCTCTCGAATGATCCATATGGAGGACAATTCGATTCCCATTACTGAGGCTGCCCGGCTGACTGAGGGCCGGCACATTCAGGAGGCATTGCGCGACAGCGAGGCCCGACTGGCCGGGATCGTTGACTCAGCCATGGACGCCATCATCACCCTTGACGAAGGGCAGCGCGTCCTGCTCTTCAACCGCGCCGCCGAGAAGATGTTCCGCTGCCCGGCCCGCCAGGCCATCGGCCAGCCGCTCGACCGCTTCATCCCCGCACGCTTCCGCGCCATCCACACGTCACACATCCGATCCTTCGGCCGTGGCGGCGTGACGACGCGCGCCATGGCCGGGGCGAGGACGGTCTACGGGCTGCGCTCGGACGGCGAGGAGTTCCCCGTCGAAGCTTCGATCTCGCAGGTCGAGGCCGGGGGGCAGAAACTCTACACCGTCATTCTGCGCGATATCACCGAGCGCCTGAGGCACGAGGAGCAGTTGCGTGAGCAGGCCGAACTGCTCGACCACGCGCGCGAGGCCATTCTGGTCAGGGATCTGGAGGGGCGCATCCTGTTCTGGAACAGGGGCGCGGAACGTTTGTACGGCTGGACGGCGGAAGAGGCTCTCGGCAGGCACATCCGCGAACTCCAGTTCCGGAATGCCATGCAACAATTTGAAGAGGCGAATCGGAAAGTGATTGAGCAGGGCGAGTGGGTCGGCGAGCTGCCCCAGAGAACAAAGGATGGCAGGAAAATCATCACCGAGGGGCACTGGACGCTCGTCGGCACTCCCGACAGGCGGCCCCGGTCAATCCTCGTCATCAATGCGGACATCACGGAAAAGAAAAAACTCGAAGCCCAGTACCTGCGGGCCCAGCGGATGGAGAGCATCGGCACGCTCGCCAGCGGCATCGCGCACGACCTGAACAATGTGCTTTCCCCGATCCTGATGGCCGTCCGGATTCTGCAATCGCGAGTCCATGACGAAAGCAGTCGGCGTATGCTCTCACTGCTTCAGGCCAACGCGGAACGCGGCGGGGAGATGGTCAGGCAGGTCCTGTCGTTCGCCCGCGGCGTCGAAGGCGCGCATGCGCTGCTTCAGCCGGCTCACCTCATCAAGGAGATCGTCAAAATCCTCCGCGAGACGTTGCCGAAGAATATCGAAATCAGGGCCGACCTGCCGGCAGACCTCTGGGCCGTCACCGGCGACGCCACACAGATTCATCAGGTGTTGATGAATCTGTGCGTCAACGCCCGCGACGCGATGCCGGACGGGGGGCAGGTGAGGGTCGGGGCGGAGAACGTGACGCTCGATGAGCAGTATACGCGGATGAATCTGGACGCCCACCCGGGCCGGTATGTCCTGATGACGGTCGCCGACACCGGGTCAGGGATTCCGCCCGAGATCATCAACCGGATTTTCGACCCGTTCTTCACGACGAAGGAACAGGGCAAGGGGACGGGCCTCGGCCTTGCGACGGTGATCGGCATCGTCAAAAGCCACGGCGGGTTCGTGAATGTCTACAGCGAAGTCGGGAACGGCACGAAATTCAGCGTCTACCTGCCGGCCGGCGAATCCGGGGAGGCCGCCTCACCCGGCGCAGAGAGGCAGGAGCTGCCGTTCGGGAACGGCCAGCTGATCCTCGTCGTGGATGACGAAAGCGCGATCCGCGAGATCACCCGGGAGACGCTCGAGGCGTTCAATTACCGCGTCCTCACGGCCGGCGACGGGACTGAGGCAGTGGCCCTTTACGCCCAGCACAGGAATGACGTCGCGCTCGTCATCACGGATATGATGATGCCCTTTATGGACGGGCCGGCGACGATCCGGGCTTTGCAGAAGCTCGATCCGCAGGTCAGGGTCATCGCCGCCACAGGCCTCAAGGCCGACAGCAAGGTGACCGAAGCGGCCAGCGGGGTGAGGATTTTCCTGACCAAGCCATTCACGGCTGAAAAGCTCCTGAAGACGCTGGCGGACGTTCTCAACTGAGGCCGCCGAGCCTGCCCGAAAACCGGAACCAGTCACCCTTTCAGCGCCCTCCGAAGAAACGCCAGCCGCGGGCATCCGAAGATAACCCGCGGCTGGCTCTCTTGCGAAAGCTGCTTGCCTGCTCTCGCTCCGAAGGACTATTTCACTTTGACTTCGATCTGTTTCGGCTTCGCCGCCTCTTTTCAACTGTTCGGGCGAGCGGCACTGCAACCACTGCCACCAGACCGAGCCCCGCCGTCTCACCGATGGCATTCGCCGGCACCCACCGCAGCCACAGTGTGAGATCCCGGCCCGCCCGGCTGTGGCGATGAACGTGATAGTGAATTACGGCCTCCGGCATATCAATGGCCCCCAGGGTGAAAAAATATGCAGCACAGGTCAGGCAGCCTGCCTGAAGAGCGCGACAAACTCCGCGCGTGGATTTCCCGGGCGCCGATTCTGCCGTTCACTGACCCAGGTGCGGACAGATTCCACGGCCCCGGTTTTATGAGGTGGCTGACGCATGGATAAGTTCCGCGGAGTTGAATCTCGATCCTCAATCTCGTGGCGTTTGATCAGTCGGGCGGATTTCATCTGTGATTTCCTTCGTGCCTCCACTCTGATGTGTGGTTTTCTCTTCTGAAGTTGTGCATCCGGCGTGCCGGAGACTGACGGGCTGTTCCCGCTTCATTTCAGGCCGAGGCGGGGGTAAAAATTGCGGATTACTTCCCACCCCCGCCTCTTCACAGGGTAATAGTCCCCGACCGTTTTGCCGTCCGGCCATTCAACTGCGCCTCTCGGCCATCGGGGTTCGCTGGCCTGAAAGTTGCGACCATGTTGATGGGCGTCAATCTTCGAGCCACCGCTGTGACGGTGATCAAACCATCACACCCCGGGCCTGCCGCCGGCAGCGAAACCGCTTACTCTCCGGGATAGCCGATCAGGCTTCCAACCGGAAAAGGAGGAATCGTTATGTTCGCTGAATCAACCGACGCAGTCAGAAGCATTCGCCGGGCGGCAAGAGTCCTGAGTCTCGTCAGTGTCTTTGTGATTCTGCTGTTCTTCATCGGCGAGGGATTCAACCCGTCAGAGGTCGCGGCCAGGCAGTGGGCGGGGCTCTTGTTCTTCCCGCTCGGAGTCGTGGCGGGAATGATCATCGGGTGGCGGCGCGAGCTGACGGGGGGCGCCATCACGCTCACCAGCCTGGCTGGTTTTTACCTGATTTACGGCCTGATCCTCCGGCGGCAGCGTCGCTCAGGGCTGGGCATTCACCGTCTTTTCGCTGCCGGGGCTGCTGTTCCTGCTGTGTGGATTGCTGGATCGTGGCCCGAACAGACAGGTCGTT
>Ga0070741_10004576_pt1 | contig 32129 bp, 27 predicted proteins | sample Coa_R1_4_FD_66440 | JGI IMG/M metagenome (GOLD analysis project Ga0070741, IMG submission 66440) | Surface soil microbial communities from Centralia Pennsylvania, which are recovering from an underground coalmine fire - Coalmine... | ecosystem: Environmental > Terrestrial > Soil > Unclassified ... | reverse complement strand
CTTCTCGCGGCTGGCAAAACTCATGTCGCAGGACAAAGTGATCTCGCTGCCGTTGCCGGTCGCACGTCCACGAATGAGCGCGATGGAAGCAACTGGCAAGCGGGTCAGACGTACGAGAAAGTCGGGCCAAGGCGGCAAGCCTGTGGGACCGGCCGGCATTGAGGTTAGGTCTTCGAGCTTGGCTGTGAAATCGGAGTGATTCAGGAAATAGTTGTCGACCGCGCTGTCGAAGACCACGACCCTGACCTGCTCATCGGCCTCGAGAGCATTGATGAGTTCCTGAAACTCCCGCACCATTTCCGGGCCCATGACATTGATGGGCGGGTTGTCGATTGTGATACGCCAATAAGCGGGCGAGTGCCGCGCCAGGCGAATTTGTGTGGATTTCGTAGGTGCGCTCACAGTTGCCATAAGGATTCTCCTCTGTATTGGTAGTCTCGGAAACCGATTGGTTGAAATGACGATGATAGGCCGGTAAGCGTTTAATGGATCCCGTTCGAGCCGAGCGTTAACCGTAGGTGAGATCGGTGCTTTGTCCGACCTCGATAATGTAACCGTCAGGATCACGGATGTAACAGCGAGTCTCCCCATACTTGGGGATGGGCTCGGTGATGAATTCGGCTCCTCGACTTTTCCACAACTTGTAACAGGCTTGAATATCCGCAACGCGGATATTCATAAAGCTGTTGATTTTATCCGGGTCGGGTACGCTGAGCGTCACCGTCGGCTTGTCAGGGGTCGGCCCGCCACCGACGTTGACAAGGAGCCAGGTATTCGCGATCTGAATGTATGCAGGCGCGCCCTCGCTGTCGCCTCTGCTCAGAATGCGACCGCCAAAGACCGTTTCATAGAAGCGGGCCGATCGGTCGATGTCGGCGACGGTCAGAAAATGTGCGACGGTGAACCCGTCCTTCGGGGGCATCTCATAGCTCTTCTGTTCGATTTGTACGCTGTTCATTGATGACTCCAATGTCGTAGAGTGTCATAAAGAATGCGGTATCCAGGAGTTCTGGTCTCAGTTGCGTGTAAAAACCGGATTCAACGTTTCTGGTGCTAACAATTAGGGAATGATATATAGATACCTTCGCATTAGTTGTAGATATGCCAAGCGCATTCTTTATGACTCGATTTGCAATCGAGCCGATGCCGCGAAGTCATCCTCCTACAATCATTACACCTGTCTCCCATTAGAATCACTGGTAGAAATGACAGGGGTAAACATTAATTTTGTGGATGCACGAGGATCTGGTCCCATAATTCGTGCAGACAATGGGTACATCGTCTGGTCTGATCTATGACCGACCATTGAACGATGTCTTGGTAGTCCAGGACGATATCGCCTACGAAGTAACGAAGCCTTGAGGACATCCATCTAAAGTTGAAGGCCTTTATTGGTCGAAGGCATCTAAATCAGACCGAGCATGGCGGCAGCTTTGATATACCTTCCTTACAAAGGAATATTCGCAGCTAAGGTTGCAGATATGTCATCTGTACCCTACAATTTTTAGCCATGTCGGCAGAACCGTTGGTAATAGACCGGTTTCACGGAGCGGGGCAAAATCAGGATGTGCTTTGCCTTAAGGGGCCACTCACTCTCTATACTCATTCCTCTTTACAAAATGCGGTTCGGACGGAAGCGGCAAGCACCGTAATTCTTGATTTGGCTGAAGTTCCATACGTGGATTCCGCCGGGCTTGGAGCATTGGTTAGTGCCCACGTTTCTCTGCATAAAACAGGGAAGCACCTGGTCTTAAGCGGCGTGAACCCTCGCATATTAAAGTTATTCGAGATCACGCATGTGGAATCGCTCTTTCTGATCTTTCCTACCCTAGACGAAGCTATAGAAGCACTGAGCAACTCCGCCAACGCTTAGAATCCGGAGCATCGACCGTGAACGTTATCAGCATCGGTGAGGTGCTTTGGGACGTAGTGGGTCCAAGTGGGCATCTGGGAGGCGCTCCCTTCAATTTCTCCGCTCATCTCAGCAAATTGGGGCATACAGTATCGTTCATAAGTGGAGTGGGAACGGATCCGCGCGGCCAGCGAGTTCTTGAACAAATGGCGGAACTTGGACTTCATAGCCAGTATGTTCGGCGGGTGAAGGAATATCGCACCGGCATCGCGACAGTCACCCTCGATGCAAGCGGCCAACCGGAGTTCGTAATTAAACGTCCAGCTGCCTATGATTTCCCGCAACTTACTGATGCCGAGTTTGAAAACATCCTGAAGCAAAAGGCTGATTGGTTATATTACGGCACACTTCAACAAATGAGCTCTACAGCGAGAGCTCTGACTCAACGACTCCTGGACTTAAAATGTGCCGCACGGAATTTTTATGATTTAAATCTCCGAAAGGATTCTTACGAGTCCTCATTAGTTAACGAGCTAATGGCGCGTGCCTCTATCGTGAAGTTGAACGATGCTGAAGTGAACGAGGTAATCAGGATGTTTGGTGACTCAGCATCGTCTCTTGAAGAATTCTGCCACCGCTACTCTAGAAAGTTTGATTGGGAAGCAGTATGCATAACCCGAGGCGCAAAGGGTTGCGTACTGCTAATGAACGATGAGTATGTTGATGTTCCGGGTTACGAGGTCGAAGTGGTGGACACGGTGGGAGCTGGCGATGCGTTCGCGGCGGCATTTGTACATGGCTTCGGGAATGGATGGCCGGCACAGCGAATCGGCGACTTTGCAAATCGGGTGGGTGCTTTAGTGGCGAGCCGACGGGGAGCCATTCCGTCGTGGACGTTGGAAGGAATCCAAGGTCTGCACTCGTTTTAATCTTTCGTTATTGTTGAGAAGATTCGCGCAAGATCGCGAATCTTTCTGGCGGAACTAGAGAGGGTTCAGAATTTGTTTGTGCTGCACCGACGAAATAAGCCGTTGCCTGGATTCTTCCAAAAAGTTATTTGCGTTTTTTAATCGCGAGACTCGCTGAGCCGCATCTTCTTCGGATAGCGCTTCCCAAACCATATCGAGCCAGGTCGCAAATTCCAATTCCATGAATAAAACTCCCAATCGAAGTTTCTCAAGCGCGTGGAATTCGCGCCATCCCCTAAAGACCCCAGATCGACTCAGGGCTGCACGTATTAAGCCCATCGTCTAACTGCTTACTTCTTAGCTTCTACATAAAGAGCCTAATTGTTGCGTTTCTTTTAATTGCTTATAACAAGCCCACGGCAAGAGGAAAAGTTCAATTCAGCGAGGGAGATTCGTGCAAACTGCAACTCTGGGAATTCGAAACCTTGGAACGACAGATAGCAAGCATTTGAAGCAAACTTTTAATACAGCTCTCACGGAACTAGCAGGTGGCACACTTACGGAGAGAGCCCGCCGGGCACGAACGCCAATTGCACAACACAAATGGAAAATGAGGGTGGCGAATGTGAACCCGCAGAAAAGAGCTTTGACAGACGCAGCTGCGGCACTATCCGCTTTATGGCAAACCAAACGTTAGTTGTTCCAGCGGTTTGTTATTACAACCTACAGGTGTCATTAAGCTTTACGTATTTATAACCGCTCAATTTCTAAATCGCTGCCGGGGCATCCAGGTAGCCGCCGACCGATTAATCCACTAAGTAGGACCTGCCAAATGTTGAGCGTATAGTTATCGCTGATGCCCTACCACGTCGTTGCTCTTACCATGGTGCAAGTCCGGCAGGGCGGCCTCGCGTTCCAGCGGGAATTAGGCACTGCCTTGCGAGAGATGCCGGAACTCAAAGTTTATGCTGTAAACCCTTTCGATCTAGACGAGCGGAAACGCGCGCGGGACCGCTTCGGAGGAGACGTAGTTTATTTTTTCAACGACGCTGCGCGCGAGGCCTGCCAAGTTCTTGGTCTTGATTTGAATTACATCGCGGAAATATCCGAAAGCGAGTTACCCAGGAAAAGAAGCGTTGTCGTCGGCTCTCCTGAGTAGGGATACTTAGTCAATAAACCATTCATACCCCGACGAATTCACATAACACAAAGAAGTGACTCTGCTATCTTGGTTACATGACGTTATCAATAGCGGAACGTGTTCAAGAGATGCGGCAACAAATAGCCGAGATCAGCAAAGAAAGTACTGCATTTGCGCGAACAGGCAGGCGAGATGTTTTTGGTAAGAATGAACAGGAAGCGCGATTCCGCAAGTTGGAGCAAATCAAAGATGAATTGATATCTCTTGGCGTTTGGAAAAAGTCATGACGCCTTGGCATGGATCATGCGCTACGACAATGCGAGAAGAATATTAAGGCGCAAAATCGCAGTTAAATTTTATCTCTCTAGAAAAGACTTCCACAAACGATTTTCCCACGATGAGCGTCCCGCCCAAACTAGCTAGGTAACCCAGCAGTAGGAATAGTCAAAGAAATTAGTTTTCCGATGGGATACTCTTCGGACGTAAGTGGGAAATCTGGTGTGGCGTTGGCGATCATAAGGATATCTCCCGTAAGGGTCCCGCGAATCACCAGATTTTGATCGTCAACTGCAATGACCCGGTAGCTCTCGTCGAAGTTCGCAGTTTGATTCATAAAAACTTTGATGCCGTTGCCGGCCAGGAAGATTCCGCTAGCCCAAAACATACAGGAAACCATTGAATCCATAAAAGACAAAACCTCAGTGCAGCAGTACAAAGGTCACGCAGGTCGGAGTAAACACGTGAAGCACCTGTGCGGCCGGCGTGAGATGTCCAGTCTTGTTATCAACGCGAAAAACAACCACGTTATCAGACTCCTGGTTTGCGGCAAACAACCACTTGCCCGTGGGGTCGAGCGAGAAAAAGCGTGGCTTCTTGCCTTCGGTTGAAGTGAAACTAACGTTTTTTAAAATGCCCTTCTTATGATCGATGGCGAAGACCGCAACATTGTCCGCTCCCCGGTTCGACGCATAAAGAAAGTTTTCCTCAGGATCCACCTGGATTTCAGCTGGATAATTGGTACCTTGAAAATCTTTCGGGAGCGTGTCCACGGTCTGCAACTCTCTCAATTCACCCCGTTTCGAGTCATAGGAGTACGACACAATAGTGTTTTGTAATTCATCGATCACATAAAGAAACTTTCCGCTCGAACCAAATGCCATATGCCGCGTGCCTGCTCCAGGACGAGACTTAACAATATGCGGTTGCCCCAGGGTGCCATGCTGTGAGTCAAAGGGGTAAATCAGTACTTGATCGATCCCGAGATCCGAGACGATGGCGAAGCGGTTATCGGGCGACAGTACAACTTGATGGGGATGCGGTCCTGCTTGCCGGTCTTTATCTACGCTCGATCCATGGTGTTGTACGAATGCCGTGGAGTCACCCAGTTTGCCGTCCTGTGACACGCGGAATACCGCAACACTACCTGAGTCGTAATTCGCAACAAGGACATACCTGCCGCTACGGTCCAACGTAATGAAGGTAGGGCCGGTGCCGCGGGATGGGACTTCGTTCAAAAGCGTGAGTTTTCCGGTTGTGGAATCAATCGCGAAGGCGCTGACTGATCCGGTAGGTTGCCCCTGATAGGTATCGGTTTCATTGACGGCGTATAAAAATCGTCCATCGGGATCAATTGTCAAAAACGATGGGCGCACAGATTCCGCAGCAAGTCCTAAATCGTCAATTTGGCCGGTGGCCGGATCGAAGCGGTAAGCGTAGATGCCCTTGCTGCCCGTATCAGTATACGTGCCGATATATGCCAGATATTTACCAGCAGGCGTTTCTGCAGAAGCGAGAACAACCAGTGAACCCAACAAAAGAAGATGAAGGATGAAGAATAATTGAATCATACGAACCATTCGCATGTATTCCATCATGCCTGCAACATCGCGATTTGCCAACTTCGGATCTAACGTCTTGTCTGGTCAAGATCCAGCCGACTCCAGGGCGATTGCATCTACACCGTGAGCAGTGAGTAGTTGGCCTTTGATCATGATTCCCGGAATACCTAACTGATTCAGCGCAGCTTCCGGCAATGGCAGACCATTTTTTGCGGTGAGAACCACATAAACTTTACCTCCATCATCGGCAATAAAGAGAATGGGAGAGCCAGCGGCTACGCAGAATTTCGCGCAAAATGCATGGTCATAGGCGTGGTCGCCAGTATTGAGATAGCAGTTCGCGTCTGTGAGTTCGCCTCGAAGACTCACTTCTTTCCCATGCACCAGCGCTCCTGCTAGTAGATCAATATTTCCCTGCTTCGCCATAGAGTGAGCTTTGCTCAATCCAATCGCTTTTACCTTCGCAAATGGCATATCGTTCAAGCCATTTCTATCCCCGTATTGGAATGCGAGTAGTCCGAAAGCGAGCAGGCACACAAAAACCCGGATTGTTTCCTTATCCCGGGCTTTCGTTCCTTCCCGCAATTTACTTCCCGGTGTAGCTGACCCGCCATATGGAATTTGATCCGTCGTCGGTGACCAGCAGCGATCCGTCCGGAGCCACCGCGACAGCTACCGGGCGCCCCCAAACGTGGCCGTTATCGACTACAAAGCCGGTGAGAAAATCTTCATACTCGCCGCTCGCTTTTCCGGTTTGATGAAGTGGTATGCGGATCACTTCATATCCAGCCCGCACGGACCTGTTCCACGAACCATGTTCCCCTGCAAAAATATCTCCTTCATACTCGGCCGGGAATTGGTGCCCTCCGTAAAATGTAAATCCCAGGGAAGCGTTGTGGGCTTGCAGCAACACATCGGGAACAATTGCTTTGTCTTTCAGTTCAGGATGCTTCCCCTTGTGCCGCGGGTCTTGATGGTCCCCCATATACCACCACGGCCATCCGTAAAAGCCGCCATCCTGCACATGCGTGATGTAGTCCGGAACGAGATTATCGCCCAGTCCGTCACGTTCATTTACCGAACACCACAGATCCCCAGTCTTAGGATTTATTGCCAGACCGCCGCCCGCATTGCGAATTCCCGATGCGTACACTCGCATGCCGGAACCGTCGGGATTGAATTCGAGAATGTCAGCGCGATTTTTCTCCGCGGGAGTTGTATCGGGATCATCGATGTTCGAAGCTGACCCAACCGATACGAACATTTTCTTGCCATCCGGCGTAAATTGAATGTCGCGCGTCCAGTGACCTCCTCCATGCGGCAGGTCAGCGATATGCTCTGGTGAGCCACTCGCTTTCAAATCCCCCTCTTTATAAGGAAAGCGCACAACCGAATCGGTGTTGCCGATGTAGACCCATTGCGGATTTGAGCCCGGGGGATAAAAAGCAATTCCGTAAGGTTGATTAAGCCCAGAGGCAAACACTTCCATATGCGCGGGCTTGCCATCGCTAGTAATTCCGCGAAAAACTTTAACGTCTCCGTTGTCGCTCTCCGTCAAAAAGAAATCCCCATTGGGAGCGGTGCGAATCATGCGCGGATTGTTAAGATCAGAAGCGTATAACTCAACTTTAAAGCCAGCGGGAGCCTTTGGCCATGCGCCTTTGGGACGGGGAATGGTATCCGGGCCGTTGTTGGCCGACTTCGTCGCATACGGCGCAGGGAGATCGCTTACTGTGATCTTCCTGACTGTGCCTGGTTTTTCAACTCGAAAATCGGTAAACGGAGGCTGAGGTAAGGGTGCATTCGTTTTTGTAGGCGTCTCCGATTGTTCCGCAGCAGGAGCTGCGGTTTTTGCTTTGGAATTACTTAGCGACTTAACAAATGTGACGATCTGCCACCGTTGCTTCTCAGGCAAGCTGGCCCAGGAAGGCATACCGTTGTCCACATCTCCCTTTGTGACGTACCAGAAGACCTCGCCATCAGGCGCGGACTGCGCCGGACCTTTGGCAAGCGAAGGCACATTCCCTGTACCTTGCCCACTCGGTCCATGACACGATGCACAGCGGCTCGCAAATAGCGTCGCACCAGTATTAGCTGCACCCGGTTGTCCAGCATATGGATTTTTCGTTTTGGCAGTCGAAGCCGGCGCATTATGAAAATTTGTGTCCTGCGCATAGAGCGGCAGAGTTAAAAAAAAAGCAGCCAGTAGAAGTTTGGAAACAATGCAAGTTGTCGCGTGAGCTTCAGAACGCAAGATTCCCTCCTAAGCTTGAAAGTTCTATGATTCCGCTTTGCAAAAGTTGGTTACTTTGTTTTTTTCAGACTCGGGGCGGATCAATCCCGCCAACATCAATCTCATCGGAATGAGATTTCAAATATTCCTGCGCTAAACGCACTACTTCCTTCTCTCCAGAATAAGCCAGTTTATGTTCGGATCCTTCCAGCGGAATCCAAAGAGCCTGCTTTACTTCGATCCGCATTGCCGGATCAATTTCATCAATGCACCCCGCCTCATATTTCAAAAGAAAAAAGCTCACAATTTTGAAGACGCGTTGCTTGTCGCCCCAGGAGCGCACGTAGACGTATTTTATGTCGCGTAGTTTTGTAACCAGAACTGCGGTAAGGCCGGTTTCTTCACGGACTTCGCGTACCGCTGTTTCCTCCGATTTTTCTCCTGTATCGACTATTCCTTTCGGTAAGGCCAGTAACAATTTTTGTGACTTTTTCTTACCAGACGCGCTCCCTCCATCCTGTATAGGTTCCTTTTGTGGCTCAATTACAGCCATTTCCCAACCATTTCCGGTTCGCCGCACCACAACGCCACCCGCGGAGATCTCTCGAATCATGCTTCCAAACTATCAGGGTTACAGCACTTAGACGTTGCAGGCGAAAAAAATCTGAAATAAGGCGTGATCTCTGGCAGTAACCTCCCCTTAACCCAATGGATATAACCCTCCAGAAATGGCTGGCATCTAAGTTGCTAGGTAGTAGAGTTAGGGTTTTCGCTTGCAAGTGGGGATGGAGTGAGGTCCTGTGAAGAGTTTCGGCAAAATCGTTCGTTCCGTGCAGGCCTTCGGGCGTGAGCTTTCGGGACAGGGCTCAGCTTTAGCGCAATCCAAAGAATTAGGCATTGGCATCGCCTTGGGCGGAGGTTTTGCCCGTGGCATAGCTCATATCGGCGTACTGAAGGTTCTCGAGCAGGAGAACATTCCAATCCGTTTTGTGGCCGGTACGAGCGTGGGCGCGCTCATCGGAGCTGCCTATTGCAGTGGAGTTTCGGCTGACGAACTGGAGCAAGTTGCCACTCGCGTACGCTTTAAAACATTTGCCCGCTGGACAATTTCCCGCATGGGCTTCGCCGACAGTCAGCGAATGATCGGCTTCCTTAATACTGTTCTCAGGGTTAAAACCTTTGAGGAATTGCGAATTCCGCTCGCAGTCGCAGCAACCGATTTTTCGACAGGAGATGGCGTAGTCTTCCGCACAGGTCCGCTGATTGACCCTGTACGCGCGAGTTGCGCTTATCCCGGGATGTTTTTGCCGGTCAAAATCAATGGACACTTGCTGGTCGATGGCATGTTGGCTCACGCTGTCCCGACTCATCCACTCCGCGATATGGGTGCTGAACGAGTGCTTGCAGTGCATTTAGTGGGGAATTGGACGAATAAAGACGGCCCTCGACATTTGTTTGATGTAATCGGCCAATGCTTTTCAATCGCGCAGGAAATGAACTGCGGGTTTTGGAAGAAGGCGGCGGATCTGGTAATCGAACCGGACGTAAACGGATTTAAATATGATGATTTCGAACACTCCGCTGAACTGGTAAAAGCCGGAGAAATAGTGATGCGAGCCGCATTACCAGAAGTCAGAAAATGGCTGCAACCCGCCAAATCCCAAAAGTCCGTCCAATTCCAAAATGCGGAGAAGAAAAGCAGAACGCAATTCGCGCAGCCCGCGCCGATAACAGCCGACTAACGTCTTTGTTACGCAGCCTTCTTTGGTTGCACAGTAAGATCCATTGTTTCCGATGCGATCTGAATATCGTTCCGCTCGCGGATTTTCTTGAAGGTTTCGCCGGTAGAGGAAGTTGCTGGCATTGCGCCGTTGTTTCGGTTCAACTACATAACGCATGCTCAATTCCAGCCAGTTCGAGGTCACCTTGAGAAAGACGTTCGGCTTCAATTCGAAGGGAGGCACCAGGAAGGTGCCAGTGTGCTCCAAGAGCCTGGCCCAAAGAACCACGAGATGACACCGGCAGAAATGAACAAGATTGTCTGAAAAGCGCTGCGTTGCCGGAAACGTTCGCGTTCATCATTTACATTGTGTTTTATGTAAGCTTTGGTAGGAGTAGTTAAGGAGCGCGGAAAAAAGCAGGACAGCAATGGTGCCGAAAACCGCTAACCCGTGATGTGACAGCAGGACACAGGAGTTGGTTGTTCTGTAATCCCTCCAAGTTTCCTGTTCGTACTCCAGATGACCTACTTGCATGGGTGAACGCGGACGAGCAGTTTAATGAATTCAGCCACCCCGTTCGTACTCATGCCATCAACGTCAAGATGCAATCGTGCATTTGTGAACGTTTACCAAATCCTCACTCGATCAGGTTGCGCGAGATAAAGTTTTTCTCCCGCTTCAACATTGAATGCTTCATACCATCCATCGATATTCCGAACCGTGGCTGCGCGAAACTCAGCTGGTGCATGCGGATCCGTTAGTACCTGCTGCCGAAGCGCGGCTTCGCGTGTCTTTGATGCCCAGTTCTGACCGAAAGCAATGAAGAATTGCTGGTCACCAGAGAATCCGTCCTGTGTAGGCGCAGTTTGTCCGGTAAGGGAAGCATGGTAGCCGTCATAGGCTGCTGCAATGCCTGCTACATCAGCAATGTTCTCCGCTAGTGTTTGTTTGCCATTTACTGAAATATCGGGAAAGGGTTTGTAAGTGTCGTACTGCGCGGCTAGTTTTGCAGTGGCTGCTTCGAAATGTGTAAGATCAGCAGGCTTCCACCAGTCGCGCACCCGGCCCTTCGAGTCAAACGTGCTGCCCTCGGTGTCAAAGGTGTGACTGATTTCATGTCCGATGACGGAGCCGATTGCACCATAGTTAGCCGCAGCAGGAGCTTGCGGATCAAAAAATGGCGGTTGGAGAATGGCCGCAGGGAAGTTCAATGCATTTTGCAGTGGGAGATTCACGGCATTGACTGTCTGCGGCGTCATCGACCATTCGTGGCGGTCAATTGGAGTGCCCAGGCGCGCTACTTCGCGATGATATTCGAAAAGATCGCCACGCCAGATATTGCCGAAAATGTCATCTGGCCTAACTTCGTAGGCTGAGTAGTCGCGCCAGGTTTCGGGATAACCCACGCCTACGTACAGTGTAGTAAGTTTGGCTTGAGCTTCAGCTTTTGTCGCCGGATCCATCCACGAGAGCGCATCAATGCGCTTGCGAAACGCAGCGATAATATTTGCGACCATCGCCTGCGCTTCAGCTTTGGCAGCAGGGGGAAAATAGTGTTGGGCGTAGATTTTCCCGATCTCGTCGCCAAGAAGTCCATTGACGACGAACACACCTCGTTGCCAACGCGGACGCTGCTCTGGCGTGCCAGAAAGTGTTTTGCCGAAGAATGCAAAGCGCTCATCCACGAATGCCTTTGGCAGTACACCCGCATATTCATCGATCAAATGAAATGCGAGCCAGTCCTTCCACGTATCCAGTGAAGTTGATGCCACCAAGGCAGATTCACCGGTGAAAGCAGTAGGCTGCCACACGATGAAACTGGCTTGTTTATTAAGTGCGGCGGCGCGAAAGTATTCTGTCCAATCTAGGCCGGGCGCTTTGGTAGTGAAATCAGATTGCTTCCAAGTGTTATTGGCTTTGTGGATATCTTCATTTTCCGCCAAGCTGAGATGTTTTTCTGCAATTGCGTGTTCAAGTTCAAAAATGCGGGCAGCGCGAGCGTCGGTATCGGTGAATCCCGCGAGCTTGAGCATGGCTGAAATATGCGCTTGGTATTTCGTACGGAGCTCGCGCATACGATCGTTATCGGCAAGGTAGTACTCGCGGTCCGGAAGCTGCAATCCACCCTGAAGCAAATATGCGGCGTAGTGTTCGGAATCATTGAAGCCGGGAGCAACCCACAAGCCAAATAGATTGGCGGTATGAAAGTTCGTGTTATTGAGAGCATCAACGTCATTACGTAAGCCTTCCCCCAAAGCATGGGCCAGCTCCCGCTTGTCGTGGATTGCGGCGATGGCATCGAGATGTGGGCGAAGAGGCGCGAGCCCTTTGGCTTCGATTCCAGATTCATCCATGTAAGAGTTGTAGAGATCGGCAATTTTCTTCGAGCCCGATCCTGCAGAACCGCCTGCCTTGGCGGCCTCTTCAATCAAGGCGGCAGTACGCTTGTTGCTCAAATCAGCGAGCATGGTGAAAACGCCCACTCCAGCGCGGTCCGGAGGTATTACTGTGCGCTTGATCCATTCGCCATTTGCGTATTGATAGAAATCGTCTCCAGGTTTGATGGAGCGATCCATATTGGCGACGACAATACCATGAGTGTTTTGCCCGGGCGAATCTTGCTTGGCTGCATCCTGCGCATGGCTGGTGAGCACAGAAGCAACTAGCGCGATAGCTAAAGTTGCGAACCGTGCGAAAGGGTACTTCGAAGGATCAGACATAATGTTCATGAATTAGGGCTCCAGAAACCGCTGTGGTTCGATGCATGACCAACAGTTTTAGACGGTGAGCAATAAAAGAGGGTAGCACAGCGGACACAATCAATCGTTAGGGGAAGAGGCTGCGGAAAGCGGGCCTGGAAGTTTGGATGAATGGGGTACATTCTCAGTTGCTGCATTGGTGCCGCGAAGTACAAGCCAGTACAGAATCATCATCGTCGCGAGTGCAAGAACGGGAATCACTAATCCAGTACGCAAAGAGCCGCTATAGGCAGAAAGCCTTCCTGTCATCCAGGGCAAGGCAGCGCCGCCAAATCCAGCGGTGGCAAAGACCCATTTTACTTTGGGCGAGTCATTCATAAGGGCAAGGGCTCGTGCGAGGCAGAGCGGGAAAACGGGTGCGAGCGATAGGCCAACGAATATCGCACTGAGAGTAATACCGAAAGGGTTCTGATTCAGGAGAAGCAGAATTATGCTAACGAAAGCGATGACGAGAGAATAAGTGAGAAGCTGAGTCTCCGATGTCCAGTTCAGCACTGAAGGTGCAATTGCTCTGCCACAAAGCAGCGCAACCCAGAAACATGATGTGGCAATTGAGGCCCACAACATGCTGGAAATAGGCAAGCGGTGGACGTAAGTCATCATCCATCCGCTCACAGAGGATTCTACGCCAACATAGAGAAAAGCAAGAACGGCAAAAATGAAAACTAACCGCGAGGGTTTGGCGGCATTCGTGATTTGTGGTGGATTAATCCCGGACGCAGAAAGAAAATTACGGTGTTGCCCGATAAGCACGAGCACGATCGCGCTTGCACCAGCTAAAGCAAGGAACAGGTAAACAGGCGGCCATCGTTTTATCCAAACCGAAACAATCATGGCTGGAACAGCGGCGCCAACTCCCCAAGAAACATTCAAGAGTGAAAGTGCCGCTCCGCGTTTCCCGATAAATTTACTGCTAATCAATAAGCTGGTAGCCGTCATGGCTAAGCCCAGACCCAGACCTAAAGCGAAAAAAAAGAACAGTGGGAAGAAGTTCGCAAAGAAAGTTATCGAGACGGCGCTCGCGATGAGCAATAAATATCCCCGCATCACGCTTGCAAAGATGTTGCTTCCAACGAGCAGCGCACCTAAAGCTGAGCCAGAGAATTGAGCAGCAAACAGGACTCCGGCGCGAGCATCATTCATATGCCAGGTGGTATTCAGGGTAGGAAGAATACAACCGAATAGGGTTGTGCCAATGCCGGTTAAAACAAATCCGAGATGAAGCCAAAGGATGGAACGTGACCGCTCTTTGTAATTATTCCGCATGAAGCACTGCGTTGTTTGTCTTGCCAGCCATCCTGCCTTTGCGACGAGTTGTCGACGTGTTTTGGATGGCTTTCGTAGACTCCCGCACTATTAGCTCGGGTTCCACGGTTATATGCTCGCGGAAACGCTCTGTTCCATGAATTCGGTTGAGGACGCACTGCGCGGCAATCCTTCCTATATTAGACATGGGTTGGCGAATGGTGGTGAGCCTTGGATTATTGAATGCGGCCGCTTTGATATCGTCAAATCCAATTACAGAAACGTCTTCAGGGACACGCAACCCGAAGTCTTGCAAGGCGCGTATTGCACCAATCGCCGACATGTCGTTGAACGATACAACAGCAGTGAAACGCTTACCGGCGGAGAGAAGCTGCTGCATGACGGGATATCCCAATTCAGGGGACGAGAGGTCACGATCCAGTTGTATGATCAATTCTGGTTTGATTGAAATCCCAACCTCGCGGGCTACTGCGACAATGCTGCGCCATCTTTCATCAGAATCTGAACTGAAGGGCTGGCCCCGCATGAATGCGATGCGTTGGTGTCCCAGTGAACGCAGGTGGGTCAGGGTAAGTTCAGCGGCAAAGCGATGATCCAGCACAACATTAGTGACACCTTCGATGGCACGGTGGCCGGCAACTGCTACCACCGGCACAGAAAACGAATGTTCCAGCGCAGTGTCAATGGCGATGAGGGCCTCTGCTCCGCGGCCTATGAGCATTTGGCTATATTCTTCAACCAAATTTTCCCGATGCCTGTGATGCGCCGTGAAATAAAAATATCCCGCATCCATTAAATGATCGCCAATACCGCTCAGCACCTGGGTGTGATAACCATCGCCAAGCTCGGGCACCAGGATTCCAATCGTAAGCGTACGTCGATTGCGGAGAGAGCGAGCCAAGAGGCTGGGCTGGTAATTAAGCTCTTTTGCGGCGGCTTTGATTCGATCGCGCGTAGCTTGAGGGATTGACCGCCCAGGAACTTCATTGAGTACAACAGAAACTGTGGCAGGATTTAAGCCGAGATGTTCGGCCAATTTTTTCAAACCGACTGGCCCATTTACCAGCGGATGTTTTTGCTTCATGCGCTTGTTTTTCCCGTCCGGACCAACTCTTTACCCGCATCATAGTAGCGGAAAGAGGATCATTTCACTACATCGCTTTAGCAATACGATACAGACCTGATAGGCGGGATTATCCGTGAAATTTTTCAACTAATAAAAGGATTTCAGTTCTTGGGTTTGAAATCAAGATAAGCGAAGTTCATATTCCCTTGGGAAAGTACGCGCAAAGTTAGGACATTCACGCCCTTTGACAGTCGAACTTCGGCCAAATTCTTCAGAATGTTCCAATGGTGCCACTGCCGCCAAGCGGTGGGATCGGCAGCATTGTAGGTAGACAGGATGCTTATAGGATCGGTGAGTTTTTTCCCGTTCAGATCAAATGCTATTTCGCCACCCCGATTTGATGTGTATAGAAGGTCGATGCTGTAGACACCGGCACGCTTAACTTTTACGGTCATGTTGAACCATTCGCCAGGCTCAGTCCAACCGACATAAAGCTGACCTTCAGGTGGAACCACCACGTTATAAGGATTGTTGTCGATCTCTCGGTAAAACTTTGTATATGAAATGTCGACTGCCTCATTCTTCCGGAACTGGTCGAGATATGATCCGTCTGCAGGATTGAGGATGCCGCTTCCATTGTTCTTTGCGTCGGAGTCATGATACGCGACCCCTTCGCCGCCGAGATCATAGTAGGCACACTGTACCCGCCCCGGAATAATTTGCGGACCGCCATGATAAACACTGTCGTGAAATGGTTCGCCGCGGGAAGGATTCGCTTTTTCAGCCCCGAACACGGAAAAATTAAGCACGCTGAGCAAAGCAAACGATTGACATAAGCTGAAGCGAAGACTTTTTTTAAGACAGAGTGGGGTCATGGTCATGAGATTAGGGTGAGAGGCATTCCGCTCAACGGTATATGTTCCTCCCACTACCAACGAATCGTCACTGAATCTGGTTCAAGCGCCAGATCCAATACGCGTGCCGCTAGCTCGCATTGAATTTGCTGTTGCTCCCCTCGATTAGTAACCACGAGTGCATGGCTGCCATCTGGGTTTTCAAATGCAATGTGATCAATGCCGGCCAACTCTCCCATGAGAGGCAATCACGCGAACGCCCGTTTAAATCATTTTCGAATAGTGCACAAAGGCCTAGTATCGCCCACTGCGCGTGATTTCGTACTCCACGCGCAGGGCTGAATCCCTGTTATAAACCGGGAGTGTGTTTCCTTATATGACAAAGACAAACGATTGTCAAAGGAAGTCCATATGGTTGTGGCGAGCCTGGTCTTTTGGCGCAAGATTTTTCCGAATTCCGTTAACGTTAACGAGAAAAATCGATTGTCTAAGCGAATTACTGGCGTAATTTATGGCTTGACAGTCATAATGCAAAAGCGTTAGCGTGGCGCTCGTGTCAATGGCATCGTCTGTGTTTCACATTAGACAAACCTTTGTCTTAAACGAATAGCCGAATTTTGCGGGCATGAGTGGTTTCCAGACAATAGCCAATAGTTTGTGGGGACTTGGAAAAGCACACTGAATAATGTGCACATTTGATTGCAGGAGGCGGTGAGATGAGGAAAGTAACTCGCTTCGCGATGGGGATTTGTCTTTTATTAGGCGCAACCGGACTTGGTCTGGCGCAGAGCAGGAATACCGGGGAGATTCGCGGCACGGTGATGGCGTCAGGAGCCGTTGTGCCAAATGCAACCGTCACTCTCACAAATATAGATACTGGAGAGACGAAGGATTTCATCACCAATGCAAACGGTATTTACGATACCGTGTCCACTCCCGCCGGCAACTACAACATCACCTTCACTGCGACCGGTTTTAAGAAGCTTGTGCGTGGCCCTATCACGCTACAGGTGGATGTGATAACCGAGGATGCCAGCCTTGACGTGGGTGCAGTAACAGAAACAGTGACCGTAACTGCTGGGGCTCAACTCTTGGAGACCGAAACCTCCCATATAGGGACAATTTTTGATGCAAAAACTATCGATCAATTGCCCCAGATAGGTGCTGGCATTACCGGCAACGATTGGGCTAACTTCAATATCCTCCTCCCCGGAGCAAGCGGCTCTGCGACACAACCTATGTCAGAGGGCAGTGGCGCTTATAACGCTGGAGACGCTGTCTCTATTAATGGCAATCTGCCTAACTATGCCAACTACCTCCAGGATGGAGGCGTGGTTCAATTGCCGGTCAGCAACAATGTCGACAACACGCTTTTTGAGGCCGTGCAAGAGGTTCAGATTACGACCTCTTCGTTCTCGGCGGAGTACGGCATTGGCGGCGCTGTATTTAACCAAATCACTAAGAGCGGGACCAACGGCTTTCACGGGTCGGCTTACGAATATTGGCAGAACACAATGTTGAATGCAGCCCCCTATTTCGGGGTCCCAAGTAAGACTGGCAATGGCCTTGTTCCACAACAAGCGCCATTTTTCCGCTATGACGAGTGGGGCGGTTCAATCGGAGGCCCCATCGTCAAAAATAAATTGTTCTTTTATTTCGTTCGGGACAAGATTTATAACAACGGCTCGACGAGTGCCACTACAGGCTCAACTCCGACGTTGGCAGAAAGAGGTATGGGTACGGCGCATCCGGGCGCTTTCGATTTTACCGGTCTTCCGACCATTTACGATCCGACGAGCTGTAGCACTCCGGGATGTAGCCGCACTGCATTTTCAGCGGAAAATACCGGATCACTCGCTGGAGTAAACGCAATTCCGGGCAACCGTATCGATCCCGTGGCCGCAAAGATTCTGGGTTACTATCCTGTGCCTAACGCGGGCGCAGCAGGAGCTTTTAATAATAATTTCTCCACCGTTTTGCCAACTCCCAATCCAAATCTCAGATATTTCGGGCGAATTGATTACGATTTTTCCACAAAGAACCGCATCAGTTTCTCAATCAGCCAGAAGGATAATCCCGGAGTCAATAAAGGAGGACCATTTCCATGCCCGATTAATTGTTTTTCGGGCGACATAGATGGCTACAACGCGCAGATTACTGACACTTGGGACATCAGCCCCAAGGCGGTCAATTCACTCCGAATGGGTTACACAAAACAGGGTAACTGGTTTGTCCCCGACACTATCGGGTTTAATGCTGCAAGCACGCTGGGTTTGCAATACGCTAAAGCCAATGTCTTCCCGCAGATCAATATCGGCGGCGCCGGTCTCTGCTGCAATGGTCTCTCCCCCGGTACGAATGCCATATACATCGAAAATCTGTATGATCCGTCGGATGTTTTGACACTTATACGTGGTAAGCACATCCTGAGTTTCGGCGCTGAGGTGTTAATGGGGCAGGGGAACACTACCCCGTGGGGAAACATCACTTCAGGCAATTTCACATTCTCCGGTAACTACACGGCACAAAACGGCGCCGCAGCCGGGACAACGGGATCTGGCCTTGCTGATTTCCTTCTCGGCGATGTCCAAAGCTGGAAGGCGACGAATCAGTCGACGTCTTATGCGCGTTTGAAGAGTCCTCAATTTTTCGTTCAAGATGAGTACAAATTCCGCCCCAATCTCACGTTGAATCTCGGCTTGCGCTATGTAGCAACAACTGGATTTACTGAGATCCACAATAGTTTGGGCGGGTTTGATCCTGATATTCCGCTTGCCTGCGCTGCTTGTGGCGCATACAACGGCACCCTGGGTTCGCTATGGTTTGCTCCTCAAGACCACCGGAGCTCGTTGCAGAAGCCGATTTACGATATCTTCTTGCCACGCGTCGGTTTTGCATGGTCTCTCAGGAATGACACAGTAGTGAGAGGCGGCTTCGGAATGTACTCGTATAATTTCAGCCAGGACGATTACGGCAATGGAATTGGCTTTGGAGCCCTCTCAACCAGTTCGGGTAATGCATCGGACCCGAATCAGGGAACCGGCCCCAATCCACTGATCTTTCTTTCCTCATCCGCTGCGGCTGCTAATTCTGTGCTGAATTACGTGGTGGGTTCGCCGAATGCGAAGAATGTTGCGCAGTACGTCAACCCAACTTCTCCCTCAAACCAAACCTACGTGCCATATGACGTACCCGTGGGTCGAATTAATGAATGGCAGTTGAGCGTGGAGCATCAGTTCGCGCACAACTATATGGCATCGATTGCTTACGTGGGCAGCCACGGCAGTAATCTGCAATACCCGACGGACGTCAACCAGATCACCAACCCCGCAGCTTTGGCTGCAAGTGCAGCAGCGAAAGCAGCCATTCAGGCGGATCGTCCGTTCCCAGCCTGGGGAACCCTTAGTGGAAATACTTACAATGCCATTTCGAACTATAACGCGATGCAAGCACAGATCACGAGACGGTTTTCTAATGGTTTGAATTTCAGCTTCAATTACGTCTGGTCCCACTTCCTGGATGAACAGGATTCCGGTGGATGGGGCAGTCGCGGGGGGACTCAGTATTGGCAAATCGGAAACGATCCAGGCGCCAATTACGGCAACTCTAACTTCGATATCCCGAATGCGTTCAAGGGATATGCTAGTTACGAACTACCGTTCGGCAAAGGCAAAGCTTATCTGAGCGGTAATGCGGCAGAGAACGCCATTGTTGGTGGATGGCGAATCTCGGGAACGTTTATTCACCAGAGTGGAAGTCCATTCACAGTGGTCAACAGCACAAATGCGAACTCGACAATTACTGGCTGCTCACAGGGCGGTACCGCGTCCGGTGGTGACGTCAACAACGGCTGTAATTGGTTCCCCAACGTTATTGGTGATGTCAAAGTCAGTAACCCAAGCCCCACCGAATGGTTTAACACCTCAGCCTTCGCCAATGCATCGTCGGGTGGTCAATTCGCATTCGGAAATGAGGTTAGAAACTCACTCAGGGGACCGCGTCTCACGGTCTTTAACATGTCCTTCGCTAAGGATGTCAGCTTCGGAGAACGCGTTCGCCTGGAAATTCGATCAGACTGGGTCAACGTCTTCAATCATCCGAGCTTCGGCATTCCGGGCCAGGTCTTTGGAGGGAGTAATTTCGGACAGATAAACAATGCTACGTTGGGCAATGGCGTGGCGGTTGCCGCTCGCAGCGGTCAACTTAGTGCACGCATAACGTTCTAACGTCAATAACTAATCAGGAAAGGACGGCAGCGATGCCGTCCTTTTTCTGTTCTTGCGGTTCCGGTGATAAGCCGGTGATAAGGAAGAGGTTTCAGATACGATTCCTCACCATACAATCGTGACATGAGGACAAAACGGGCCATTTTGTTGTGGGTGGTTCTCTTTCCTGGGTTGCTGCCATGTTTTTCCCAACAACCTAGTCCAAATCCTAACCATCAGCAGCAAATCGAATCACATAAGCGACAAGCCGCCGAATATCTCAAGCAGCAGAAACCTGATCTTGCCATCCCGGAGTTTCGCGCTATTATCGCGCTTGATCCTAAGAACGTTGATGCTCGCGGCAATCTGGGTGTGCTGCTGTTCTTTCAGGGCAACTACACGGACGCGATACCCCAGCTTCGCGCCGCGTTGAAATTGCAACCGACTCTGTGGAAGATCGAAGCCCTTCTGGGCATGGGCGAGAAGCGGACAGCCGATGTGAAAGCCGCGCTCACCGACTTGGAGAAAGCCTTCCCCAAACTAGAAGAAAAGAAGCTTCGCATTGAAACCGGGGTGGAGCTGATCGAAATCTATAGCGGGACAGGTGATCTCGATAAGGCGGCATCAATCGTCAGCGTGCTGCGCGATTTAGATCCCACCAACGTAGACCTTCTCTACACGTCCTACCGGATTTACTCGGATCTGGCAGGAGAATCCATGCTCAGCTTGTCTCTGGTCGCTCCGAACTCCGCACGCATGCATCAGGTGATGGCCCACGAATTGGCGAAGCAGGGAAACAGCGCTGCGGCTATTGCACAGTATCGAGAAGCTCTTAAGATTGATCCTAACGTCCCCGGATTGCATTTCGAGCTGGCAGAAATGTTAAACGGTTCGTCAATTGTGAAGGAGCAAGACGAAGCCGAGGGCGAATACCAAGCGGCTCTGTCAGTGAACCAGTTCGACGAGAAGTCCGAATGCAGACTGGGTGATATCGCTTTTCGCAAGGGCAATCTTAACCAGGCTGAAGAGTACTACTCGAAAGCCATACAGCTTCAGCCTAACGATGCTGAAGCCCATCTCGGACTTGGGAAAACATTCATGGCATTGAATCAGCAGGAAAAGGCTGAGCCGCCTTTGGAGCGTGCCGTTCAACTGGAACCCACCAGCGCCGTTGCACACTTCCGCCTAAGCACTCTGTACAGGTTGATGGGGCGATCCGCCGATGCAAAACGCGAGCTGGACGAATACCAGAAGTACAAAACAATGAAGGAGAAATTAGCCGCCATCTATCGCGAGATGCGCGAAGAGCCAGTCAAGGCGGAACGCGACGATCCTGAAGCGCAGAAATGATGAGGTAAAACTGGCCAGTGGTCGAGGCGCAAATTTAAAAACTCAGATGACGGGACAATCTAAATGCTGAAAGCGGTTATTGTGCTTCTCGCGATTTCCTTTGCAGTTGTTCCGCTATTCGGATCTTCTTACTATCCGGTCCGACTAGACGATCCCAAAGCTGTCTATCTAACTCCAGAAAACTTCTCTATCCACGGAGATGGAATAGCAGATGACAGCGAAGCTGTGCAACAAGCCCTCAACAAGGTCCAGGAGACAACCGAACAAGGCATCCTGTTCGTTCCGGCTGGTCGTTATCGTCTTACGAAGACGATTTACATCTGGCCGGGGATCCGGCTGATTGGCTTCGGTGCGAATCGTCCAACCTTTGTGCTCACTCCCAACACGCAAGATTTTCAGAAGGAACCTGCATATATGTTTTTCTTTGCGGGCGACCGTCCGGGATCTGCGCGAGCAAATCAGTGGAGAGTGTCCCGCGCGACTGACCCTGTGCCGGACGCGAATCCGGGCACTTTCTATTCCGCAATGAGCAATATCGATATTGAAATTCAGGACGGAAATCCCGGTGCCGTGGGCGTTCGCGCGCACTATGCCCAACATTGTTTTCTGGCGCATATGGACTTTCGCATTGGTTCCGGCCTGGCAGGAATTAAAGATGGAGGCAATGTCGCGCAAGACGTCCACTTTTATGGAGGGCAATACGGTATCTGGACTCGAAAACCTTCTCCAGGGTGGCAGTTCACCATCATTGACGCCACATTTGAAGGCCAGCGCGAAGCTGCGATTCGAGAGCACGAAGCTGGCCTGACCTTAATTCGTCCGCTATTCAAGAATGTTCCTACCGCGATTTCCATCGATCCCAAATATTCCGACGAACTCTGGATCAAAGATGCGCGCATGGAAAACATCACTGGCCCAGCTGTTGTCATCAGCAATGAGAATAATGCTCGCACAGAGATCAACATGGAGAACATCGCCTGCCGGAATGTGCCTGTATTTGTCTCGTATCGTGAGAGCGGAAAGCAGCTTGCCGGCGTAGGAAATATTTATGCGTTGAAGACTTTTTCTCACGGGTTGCACTATGAAGATCTTGGTGCAGTTCCCGCGATTCAGGATGTGTTTGAAACCGCCTCTTCAAGCTCACTACCTGAACCAGTCAAGTCCGACATTAAAGACTTGCCGCCGATGAATACATGGGTCGATATTCGTACTCTGGGCGCGCGCGGTGATGGGATGACCGATGACACTGAAGCATTCAGAAAAGCGATTGCTGAGCATCACACGATTTATTTACCGTCCGGGCAGTATCGTGTCACCGATACTGTCACGCTTAAGCCGGATACTGTGCTCATTGGCCTGCACCCCAGCACGACGCGCATAGTCCTTGCCGATTCTACTCCAGCTTTTCAGGGTGTCGGGAGTCCCAAGCCGCTGCTCGAAACTCCGCCAGGCGGAACTAACATCGTGACCGGTATTGGGCTTTACACTAACGGCATCAACCCGCGAGCTGTAGCCGCTAAATGGATGGCGGGCAGCGACTCGATGATGAACGATGTGCGTTTCCTTGGTGGTCACGGCACCTTCGATCCGAATGCCACTTGGGCGAAAATCTACAACAACACACATACGGCAGACGCCGATATAAATCGACGATGGGACGGACAATATCCAAGCCTGTGGATTACCGACGGTGGTGGCGGCACCTTCGTGGATATTTGGACGCCCAGCACATTCGCGCAAGCGGGCCTATACATTTCGAACACATCAACTGAAGGTCGAATCTACGAACTGTCGAGTGAGCATCATGTCCGTAATGAAGCCGTGCTTCGCAACGCATCCAATTGGCAGATTTATGCGCTCCAGACAGAAGAAGAACGGGGCGAAGGCGGCTTCGCGCTTCCGCTCGACATTGAGGATTCAAGCAACATCACAATCGCGAACTTTCATACGTATCGAGTGGTCAGCGCTTATCAGCCTTTTCCCTATGCTATCAAGATCACGAATTCGAAGAATGTACGGTTCCGCAATGTCCATTGTTATAGTGACAGCAAAGCCTCCTTCGATAATGCAGTTTACGATCAGACACACAACTTCGAACTACGGCAGCGTGAATTCGCCTGGCTGAATGTTTCCGGAGAGGCGCCTCGAATCCGCGCAAGAGAGCGCTCTCCGGTTATTGCCGAGGGTGCGAAGGTGGAGAAAGTTGCAGGCGGCTTTTTTAATATCTCTGGTGGAGCTGTTGATAGCTCTGGGAATCTTTATTTTGTCGATGCAAAAAAACAAACTATTTATCGCTGGTCGACTGCAACTCATCAGCTTTCGATAGTTCGCGACAATCCGCTCGATCCGGTTCAACTAGCTTTTGATAAATCCGGCGATCTGATGGTAATTTCCTACGCCGGGAACGGCACGGTCTACAGCTTCAACCCTGGCTCCAAAAACGACGACATCACGCTGCTTAAAGCGGAACCGTCCATGCCTCGTCCAGGGATGACCGCGGTTTTGCCGGCTAACTATTGGCGAAATGAAAATGATTTCTTGGAAGCGGTGCCCGTAAAAAAGCCTTATCAGTTTGTCTCGCCAGACGGAAGCACTTTCATTCCTGCCGGAGAAGACTTCGTAAGCGGTGAACTTTATTACGGATCCAAGCTTCACGATTTGCTGCGAGCGTTTGGCATGGCGCCAGCAATCGTGGGTCAGCCCTATTACGTCACCGACGAGTCCGGAGAGAAGACTTATACGGCAAGCGTCGGCGACGATGGCACAATCTCAGATTTAAAACTTTTTGCCGAACAGGGCGGAGAGGGCGTAACTGAAGACGAGAAAGGGAACGTCTATATCGCTGCGGGGCAGGTTTTCGTCTACAACCCACCTGGGCAATTGATGGATACGATTGAAATTCCAGAACGCCCCTCACAGTTATTGTTTGGGGGAAGTGACGGGAAAACCTTATTTATCCTGGCGCGCAGTTCCTTGTACGCAGTACCAACCCGCTTTAAAGGGCGGTAAAACACGCGAATAATCTTTTTTGATGTTCTGGGAGTGGAATTTTAACCTTAACATGTTAAAGTTAAACTAGGTGAAAGAGCTTGTACCCAAGACGGAACGTCGGCTGACCGAGCTTTGCAGAATGTTCTATGAACAATCTCTCAGCAAGTCAGAAATTGCCCGCAAAACAAATCTTTCTGTAACCCACGTGAACCGGCTGCTACGTGAAGGACTGCGGGCCGGAGTGGTCGAAATTAGAGTCAAGCCCCACACTGTCCAGAGTTTGGAGTCCGATCTTATTAAGGTATTTGGACTCCGGGATGCCCGGGTCGTGACGAGCTCTGCAAATACCGACAGCACTCGTATTGACCTTGGAAGCGCCACTGCGACGCTCTTTGAGGAACTAGTTTCAGACGGCGCCAAGGTCGGCATAGGCAGTGGTAGAACCCTGTTTGAAATGGCTTCGAAGTTGCAGGAACGTCCGAGAGAAATTTCGATTTGTCCTGCAAATTTGGTGCTTGAACAAGATTTGCAGATTGCAGGGCTCACGGCCAATACGGTTTCCACGATAGTGTGGTTTCGGAGTCGTCCATCAGCCAAGGCCTGTCGTTTGGAAATGTTTTTCCCCAGTACCGATAACAAAATATTAATGAATTACGTCAATCAACTCTCGAGAACATCGGCACTGGCTAGCCTTCGCGAGCAAATTCGGAAGCTTGATGTCTATTTTTTAGGCGCAAGCGAATTTCGGCTAAATTCACGACTATCAAGACTTAGAAATGATTTGATCGGCAAAACCGAGAAAGCGGCCATTGTGGGAGATGTCGCCTTTAACATGCTGGATGCCTCGGGCAGGGAAGTCGATTTTAATCTTGACGAAGTGCTGGTGCGCCTCTCGGCGGATGCTCTTAAAAAACTTGCTGCCTCAAAGCGAAAGACAGTCGTACTCGCCGCAGGAGGCAGAGAAAAAGCTGGCGTTGTTTCCGCAGCTTTGGCTGCACGCGTCTGCAATGTACTAGTGACCGACTCAGACGTCGCGGAGGAAGTTCTGAAAAACATGAACACGTAAAGCAGTGCGGTGAATACTAATATTGCGGGGAAGCGATGATGGAAATTAAGTCTATGCAAAAGCTAGTTGTTCTGGATGCTGGCGGGCAATACTGTCACCTGATCGCTCGCCGTTTGCGGCATTTCGGAATTTATTCAGATGTAAAGCCATGTTCAACCCCAAGTGCCGAGTTAGTTGGATATAAGGGCATCATCATCTCGGGCGGGCCCAGCAGCGTTTATGACGACAATAGCCCAAAAATTGATCCCGAACTCCTCGCGCTTGAAACTCCGGTATTAGGAATTTGCTATGGTCATCAGCTTCTAGCCGGATTAGTGGGAGCCACAGTGAAGCGGGGAGACTTAGCCGAATATGGCCTCAGCACATTGTCCGTGGTTACTGAAGATTCCATATTCAGGAACTCGCCTTCATCCCTTACTGTATGGATGAGTCATAGGGATCTGGTTACGTCTTTGCCAAAAGGATTTGACCTTCTCGCTAAAACCGATTCGTGTCCGGTAGCTGCAATGGGGAACTCCGAGAGAAAACTCTACGGGGTGCAATTTCACCCCGAGGTGGTTCACACCCAATATGGCAACGAAATACTAAGAGCTTTTTGCGTGGATGTTTGCAAATGCGTACCCAGTGTTTGGCGTCCAGCGCAGCAGATCGATGCTTTAGTTGATCAAATAAGATCCGCTGCGAAGGGCAAGAAAGTTTTTTTCTTCATCAGTGGCGGTGTTGATTCCACCGTAGCTTTTGTATTGTGTTTGCGGGCTCTGGGTCCAGAACGAGTTGAAGGAGTTTTTGTTGACAACGGTTTTATGAGAGAGGTGGATATTGCCGACATAACCTTCCTCAAAGAAGCGGAACACGCCACCATTCATATCGAAGATGCCAGAGAGGAATTCATTGGTCTGCTGGGCTCTATGGACAGTCCGGAAAAAAAGCGCAAGCTTATTGGTGAACACTTTCTCGTTGTTCATGAACGTATTCTGGCACAGCGCTTTCGCGGACATGAAAGTGAATTGCTTTTAGGCCAGGGAACCATTTATCCAGACACAATCGAATCCGGAGGAACTCAGCATTCTTCAACCATCAAGACTCATCACAATCGCGTCGGAACGATCCTGAAGATGCTGCAAGAAGGCCGCGTCATTGAGCCGTTAGCGCAGTTCTACAAAGATGAGGTAAGAGATATAGGTGGAGCATTATCCGTCAGCGAACGGATATTGAAAAAGCAGCCTTTTCCCGGGCCGGGGTTGGCAATCCGCTGCATATGCTCTTCAACCAGCGGTCATCCTACAACGAACTCCGTCTTATCAGAAATGGCTGGTTCAGCGGGATTTACTGGTTGCATATTGCCCCTCAAGTCCGTAGGTGTTAAGGGTGATGAACGGAGTTATCAGAGTGTCGCAGTCTTGGCTGGAGATGGAAAATTTAATGAGTTAGGTTCCATCTCAACCAGAGTCACAAATCAGGTTGTTGACGTAACTCGCGTGCTCTATCTGCTCGCTGAATCTAAATTCCAGATTAGTGAATGGGAAGTAGCGGAAAGTTTTGTAAATGCGGCGCGGCTCGACAAGCTGCGTTCAGCCGACTCACATGTACGAAGTTATATGCTCAAGTGTCATCCAGAGATAATGGATACAATTTGGCAGTTCCCGGTCATCTTGCTGCCATTAGTAAACAAGCGGACTGATCAGGAGAGCGTGGTACTTCGGCCTGTAAACTCCGTCGATGGTATGACTGCTTCATTTACTGAAATTTCGAGGACTGTGCTGCACGAACTTGCTGCCAGTATTCGAGAGGAGCTGCAGTTGCATGTCTTTTACGACATCACAAACAAGCCTCCGGCAACAATCGAATGGGAGTAGGAATTCGTCAGGATTTTTGCCGGGATGACGGCTTCAAATTTTTCTCATGCCGGCGCAGTACTGTATAAGTAGCGTTCTCGATTTCAGAGAGTATGCCCTCGATCCGCGATTGAGCACGCCGGTCTCGTTCTTCATTTTTCGGTGACCGCCTGCGTCTTTCCGGCTTCTTGGAATTTTCTGCTTTACCCATGATGCTCATCTATTCGAATAAATTCCAGTCATAATTATTTCTTAATATGAGCCGGGGCACAAATCAACAATGCGTCACAGAGTACCCGCGGCTTGCCTCTCGTTTAAATAATTCTGCAATGCATCCCGCCATTGGGGCATTGTTATCCCGTACTGGTCAAGGCTTCTCGGGGACAATACGGAATATTTCGGACGGGGTGCCGGTCGAACAAATTTGTCGCTGGTAGTAGGACTGACAACGGTTTTAAGGCCAGAGGCTTTCACGATTTCACGCGCAAATTCAAACCACGAGCACTCGCCACGATCAGTCACATGTACGGTTCCCTGCGCGTTTTTATGGCAGAGCTGAATGATGGCTTGGGCAAGATCGTTTGTGTAAGTAGGTGATCCACGCTGGTCGTCGACGACCTGAATCTCAGGACGGCTGGAGGCCAGCTTAAGAATCGTGTCAGGGAAACATTTGCCGCCCATACCGTAAAGCCAAGAGGTCCGAAGAATGCAGGCATCCGGAAGAATCTGAGCAATCTTTACTTCCGCTTCCGCTTTGGATTGTCCATAGACGCTCTTCGGCCCGCGAGGAGCCCCTGTTTCGTAAGGAGCAGTGCCGTTTCCGTCAAACACATAATCTGTGCTGACGAACAGCAGTTTCGAGTTGTATTTCTTGGCTGCTTGGGCAACGTTCAACGCCCCGCGGCAGTTGACGTCGAATCCCAGCTCACGATTCGTTTCACATCCATCAACGTCCGTGTATGCCGCGGAAAGTACGATCCAGTCGGGCTGGATTTGTTGGACCGCCTGCACAACCTGCGGAAGATCTCGGATGTCAGCATCCTTCGATCCTAATGACGTAACCTGATCGTCAGCCTGCGTCCACTCGCGTACAAGTGCTTTTCCGAGCATTCCGGTGCCGCCAAAGATGATGACTCGCATTAGACGGCGAGCGCCTCGGGAACGACGACCTTCTCAGCGTCCAGAACTGTAGCAAGACCATGGATAACTGAAGCCAATCGGATCGCTGCCAATACGGCATCTTCGTTGAGACCTTTTTCGCGTATGACCTTTTCATGGGAATCGACGCATATCCCACAGCCTTTAATGGCTGAAGCAGCTGCGGACCAGAGTTCGAAATCCACTTGGTCGATGCCATGAGAGCGAAGCACGTTCATGCGCAGTCTTGCGGGCATCGTACGATAGTTCTCATTGGTTGTCAGATGCTGAAAACGGTAATATACATTGTTCATGCCCATGATCGCGGCCGCAGCTTTAGCTGCATCGAGCGCTTGCGGAGATAAATGCGACGGAGCTTCGGCAAGCACAGCTTTCGTAAGCTCAGCATTGCGCGATGCGACCGCACTGGCTACGATGGTTCCCCAAGTTTGTTGCTCGGTTAATTCCTTCTGCTGGCTTAGAGTCGAGAAATTGAGTTTCAAATCTCGAGCATAAGCCGGGACCGTGTCCATCAATTCAGTCAAAGTCATTGCTGTCCTCTAAATCTGTTATTTCTTAAATCAGGAAGCTCCGTTCGGGTTAAGGCAACGGAGCTCCGTCTATCGTTCGACACAGCTCCACAGCATTACGCAACCTGCAGAGTCGCTTCACCCTTCTTCCAATTGCAAGGGCATAGCTCATCAGTTTGCAGAGCGTCGAGTACACGCAGGACTTCTTCAGGATTGCGGCCCACGGCTCCATCCGTCACATACACGAAACGAATGACGCCTTCCGGGTCGACAATGTAGGCAGCGCGTTGCGCCATGCCGTTTGGTGCCAGGATGCCAAGCTGTTCGCAAAGATCATGTCTTACATCGGCAAGCATGGGAAAAGGCAGATTTTTCAGATCAGGATGATCATTGCGCCATGCACGATGCACCCATTCCGAATCGGTGCTGCCGCCCAATATCTGCGCATCACGCTCCTCAAATTGTTTGTTCAATTTGCCAAAACCGGCAATTTCGGTAGGGCAAACGAAGGTAAAGTCTGCTGGCCAGAAGAAATACACTTTCCACTTTCCCGAATAATCAAGATCCGTGATTTCTTTGAAAGACTTTTCGGGGTCTTTGTCCGTGCTGATGGCTGCCTTCAGTGAAAAAGAAGGAAATTTTTCTCCGATACCTAACATAGTTTGTGTTCTCCTCGTGAAATAAAAATGTGAGCTTTGTTGTGAAAGTTATGAATGAACGGTTTTGCGATTTTTGTTTTTTCGAATCTTGGAGGCGTTGGTTCGCAGCAATCGTCCGGACTCGCTGCATGCCAAGCAGATCCCTATTACATCGACCGCGATCCTGCGTACTTGAAATCCTCGCGGCAACTTTTCCGGCAGTAGAACTGCTTCCATGCTGTTTTCTTTGAGATCCATAATCGATTTGCATTTCACGCATACCAAGTGGTGGTGTGCTTCCTCGTTCGCCTCCACTCGCAACGATCCGTGGTGCAGGCTTACTTCCCGGAGCACGCCGCTGTCGAGGAACGTACGGACGTTTTTGTACACAGTCGCCAGAGAAATAGATGGAATTTTCTTTCGAACCTTATCGTAAATCGCTTCAGGACTTGGATGTCCCGGCATCGCCATGACAGTTTCATAAATCAATTGCCGCTGGTGAGTAGCGGCCAAATGATGCCGATGGCAAAGCTCGCGAAAGTGAGTTGCAGGCTGCATTACAAACGATAATAGTTATTATCCAACAAATACTTTGATTTAGCAATGTCTACCTGAGGATTCAAATTATTGCAGGTTTCGACGCTAAATAGGGACGTGTGGGAGTGCTACAATTGGAAGAGTTCTTCTGGGATTTCTACGCATCTATTTCATTGAGGTAAATCATGGCAACAACTTTGGAAGCTCCTGTCCGCAATCGCATTCGTCCGCATGAAGGGCCATTCAAGAACGAGCCCCTTACTGATTTCAGCCGCGAGGACAATACCCGTAAGATTCGCGCCGCGATTGAAAAAGTGCGCACTCAGTTGGGCCGCGAGTACGACTTGATCATCGGTGGCAATCGTGTAAAAACACAAGACAAGATCAAATCGCTGAATCCGGCAAGGCCATCACAAATAGTTGGTGTTCATCAAAAAGCCGGCAAGGAGCACGTCGAGCCCGCAATGAAAGCTGCTCTTTCCGCTTTTGAGAGTTGGAGCAGGACATCAGTAGAGCAGCGCGCGAACTTGTTGTTTCATGTTGCTGATATGTTGCGCGAACGCAAGTTTGAATTTGCGGCATGGCTGGTTTTCGAGGTCAGCAAGAATTGGGCGGAGGCAGATGCAGACATTGCGGAAACCATAGATTTTTGCGAGTTTTACAGCAGGGAAGCGCTGCGTTTGGCAAAAGCTGAAACACCAGTGCAAATGCCGGGAGAGCGAGATTCACTCTTATATATTCCCTTGGGCGTGGGGGCGGTGATTCCACCGTGGAATTTTCCTTGCGCGATTATGGCCGGAATGACGCTAGCATCCATCGTTTCCGGGAATACAGTGATTCTCAAGCCTTCCAGCGACTCTCCCACTATTGCGGCAAAGTTTGTCGAGTTGCTCGAAGAGGCGGGAATGCCGGAAGGTGTCGTGAATTTCTGCCCAGGAGCAGGCGCGAGTTTTGGCAATGCTGTTGTAGCTCACCCGAAGACTCGCTACATTGCATTCACCGGATCACGCGAAGTCGGACTTGATATCAACAAGAGCGCCGCAACACAAGCCGCAGGACAGATTTGGATCAAACGAACGATTCTTGAAATGGGCGGTAAAGACGCTATTATCGTCGATGCGGATGCTGATTTGGACGTGGCGATCGAAGGTGTCGCCCAGGCAGCATTCGGTTTCCAGGGACAAAAGTGTTCAGCTTGTTCGCGCGCAATCGTGGATGAACGCGTATATGACAAATTCGTAGAGGGGTTGAAGGCGCGCGTGGAAAAGATCAAAGTTGGCGATCCCGCCGAGAACGCCAACATGGGCGCAGTTATTAACGAGGGTTCGATGAAGACGATTTTCGAGTACATCGAACATGGAAAGAAAGATGGCCGGCTAATTACCGGTGGTGCCAGAGCAACCAATGCTGGTGAGGGATACTTTGTGCAGCCCACGGTGATTGCCGACATCAAGCCAAAATCGAAACTCGAGCAAGAGGAAATCTTCGGGCCAGTGTTGGCTGTAATCAAAGCTAAAAATTATGAACACGCGCTAGAGATTGCCAATGACACGGAGTTCGGATTAACCGGAGCGGTGTATACGAACTCTCAAGATAAGATCGATCGAGCGATTCGTGAGTTCCACGTTGGAAATCTTTATATCAATCGTAAGTGCACGGGAGCGATGGTAGGAGCGCATCCCTTTGGCGGATTCAACATGTCAGGAACAGATTCAAAGTCGGGTGGCCCGGATTATCTATATCTGTTCACGCAGGCAAAATCAGTGGCTCAGAAAGTTAAGTAATTTTGCCAATAATAAAGGCCGGAAGCTTCCGGCCTTTTTCTTTTCTGAGTCGTGCTCGCTTGGAAGTTCCCAAAAACAAAGAGGGGCCGCCCATAGGCGGCCCCCTTCGTTCGTTAAATCGCACTACGAAGGAACTGCTGCACCCGCCCCAGGCTGCTGGATGGTCGCTGCCGTTGCTGCCGCCGCTTCGTTCAATATTCTGTGATGTATCGTGAACAATGCTAGTTCCAACCGGTCGGAAACGCCGATCTTGTCGTATACATTTCGCAGGTAATTCTTGATTACCTGCTCTGTCGTTCCCAGTTGGGTGGCAATCTCTTTGTTTTTATATCCCTGAACAATCAAGGCCACGATGCGCAGCTCTTTCGCAGTTAGCCGATCGCGGACCCGCAAGCCCACCATATCGTTCTCGGTGGTT
>Ga0070741_10004574_pt1 | contig 32133 bp, 27 predicted proteins | sample Coa_R1_4_FD_66440 | JGI IMG/M metagenome (GOLD analysis project Ga0070741, IMG submission 66440) | Surface soil microbial communities from Centralia Pennsylvania, which are recovering from an underground coalmine fire - Coalmine... | ecosystem: Environmental > Terrestrial > Soil > Unclassified ... | reverse complement strand
CAGAGCTCGACCTCGCACTCGCCGAGCTCGGACACGAACGCGCCGACGCGCTCGCGTGGCGGCAGGTCGCCAACGTCTCCGAGGTGCTCGACACGCTGCTGAGCGTCGCCCCGATCGGCGTGAAGGAGACCTTCGCGGACGAGCCGACCGACGACTGGCTGTCCCTCTACCGCTCCGGCGCAGTGCCGCAGGTCGCCCGGCAGGTCCTCGGGTCCGGTGAGGGCGTGAGGTTCGCGACGATCTACGACTCGGACACCGGCGCGCCGGTCGCGATCGGTCGCGCCGCGGTCATCCCGGCCACGGACGCAGACGCACCGGACGGCTCGCGCTGGGTCGGTCTCAGCGCCATAGAGACGGCTCCCTCAGCGCGGCGCCGCGGGCTGGCCAAGCTGGTCATGGACGCCTTGCTGGAATGGGCCGACGAGCAGGGCGCGACGGACGCGTTCCTCGAAGTGAGTCCCGACAACGAAGCGGCGGTCGGGCTTTACGCGGCGCTCGGATTCACCACCCACCATGAGTATCACTGCCGGGTGATCGGCTAAGGTCCCTCTCGGTACTTACCGACGGGAAGGGGCCCTGCGGTGGCGGAGCGTTCGAAGTTCGACACGGTGGCGGCGAACTACGCGGCGGGGCGGCCCGACTATCCCGCAGAGCTCTACGACACCCTGGCGAACGTGCTCGGCAGGCCGCTGGCCGGGCTCGACGTAGTCGACCTGGGCGCGGGCACCGGGATCGCCTCCCGTCAGCTGGCCGAGCGCGGGGCGCGGGTCACCGCGGTCGAACTGTCCGGGCCGATGATCGGGCAACTGGCCGCGACCTCGCCCGGAGTGCGGCCGGTGCGCGGCAGCGCGACCGCGATTCCGCTGCGCGACGACTGCGCTGACTTAGTCACCAGCGCGCAGGCGTGGCACTGGATGGATCCCGCGCTCGCCGTGCCCGAGTTCCGGCGCGTTCTGCGGCCCGGCGGCGCATTCGCGGCCTGGTGGAATTACACGCAGCGGGACAGTGCGTGGGAGGTAGAGCAGGAGGAGCGGATCAACGCCGCCGCCGAGCCGGGCTGGCGGCAGGTCAGCGCCCCGTTCGCGCAGGACGGCAAGGAACTCGGCCCCGACTTCGACCTGCCGGTGACGGCGCACGCCTTCGCGTGGGAGCGCACCGTCTCGTTGGACACGCACCTGGACAACCTCGTGTCGAAGTCGTACGTCGCCGCGCTGTCCAATCGCGATGAATTCCTGGCCACCGAGCGCGCGATTCTGAGCGAGCAGTTCCCAGACGGACACGTCACCGAACGCTTCGGTACGCACATGGTGACGGTGGTTCTGCCGTCTGCATAAGCGCTCAGGCAGCCGCGCGCTCCCCTAAGCGATCGATAATTCCGTTGCCGCGCCACGGCCGTATATGGGTTCATAGACGACGGCGCGGCCGACAGCCCGAATGGTTCGGGCGGGCGCGCACGGCGGCTTCCACGACCGTCGTGTAGCGAGAGAGGAGACCTCCAGCGATGTTGCGTCGTCACCCGCTCCGCTGTCGCAGGTCCTCTCGACTGCGCCGCAACGCCGAATAGGTCGAGTCCGCTCGACCGACCAACCGGCTGCGGCCGCGCCCTTCCCCCGTAGAACAGCGCACTCACCCACGTCACTACAGACATCTCTGCCGCACGTATGCGGATAACGCCGCCTCACGCGGAGACTTGAACGTGTCCATCATGACCACGGAGGTCGACTAGTCATGCCCATGACCGAGCTGCCCGGGCATTACGTGCCGATCCGCCTTTGGGCGGACCCGGCCACGGTAGAGCCCCAGGCGCTCCAGCAGCTCTTCAACGTCACCACGCTGCCGCAGATCGCGGGCGTCGCCGTGATGCCGGACGTGCATGTCGGCATCGGCGCGACCGTGGGCTCGGTCATCGCGATGCGTGACGCGGTCTGCCCGGCCGCGGTCGGCGTCGACATCGGCTGCGGGATGACCGCGGTGCGCACCTCGCTCACGGCCGCCGACCTGCCGGAGGACCTCGGCCGGCTGCGGTCGCGGATCGAGGCCACGATCCCAGTCGGACGCGCCTCGCACCTGCGTCCGGTGGACGGCGCGAAGCTGCACGGCTTCTCGGCGACCGGCTGGGACGCGTTCTGGGCCCGGTTCGCGCAGCTCGCCCCGGCGGTCAAGGCGCGCAGGGAGCGGGCGCTGGGACAGATGGGGACGCTGGGCTCGGGCAACCACTTCATCGAGTTCTGCCTCGACACCGAGGACCGGGTGTGGCTGATGCTGCACTCCGGCTCGCGCAACATCGGCAAGGAGCTGGCCGAGCACCACATCGGCGTGGCCCGCGCGCTGCCGCACAACCAGGGCCTCGTGGACCGGGACCTGGCCGTGTTCCTCAAGCGCACGCCGCAGATGGACGCCTACCGGGCGGACCTGTTCTGGGCGCAGGAGTACGCGCGGCTCAACCGCGCCGTGATGATGGCGCTCTACCAGGCGGTGGTGCGCCGGGAGTTCAAGGCGGCCGCGCCGACCTTCGGCGAGGTGATCTCCTGCCACCACAACTACGTGTCCGAGGAGGTCTACGAGGGCGAGGAGCTGCTGGTCACGCGCAAGGGCGCGATCCGGGCCGGGGCCGGCGAGCACGGGATCATCCCGGGCTCGATGGGCACCCGCTCGTACATCGTGCGCGGGCTTGGTAACGCAGCGGCGTTCAACTCCGCCTCTCATGGTGCAGGACGGCGGATGAGCCGGGCCAAGGCCAAGAAGGTGTACACCGAGGCGGACTTGGCCGAGCAGACCGCCGGCGTCGAGTGCCGCAAGGACCTCGGCGTGCTGGACGAGATCCCGGGAGCGTACAAGCCGATCGAGCAGGTCATGGCCGCGCAGACCGACCTGGTCGAGATCGTGGCCGAGCTGCGGCAGGTGGTGTGCGTGAAGGGATGAGGCACGGCGCGGCGTTCGGCGCTGGGAGGGGAGGCTCCGAGCGTTGCGCCAGTGCCCTCGTTCAGGATCAACCGGTGCGGTACCGCGGGCATCTGCGGTACCGCACCGGTCTGTGTGAGCTAACGGCCTTTGTGAGCTGGCGGTCTGTGTGAGCTAACTGCTGCGTGAGCTAGCGGCTGATCAGTTGGCCGGTTCGAGGACGACGACCGGGATCTGCCGGTCGGTCTTCGTCTGATAGTTGTTGTAGTCCGGCCAAATGGCGGACATGGTCTGCCACAGCCGAGCACGCTCCTCGCCCTCGGCGTCGCGGGCGCGCACCCGGACCTTGTCCGCGCCGACCTGGATCTCGGACTCGGGGTTGTCGCGCAGGTTGAGGTACCAGAGCGGATGCGTCGGGGAGCCGCCCTTCGAGGCGACGACCACGTAGTTGTCACCGTCACGGCCGTAGATCAGCGCGGTACGCCGCCACAGGCCGGACTTGCGGCCCTTCACCGACAACAGCAGCGTCGGCACCCCTTCCCGCCACTCGTGGCCTTTCTCGCCGTCGGACTCGACGTACTCCTTGATGTGGTCGGCGACCCAATCGGTCGGGCTGTCCACGACCTGTTGCGAGCTCTCGTTCGCGCTCATGGCTGCTCCTTTCCCTGGTTCGACACCCATCGTACTAGCTGGGCCGTACCTCGCCGCGGCACCGCCTACCCCTCGCGCGTCGTTTCATATAGCGATACAGACTTGCTCGCTTTCTGAGACGCGCTGCTAAGGTCTTGGTCAGGGAGACGAAGGAGCCTGACAATGACCGGCAAAGAAGCCACCTACACCCACGGCCACCACGAATCCGTGCTGCGCTCACACACCTGGCGCACGGCGCAGAACTCGGCGGCCTACCTGCTGCCGCACCTGCGCCCGGGACTGGCCCTGCTCGACATCGGCTGCGGACCGGGCACCATCACCACCGATCTGGCCGAACTGGTCGCCCCCGGCCGCGTCGTGGCGATGGACAGCGCACAGGAGGCGCTGGACCAGGCCGCCGCACACGCGCAGGCAGTGGGGCTCGGCGACCGCATCGAGTTCGCGACCGGTGATGTGCACGAGCTCGCATTTGAGGACGACACCTTCGACGTCGTACACGCGCACCAGGTCCTGCAGCATGTCGGCGACCCGGTTCTGGCACTGCGCGAGATGCGACGGGTATGCAAGCCCGGCGGGATCGTGGCCGCGCGCGACTCGGACTACCGCGGCTTTCTGTGGTACCCGGAGCTGCCCAAACTCGACGACTGGCTGCGGCTGTACGTCGACCTGGCCCGGGCCAACGGTGGCGTCCCGGACGCCGGACGCTTCCTGCTCGCCTGGGCGCACGCAGCAGGGTTCGAGGACGTGTCCGCCTCGTCGTCGACCTGGTGCTACGCCGATGAGACGACGCGGCCGTGGTGGGGCGAGCTGTGGTCGGAGCGGGTGGTCAAGTCGCAGTTCGCGCACAGCGCGGTCGCGAAGGGGCTGGCCACCGAGGAGGAGCTGAAGGCGCTCTCGGCGGCCTGGCTCGAATGGAGCGCGCACCCGGACGGCTGGATCTCGCTCGTGCACGGCGAGATTCTGTGCCGGGCCTGAGCGCGCATCGAGCAGTCGCAGTGAGCGGTTAAGCGTCGCGGCAAGGTGCGCGGAACGCGTGTCCGTGCTCAGCGGCTCCGGAGGCCCGCACCTGGTCCGGAGCCGCCGAGCACGCGCCTCCGGTTCTCCCCGCCGGCGGCGTCGCGCGATGCTCGATCAGCCCGCTGGTGCTGTCCGCCGCTACCAGGCGACCGGCAGCGACACCAGCGAGCTGAGCACCTCGCCCTCGGTGTAGTCCAAGGTGAGCGGGTCCGCGGCCAGGCGCAGCCCCGGCAGCCGCTCGACCAGCAGGCCAAGGCCGATCCGCAGCTCGGCCTTGGCCAGGTGCGCGCCCAGGCAGTAGTGCGGTCCGGCACCGAACACGATCTGCGCGGGAGCCTCGCGGTCGAAGCGGACCACATCAGGGCTCGGGTACGCCGCCTCGTCGCGCAGGGCAGCCGAGGTCGCGATCAGTACCGCGTCTCCGGCGCGCACCGTGCCGGAGGGCAGTTCGACGTCGTCCACGGCCAATCGCAGCGCCGCTCCGTTGCCGAGCGGGTTGTACCGCAGCAGTTCGTCGACGGCCGCCGGGATCAGGTCCGGATCACCCACGAGCTGCTTCCAGAGGCCGCCGCCGTCGCGCAGCAGGGTGAGCACCGAGCGGCCGAGCATGTTCGAGGTCGTCTCGTTCCCGGCCGCGATCAGCCCGGCGACCATGTACACGAGCTCTGATTCGGTGAGCCGGTCCGCGCCATCCCTGGCCGCGATCAGGTCGTCGATCAGGTCGTCGCCGGGCTCGGCCCGCTTGGCGGCGAGCAGCGCGGCCGTGTAGGCCGAGAACTCGCGGATCAGGCCGGCCCGCTGCTGCGGCTCCATCCGCGCGGCCGAGACGAAGGCGTTGGACCAGTCGCGGAAGTTCCCGCGGTCCCGCTCCGGCACCCCCAGCAGCTTGCAGATGATCCGCACCGGCAGCTGGAAGCAGTAGTCCGACACGAGGTCGGCGGGCGGTCCGGTGCGCTCCATCGCGTCGATCAGCTCCGCGGCCACGGCGGCGATAGTCGGCTTCCAGCGCTCGACCCGGCGCGGGGTGAAGGCGGAGGCGACGATCCTGCGGATGCGCAGGTGCTCCGCGCCCTCCTTGTTCAGCAGGCTCTCCGGGTCGTCGAAGAAGCTCGGCCCGGCGGTGATCCGCGGCGAGCCGGGCGCGGTCAGGTCGTGCGAGAGGCGGGTGTCGGCGAGCGCGGCGGCCGAGTCCGCGTAGGTGACCAGCAGCACCGCCTCGTCGCCGCTGGGCAGCCGCACCTTGCCGAAGGGGCAGCTGGCGCGCCGCTCGGCGTATTCGGCCGGGATGCCGACGTGCGGGTCGACCGGGAAGGGGAAGGACGGCGGGGTCTGCGGTGCGGCGGCCGCGGTGGGCGAAGGCGCGGCGGGCAGTTCGGTCATGGGCGGGGACCTCCCATACGGTTCTTCCGCGAACGCCGGGGCTTCGCAGAGTTCGCATATGAGGCTAACCCGGATCGCCGCGCACCGGTACCCGCCGATCACCGCAAATCGAGGCTCCTGTGCTGGTCAGTGGCATCCCAGGCATCGCGCGACCCTGCTTTCACACGGGCCACAGCGCTCGCGTCAACCCCTGCCGTCACGCATCGCGCCGTACGCCGGGCGAAGCAGATCTCTCACATCCTCGCCGCGCAGGCGCCGGCCGAGCGGGCCGAGCCGGTCGAGGATGGCGCCGGCCGGCACGCCCGGACGCGAGGCCAACGGCTCCGGCGGCCCGGCCGGGGAACGCCAGTAGGCGTCGGTGAGGTGTGCCAGCGGCGTGTCCTGCGGCTCGTCCGCGGCCGCCTGCCACGCCTCGTCGTCGCGCAGGGCTTCGAGCCGGCGGGTCAGCACGGCGCGGTCCCGGCCGCGCCAGGCGAGCAGCGCGAACGGATCGTCGTCGAAGTGCCGGGCGAGTACGTAGCAGGCGGCCGCGACGTGCTTGCACGGGTTCTGCTTGTCAGGGCACGTGCAATCGCTGCGGAACTCCCGGCGTACCGGGAAGAGGGTGAGTCCTGCCGCGGTGAACACCCGGTCGATCCGCTCGGGCATGCGTCCGTCGAGCAGTTCCCTGATGTACCCGTGGCTCTCGACCAGCTCGCGTTCGACGCGTGCCCATTGTTCCGGCGAGTAGACCTCGATCCGCAGCGTCACGCTGTACGGCTTCTCCCAGGTGCCCTGCACACTCGCGGCGACCTCGCCGGGGCGGATGGAGAAGCCGAGCACGTTGCCGCCGCTGGCGTAGGTGCGGCCGCGGGTGAGCCGGTCGCCGTGTCCGAACCCTTCGATCACCGCGACGAACCGCTTGGACCAGCGGGCCTCGCCGGACGTGCCGCGCTGCGGCCGTGCGGCGAGGTCGGCGGCGCGGCGGGTGCCCGCGGGCGCGCCGTACCGGTTCACCGAGTCCCGGTTCGCCGAGTCCTGGTTCACCGTGTGCTCGTTCGCCGTGTGCTCGTTCGCCGTGTGCTCGTTCGCCGAGTACTGATCCGCTGAGTCCTTCGCTCCACCCGACACGTCGCCTGCCGCTCCCTTCGCCCTCACTCCACGACCGCGTCCGCGGCCAGCCGGATGACGTCGCGCAGCTCGGCCACGGACAGCTCGGTCAGCCAGCCCTCGCCGGTGCCCACGATCCGGTCGGCCAGGTCCTGCTTCTCCTCGATCACCCGGTCGATCCGCTCCTCCAGCGTGCCGGCGCACATCAGCTTGCGTACTTGCACGTCGCGTAGCTGCCCGATGCGGAAAGCCCGGTCGGTGGCCTGGTTCTCCACGGCCGGATTCCACCAGCGGTCCACATGGATCACGTGGTTCGCGGCGGTCAGATTCAGGCCCACTCCCCCGGCCTTGAGGGAGAGCACGAACAGCGGCGGGCCGTCCGGCTGCTCGAAGCGCTGCACCATCTCGTCGCGCGCCCGCCTGGGCACGCCGCCGTGCAGGAAGGCGACCTCGCGGCCGAAGCGCTCGGCCAGGTGCGCGCGCAGCATCCCGCCGAACTCGGCGTACTGGGTGAACAGCAGGGCCTTCTCCCCCGCCGCGAGCACTTCGTCGCAGAGCTCTTCGACGCGGGCCAGCTTGCCGGAGCGGCCCGGCAGCCGCGAGCCGTCCTTGAGGAAGTGCGCCGGGTGGTTGCAGATCTGCTTGAGCCTGGTGAGCAGCGCGAGCACCAGGCCGCGCCGGGCCACCCCCTCGGCCTCGGCCACCTCGCGCAGCATCTCGTCGACCGTGGCCTGATACAGCGAGGCCTGCTCCTTGGTCAGGTTGCAGACCACCTTCATCTCGACCTTCTCCGGCAGGTCGCTGATGATCGCCGGGTCGGTCTTCTCCCGGCGCAGCACGAACGCCCCGGTGGCCCGGCGCAGCCGCTCGGCCGCGCGCTCGTCGCCGTCCCGCTCGATCGGCCTGGCGAAGCGCTCCTTGAAGGACTCGGCGCTGCCGAGCAGGCCCGGGTTGGCGAACTCGAGGATCGACCACAGGTCGGCGAGCCGGTTCTCCACCGGGGTGCCGGTCAGCGCGATGCGGTGCGGGGCGGCGATCGCGCGCACCGCCCTGGCCTGCTTGGTGCCGGCGTTCTTGATGGCCTGCGCCTCGTCGATGACGACTCGGTGCCAGTCCACCTCCGCCAGCTCCTCGCGGTCGCGCAGCGCCAGGCCGTAGGTGGTGATCACCAGGTGCGCGTCGGCGACGGCCGCGCGGAACTGCTCGCCGGACAGCCGCTCCGCGCCGTGGTGCACGTGGACCTCGAGGCCCGGGGTGAACCGCGCGGCCTCCCGCTGCCAGTTCGCCACCAGCGACATCGGGCAGACCAGCAGCGTGGGCCGGCCTTGGGCACCCCCGGACTCGCGCTCAAGTTCGAGCAGCGTCAGCACCTGGACGGTCTTGCCGAGGCCCATCGAGTCCGCGAGCACCGCGCCGAGCCCGAACCGGTCCATGAACGCGAGCCAGCCGACGCCGCGCTCCTGGTAGGGACGCAGCGTGCCGTGCAGTCCGGGAGGCGCGACCGCCGCGCTGCAGCGCTGCTCGGCGGCGCCGGAGAGCAGGTCGCCGAGCCAGCCGCGCGCCTCGACCGCTTCGAGCGGCAGGCCGTCGTCGTCGAGGCCGAAGACGGCGGTGCGCAGGAAGTCCCGTACGCGCATCGCGCCGCCGCGTCGCGTGCCGAGCGCCTTGAGCCCCGCGGCCAGCTTGTCCCGGTCCACCTCGACCCAGCGCCCGCGGAACTGCACCAGGTTGCTCTTGGCCTCGGCGAGCGCCTGGAACTCCGCCTCGGTGAGCGTCTGGCCGCCGAGCGAGGCGCGCCACTCGTAGTCGACCAGGTCGCCGAGGCCGAAGCCGGAGCGGCGGGCGATCCGGCCCGGCTGCTCCGATTTCGGCCCCTGCTCGGTGCGCTCGGCCTTGGGGGCCGCCGCGAGCGTGAAACCGAGTTCGGCGCGCCCGCTCGACGACCACCACGAGGGCAGCAGCACGCCGAATCCGTTGCCGGCCAGGGCCGGGGCGATACGGGTGAGGAAGACGTGCGCGCCATCGGCGTCCAGGCGCACGTGCGTCGGGGACGCCTCGCGCAGCGCGTAGGCGAGGGCGGGGAAGACGCGAGCGGCACGGCTGAGGCCGGCGAGCAGGTCGCGGCGCGGGTCGGCGCCGGCCGCGCGCAGCAGCCGTGCCGCGCCGGAGCGGTGCCAGACCTCATGTGCGGTGGCGAGCAGCGAGGGGTCCTCGATGGACTGCAGGAGCAGCTCCACGGTCCACGCCTCGCCGCGCTCGCCGTCGGCGCGGTCGCCGCCGTACGCGCTCGCGCCCTCCTCCGGCGCGAGCAGGCGGAAGCAGGTGCGCACCGGACCCGCGGAAGCGCCGTGCGTGGTGCGCCATTCGTCGAGGGCTGCCATCAGCGCTTCGGCCGCCGTGAGGTCCAGCCGTTCAGGGTCGAGCAGGTTGCTGGAGGCGGAGGTCAGCGCGTCGAGCCAGAGTTCTTCGATGGGTGTCTTGACGCCAAGGCTGTTGGGCGGACGCGGGGGCGCGAGCGATTCTCCGTGTAGGCCGTGTGGGCCTGTCAATGCCGCGATGACGTACGCGTCGACGAGTGCGTTAACGGCGCCGTCGAGTACGTCGGTGGCCGGTCGTCCGGTGAGGTCTGCGTCGAGCAGTTGGGCACGGAAGACCGGTGGCATCGCGTCAAGCAGTGCCTTGCGATGCGCCGCGCTCTCCAGCGCGTACGTCGGGCGCCAAACCGCGTGGTGGTCGCCGTTTCCCTCGTCGACTTGAAGATCGGGAAGGATCTCTCCGCGCCGTACCAGAGCATCGGCGAACTGTGCGACCGCGGTTGCGTACCGCACCGTGTCGGCGAGTGGGATGTCGGTTTCGGCGCCGTCCGCGTCGTAGGTCGCGAGGCGTTCGCCGTCGAGGACCGCGAGCAGGGCGGCTCCGTCACGCGGGCCGAGGGCCAGCGTGGGGACGATCCAGGCGCGCAGTTCGGCCTTCTCGTCCTCGTCGCTCCCGCCGCCGCCACTACTACCGCCACTGCCACTGCCGCCCGCGCCGATCGCGGCTTGATCGCGTACGAACCGCGCGAAGCTGGCCGAGGGCCGCGGGCCGGACCGGGACGACGGCAGCGCGAGCGGCACGCTGCCGCGCGGGTCGGCCCGCCGTACCGTCGCCGCCACCTCGTCGCCCGCCGCCCGGAGCAGGTCGGCGAGGACCGCCGGGTCGGCCGCGAACGGATGCCGCTGCGCCGTGCCTGTGCCACCGCGGCGGGCCGCGCCGCCGCGGCCGGCCGGCTCGGCCGGCAGCGTCAGCGGCCGGCTCGAGTCCTCAGCCCAAAGCTCCCAGCAGCCTGCTTCGGTGAACAGGGCATGCAGGACGTACACGACGCGGCTCGCTCCTTAGGACGGCGCCGGATGAGTGCAAAGTCCCAGCTTATCGCAGTGCGCTTGAGCCCGAGTCGTCGAGTAGGTTACGCCTGGGCTTCCGCCAGGTACCGCTCTACCGTGGCCACTTTCGCCTCCAGCGCGCCGGTCACGCCGGGCCGGATGTCCGCCTTCAGAACGAGGCTGATCCGACCGGCCGCGCCGTCCCGCCGGGCGCTCTGCTGCACGGCCTCGTACGCGCGCTTGACGACGTCGAGCACCTCGTCCCACTCGCCCTCGATCGTCGTGAACATCGCGTCCGTGCGGTTGGGCAGGCCCGACTCGCGCACTACGCGCACCGCTTCGGTGACATGCGCACCGACCTCTTCTCCGACGCCGAGCGGTGTGACGGAAAACGCGACCAGCATGCGTGCGTCCTTTCCTCGATCTTCAGCAGCCATTGTGAGGCCTTAGGGTCCAGCCAATCAGACCGGTAGGCCGCCCAGTCGGCACGGGTCGCGCCGAAGTCGATATACAGCGCGACGCCGATCGCGCGGTCCGTCGGTGTTCCGTTCGGTAGTGCCAGCCGGACGCCGCGTATCCCGGCCGCGGTGGTCTCAGCCGCCGAATCGTGCACAAGGGAGTGTCCTTCGTACGCAGGCACACCCATGAGTAGAGCGACGTTGTGTGGCACGGCGCCGACTGCGATACGCGTCTCATCGCGCACGAAGCCGCTGTAGGAGCTGGCGGTCCACAGCACGGAGTCGTACGACATGATCGCGACCTGATCAACGCGTGAGGCGACTTGGTGCAAGTACCCGCTCGACCACCAATTTCCGTGGCCGACCACGCTTTCTAGCGCCCATCGGCCGCCCGGCACGGGTTCTACTTGTTCCGCGGAGATCGAGAGCATCCGCCCGGCGTTACGCACCAAGGCGTGCGTAGTGCCGAGCAGCGCGAGGTAGCCGGGATCCGCATCGCCGACCGGCTCGAAGTCGTAGTGCACACCGTCGAAGCCGTCGCTAAGTACAGAGGCGTCTGCGGCGAGGATGCGCTGCCTGGTATGCACGTCCTCCAGATCCAGGCCACCGGTTCGTGGTCTGACAATGTCACCGATCCATGCCAGCACTCGCACACCAGGCAGCGCGCGATGCGCGGCACTGACGAACCACCGCGCCCGCGGCCGCAGGGCCGGATCTAGCGAACCGTCCTGATTCACCGGTCCGACGTGCACGAACAGGTCTCTGATTCCCGTACCGCGCAACTGCTCGGCGAGCGCCGCGATGTCCTGTGAGCTGCGGCGTCCATCGACCCAGGCGTGTCCGAGCCAGAGCGCGTCGTTGCCGGTGGTGTGCGCGGCAGGGGTGACCGCTCCGAGATCCTGCGCCGAGAAGGCGATCCAGCGGCTGCCGAACAGGACGCTCAGCACGGCGGCCAGTCCGATGATCTTGCCGACGACCTGCCGCGCCACGTCTCCCCCGTCCCCTCCAGGCGGCGCTCCCGCCGCCGCCGGTCACCGCCGACTAGCGCGCCCCGTCGGCCGCGTCACCACTGCCGGCGTCACCATCGGCCGCATCGCCATCGGCCGCGCCACGATCTGCTCCATCACCGTCTCCTCCGTCATCGCCGCCCCGACCGCCGCCGTCCGTGCGGGCGATGCGCCTGGCGACCTCCTCGAGGAACCGCGCGTGCTCTTCCAGCAGCTCCTCGTCCGGGTCGCGGCCGAAGATCAGCCGCGCGTGCTGGGGGCTGACGAACACCCAGTCGGCCATCGCCAGGAAGGTGAGCAGCAGGTGCCTGGGGTCGAGCTGCGGGTCGATGATCCCGGCGCGCTGGGCGTCCTCGATCACTGCGATCTTGCGATCGTAGTGCTTCTGCCGCTCCTGCACCGAGCGGTCGTCGACCGGTCCCTGGGTCTCCAGGCCCTCCCACGCGACCAGCCGCACCAGCGCGGGGTTGGGGCCGTGCTGGCGGATGAGGCTGGCCGGATAGCCGATCGGGTCGTCCGGGTCCGGGCCGATCTCATCGCCGCGGGTGTTGAGGTACTCGTCGAGCACCCGGCGCAGCAGCTCCTGCTTCGAGCCGAAGTAGCGGTAGATCGACTCCTTGTTCGCGCCGGCCTTGGCCGCGATCCGGTCCACGCGGGCGCCGGCGCTGCCGCGCTCGGAGAACTCCTCGACCGCGGCGCGCAGGATGCGGGCACGGGTGCCCTCCGGGTCGTATCCCACCTCGCGCCTCCACAGCTGCCAGCGGTCGCGCTCGGCCTGCTCGCGCGTCCGTCCGAGTATCGCGCTTCCCTCCCCCGATTTCCAACTGTTCGGTTGACATGATCGCGCGGGACGCGACAGACTCGTTTCCAACCAAAAAGTTGGTTGGAATTCGCGCTCCGAGGGGGAACGCCATGTCCACGCCACCGTCCGCCACCGTTTCGGCCTCCGCACCGGCTCCGGCCACCGCGCGGCAATGTCCGGCAGGACACGCGCCGAACACTGACGTCTCGCGCAGCGCACCGCGCCGGATCGTCTTCCTCCTCGCGTTCGCGTGTGCCCTTACCGTCGCGAACCTGTACTACTGCCAGCCGTTGCTGCCTGAGATCGCCAAGTCGTTCTCTGCGTCGCAGTCGGCGACGGGCGGACTGGTTACCGCGAATCAGCTCGGGTACGGCGTCGCGCTGCTGCTGATCGTGCCGCTCGGTGATATCACCAATCGGCGGCGGCTGGTCTGCGGGCTGCTGGTGATCGAAGCGGCCGCGCTCGCCGGGGCCGCCGCCGCGCCCAATCTCGCGCTCCTGCTCGCCGCCAGCGCGGCGGTCGGTATCGCGGCGTGCGTTGTGCAGATCTTGCTGCCTTACGCTGCGACCATCGCGGGCGATCACGAGCGCGGGCGCGTCACCGGAACGGTTCTCAGCGGTCTGCTTATCGGCATTCTGCTGTCCCGGACCGTCGCGGGGTTGATCGGACAGGCTTTCGGCTGGCGCACGGTGTTCGCCGCGGCCGGCGTGCTGATGCTGCTGCTGTCGGCGGTTCTCCTGCGGGCCATGGAGGCGGCCGGTCCCGAGGTCGCGATCAGTTATCGCGAGCAGCTGCGGGCGACCGCGCGGCTGGCTCGCAGCGAGCCCGTCCTGCGCCGGCGCTCCGTGATGGGCGGCCTGATGTTCGCGGCCTTCGGCCTGTTCTGGGCGACGGTCTCGTTCCTGCTCGCGGGCTCGCCGTTTCACTACAACCAGGCCGGGATCGGCCTGTTCGCGCTGGTGGGCGGGGCGGGCGCGCTCGCCGCGAAGCTGACCGGGCACGCGGCGGACCGCGGTCACGAACGCGCGACGACCGTCTCGCTGCTGGTCCTCGGCCTCGCCTCGTTCTGCGCGATAGCGCTCGGCCACGCGAATCTGGCTTGGCTGCTCGTCGGCGTGTTGTTCATGGACGCTGCCGTGCAGGGCGTGAACCTGCTCAACCTGAGCGTGGTGTACAACCTGTCCAACGGCGCACGGGCCCGGATCGCATCGGTTTATATGACCACGTACTTCGTGCTCGGCGCGCTGGGCTCGGCGGCCGGGACGGAGGCGTACCACTACGGCGGTTGGGGTGGCGTTTCCGCGGTCGGCGGCGGGTTCGTCGCGCTCGCGCTGGCGCTCTTCCTTTCACCCCAGCGGCGCCGCTAGCTCCCAGCCCCGACCCAGCTCTTCGCCCACCGCCGCCAACGCCTGCTCCAGCCGCGAGGCACGGTCGCCGCGCACCTCGATCCAGCGCGCGCCCGACTTCTCCAGCACTTCGCGGAACCGCTCGGTCATCCAGGGACGCAACTGCTCGCCGTCACGCAGACCGTCGTCGTCAAACGGGACGTCCGCGTGATCAGTCAGTATGTACAGGGCGCGAGGCGGCATCTCCTGCGCAAGCGCACGAACGGGCTCTGTCGATCTTCCACGGTAGCGTTCCTGCCACACCGTGGTCGCCAGCGCGTCCGTGTCGCAGACGAGCACCGGCCCGCCGGCCTGCGCCGCCGAGTCCTCGTCAGCGCACTGCCGCGCCGCCACGGTCTCGAAGTCCGCGTCGTCCCATTCCAAGTCGAACACGGACGGCTCGGGCAGCCCGCGCAGGCCGGCGAGCGCCCGGGCGACCGCGAGCTTTCGGACCGTCAGTTCGCGTCCGTACTCGGCGACCCAGCGGGTCAACGCGTGCGGGCCGCGACGCTTGCGCAGTGCGTGCGCGAGATCCAACGACAGCGTCGTCGTTCCGCTCGACTCGGCGCCGACGACCACGACGCGCTTCGCGAACCACCCCCGGACCGGCGGCTCCAGCGCGTCCCACGCGGCGACCGGATCAGCGCGCACCTTCGTGCCTGAGACGGCGTGCGTTGCCCTCAGCGCGTCAAGACGTACGTCAGCCGCGTCGAACCGCCGGGCCAACTCCGCCCCGTACGCCTCCGAGGTGAATACGGCATCGACTTCGACACCCGCCAAACCGTGCGGTCCACCCGCGATCGCCTCACGCATCAGCGCGACGTGCCCAAGCCAGGCACTCTCACTCTCATAGTCGACCGCCAGGTTGTCGCGCACCCCGACCACAGCCACTCCGCTGCGCTCGCCGTGTGCCCGGCGAATCCAGTCGACCCGCGCGGCCAGCGGGATCGACTCGACGTCCGCGGCCATCACGACCACGGTCACCCGGGCGCAGGACTCGGCGGCGCTGCGAATCAGGAAGTGGTGCCCGGCGTGCGGCGGATAGAACTTGCCGATCACCAGGCCGTGCTGAAACGTGCTCATGCCGGTGCCATCCGCGGGTGCAGCTCGCGCCGCCAGGCCCGAACGCCGGTCAGACACAGCCCGAGGAAGATCAGATAGACGATGCCCGTCAGATACAGCACCTTGACGAAGTACAGCGGTATGTAGATCACATCCGCTGCCATCCAGAAGAACCAGTTCTCGAACTGCTTCAGGTTCAGCAGCCACTGGGCCGCCAGCGACAACGCGGTGGTCAGCGCGTCCCAGAAAGGTGCGATATCGCCGGCGCGGGTCAGCACGACGGTGAGCGCCCAGGTGACCGGGATGATCGCGAGCACGAGCGCGCAGACGGCCCACGGTTTCGCGTTTCCCATGATCCGGCGGCTTCGGCGGGTGCCGCCGTGCAGCCATTCCCACCAGCCGAACACTCCGAACACCAGGTAGACGATCTGCAGGCTCGCGTCCGCGTAGAGGCGGGCGGCCCAGAACAGCACCAGGAAGAAGAGGTTGTTGGCCAGCCCCACCGGAAAGTTCCAGATGTTCGCGCGCACGGTCAGCCACACCCCCACCGCGCCCGTCACGAAGCCGAGCAGTTCGGCCCAGGTGACCGCGTCCTGCCCGAAGTGGAACAGCACCACGTTGAGCGGTGCGACCAGATCCCCCAGCGACATGCCAGACCCTCCCAGTTATCGTCAGCCTGACGATAACTGATCCGGCCTTACTCGACAAGCGCTTAACGCGCCCGCCGTCGTCCGCTCCGCGCCGCCTCAGGCCTCTGCCTCACGCAGCCGCTTCTCTTCGCCCTCCAGCCACCGCGCGATGCCGCTCACGTTCGCCACCGCCGAGGAAAGCGCCTCGAACTTCGCCGCGACCTCCGGACGTGCCAGCAGATCGGCGTACCGCTCCCGGGTCCGGTCACGCACCATCGCGACCGCGTGATCGAGGTCGAATTCGCCGCCGGTGTCGCGCCAGGCGTCCCGCACGATGGAGACCCACAGCCGCATCTCCTCCGCGGCGCGCTCCAGGGCGTCGTCCACCGCGGTGATCGGTCCGTAGTGGGAGAACAGCAGCCGGGTCGCCCGCAGGTCGCGGAACCGGCCCAGCGAGGCGAGGGCGAGATCGAGGTCGAACTCCGGCGGCGGGGTGCCGGGAAGCATCTGGCCCATCGCGCCGGAGGCGTCGAGCCCGGTTGTCGACGAGGCGTCCTGCGGCGGGATGTACAACCCGGCGGCGTCGCCGACGTATAGGTCTCCGGTCGCCGAGTCCACCAGGCCGAGGTGGTGCTTGGCGTGCCCGGGGGTGTGATGGCCTTCCAGCCGCCGTCCGCCGCCGAGATCCACCGTGCCGACGTCGCCGATCGCCTGGATCCGCGCCGCGTCAGTGGGCAGCAGCTCGCCGAACAGCGAATCCATCGCCGGCCCGAACACCCGCCGCGCGCTGGCCATCAGCCGCGACGGGTCGGCCAGGTGCCGCGCTCCGGCGTCCTGAACGACTACCTGTGCGCGCGGGAACGCGGCGGCCAGGTCTCCCACGCCGCCCGCATGGTCGAGATGGATGTGCGTCACCACGATGGTGGCGAGGTCGTCTGCGCCGACGCCGAGACCGGCGAGCGCCTCTTGTACGACAGGCGCCGAGGTAGCAGTCCCTGTTTCGACCAGGCAGGGCCGCGAACCCAAGATCGCATAGGCCGCGGTGATGCCGGAGTAACCCGACATGGCCGTATCGATCATGTATACGTCTGACCCCAGGGCCTTCGGCTGCGCTGCCATGCGCACAACATACCGTTGCCGTGGGAAGGACCGGCTGACCGGTTCTTCCCACGGCAAGGGTGACCGCTGGCTACAGCGCGACCGGCTGCGCCTTGGCCGCGGACTCGAACAGCGCCTCGATGACCCGCGCCTGGGCCACCGCCTCTTCGCGGCCGAACGGCAGCTTCCCGCCGGTCGCGATGGCGGTGGACACCGCGTCGAACGGATACCGCGCGACGGCGTACGGGGCGGTGATGCCGAGTGTGCCGTCCGGGTCGACCGCGATGAACTCGCTCTGCGGCTCGCCGTGCGGGGGCGGACCTTGCAGGCTCAGCTCGACGGTGTCGGGCCGGTGGAACCACGGGTCCTTGACCAGCAGCCGCCCCTTCGTGCCCACGATCTGCAGGTCGTCGCCGCGGGCCACCTCCTGGCCGGCCTCGAACTGGGCGATCACGTCGCCGGAGAAACGCAGCGTGGCCGCGAGGCTGACGTCCTCGCCGCCGCCGCGGCGCACCTCCTCCGCGTAGACCCGCTCCGGGGTGCCGCCGAACAGCAGCGCGGCGCTGAGCGGGAACACGCCGAGGTCGAGCAGCGCGCCGCCGCCGGTCGCCCGGTCCCTGCGAAAGTAGCCCGGCGGCACGGAGGCGGTGCAGCCGGAGTAGATGTACATCAGCTCACCGACACGTCCATCGGCGACCAGTTGCTGGAGCAGGCGAGTGCGCGGGTGGAAGCGGTAGAGCAGCGCCTCGGCGGCGAGACGGCCGGCGGCCTCGGCGGCGTCATAGACCTCTTCCGCCTCGGCGGCGGTCAGCGCGAGCGGCTTTTCGACCATGACGTGCTTGCCGGCCCGCAGCGCCTTGACCGCCCACTCGGCGTGCCGGTTCGGGGCCAGGGCCACGAAGACCGCGTCGATCTCGTCGCTGGCCAGCAGCTGCTCATGGCTGTCGTAGTTGTCCGGCAGTCCGTAGCCGTCGGTGTGCTTGCGTGATTCGCCGCCGTCCTCGTTGGCGACCGCGGTGAACTGCGTGGTGGCGGACTGCGCGTTCGCCAGCACGGCGACGTCGGCGTAGGAGGAGGACGCCAGCACGCCCCAACGTACCTTTTCCATGTCAGACCCCTTCGGTGGTGATCGGAACGTCCGGGACCTTGTCCAGCTTGATGCCGTACCAGGCCTCGAACTCCTTGAGGAACTCCTCGTCGTCGACCAGCACCCGCGAGGAGACGCGCTCGCCGCCGGAGTACTCGGTCAGCACCCGGTTGAACATGGACACCCGCCCGGTCTCGGTGACGATCGAGGCCCACAGCTGGCCGGCGCCGGGCACGCCGGGGAAGGTGGCGCAGAACCACATCGTGGCCGCGAAGTCGTCAAGCTCGCGCGGGTGGGTCTCCACCCGCCAGCGGGTCACCCCTTCGTGCACCATCTCCACGTCGCCGTCGGGGGTGTGTACGAGCTCGTACGCGCCGTGCGGGTCCTGCTGCACGCCGCGGGCGTCGAGGCGCAGCGGGCGGCGCGGGCACCAGCGGAAGCCGACGTCGCACAGGTACGAGTGCTCCAGCTCGACGCGCAGCACCGCGTGGCCGTTGTAGACGCCGCGGAAGGACTCCTTGCCGTTGTGCAGCACCCGGCCGCCGAGCAGGCTCACCCGGTAGCCGAGAGCTTCGAGCAGCATCCGGAACCCGGAGTTCAGCTCGCCGCAGCCGCCGCCGCGCCGCTTGTGCACGAGCTTGTCGTACACGTCCTCGTCCTTGATGCTCGGGATCTCCCGCAGCGTGAAGTCGAGGGTTTCGAAGGGCACTGTCATCATGTGCCGCTCCTGCAGGTGGCACAGCGCCTCGTAGTCCGGCCGCTTCGGGCGCTCGGCGCCGATCCGGTCGAGGTAGGCGTCGACGTCGATCTCGGTCATGCCGGCTTCCTTTCGTGGATGCGGTCTCGGTGCGGCCAGCGGATCAGCGCGAAGCCGAGGGTGACGCCGATGCCGAACGCGGCGAACAGGACGAGGTCGCCGGGTTGGAAGGCCTCCTCTTGCAGCGCCTCGTGCAGCGTGATGGGGATCGAGGCGGAGCCGGTGTTGCCGTACCGGTCGGCCGACAGGTGCAGCCGGGATTTCTCCAGGCCGAGCAGCGTCGGCAGGCCGAGCACGAGATTGGCATTGCCCTGATGCGGTACCAGGTGGGTCACCTCGTGCGGCGGGCACTCGCACTCGTCGAGGAACGCCTGGACCTGTCCGGGCACCAAGGAGGCCAGGATCTCGGAGATCTTGCGGCCGTCCATGTGCATGAAGTGCAGTCCCGCGTCCACCGTCTGCGCGGTCGCGGGCATCCGGGTCAGCCCGGCGCGCACGCCGGCCAGGTCCCAGTTCGCGCCGTCGCTGAGCAGCTTGGTGCGCAGGATCCCGGTGTCCGGGCCGACCGGGCCGAGCACCACGGCCCCGGCGCCGTCGCCCCACAGCACGGCGATGTGCTTGTCCTTGGGGTTGACGAACCTGGTGTATACGTCTGCTGCGACGATCAGGGCGTAGCCGCCGCTGGCCAGCAGGTGCTGGCGGGCCATAGCCAGCGAGTAGACGAAACCGCTGCACGCGGCGCTCATGTCGAAGGCGGCGGTGGTCAGCGGGCAGCCGAGGCGGCCGGCCACGACGCAGGCGGTGGAGGGGCCGAGCCCGTCCGGGGTGATGGTGGAGACGATCAGCAGCGAGAGCTGGTCCGGGCGCAGGCCGGCGTCGCCGAGGGCCTGCTCGGCCGCGTGGAACGCGAGGTCGGAGGTGGCTTCCTGCGGCGCGGCGCGGCGGCGGGTGCGGATGCCGGTCTTGCTCAGGATCCACTCCTCGGTCACGCCGCTGCTCTCGGCGATCTGTGCGTTGGTGATCACCTCGGCGGGCAGATAGGCGCCGGTGCCGACGATGCCCACGGCCGTGGTGCGGGATTCGGAAGCGACTGTCATGGGGGCGCTGCTCCTTCGCGGCGAGGCGGGACGCGGGCGGGCGGCGAGCGCGGTCGCGTGCGGACCTCAGCGATTATGCGGCGCACGATCAGGGGTCGACGATGGGTCGCGGCACAGTGTGTCAAGTAAGGCGGCGTGTCAAGTAAGAGTGCGCGTGGAGTAAGGCAGCGCGATGTGCGGAATAAGGAGGTATAAGGGTTCTGTGCGCGCCGCGAAATCGCGGCCGCGCGCATTTCGGGGCGACATCATGCCGACACATCAGGCCCTTCCGCAACGGAATTCATACCTACGAGCGAAGAATGCCGCCCATCCCACCATCGCCGATCAAAACATGGTGCGGTGCGGATCTGGGCAGCCGCGTGAGGATTCGGCAATCATCGGTGAGGTCGAGCATCACTCATCGTGACCGAGTGAACGGGGAATCTCCATGCCCGAATCCACACTGGACGCCGCCGGCGTCCTGGCCGACCTCGACGTACTCGACTTCGACGGTCTCGCCCTGGACGCTCTCGCCTCAAGCGCTCTCGCCTCAAGCGCTCTCGCCTCGAACGCTCTCGCCTCAAGCAGCATCGCCCCGGACCCGTTCGCCTCGCGCCGCGATCCGGTGTTCGCGGCGCTGGCCTGCCGGCTGTTCTCCTGCCTGCCGCGCAGCGACCAGCGCAGCCGCGGGGCCGACTATCTCAGCGGGCTGCTGGCCGCGCGCGGGCGCAAGTCGATCCGCAACATCGCGGCGCTGTTCGGCGGTTCCGAGGTGGAACAGCGCCTGCACCACTTCGTGTGCGCGTCGAACTGGGACTGGGTGCCGATGCGCATCGCGCTGGCCGAGTACCTGGAGGACGTCGCCGCCCCGGCGGCCTGGGTCGCGGCGCCGCTGATCGTCCAGAAGACCGGCAGCAACTCGATCGGGGTGGAGCGGCGGTTCGTGCCGGAGCTCGGCCGGGTGCTCAACGCACAGCAGGCGGTCGGCGTGTGGGCCGCGAACGCGGAGGTCAGCTGCCCGGTCAACTGGCGCCTGCAACTGCCGGGCTCGTGGCTCGATGACCGGGCCAGGCGGCGGCAGGCGATGATCCCGGACGGGGTGGGTCCGAGCAGCCTGGAGGAGTGCACGCTCGACGCCTGCCTGGAGACCGCGCGCGACTGGCGGCTGCCGCGGCGCACGGTGGTGCTGGACGCGCGCTCGATGAACGCGGCAGCGCTGGTGCGCAGGCTGCGCGCCGCCGGCGTCCCGTTCCTGATCCGGGTCTCCGGCGGGCTGCGGCTGGCCGCGGCGGACAGCGCGCTGGCCCGGTGGAGCACCAGGCCGCAGCCGGCCGGCTTGATCATGAAGGTCGCGCGGACCCTCACCCGCCCGGTGGCCTGGCGCAACCACGAGGCAGGAGGCGGCCGGCGCAACGGCATGGTCGCGGCCGTGCGGGTGCGGCTCGGCTTCGACGCCGACGCCACGGAGCTGTGCCTGTTCAGTGTTTCCGGCCCGCAGCCTGCTTCCGGCGAACCGGGCGGCGCGGGCGCGGAGCTCTGGCTCGCCGACCGGATGCCGGAGGAGGTGCCCGCGCTGGTGCGGTTGACCCGGCTCACCGGCCGGGTGCGCCGGGATCTGCGCGAGGTGTCCGACCACGTGGGGGTGCGCGACTTCACCGGCAGGTCGTACGGCGGCTGGCACCGGCATCTCACCTTGGCGTCGGCGGCGCATGCCGTCCGAGCGCTGGGCAGGGCCGGGGCGGGCGTGCCCGCGACGTTCTAGGGCCCGCGGCGGCGTGTTCTCTCGAACCCGACGGGCTGCGGCGCGAAGCGCCCGGCGATCAAGGCAGACGGGGCGCTCGGGGTTGTCCGCATGCGCGCGGGGTCGGTCAAGGGGCGTCCCGCGAGCATGCGCCCACGTCGCGGGCCTCCTGCGCGCCTTGCAACGCGCTTGACAGCGCTCTCCTACTCCTCTTATCTTCTAGTTATCTTAGAGACTAAGATGCACTGGAGTTAAGAGTCTAACTGTCCGGGCACGAACGCAACGTGAAAGCAGGCGCGAGATGATCCCGCCCCTCAAAACGTCGACGCCGGCCGGAACCACGTCCGCGGAGTGCGGCTCCGCGGACCACGCAATGAAACAGCAGACTTCCACACGTACAGCGCGGATGAGTACGGCCGAGGCACCGGCGCGGCTGACCCGGCGAGAGACCGCCGTGCTGCGCCTTATCGCACAGGGCTTGAGTAACGCGGAGATCTCGCAGCGGCTGTCGGTGAGTGAACACACCGTCAAGTCGCACGTCCAGCGGCTGCTCGAAAAGCTCGGCGTGCGTAACCGCGTGCAGGCGGTCATCTACGCGTATGAAGTCGGCGCGGTCCGGCCGGGTCGGCGCGAGGCTCAGCACCCTGAGCCGATGCCGTGGCTGCGCCCGAGCGAACAGCCCTTGCTCGCGCGCGGGTAAGCAAGCGCCGGATCGCTCCCCTTGACCATCCTCCCCTCCCCGGCTGCTGTCCCGTGCAGCAGCGCCAGAGCCCGCCGCCCGGTTTCCGGGCGGCGGGCTCCGTGCGTGATCAGCCGGCGGTGCTCCAAACGCCCTTGCGCGCGTACTTGGGCGCCAGCACCCGGCGGTAGACCAGCCGTGCGGGCGCCGGGAGCAGCGCCATCGCACGCTGATACGTCTCGTCGGACGCTCCGCTCAGCGCCCAGGGCAGCACCTCAAGGCCCTGGCTCAAGGTCTGCATCTTGCGCGAGTGGTTGGGGAACGCCCGCCACTCCTTCTTGGTCAGATGCTCCTCGATCAGCGGCAGCGCCTCCAGTTCCTCGTGGATCAGGTGGCCGGTCAGCGCCTCGGCGGCGTCGGCCACCGCGTCGGCAAGGCCGCTGCGATCAGCCGCCGCGTATGCCGCGTCGATGCGTTCGAGCAGCGGATCGATCTGCGCGTGCTCGCGTTCCATCGCGTCGAGCACCTCGACCGCCGCCGGGCCGGCCGCCTTGCGCCGCAGGACCGGCCAGAGCGTCGCGTCCTCGGACACATGGTGGACATGCAAGTGGTGCTTGAACCCCGCCCAGCCGGCCCGCACGCCCGGGGCCTGCTCCGTGCCGTCCGCGACGGCGGCGGCCAGGCGCCGCAGGTCCCGTTCGAAGGCGTCGTGGGTGGCGTACATCGCCGCGAAGTTGATCCTGCCGCCGGCCTGATTGCGGCGGCGGGCCTCCGCGCGCCGATCGGTCTGCTCGATCGCCATGAAGGCCTCGCTTTCAAGGGAGCGCACGGGCGGGCGCGCCGGAAAACGCGGGCGCGCGCCCGTGAAAGAAACGGATAAAGGAGATCCCCGGTTACTTCGAATATACCCCAGATCAGGCCTCGGCGATACGCGTTCCGATCACGACAGGACCCTGTTTCCGTCCTGCCGGATCGGTGATTCCACGCTGCCTTAAACGCGTCCGGAAGATGAATTCTGGAGGGCCGGCGTCAATATTCGCCGCAGCAATTCGCCGACGATTCTCGGCCCGTCGAGGGTGAGCACGGACTCGACGTGGAACTGGGTGGAGGCGAAGCGCCGGCCGAGCAGGCCGTAGACCTCGCCGGTGGACGGGTTCCGGCTGACGCGTACCCGCCCGGCGCGGGCCGCGGGGAAGGAGTCCACGGCGCAGTGCGCGGCAAAGGAGTTGTAGAACCCGACCCGCTCGCTCGCGCCGAAGAACTCGATCTCGCGCTGCAGGCCCTGGTTGGGCACCGGCAGCGGGCCAACCTCGAGGCCGAGTCGCCGGCACAGGACCTGGTGGCTCAGGCAGACCGCGAGGAACGGCCGGCGCGTACGCAGCAGCTGCTGCGCCGCCTCGTGCAGGTGCCGGATCTTCGGGCGGGTCAGCTCCCGTGGATCGCCCGGCCCCGGACCGAGGACGACCGCGTCGGAGTCGTCTAGCGAGTACGCCTCGTCGAAGCGGCGCACCTCGATGCGCAGCCCCAGCGCGGCCAGCTGGTCGCCGAGCATCCCGGTGAAGGTGTCCTCCGCGTCGACGAGCAGCACCCGCAGACCCTCAAGTCCGGGCAGCGGATCGCGGCGCTGCGCGTGCGGCGCCGTCCAGAACGCTGAGATGTTCCGGTTGCGTTCGGCGAGCGCCTGGGCAACCCGCTGATGCCGAGCGAAACCGGGCTGCGCGGCCGTGCGCGGCAATGGGCCGGCGCTCGTGGCCAGTGTGCCCGCCGGCGGCACGGGCCGCAGCGCGGCCAGCAGTCCGGCCGCCTTGGCCATGGTCTCCGCGACCTCGTCCCACGGGCGGGAGTGGCGCACGAGGGTCGCGCCGACGCTCAGGCGCAGCGCCCCGGTCCGGTCGATCTCGGCGGTGCGGATCAGGATGGCCGAGTCGAGCGCGGCGGCGCCGGCTTCGTCGCGGCCGAACAGCGCGACGGCGCCGGCGTAGTAGCCGCGCCCCTCGGGCTCGTATTTGCGGATCACCCGGCAGGCGCTCTCCAGCGGGCTGCCGGTGACGGTCGGAGCGAACAGCGTGCCGCGCAGGATCTCCTGCGGGGTGCGCGCGCTGGCGCCCTCGATGAAGTACTCGGTGTGCGCGAGGTTCGCCATCTCCTTCAGCCGCGGGCCGGTCACCCGGCCGCCGCCGTCGCAGACCAGCGACATCATCTTCAGTTCCTCGTCGACGACCATGTACAGCTCGTCGATCTCCTTGGGGTCGCGCAGGAAGTCCAGCACGCCGGAGAGGGTCGGGCCGTCCGGCGGATAGCGGTAGGTGCCGCTGATCGGGTTCATCGACACGGTGCCCGAGTCGAGTCCGACGTGCCGCTCCGGCGACGCGCCGATCAGCGTGGTGGCGCCGGTGTACACGATGAAGGTCCAGTACGCGCCGCTCTCCTGGGCCAGCAGCCGGTTGAACAGGGCCAGGCCGCGGTGCGGGCCGTAGCCGCCGATCCGGGCGGTGAAGGAGCGCTTGATGACGAAGTTGGCCCCGACGCCGTGGCCGATCTCGTCGTCCAGCACGGCGCGCACGGTCGCCGCGTACGTCTCGTCGTCGATGTCGAATCCGGCCCCGGACAGCTCCACGGGCAGGTCGGGAATGCGGGCTCGTACTTCGTCGGCGGCGATCGCGGCTTGGCCGGTGATGCGCATCCCGATCAGCGGTGCGCCGTCGTCCACGCACTCGTATCCGCGTTCTGCGATCTGCCGATAGGGCACCAGGGCCAGCAGGTCGTGGCGGGCTCCGGGTTCGGCGTCCCGCGCCGGCGGCACCGGCAGGTCCGCAAGGTTCTGATACTCGCCGACCTCGCCGACCAGCACTTCGAGCACGCCTCTGCGGAAGGACGCGGGCCGGTGGATCAGCGCGAAGGGCGGCGGGTCGGCGGACAGGATCCGGTCGAGCAGGCCGCCGTGGTCCGCGTCGAGGCCGCAAGGCCGCCGGAAGATCACGGCGCCACCTCCTTGGCCGCCATGCCGATCAGCCGCTCGGTGCTCTCGACCACCGCGCAGCGCCGTGCCGCGTACTCGATCGTCATGCGGTGGTCCGCGTGGGAGAAGTCCGCGATGGCGTCCGCGGCGAGGAAGGTCTGGATGTCGTGGGAGAACGACTCGACGGCCGAGGCGAGGACGCCGACATGGCCGTACACGCCGCAGATCACCAGCTGGTCGCGGCCGTTGGCGCGCATCGCGTCGAGCAGGCCGGAGCGGTGGAACGCGCTGTACCGCCACTTCGTGAGCGTCCAGTCCTCCAGGGCCGGGGCCAGGGCCGGGACGACGTGCCGGTCGGCCGGCGCGGTAGTCATGCCCGGTCCCCAGAAGTCGGCCAGCAGGCCGCGCTCCTGTCGCGTCATCCCGCCAGGCTGGGCGGTGTACGCGATCGGCATGCCGCTTTGGGCGCAGGTCTCGCGCAGCCGTGCGGCGTTGGCGATGAGGGCTTCGCGCAGCTGTCGCGGCAGCGGACGCAGGAAGAAGCGCTGCATGTCGTGCACGAGCAGCACGGCGCGGCCGGGATCGACGGTCCAGGTGGCGATGTTGGGCGGTAGGTCGCCGGGGCCGGGCAACGGATAGGGCTCGATGACAGGGATGCCGCTCATCGGGCCACCCGGTCTCGGCTCGGCGCCGGCAAACCGCGCGTCCTACGTCTCAGACTGTTGTTAAACACCGAGCGTCGCGCCTCCGTCCACGGTCAGCGTGTGCATGGTGATGTGCGAGGCCTGATCCGAGAGGAGGAAGGCGACGGCGTCCGCGACGTCCTGCGGCCGGCCAAGTTTGCGCAGCGGGATGCCCACCTTGTACGCGCCCAGGTTTCCGTGGAGCGTGCTCGCTTCGCCGGACTCGTCGGACCACATGGCCCGCAGCATCGGGGTGTCGGTCGATCCGGGGGCCACGAGGTTGCAGCGGATGCCGTGCTCCGCGACCTCAAGGCCGAGGCATTTCGTGTACGACTCGGCGGCTGCCTTCGAGGCCGCATACGCCGACATCTGGCTGCGCGCGGTCCCGGCGGCGTTGGACACCACGGTCACCACCGCGCCGCGGCGGCGCGGCAGCATGCGGCGCACCACGGCCCGGGACATGAGGAACACGCCGGTGGCGTTGACCGCGAACGTCGCGCTCCAGTCCTGGTCGGTGAGCTCCACCGCCGCGCCGAGGCGCAGGATCCCGGCCGCGTTCACCAGGTAGTCCGGCGGCCCGAGCAGTTCGGCCGCCTCGGCCACCGCCGCCTCGACCTCGGCCGGATCGGACACGTCGGCGGGCACCGGGTGGATCGTGCCGCCGTCCGCGGCGATCTTCTCCGCGCACTCGCGCAGCCGCCGCGCGTCGCGGTCCACGGCGGCGACCGCCATGCCCCGCTCAGCCAGGGTGCGGGCCACGGCCGCGCCGATTCCGCTCGCCGCGCCGGTCACGATCGCGGCCGGCGCACTGTCAGTACTCTGCATCACTTCGTCGACTCCACTCATGCGCCGCGGGAAGGCTGTCGGTTCGGGCTGGCGCGACGCTGCGTTCAGCCCTGCCAGGCTGCGGCGACCTGGACCGCTTGCTGCGGGTTGAGCCGCGGGTCGCACAGCGTGGTGTACTTGTGCGCGACCCGGTCGGTCCAGGATTCGCAGGGCACGCATTCGGTCACCGCGTCCGGCGTGGTCTCCAGGTGCAGTCCGCCGGCCACGCCGCCGGAGGTGTTCACCGCCCACTGGAAACCGCGCACCTCGGCGATCACGGTGTCGAGCAGGCGGGTCTTGAGTCCGTCGGGAGTGGTGATCGTGTTGCCGTGCATGGGGTCGCACAGCCAGATCACCGGGTGGCCGGCCGCACGCACCGCCCGCACCAGCGCGGGCAGCCGCCGCGTGACCAGGTCGGCGCCCATGCGGGAGATCAGGGTGAGCCGTCCGGGCTCGCGGCGCGGGTCGAGCTGCTCGCACAGCGCCACCGCCTCGTCCGGGGTCATCTGCGGGCCTACCTTGCAGGCGACCGGGTTGACGACGCGGCGCAGCATCGCCACGTGCGCGCCGTCGAGCTGCCGGGTGCGCTCGCCGATCCAGGGGAAGTGGGTGGAGGTCAGCAGCAGCCCGCCGGCGCTGGTGTGCCGCAGCATCGGGATCTCGTAGTCGAGCAGCAGCGCCTCGTGGCTGGTCCACACGCCGGCCTCGAGCAGGGGCTCGCGCCGGCCCCACCAGCCGAGCCGGTTGACGATCAGGTCGGCGGAGGCGTAGCAGTCCAGGATCCGCCGCGGGTCGGGGCGGCGGCGCTCCTCGGTGGGCTCCGGCAGGTTGACCATGTGGCCGCGGTACGGCGTCAGGCGGCGCCCGCCGACCTGCTCGACCGGGTTGGAGCGGGGCTTGCAGTACTGCCCGGCGATGCGGCCCACGCGCAGCACCGGCTTGTGCGCGGCCATGCGCACGGTGCCGGCCAGCAGGTCGAGCAGCGCGCGTTTGCGGGAGACGTCCACCGCGCCGCACTCGGCGGGGTCCTCGGCGCAGTCGCCCGCCTGAACGATCAGGGCCCTGCCCTGCGCCACATGGGCGAGCAGGGAACGCAGGGTACGCACATCGTGGGCGCCGACCAGCGGGCGGCGCGTCTCCAGCTCGCGCACCACCCGGTCGACCTGGTCCCGGTCCGCCCAGTCCGGCTGCTGGCGGGCGGGCGCGGATCGTATTTCCTGCAGTACGTCGTGCATCGGGTCTCCAAAGATCGGGATCACGACCAGCCGCCGGCGCGCCAGGCGCCGGCGCCTCGGGGCAGCACCGACGGCGGGGGCACGGGACGGGAACGCCAGCGCGGCGGCGGCTGCGGCGGGGGCGCGTCGAGCACGGCGAGCAGCGCGGTCACCGCCGCGAGCAGTTCCTCGTCGGTGGGGTTCCCACGCACCTCGAACTGACTGAGGTCCACCGCGCCCGGCTCCGCGACCAACGCGCCACACATGACAGGCTTCTGATTCACAGTGGTATGTTCCCGTGCTTGCGGCTGAGCCGGGACGCGCGCTTGTCCTGCAACGCCGCCAGCGCCGAGGCGACCCGTGTGCGGGTTTCGTGCGGCATGATCACCGCGTCCACGTAGCCGCGCTCCGCCGCCAGGTACGGGGTGCACATCTCGTCTTCGTACTGCGCCAGCAGGCGGGCGCGTTCCGCGGCCGGGTCCTCGGCCGAGAGCAGGGCCTTGCGATGCAGCACGCTCACCGCTCCGGCGCCGCCCATCACCGCGATCTCGGCCGTGGGCCAGGCGAGATTGACGTCGATGCCGAGGTGCTTGGAGCCCATGACGCCGTAGCCGCCGCCGTAGGCCTTGCGGATGATGACCGTGACCATCGGCACGGTGGCTTCGCAGTACGCGTACAGCAGCTTCGCTCCGCGCCGGATGATGCCGCCGCGCTCCTGGTCCACGGAGGTGAGGAATCCGGGCACGTCGACGAAGGTCAGGACCGGAATGTGGAAGGCGTCGCAGAGCCGGATGAAGCGCGCGGCCTTGTCGCTCGCGTCGCAGTCCAGCACGCCCGCAAGATGCAGCGGCTGGTTGGCGACGACGGCGACGCTGCGCCCGTCGATCCTGGCCAGCGCGCAGATCACGTTGCGGGCGAAGTCGGGGTGCACCTCGACCAGTTCGCCGTCGTCGACGACGGTGCGCACCACGCGCATCATGTCGTACGGCTCGGAGGCCCGGTCCGGGATGAGGCTGTCGAGCGCGTAGTCCTGCTCGGTGGGGTCCGGGCGCGCGGCGGTGGCGTAGGCCGGCGGATCGGACATGTTGTTCGAGGGCAGATGGCCGAGGAAGAGGCGCACGTGCTCGAAGGCCTCGGCCTCGGTGGCGGCGCGGTAGTGGGCGCAGCCGCTGACGGAGTTGTGGCTGAGCGCGCCGCCGAGGTCCTGGGTGCTGACCGTCTGCCCGGTGACCGCGCGCAGCACCTCCGGCCCGGTCACGAACATGTGCGAGATCTCGTCCACCATCACGACCAGGTCGGTGAGCGCCGGGGCGTACACCGCGCCGCCCGCGCACGGGCCCACCATGATGGAGATCTGCGGCACCACGCCGGAGGCGGCCACGTGCCGGCGCACGATCTCCGCGTAGTAGGCCAGGGAGACGACGCCCTCGTGGATGCGCGCGCCGCCGGAGTCGTTGATGCCGATGATCGGGCAGCCGGTGCGGATGGCGAAGTCCATGACCTTGACGACCTTCTCGCCGAACGCCTCGCCGAGGCTGCCGCCGAGCACGGTGAAGTCCTGCGAGAACACGCACACCCGGCGCCCGTCGATGGTCCCGTACCCGGTGACCACACCGTCGCCGTACGGGCGGTTGCGCTCGATACCGTAGCTGTGGCTGCGGTGGCGCACCAGTTCGTCGAACTCGACGAAGGAGCCGGGATCGAGCAGCTGCTCGACCCGGTCCAGCGCGGTGGCCTTGCCCTTGTGGCGTTGGGCCTCGGCGGCCGGGCCGGTGCGCTGCGCCTCGAGCTGCGCCCTGCGGCGGCCGAGCTCGGCCAGCCGGCGCGCGGTGCGACCGCTCTCAGGGTCCGCATTCGCCGGCGCGGCCGTGGAGGCGGGAGCGCCGGAGACCGTCTCCGCTTGTGCGCTCTGCTCAACGACGGCGTTCTTGTCGATCAGGGCGTTCTTGTCGATCGTGGTCTGGCTCATGGCAGCTCGACCACCTGCGCCGCGTACACCAGACCGGCCCCGAAGCCGACCATCAGGGCCTTGCTTCCGCCCGGCAGGCCGCCGCGGTTGACCAGGTCCTCGAGCGCCAGCGGCACGGAGGCGGCCGAGGTGTTGCCGAACTCGGTGACCTCGCGGGCCACCAGCACGTTGTCCGGCAGGCCCATCGCCTTGACCACCGCGTCGATGATCCGGCCGTTGGCCTGGTGCGGGATGAACGCCGAGATCTCGTCCTCGCCGACGCCGGCCGCTTCCAGGGCCTGCCTGCTCGCCTTGGGCGCGACCTGCATCGCCCAGCGGAACACCTCGGTGCCCTCCATGCGCAGCGTCGGCCACGGCAGATCGGGCTGGTCGCGCAGGTCCAGCCAGGTGTGGTTGTGCTGGATGAGGTGGTGGCCGTCGCCGTCGGAGCCCCAGACCACCGGGCCGACGCCGGGCCGCTCGGCCGGTCCCAGGACCACCGCTCCGGCTCCGTCGCCGAACAGGAACGCCGTGCCGCGGTCCTCGGGGTCGACGATGTCGCTCATCTTCTCCGAGCCGATCACCGCGACGTACCGCGAGCTGCCGGATCGGATCAGCGCGTCGCCCATCGCGAGGCTGTAGCAGAACCCTGCGCAGGCCGCGCCGACGTCCATGGCGGCGGCGCCGCGCGCGCCGAGCGCCGAGGCGACCCGGGGCGCTCCCGGCGGGCACTGCTCGAGCCGCGAGACGCTGGCCAGCAGCACGGTGTCCAGCAGCTCCGGCGAGAGGCCCGCGTGCGCCATCGCCTTCGCGGCGGCCCCGGCGGCCATGCTCAGCACGGTCTCATCGGGCCCTGCGATGCGGCGCGCGGCGATGCCGCTGCGCTTGCGTATCCACTCGTCCGAGGAGTCGATGCGCCGGCAGATCTCGTCGTTGCCGACGATCCGGGCGGGCCGGTAGCCGCCCACGCCGAGGATCGCTGACCCGGGCGAGCCGGCGCGCACTGCTGTGTCCATCAGTTCCCGTCCTTGATCGCGGTGAGCGCCAGGGTGCCTTCGAGGTACTGCCGGCGGCAGCTGCGGCGCTGCACCTTGCCGCTGGAGGTCTTGGGCAGCGAGCCGCGGCGCACCAGCACCACGTCGTCCGCGTGCAGGCGGTGCGAGTCGTACACGGCCGCGCGGATGCGTTCGCGCAGCGCTTCGGGGCCGTCCTCGCCGAACGCCCGGCCGGCCGCCTCGACGACGAGGACCAGCTGTTCGGCGGTGCCGTCGTCCACGGAGAAGGCCACCGAGCTGTTCGGGCCGAGCCGGGGTTCGGCGCTCTCGACCGCGAACTCGATGTCCTGCGGGTAGTAGTTGCGGCCCTTGCGGATGATGACGTCCTTGAGGCGTCCGGCCACGAACAGCTCCCCGCGGTGCATGAAGCCGAGGTCGCCGGTGCGCAGGTAGGTGGGTGATTCAGGGTCCTGCTCCGTGGCCGCGCGGGCGCGGAAGATCTCCTGGTTCTCCTGTTCGCGGCCGAGGTATCCGGCGGCGACGCAGGGGCCGCTGATCCAGATCTCGCCGACGCGGCCCTCCGGCAGCGGCTCGCGGGTCACCGGGTCGACGATCCGCAGCCGGGTCTCGCCGACCGCGACGCCGCTGCCGACCAGGGGTAGCGCACCCGTCTGGTCTTCGGGCACCTGCTCGACGCGATCCTCGCGCAGGGCGTCGGGATCGACCCACAGCACGGTGGGCTTCTGGTCGAGCGGGCTGCCGCTGGCCTTGAGGGTGTTCTCGGCCAGGCCGAAGCCGGGGCACATCGCCTCCGGCCGGAAGCCGACGGCGGCGTACGCGGCGGTGAACTGCTCGACCACGCCCCAGCGCACCGGTTCGGCGCCGTTGCCGGCCACCCGCCAGCAGGACAGGTCGAGGTCTTCGGGCACGCCGTGCTGCGCCGCCTCGCGCACGCACAGTTCGTAGGCGAAGCTCGGTCCGGCGCTGTGCGTGCCGCGGAACCTGGAGATCGCCTGTGGCCAGCGGCCCGGGCGGCGCACGAAGGCGGCCGGGGCCATCAAGTACGAGGGGGCGCCGGCCCACAGCGGCGCGATGATGCCGAAGAGCATGCCCATGTCGTGCACGTGCGGAAGCCAGGAGACGAACACCGCGCCCTCGCCGCAGGGCCACAGCTCGTCGGTCTCGGCCGCGTTGGCGAGGAAGTTCGCGTGGCTGATCATCACGCCCTTCGGGTCGCCGGTGGAGCCCGAGGTGTACTGGAGCAGCGCCGTGCTGTTCGGATCGAGGGCGATTGACTCAGGGTCTTGCGACGCGTTCGCGGCTGCGGC
>Ga0070741_10004573_pt1 | contig 32142 bp, 30 predicted proteins | sample Coa_R1_4_FD_66440 | JGI IMG/M metagenome (GOLD analysis project Ga0070741, IMG submission 66440) | Surface soil microbial communities from Centralia Pennsylvania, which are recovering from an underground coalmine fire - Coalmine... | ecosystem: Environmental > Terrestrial > Soil > Unclassified ... | reverse complement strand
CCGATGGCGCGAACGCGCAACGGACCGGCAGCAGGCTTCCCGAGACGGGGTCGAGCGCCACGATGCTTCTATCGCCGGAATTCAGAACAAAAACCCTCTTGCCGTCGTCGGAAACAGCGAGGCTGGACGGCCGGCTTATTCCCTGCGTCTCATTGGCCAGCGTGACGGTTGCGGGCGAACCGGCGACGTCCGTAATGAGGAGAACCTGGTTCATGAACAGGTCGCTGGCCATAGCATCGTGTTTGTGCCGGAAGAACTGGATGGCGACGGGATTGCGCGCTCGCGTCAACCAGCGAGGTGCGCCGTCGGGCATCAGGCTGATAATCGCGCCGTCCGCTTCATCCGAAGAGCCCAGCAAAACGGCCGCGCCGTCGTCGCTCACTGCCAGCGCGCTGAGTGGCGCCTGAAGCCATGGCAAATCGAACTCCGCGGCAATTTGGGGCGACGATGGCAACCCGGCAACGAGTTGCAGTTTCCGGGGCTCGGAGCCGTACAGCAGCGCCTTAGAGCCGTCCGGGCTGTAGGCGATTCGGTCGGCGTGCGTGGGCGCGCCCGCAATCTCCAGCGCGAGGCCGGTTCCCTCGATATCCACCGGCAACACCGAAATCGCGGCGCCATCGTTCCGCTCCACCAGCGCGTAATCCTGAGCCGGCGCCATATTCACTTTTCCGACAACGGCCGGCAGCGCCAGCGGAACGCCAAGCAGTGCCGCTCCCGGAAGACCGTAGATCGGCCGCAACTCCGGGGGGTTGGACTGCGCCACGAAGCCCACGACTGGGGTTCCGACCGTCATTGCCGTCGTGCTTTCGCGGGAAGGCGTCTGGGCGTGCAGTGCTGCCTTCCTGTCCGCGGCCCCCAGGCTGAACTGTAGGATCAGGACAATGCAGGTTGCGAGACGGAATAGCTTGCAATTGTAAGTCATACATTTCTCCTGCCGGAAACTCAGGGGATCTGTGGCTGGCCAATATTGATTTTGGCTTTCTTGCCGCCGCCACCCAAGGTCTTAACGAGGACCACCGTGGTGGCGACCGCGGCGGCAGCGACACCCGCTCCGATGCCGACAGCCGTAGCCGATACGCCGCCCGCGCCCGCTGCTAGCGCGGCATTCGATTGGGAAATAGCCGCGGTCGCAGTGTGTCCCTGGTAAGACGCAGTCACATTGATCTTGAACGCGCCCGCGATGTGGTTCGGACGCACGACAGCGGCGGCTCGTCCCGCTTGATTCGTAGTAAGCGTAACCGAACGTGCCCCATTCGCAAACGTCCCGCCCGCACCGCTGTTGGGCAGCAGGAACGTGACCGTGCCACCCGCTACCGGTTTATTGTTCCGGTCGCGGACTTCCACGATCTGCTCGTGCGCAGTGCGCTTCTTGATGTTGTTGGTGAATCCTTCGCCGGATACAATGATGATCTTCAGCTCACTCGAATCGGATTCCTGAGCCAGGACCGGAAGGTTCCCGGCTTCCCATCCCGTCAATATCAGACAGGCAGTAAGAATCCACGTTCCAGATTCTGTAAGTACCGATCGAAGATGCATTGTCGCGAAATTCCTCAGTCGGATTGGACGTTATACCTGACCACCTGCGGCAAAAATCGGATGCAGACGGATAGCCCCGTTTTCTCTGACCGGCTCCTGACCGATAGTTAGCCATTAGTGCGGTTGGTTGACTTTACCTCAGATAACGGGCTAAAATCAATAAAATTTACAAGCGCTCACCTTGGAGGTCCTATGCAGCCGGGCGTGATGACCTGTGCAGTATTTTTTTTGGCGGTGGTCGTCGCGATTCCCGCCGACACCAATCAGTCAAATTCTTCGGGGCTTACGGCCCGCCAGCTGTATTACTGGAAGCCCCCCGCTACACCTCCTCAGCCGAGTCAGACCACTCAGCCGCGACCGTCCGACGACGGGAACAAGCCGGCAACATCCACCAGGAAACCAACCGGCAGAAAAAAGGCGAGTCGAACAGGTGGTTCCGGCGATCCGGCTTCGGAACCCGGCAACGTTCAGGGTTCCGAACCCCAGTCTTCGCAAACCGCCGGTTCGAGCCCCGCTCCCTCGAACCCCGCTCCCAAGGAGCAGCCGGATACACCGTCCACGGAGTTGCCCCGGCTCGGCCTTCGCTATAGCGTTCTGATGGGGTCGAAGGAAGTTGACTCCCAGCAGTCGTTTCGGTCGGGAGACAGCTTCCGTTTGCGGTTGACGACGAACGAACCGACTTACGTCTACGTTGTCATTAAAGAGTCCCAAGGCAACTGGAAACCGCTGTTCCCTTCCCCGGAAATCGAAAACAACAACAACTATGTAGCCGCCGGGCAGCAGATTGTTGTACCCGGTGAGCAGGAGTTTATTTTCGACAGCCATCCGGGGGAAGAGAAACTCGTCGTGGTGGTCTCGCGCCAACCGGAACGTGACCTCGAACGCCTGGTCGATGCGGTTCGCCGTCAGTCGGAGCCGGGCGGGACTCCCGTCCTGGCAAATAAGTCAGACGCGGTGTTGTCGCAAAATGTTATTTCCGCGGGGATCCCCAACGATGCGCTCGAAAAGTATCGCAGTCAATTGGCATCCCGCGGCGTCCTGGTAAGTCATAACCCCGGCAAGACCGGGGGGTACCCGGCAGAGAAGGCGGTATACGTGGTTACCTCCGCCTCCCGGGAAGAGCGCCTGATCGCGGACATCGTTCTGAAGCACAGATGAGTTCTATGCTCCGCACAGCTTCTTTAGTGCTCGCCGTGTACATGCTTCCGCTTCCAGGCCAGCAATCGGAGTCCGCCCGGCCCGCGGGCCGGCATGTCAGCTTGATTTTGGAGCAGGCTTTGGGAAGCGAATGGCGTCAGGTGGACCCGCACACGGTTTTCAAAGCGGATGACCAGATCCGCTTCCGGTTTCGGGCGAACTTCGGCGGATACCTGTACGTCTTGAACGAGACCGGCACCGGCGAGCATCTCTGGCTGTTTCCGACTCCGGAGACCGGGCTCACTAACCAGATCGAAGCTGGCCGGGAGTATGTCGTACCCGCGACCTCCGGATCTTTCCTCATCCCGCCCAACGCCGGATACGACATTGTGTATTGGATTGTCAGTCCCCTGAGTTTCCCTGAGTTGCCGGCGCCGCCGCGGAACCGCCAATTTCCGCAGCACACTTACTCGCCGCTGCTCCCGCGGTGCCGCGAGTCGAGCCTGCAAGCGCGCGGTCTTTGTCTGGATGGGGAGGCCGGCGCCGCCCCGGTTGCGGATCCTTCTCGCCTGCCGCCCGCTTTAGCGCCGCGGACCTTGCAGCCGCGTGCACTCGATGTCCATGAGGACGGGGGCCAAAGCCGAATCTCAGTCGCCGGCCCGCCCGCCGGTCCGTTCCTCTGCCAGTTCCGGATTGCACACCGGTGAAAGGCAATCCTATGCGGCACTTCTGCATTCTTGCGTGCTGTTTCTTCTCCGCCGCTGCCCAGCAGAGCAACGATTTAGCGCGTCCTTCGGACCTGCGCACCCGAGGGGTCACCACCTCGCCGAAAATTTCGCGCGAGGAAGCGGCTAAACGGGTCACCCGCGGTTATGCCTTGATTATCGGCATCTCCAGGTACGCCTATCTTTCCGGCCAGAATCTTCAGTTCGCCGAAAGCGATGCCGAAGCCGTTCACGATGTTTTGATTAATCAGGAAAGCGGCAATTTCGAGCCGGAAAACGTGCGCAAGCTGATCGGCCCCAGGGCTACGCGCGCCAATATCGAGGACGCGTTGGAACGCTGGCTACCGTCCGTCGCCTCCAGCGAAGATCGCGTTGTGATCTATTTCGCGGGCCACGGCTTCCTGGCCGGCAACGGCGAAGCTTACCTCGCTCCTTACGATCTCGATCCCAAGCGAATGGATGCCACCGCTTATTCCGTGGAGCGTATGAACGAAGTCGTGGGCAAACGGATCAAGGCGCGCTGGAAGGTGCTGCTCACCGACTCCTGCCACAGCGGCGGCATCACACCGCAAACTACCAATGAGGCGATCAACGACAGTTTGGCGAATGTTGCCGGCGTGCTTTCGCTTACCGCCACCCACAAGAACGAGCGGTCTTTCGAAGATTCCAGCCTGGGTTCCGGCGTCTTCACCTATTTCCTCGTACAAGGACTCAGGGGCCAGGCCGACAGCGACCGCGATGGGCTGGTCACTGCCGCCGAGCTGGTGGAGTACGTCCGCAGCAATGTATATAACTATGTTCACCAGCGCGGCGAACAGCAAAGTCCTCACGATAACCAGGAGTTCTCCCCCAAGCTGATTTTGGCCTTTAATCCACGCCTGGTCGGGAGCGACGAGGTGCTAGCCCAGGGTGAGCTCGCCGTAACTGCCAACATGGATGGCGTAGAGTTCTTCCTGGACGGCAAATCCGTCGGCATGGTGAACCGGGAGAAGGTGTTGTCTCTCCCCGGTATATCTCCCGGCCTGCACCAGGTTCTGGGCGCGTTGCGGGGATATGACCCGGACGGGCCGCGCGAGGTGAATGTTTACCCGGGCAGAACTACTACCGTGAACCTTCGTCTTCAGTATGTCAAACGGCCTCACAAGAAGACCGCGGTCGATCTCTTCAAGCAGGGAGTCAAGCTTTATAACAAAGGATCGGAGAAAGAATGTCGCCAGGCCGCGGATCTGTTCGACAAGGCCTTGGCCGAGGACCCGTCCTACAGCGAGGCGGCCCTGTATCTGGGCAGGGCTTGGCAAGTCTTATACGAGGACGAAAAGGCGCTCCGGTATCTCAAGAAAGCCGTGGACCTGGACCCGAACTACACCGATGCGCGGATAAGCTATGCGGCGCTGCTTCTCGATCGGGACCATACGCAAGAGGCCATCGTTCAACTGCGGCATGTGCAAAGGATAGATCCCCGGAATAGCTTGGCCTGTTCTCATCTGGCACAGGCCTATCGCCTCACGGCAGCTTATGACAAGTCGATCGAGTCGGCCAAAGAGGCTCTCCAGTACGACGCCTCCAACGCACAGGCATATCTCTGGATGGGCGACAGTCTGCGAGCCTCAAAGCAATTCGCGAAAGCGAAGGAAGCTTATCTCGAATTCATTCGCCTGACCGATTTCGAAGCCTCCACTTTTGAAAAAGTCGGCTATTATCTGCTGGGAAATCCCTTCACCACAGCGTTCTCGAAACGGCGTGCGACCGAGAAACAGATCTACAAAGATCAGCGCAATATCGCTTACTTCGGACTCTGCGAATCGGAAGAGAAATTGGGAAATCTGGATGGGGCCACCAAGGCATGCCGAAGAGCGTTGGCGTATGACCCGCAGGACATCTTCGCGCACTTCAAGCTCGGCGAAATCGACTTACGGAGAGCGAATGTCCTTTTGAGTAAACGCGATCCCGGCAGCAGGCAGATTCTTTGGGCGTCCCGAAACTGTATGCAGAACGTGCTTGCGATCAACTCGGAGATCGAGATTTCCAGGACGGCCCGTGAGTATATCATCAAGATTGACGATACCCTGAGAAAGTTAGATCAAGTGTTATCACAGTGAATCCAGAGATCAATCCTGCAATTTCCGGTTCCAACGCGTCCGGGAGTCCAACGAAACTCTTTCACTCGCCGGACTCCGTCAGCGAGGGCAAAGAGACACCACAACCCAAAATACCTTACCGCATCGGCAAGTACATCTGTGAAGAATATCTTGGCGGCAACATGGCCGAAGTCTACCGGGCGCGGGACAGCAAGACAGAACGTAGCGTCGTGGTCAAACTCCTCAAGCGCGAGTATCTGCAGGACGAGAAATTCCGCCTGCGTTTCGAGCAGGAAGCCAAACTTGCCAGCCGCTGCTCGCATCCGAATATCATCAGCACGTTCGACTCCGACGAGTTCGAAGGCCGTCCTTACATAGTAATGGAGTACCTGCCGGGGCAGTTGACGATATCGAAAGATGACCCCGCGCCGGTCAACCAGCCCGAAGTTCTGCGCATTGCCCTGCAAGTGGCGGAAGCGCTTCAATACATTCACGAGCTTGGAATTATTCACCGCGATCTAAAGCCGGACAACATCCGCCTGGATGCCGCCGGCCGGGCAAAGCTCATCGATTTCGGCATAGCCCACACGGATCAGCTCACGATTACTCAGTTCGGGGAGGCTATCGGCACTCCCTTGTACATGTCGCCTGAACAGGTACAAGGGCAGAAAGTGGAACAGTGCACGGATATCTTCTCTTTTGGCGTTCTCCTGTACCTCATGCTGGCGCGGTGCCCGCCGTACGACACCGACGTCATGCAGGAGTTGTGGATGGCCATCATTTTCAGGGAGCCGGATCTGAACCGCCTGCGCCGGGCAGGCACGCCCGAAGTGGTTGTCGAGATGATCTCGAAATGTCTGCAAAAGCAACCTGCGGACCGCTATGCCGACTTCGGACCGATCTGCGAGATCCTGCGACAGAATATCCAAAGCACGATTCCACAGCCGCCCCAACCCCCGCCGCCGACGCCGGCGCCGGCCAACCCCTCCACCGGTTTGCATCGCGTCAAACTTGCAATCGCCATCCTTTTTGCCATCGCGCTTGGGATCGGCCTGGGTGCTCTCATCACGCACTGGCGGAACCGGCTTCCGGCCGAGTTGCTTCTCCCCAGCGGCAGGATGGTTCTGGTGGAAAGCGGCGAAGCCCTGCTGGGCAGAAATAATGTGCGCAAGAGCGTCGACGCATTCTATATTGATGTTTCTGAGGTGTCCAACGCCTCTTACGCGAAATTCTGCCAGGAAACACAGCATCCCTTGCCGCCGCATTTTGCCGCCGACCGGCCGGACCTCCCCGTTACCAACGTGAGCTTCGACGAGGCCCAGGCATTCGCGGCATGGGCCGGCAAGCGCCTGCCCCTTGCCCCCGAGTGGGAGAAGGCCGCGCGTTCCACCGACGGACGTAAGTTTCCCTGGGGGAATAAGACCGGGCCAAATCTGGCCAATCTTCCCTCGCCCGGTGGCGCCCCACTCACGATAGCTCCCGTAATATCCTTCCGCGCAGGAGCAAGCCCCTATGGAGTTCTGAACCTTTGCGGCAACGTGTGGGAATGGGTGAACACGCCGGAACAGCCGCGCGCCGAGAACCTAAACGCGTTGCAGCAGCTCCTCGCTCTTTCTCCTCCCCTGAGCACTTCCGACATCTACTATCAGATTCGAGGCGGTTCCTTTGAATACGCTTCCTATACGGACTTGAGTGAACTCATAGCGGATGCCGCAGTCTTCCCGGCCAGAGCACGCGCCCGCGATGTTGGTTTCCGTTGCGCCAAGGACGCCGGCCGATAGTGGATATGCCCGGGCTCATGAAACATCATGTCAGACTCCTTTTTCCCCAGCCCAACCGGTTGAATCTACGTGACGGTGGACGCCGAAAAGAATTGTCGGACCCCTGTTTTCAGGCAGTGTATCTGCACAGTGTCAGGCCGGCTGACTTATGAGCTTCACAATCGCCATTCGCGAGACCCCGTACGCGGTCATTCTGGATGTCAGCGGCTGCGTTACTTTCGCCGGTGCCCGAACTGACTTGCGGGATGCCATCCGCGACGCTGTCGCGGGCGGGCAGAAGAACATTCTCCTGAACCTGGCCGATGTCACTTACATCGACAGTTCCGGGCTGGGTCAGCTGGTCGGCGGTTACGCCACTGTGAGGAACAACGGCGGGCAGATCAAGCTTCTGAACCTGAACGACGAAGTGTACGACCTGATGCAAAGAGCCAGGCTGCTTTCAGTCTTCAACATTTACAGGAGTGAGCATGAAGCCATCCGTAGCTTTGTCGCGAAGACAGGTGGCGCGGGTCCCGGCTGAACGTCGCAGCCGACCCTGCCGGCATTCCTGAAAAACCTGGCACAGATTGGCCGCTCAGTGTCACGTAGATTGACCAGTTTGGTCGTCGAAAAGCCTTCTGACACTCTTTTCAGCAGCCTGTAGCAAAAGCGGGGACAGACGGAACTGTCCCCACGACGCGCCGATATCTCGCTGATTCCACAATGTGGTCAGGAACAGTTACGTCTGTGCCCGATTTTTACTACACGCTGCCAGGCGACTGCCCCTGCCCGGCACAAACCGGCGCGTACTTCCGGTCGGACGCGCCGATCTGCTGACGCAGCCGGCTACAGGGAAACTGCACGGCTTCAATTGTGATCAGAGTCTTGCCCCTGTTAGTCACGCTGCATCTTCAGAACTTTGTTCCGGGGCCGAGCCTTTCACCGCGCTCCAGGAACAGCTTGGGCGATGTCGAAGCAGCCAAAGAGCTGCTCGATGTATGGTGGTGGAACGCGCCGAAAGAACCCCTAGCGAGAACTGAAGACGACCCCGCCGATCCCGATCTGCTCCCGCAGCCACGCGGCGCGGTCGCGCGCAGCCTGCTCGTTCAGCCCGTGGCCGGCATCGTACCACTTGAGCGTCTTCGGCTGGCTCGCGGCGCGATGGAGGCGCTCGCCGGACTCGCGCGGCACGCCCCCGTCCTTTGTGCCGTTCTGCAGCAGGAGAACCGACGGCGCCGCGTGCGCGACATATCGGATCGCCGCCACATCGTCTATGATCGCAAAGCTCCGTTGCAGTTCCGCCGGTGGGAGGATGCGACGCGCCGCCGTCACGGTTTCGACGGTGGCATCGTTGATGGACGCGGGCGCTGACGCCAATGCAAATGCATGAATGCGCTTCTCGACGCCGGAGAGTACACCGCCGATGAATGCCCCGAAGCTGCCGCCGACGAACGCCAGCCGCTTCGGGTCCACGTCCTGTCGCGCGAGCAGCAGATCGACGGCACGCCGCGAATCGACGACCGTCTGAATGAACGCATCGCGCGTGCGCTCGGGTTTCTGGTAGTCGAGGAATTTCTCGCCGGGTATGGCGCGGCTGCCGCTCAAGGCAGCGTCGATCGTAACGCACACGGCGCCGGCCTTCGCGTAGGCGATCGCCTGCGCCAGCATTCCTTCTCGGCTGCCGCCTGCGCCATGCATAAAGAGGATTGCGGCGAAGGGACCGCGCCCCGGCGGAGTCACCACATATCCGGCCACCCGTCCACCTTTGGGACTGGCGTACGAAATATCGTGTACCTCCACGCCGGCGCGCTTCTCAACTGCGATCTCTTTCAAATCCAGCGGCGCGGAGGCCTCGTAATCGTAGAGTTGCACCAGCGACGAATACGGCGCCGCCAGCAGGAGGACGAGGAGCGGGAGCATCACGCTTTGCCCAGAAATGCCTGTCGCACTCGCTCCAGAAATCGCGTGACGGCGTCTGCCGGATCAGCCTTACCCAGCGCTTCGATGGGAGTGAAGCCCCGATAGCCCACCTTTTCAATGATCCCCCGCAGCCGAAGCAGGTCGATCGGCTCAGACTTCTTGCCCCGCCACACCTGCTCCTTGATCTGCCATGTGGCGGCGTACGGCACCAGTTTCTCGATCTCCTCGTAGGGATCGCCTTGGCGCACGCTGCCTACGTCGAGGATTACGCTGAACCATTCCGAATGGACGGCATCGACAACCCGGATTGTCTGCGCCGCGGTTTTGAGGAAATCGTCATGGTGCTGCAGTCCGACGATCACGCCGTGTTCTTTGCCATACGCGGCGCACTCCTGGAAGGCCGGGACCATCCACTCGAGCACCTGATCGAAGGTGTAGCCGTCCGGTACCTGCTTGCCCGAGAAGACGCGGACGATGCTGGCGCCCAGCTTGCGCGCAACCTCGATCCAGTCCTTCACGAGCTGAATTTCGCCTTTGCGGCGCGCGGCGTCGGGCAGAGTAAAATCATTCCGCACGCCGGTGCCGGCGATCGTCACGCCATTCAAGTAAGCCTTTCGCTTCAGGCGGTAAATATATTCATCTGAAGGGACTTTGGGATATCCGGGGAAGTAATAGCCCGTGGCGTCCAAGCCGTCGACGTCATGCAGCGCGCAGTAATCGAGAACGTCGTCCAGCGTCATCTTTCCGGCCGCAAGGGGCTGGTTAAAGGAGTACGCATTCAGCCCGATGCGAATATGCGTGCCCTTGATGCGCTGGATTTCCGTCGAAGGCGCGGCGGCCGCCGAGGTCAGTCCAAGCGTCTGAGCGAGAAACGCCCGGCGCGGCAGATTGGCTGGCATAGATGCCAGTTTACCCTACTGCTTGTCGAGTGTGATCTTCTGGTCGAGCTCGCCCTGTGGGGCGGTAATATGCCGGCTGATGGTCAGAACCTTGCCGTCTTCGGAAAGGTTCCATTTGTCGGCAAAGGTGATATCGGTACCGTTGAAGCTGGCCTTGCTCGTGATGATGAGCGTGTCACCGTCCCACTTGGATGTGCTCTTCACCGGATTCCCGCGCATCTGGTTGGTGCTCTCGCCGTCGGTCGTGTACTTGAGTTCGAAGGTCGCATCCCCGTTTGGGGTGGATTGAGTCGTAGTGACCTTCAGGTCCGGATCGGAATGGGCGATCTTGTCGGTGCGGCTGGTGGGAGCGGGCATCGGGCCGAACTCGCTTTTGGAAGCGTTCAGCTTCCATTCGCCGGTGAAATTGGGCTTCGCCTGCGCCTGTCCGCCGGCCAGAACCGCAGCCAATCCGCATAGGACGAATCCTGCCACGTGGCTGGAGCGTCTACTACTTTTGAGAATCATCCTGCCTCCTCGATCTCCGGATCATGGTAACAGTTCGACCGCGATTCATTTGTAAATGTTTGTTGTGCTTTAGCCGATACTAACCAAGAATAAGACTTGCCGGAAGGCGAGGACCGAGTTTATACTGACATTTTCGTTGGGACCTGTTTTGTATGATGGCGAGAGAAGAATTCGACCCATTAGCGCCGCAGCGGGAAGCTGCTTTTTTCTACGGGCTGTTTTTACGGGGACACGATATCGAAGCGTTGCGGCAGGACATCGACGTTCCGCGGTCTTTGCTCGACAAATGGTTGAAAGCGCCGGATTTTGAGGCTACTTTTCGCGAAAATCTTCAGCGCGTCTATACCTATCGAAAACAGGTGCTGGCCATATTCGATGGTTTGGTTTTGAACGAGCAGAACCGTCCACGACTTCAGTAATTCCACTGTTTTCAGCGTTTGGATCTTAACGCTTCAATATATCCTTGAAACCTGCAAAAAGCTGCCGCTGCCGTGCATCGCGGTCGATCTGGTCTTCCGGATGCCACTGTACGGCGACCACGAAGCGCCTGTCTTTCCTCTCCAGGCCTTCCACAATGCCATCCGGTGCCTTGGCAGAAACCTGAAGAAGGTAGGGAATCCTACCCACAGCCTGGTGATGCCGCGAATTGACAGGGCAACGGCCGTCACCCAGGATTGCGGCCAGACGCGTCCCCGGATGGATTATGGCATCGTGCGCAGGAAGCGAGCGATCTCCGCTGCGCACACGGTGGGTGGACTGGCGGCAGTGATGTTGGACTAGGGTGCCGCCGTGGAAAACATTCAAGAACTGGAGTCCCCGGCAGATTCCGAGGACGGGCATATCGGTTTGCAGCGCTTCACGGAGCAGGCGATGCTCCATACGGTCGCGGGGACGGTCCGGGGGTTCGGTCTCGGGGGCTTGTTCTTCGTCGTAAAGCGCTGGGTCTATGTCGGTGCCGCCGCCGAGCAGCAGTCCAACGACACCGAGGTCCGCCAGGGAGCGCTGCTCGGGCGGGGCTACAATCACTGGCTCGAGTCCCACTGCCTCGACCGCTCGCGCATAGCGGCTGGCGCCCGCGGGTTTTCCGCACGTGACTGCTACCCGGATGCTCATTTCTGGGGAGGAGGAGTTACGCAATCCAGGTCGAGTTTCTTCTTGATCGGCGCGAGCACCCGGAGCGTCAGGAAGTTGAGTGCGGTCAGGAGCAGACCGATATCGAAGCGGCCCTGCGCCACCGCCGCGCCCATCACACCCATGTTCCAGATGCTGGCCGCGGTGGCCGTGCCGTGCACGCTGCCGTTTCCCTTCAGGATGGCGCCGCCGCCGATGAACCCGATGCCGGCGATCAGGCCTTGAATGATGCGGGAGCGCGCGGCGGGGTCGGCGGGGTCCAGCGTTACGCCCAGCAGCACGAAACCGCAACTCGCCACCGCCACCAGCGGAAAGGTGCGCACGCCCAGGCCGTGCTCTTCGTGCTCGCGCTCCCACCCGATTGGCAGCGCAAACACGAAAGCGGCACAGATCCGGAGAAAGTCGTGCGCCGTCTGGTTCCAGTTCATTGTGAAGTAGGTGTACATCGAACCGTGCCGATTGTAGCGCAAAACTGCCCGGCCAAAAAACGGGTTTCAAGTTCTTTCCGCATCCAGGATTGTAGAGTTTCCCTGCAATCGCGTAGTGGAAGATAGGAGTCTTGGCATCGATCTTTCGGCCGGATGCCAGTTGTACCTTTCTTCTGTCGCCGTAACCTGAACGGTGCGTCGTGTCGATGCGGCGCCGCCCGGGCGCAAGCTGTTTTGACTTTCCGATTGCATAGCCGGCCCTCAATTTCTTATCCTGCGTGGGTACATGAAAATAACCAACGTCCACGCCTTTCTGCTTTCCTACCCGTTTGCCGAGCCTATCCGATTGCCGTTCTACGGCGGCGAGCGCACAATTCTCAAGCGGGACGCCATGCTGATTCGTGTGGAGGCTGATAACGGACTGATCGGTTATGCGCCCGGTCCGGGAAGTGAAAAGGCGGCACTAGCCATCCAACAAAAAATCGGCCCGTTCCTCGAAGGACGTGTCCTGGTTGAGCCGGACGCGCTGCGCGTCCAGTTTCTGGAGTGCTTTTCGGGAGACGGTGAGCTGGCGAAGGTTTACGGCGCGCTGGAGGTGGCGCTGTTCGATCTTATCGGCAAGCAGCGCGGACTCCCGGTCTCCGAACTGCTTGGCGGACGTGTGCGCGACCGCATCAGGCTGTACGGCAGCGCCGGTATGTACATGTCGCCCGAAGCTTACGCGGCCGAGGCGAAGGCCATAGCCGATCTTGGCTTTCGCGCTTACAAAATGCGTCCGGGAGCCGGGCCCGACAAGGATCTCGAAACGGTCGCCCTGATGCGCAAAGCCGTCGGGCCCGACTTCGATTTAATGGTGGATGCCCACACCTGGTGGCGCATGGGCGACCGCAGTTACGACTCGCGGCTGGTGGAGCAGCTGGCCGAAGCGATGGCCGACCACAATATCGCGTGGCTCGAAGAGCCGATGCCGCCGGACGACCACGAAGCATACCTACGGCTGAAGGAGAAGGACTTGGTGCCTCTGGCGTCCGGCGAGCACGAGCCGGACGAGTTGCGCTACATGGATCTCATCCTCACGGGCAGCGTCGATTACGTCCAGATGGACGTCTGCTGTCAGGGCGGCTTTGCGATGGCGCGGCGCCTCTTTTCCGAGATCGCGCGCGGAGGGCTGCGCTTCGCCTTTCATAGTTGGGGCACGGCACTGGAAGTGATCGCGGCTGCACATCTCGGCATCTGCTGGCCGGAGATGGTGGTCGAGTGGCTCGAATATCCATGCTACTCGACCCCGAACCGGGCAGGCATGTATCCGTTCCCCCTGGCGGCCGAGATCCTGAAAGATCCGCTCGAGCTCGATCACGGCGATCTGATCGTCCCATCGACGCCCGGCTTGGGTGTGACTGTCGACGCGCGCGTAATCGAGCGGTATCCGTGGATTCCCGGGCCATGGTCGCTGTTCCGCACCGATTCGCCGGTCAAAACGCGCGCCGTCACGGCCGATCACAGCGTCAAATGGGACATCAACCAGCCCTGACGGACCACCGGCGTTTCCGCTATTACGAATTGCTGGTACACATTTTCGTAGTGATCCTGCTGATCTCGAACCTGGTCGGACAAAAGGTCACGGCGATCGGTTGGTTTCGTGTCAGCGGCGCGCAGGTGTTCTTTCCGATTACGTATATCTTTGGCGACGTCTTCACCGAAGTTTATGGCTACGGCGCCTCGCGGCGGGCCATATGGATCGGATTCATGGCATCGGCTCTGCTGGCGGTACTCGGACTGTTCGCCGTGTGGTTGCCGCCCGCGCCCGAATGGCCGAATCAACAGGCATTCGCTACGGTATTCGACTTCGTGCCGCGTATGATCGCGGCCAGCCTGATTGCGTTCTGGTGCGGGGAGTTCGCCAATTCGTATGTGATGGCGAAGATGAAGCTGTTGACCGGGGGACGCTGGCTATGGACGCGCACGATCGGTTCCACCGTGGTGGGACAAGGAGTGGACACGGTTATCGTGATGGTGCTGGCATTCGCGGGCACGGTGCCGGCCGGCGCGATCTTCAAACTGGTGGTGTCGAGCTATGCGGGGAAGGTGCTATACGAGGTGCTGGCGACCCCGTTGACCTATGCGGTTATGAATTTTCTGAAAAGGCGTGAGGGGATGGATGCCTTCGACCGGGGTACCAGTTTCAGCCCGTTCCGGCTTCGGGCATAGCGTGCATCCGACGGGGCCAGGAAACTCGTATCTGCCGCGCACACTGGACTTAGATTCGTCTCGGTGCTCGCGGTGGGCTGGGGCGAAGCGTGTGCGCCAATACACGCGGTGTGGCATTATAGACACATAGCGTGTAAGAATCCACCCATCTGCGGGGGTTGACCTGCAGGTTATAGTGGTGTAAAGTCAAATGTTCGCCGCGGGAATAATAAACCCGCAGGCAGGGGATCCCGGGGGAGATGTCCCGATGCCACCTGCCACCCCGCGGTTCTAAATAGCTGTCTGAAGTGGTTCGTGTTTCAGAAGTTAATCTAATACCAAGGGTTGTGAATGACGGTAAAAACCCAGTTTTTGAGTTTTGTACCTATAACCTCCGCCGTCCTCCTTATCTCTAGTTGCGGAACTTCTATACAGCAGTCCAGGTTCCAAATGGCATTCCTGCCATCCGTTCCCCGCGCCGCCCGGGCGCCTCTCGATTTAGCGGAACCGCCGCAGCTTAACCCATATCTGGCGGAAGCCCCGGCTTTGGTCGCCGTCACTCCTCAACTTCCCCCCTTCACCCGCGCCGACGGCCTGATGAAGCGCGCCGAGCAGCACTTTCAGCGCGGACGGAAATACTATCAGGCACAGGATGCAGAAAACGCTCGTAAACAGTTCGATCAGGCTGTCGACTTGATGCTCGAAGCCTCCGCCAGTAAACCGAACGATCCCCGTGAATTTCAGCGCCGCTTCGAACAGATGGTGGACTCGATCCATCGCTACGATCTGGCCGGCATGGGTGCGGCCGAGCGCGTCGAAGATGCTCGCTTCGAAAAGGTACCCCTTGAAGATATTTTGCAGATGACCTTCCCGGTCGATCCCAAGTTGCGCGATCGCGTGCAGGACCAGGTTCAGGCTACCGCTTCGAAGCTTCCTCTCACAGTCAACGATGTCGTCGCCGGCTATATCCACTACTTTGAAGGCCGCGGCCATCGAACCCTGATTGCGGGACTGGAGCGGGCCGGCCGCTACCAACCCATGATTCAGCGGATTCTGGACGAAGAAGGATTGCCGCCGGAGATCATCCATCTGGCGCAGGCGGAATCCGGTTTCATTCCGCGCGCGGTCTCGCGCATGAGAGCCACTGGAATGTGGCAATTCGTCGCTTGGCGCGGCAATCAGTACGGGCTGCTGCAGACTGCCTACCTGGACGACCGCCTCGATCCTGAAAAAGCCACTCGCGCCGCGGCACGCCATCTGCGCGACTTGTACGCGGAGTTCGGCGACTGGTATCTGGCAATCGCCGCCTACAACTGCGGTCCCGGCGCTGTGGAGAAAGCCGTCGAGCGCACCGGCTACGCCGATTTTTGGGAACTGCGGAATCGCGGCGCACTGCCGACCGAGACGACCAACTACGTACCCATAATTCTGGCGATGACAATTATGGCCAAGAACGAGGCGGAATATGGTCTGGAGGGCCTGACTCTGGAAGCGCCGATCGAGTACGACAACATGGAGGTCACGGCGCCGACCCATCTCAACCTGGTGGCTGATCTGACCGATGCTCCGTTGTCCGAGTTGATGGCGCTAAATCCGGCGTTGCTGAAGAGCATCGCTCCAGCGGGTTATTCGCTGCACGTGCCCAAGGGCACCGGCGGCTCGCTGCGCGCGTCGCTGGAGATGATCCCTCCGGACAAGAGAATTTCCTGGCGCATCCACAAGGTGTCCGAGGGTGAGACCCTGGCGACAATCAGCAAGCGTTACGGTGCGTCGGCCGGTCTGATCGCGGCCACCAATAAGCTTCTAACGGGCGATCCGGTAGCGGGCGACCGGCTGACGATTCCGGCAAGCTACAAGGAGCCCGTGGTCCTCAATGCGAAGAGCGGAACGTCCGCGACTCGCCGCACCTACGGCGCGCATCGCTCACCCGGCAGCGCAACCTTGCACCAAACAAGTATCAGCGCGCACCGCGGCGGGAGCAAAGTTGCGATTCCCGCCGGCCGCACAACGCAGTCTCCGCGGAAATCTTCCAAGGTGCTCACACACACGGCATACAATCGCGCGCAGTAGCAGGTGCGATGCCGCAGTGTTGAATCCGCCATCGTTTTTTGTCCATTTTGCTTTTTTTATGTTGCCATCGAGCCAAAACAGGTTATTCTATGTGTGATTGTGCCTGACAACAGGAGGCGTGAATAATGTTTGGTGATAGGCAGAGTTTCTCTCCTAATGAAGAAGAAGAGCTGGAAGATTTCCAGGATTACGATGACGAGCATTCCGAGCTGACCTCGAAGCTGGACGATTACAACGACGACGAGGACGAGGACGACGAGGAAGAGCCGGAGTCGACGCCTCCGATGGCGGTAGAAGAACCGCCGGCCGAGGAAGCTCCTGAGGCGCCTGTCATCGAGGAGGTCGCGATCATAGCAGTGGAAGAGCCGGAGCCGGAGAAAGCGCCGGCGAAGAAGGCACCTGCCAAGAAGGCGGCCAAGAAAGCTCCCGCCAAAAAGGCCCCGGCGAAGAAGGCTCCCGCCAAGAAAGCACCCGCGAAGAAGGCTCCGGCGAAGAAGGCTGTGAAGAAAGCCCCCGCCAAAAAGGCCGCAAAAAAGGCTCCCGCCAAAAAAGCGGCCAAAAAGGCACCCGCCAAGAAGGCCCCGGCGAAAAAGGCCGCCAAGAAAAAAGGCAAGAAGTAGCGATTGCGCTCGAACAGGGTGGCGGCCCGGACCTGCTCCGGGCCGCCATTTCTATTTGCCTTTGATCACCCCCCGGCATCGCTCGAAGAGTTGGAGTAACGCGTCGGCGTATTCTTCGGCGGAATGGGCCGTGGGCTTTCCCGAGAATCCCGCGCTCGAACCACTGCTCTTGCCATAGCCGGTGGTGACGGCGATAAACTTCATCAGATCGAGCGCGATTTCGTCGGGGCTGCGTCCGTGGCCTCCGGCAGCCGCCTCTGCCTGGGTGGGGGGCTGTCCCACGGGCGTTCCAAGATCGTCGGGCATGATGGTATTCTCCTCTTTCAGTCAGCTTGTAGCAGGTTGCTGAAAAATGGCGGCAGACTCCTTCTTCGCGCCAACTGATGGGGTTGAATCTGTGAGTGTGCCACGCCGCGAAAAAGGCTGTCTGACACCCTTTTTCAGCAACCTGCCAGAACGTCAGCTATCAGCTTAACAAGCATGCCGCTCACTGCGCGCCGCTATATCCGAAAAATGCGGGGCGGGGCCCAGTCGCATCTGCTCGAAGCAGACGACGGCCGCTTCTACATCGTCAAATTTCAGAACAACCCGCAGCATCGGCGCATCCTCGTGAACGAACTTGTTTCTTCCGTCTTCCTGCGTTACCTGCAGATCTCTTCCGCCGAACCTGCCATTGTGCGGGTCGACGAGGACTTCATTCTCGCCAATCCGGAACTTGCCATCACACTCGGCACACGCAGCATCCCCGTTCAGCCGGGGTGGCATTTTGGTTCGCTCCATCCCGGCGATCCCAAACACGTGGCCGTCTACGATTTCGTTCCCGATGCGCTGCTCGCGCAAGTGAAGAACGCCACCGACTTTCTCGCCATTCTCGTCTTCGACAAGTGGGTTTCGAATGCCGACGGCCGGCAGTCGGTTTTCTTCCGTGCGCGCCTGGAGGACTGGACCGGCACCTCGGGCAAAATGGGGTTTGTGGCGCTCATGATCGACCATGGGTTCGCTTTTAATGGCCCGAACTGGAATTTTGCCGATACTCCGCTGATGGGGCTCTACCCGCGCCGCCTGGTCTATGAAAAGGTGCGATCACTGGCGGATTTTCAGCCGTGGCTGGAACAGGTGACGCACTTTCCGGAGGAGATCTTCGACGCCGCGTTCAAGCAGGTTCCCCCCGAGTGGATCGAAGGCGAAGAAGACGAGTTTGAGCGTCTGCTGGAGCAACTCCTCGATCGCAGAAAGATCGTGGCCGCGTTGATCACTGAGACCCGCCGCGCGAAGTCGAACCCGTTCCCAAACTGGCGATGATTTCTCTACTCAAAAGTGCTGCCGTCGCCGGAGCCAGGAGGATCCCATTGCGATAGTGGCCGTAAGCTAGCCATAGGCCCGTATCTGCGACGCGGCGGATCTCCGGCTCCAGCGCTTCGGTGGCCGGTCGAAAGCCGATCCAGGGATCAGGCGCGGGTGGGCAAGCCAGGCAGGGCAAAACCGAGCACGCTCGCCGATGAATATCATCCACAATTGAGCGGTCGATGCGCCGGTCGAAGCCGACGCGTTCGACAGAACTGCCGGCAATGGTGAACCCGTTCGCGCGCTGGAGCACATACGTTTCGGCGTGTCGCACGATTGTCCGCAACGATCCCGGTTCCAGACGATATCCCAACAGGTGGCCTTTCACCGGGAACGACGCCGGTATGGGGACACGAACATCGATTCCGCTCGACCATGCACCGGCGGCGAGCACGGCGCGGGCGGCGGTCAGGGAACTCGCGCCGGTTTCGATCTCGACTGTACTGCCGCGGGGGCGCAGGGCGGATACGCGCCGATGCTCGTGGATCTCAACACCGCGGCGGCGGCAGGCGGTCGCGAGGGCGGAAGTCACGTGGCGCGGATCGACGATGGCATCGCCGGGAAAGAACAGCGCGGCCGCTATTTTACAATCGGCCGCACATTCGACCAGCGGAGCCAACGCGCGCACGCCTGCTGCGTCCAGGCGCTCGGAAGCGATGCCGAGTTCACGCTGTGCGTCGGCGCGCGAGGCGAGTTGCTCCCACTCCGTTTCGGTGAAGGCCAGTTCGACGGCGCCCTGCCGCTGGAAGTCGATCGCGCAGCCGCTCTCGTCCTGCAGTTCCGTGACAAACGCAGGATAGAGACCGAGGCTTTCCAGTGCAAAATCCGACCAGGCGGAGCGATGCTCGATCTCGCCGCCGGGAGCCAGCATTCCCGCGCCGGCCCAGCTTGCCTCGCCCCCGACTACTCCAGCATCCAGAATTGTGACCCGACAACCGGCCTGTGCCAGCCGCCAGGCGATAGACGTTCCTATGATTCCAGCGCCGATTACGGCTACGTCGGGAGTGGGCCCGTGCATGGGGAACTACCATCGTACGGTAGAATGAAGGCGTCGTGCACCGTTACATCCTTCACAATGATCAGATTCACGAAGCGTCGACTCCAGTGCTTTCACCGGGACAGGTAGGGCTGCTGGCGGGCTGGGGTGTGTTCAGCACCCTGCACGTGGCGAGCGGAGTGCTTTTCGCGTGGGAACGGCACTGGGCACGGATGGCTAAAGACGCGGCGCTGATGCACGTGCCCCTGCCCGATGCCGAGTATGTGCGCCGCGGCTTGCTCAAACTGGTGGAGGCAAACAAGGCTTACGACGCCACGTTGCGGGTGGTCATCGTGCGCAACGGCGGCAGCATCTGGGAGGGGCCTCCCACAGGCCGGGCCAGCGACTTGATTGCGCTTACCGCCGACCTGAAAGACTGGGGCGCGGGTGTCAAACTCACCTACATCAAGCAGGCGCGCCACTCCTCCTGCGTATTTGCCGGAACTAAAATCCTGTCGTGGTCGATGAACCTCCGGTGGGTCGAAGAGGCGCACGAGAAGGGCTTCGACGAAGTGATTCTGCTCAACGAGCGGGGCGAGGTTTCCGAGTGCACCTCTGCGAACATCTTCATCGCCCAGGGCGTCAAAGTCTGGACGCCACCGCTTTCGTCGGGCTGCTTGCCGGGCGTGACGCGCGATATTCTGCTGCACAACATACATCCGGCAGGTTACGTGATCGGTGAAAAAGTGCTGCTACCCACCGAAATCTACGACGCCGACGACGTATTTATTACCTCGACCACACGCGCCCTGCTGCCCGTGCTCGAGATCGACGGCCGCAAGGTCGGTGGTAAAGGCTCTACACAGAAGGTTTTACAGGCCGCGTTTGAAAGTTATGTCGAAAGCTACATTGCCGAGCATCAGGCGGCAATAGTGAAATAAGTTCGCTGGCATGTGAAGTGCCTCGCATCGCTGCATGGAGTGCAAAGCGATGAAGGCCCACCTGATTGTTCTTCCAATAGTTGTGATTCTCGGTACAGCCGTCGTTCAGGCCCAGACGCCGGTAGAGCATCCACAAACAGTTCCCATTTACCAGGTCACCGTCGTAGAACGTACAGTTCGCGCGGTGGATTATCAGTATCAAACCGGACCTACAAAGGTGGATTTCCGGGGCACGGTGCTGTTGCCGCATGCCAAAGGCGACGCCACCGTCGAATCGAAGCGCGGTCGAACCGAGGTGGAAGCAAAATTCGACCACGTGCCGCCACCCACACGGTTCGGGCGAGAATATCTTACCTATGTCCTGTGGGCCATCACTCCCGAAGGCCATGCCAAGAACCTCGGCGAAGTCGTGCCGGGTGGGTCGGATAAGGCGAAGATGCGGGTGACCACGGACTTGCAGGCTTTCGGCATGATTGTCACAGCCGAGCCCTATTCGGCGGTTCGCCAGCCAAGCGACGTCGTGGTGCTGGAGAACGAAATTCGGCCGGACACGTTGGGCCGCACGGAACCGATCCAGGCGCGGTACGAACTGCTGCCGCGCGGTCATTACACGTATAACAAGCCGCTGGATATGGAGGCGGTGACGACGGGTGTAAAGCTTCCGTTCGACCAGTACGAAGCGCTGCTCGAGGTTTATCAGGCGCAGAATGCAGTGCAGATCGCGCAATCGTTAGGCGCCGCTGAATATGCGGCAGAAACCTACAACAAGGCGGTTCAACTCCTCAGCGAAGCTCACAATTTGCAGGCGCAGAAGGCTGGAGCCAATGTTGTCGTGACGACCGCACGACAGGCGGCGCAAACGGCCGAAGACGCGCGTGCGATCACGGTCAAACGGAAGCAGGACGCCCAAGTCTCGCAGGCGCAGGCACAGGTAGCGGCCGCGCAGCAGAAGCAGGCGGAGGCCGAAGCGGCGGCACGCGCCGCGCAGGAAGAGGCGGCTGCAACTCGGGCCAGGCTCGAAGCGGAGCGCGCTGCCCGCGAACAGGCCGATCGGGTAGCGGCGCCGACTCCACCGCCGCCGCCGTCGCAGCCGCCGCTGCCGCAGGCAATGATCGAACAACCCCAGCGAAGCACCGAGCCGCCGGCAACCGAATTGCGCCAACGCTTGCTGCAACAACTCAACTCCGTCCTGCCGACGCGCGATACACCGCGCGGATTGGTAGTCACTCTTTCAGACGCTTACTTCCACTCCACTACGCTGAATCCGGCGGTGTACAGCCGGCTCACCAACCTCGCCTCCATAGTGCGTAGCCAGCCCGGGCTGATGCTAGAGGTTGACGGTCACACCGACGATCGCGGCGATCCAGCCTATGCCGAGCGTGTGTCGCTCGAGCGGGCCAGCATGATCCGCAATATCCTGGTGCGGCAGGGCCTCGGCCAAGGCTCGACCGTGGCTCGCGGGATGGGACGATCGCGGCCGATCGCCTCGAATGCAACCGCTGCGGGCCGCGAGCAGAACCGGCGCGTGGAGATCACGATCTCAGGCGCGCCAATCGGCAATACGGCGAGTTGGGATCGGAGTTACAGCCTGGCACCGCGGTAGGCGGCGGCCGAAAGTTAACGGGCCGGACGGCGGTCCGGCCCGTTTGGAGGGTCTGGCACAAAAAAGTGGTTCCAAGTGACCTGATTCACAGCCGCGCCCTCCGCCGGCATACTCGGCACCGAGCAGGGCAAACAGGTTTCCGGGGCGAATGCTTGTTGACTCCCCGCCATCGTCTTTCGGCAATCGCGGATTAACGCTACCAAGTTCGCCAGCGCGTACTATCCTGTCCGGAGCCGGATTCTCGCAACGGCCTTTCACTCTCTCGCAACGACTGTCCGCCACCGGACCACCATTCCGAGGTCAATGTTCCCGGCCTGCTGCTTCGAATCCATGCCGAATCGGCCTTCAGACCCGTACGATCTTTTGCTCCTCCGCCCACGCAGGTTTCGACCCCGTGCGGGCGGTTTCAACGCTCAGACCCGTTGTCTGCTGCCTGTCCGGCACACCCGGTTTCTCCTCGGATCTCCACTCCCCGTCGGGGCTTTTCGTCCCCTCTGGATCTAAGCGTTCAACCGATTTGGTCCCGGGCAATCTCGCTTTCCGGTTGCGCCCGATCTCCCTTCGCTCCCCGCCGCCGATGCTTTTTGAGAGTTTCGGCTGCGGATCAACGTTCCGGGTCCGCTACGCTTCCGGAAGCTTGCTGTTCTTCAAACCTCTTGGAACCTTTTTCATCATGCGCCATTGTGACAGAATCGTCAAAGGGAATTTGCGAAAGCATTGCACTTTTCCTCAACGCAATCGGCGCGCCTTTGCATACGATTACAGGGCATGCTCCGTGGATTCATTGTGGATAAAACGCTCCGCCAGGAATCTGTTCGCGCCGGCCATCCAGTCAGGCGCCGGGTAATCCGTGCGCGTTATCTCGACGCACTCCCACAGCGAATTCCCGGCAACGGGCGTCTGGTGCGCCCTATGCGTCAGTCAACGTGTCCAAGGGTGGGCGTGATGGAAGCAACGCGCGGCCAATGATAGACGCCGGGGACGCGGACCGCCGAGGCGTTTCTTACCGCGTGGGACAGCCCCGCGCGGATGGACGATCGGGGGCGGGCGGCGGATCCGCCGACTCGGCTTTCTCGATCGCATCGGTCAGTTGATCGTAGAAGGTGCCCGTCTGAAAGATTTAGCCTGTCCCCGGCCGCCGATATCCTGCAGACGGTTCCGCAGCGCATCGAAAACTCCACTATGCTGGCGCTCGACCGTGCCGTCGGCGTTCGTCACGTTCACCTGCACTTGCCCGCCCAGCGCTTCCAGCGTGAGGCCGGTTGTCTGGTTCAAGAGATCCGCCATCGCGATGAGTCGGTGCGCCGCGTCATAAGTGTTAGTCAGCTTCGATCCGTCGGGCAGAGTAAGCGCGAGCAGGTTCGCGGCTGCATCGTTCGTACGTGGTAGTAAGCGAGCCGGCGGAGGTGGAAAGAGTTCGGCTCAGCAGCCGCTGCCGCACGTCGTAAGCGAGCCGTAGCGTGACCCCGTCAGCATCTACGATCGTCTGCGGATAAGCCTACATTCGGTCAAACCGGCAGCGCAGAAGAGGAGGGTAAAAACAAAAATGGTTCCAAGTGACCTGATTCACAGCCTCGCCCTCCGCCGGCATGCACGGCACTGAGCTTCGCAGACAGTTTTCCAGAGCGGATTCTCGTTTGCTCCCCACTGCCGTCCTTCAACGGTAGCGGATTAACGCTCACAAGTCCGCCTGCTCGTACACACTGTCCGGAGCCGGTTTCTCGTAGCGGCCTTTCGCTCGCTCGGAACGGCTGTTCGCTCGCCGAACCACCATTCCGAGGTCAAAGTTCCTGACCTGCTGCTTCGAAACCCTGCTGAATTGCCCTCAAGCCCGCTGACCTTTTGCTCCCCCACCTGCCACGGCTTCGACCCCGTCGCAGGCGGCTTCAACGCGCAGACCCGCTGCCTGAAAGCTATCCAGTACTCCCGGTATCTCCTCGTGTCTCCGCTCCCCTTCGGGGCTTTCGTCCCCTCCGGATCAAAGTGTTCAACACAATTCGGTCCCGGGCAAGCCCGCCTTCCGAATTCGCCCGATTTCCCTTCGCTCCCCGCAACCGGCTCTCGTGAAAGTGCCCGACACGGATCAACGTTCCAGGATCGCTACGTTTCCGTAGGCCTGCTGTTCCTCAAACCTCTTGGAACCTCTTACATCATGCACCTGTCGGCAAAATCCGTCAAACACATTTTGACTGCGCATTAGCTGATTTCCTCAATCAGATGCCTGTCTATTTACATACAGATACCCGATCCGGACGGTGCAAATTTTGTGGATAAAACGGCGTCTTACAAAAATGTTACGGCTGCAGCTTCAGGATCATGCCGGTATCGGTAGCCACGTACAAATTGTTCGCATCGGGAGCGGCCAGCAGGGCCGACGCGGCATTCGCGCGATAGTCGGCCTCCATCTCCGTCCAGTTTTCCAGGTCCGTGGACTTGTACATCTTCAGCTTCCCGGGGATGGGCGTCTGCTGCAGTTTCCCCGGAATCTCAGTGCCTGCCAGGTAGGCCAGTTTGTCCGAAACCACCGCCACATCGGTAATCCGCCGATTGTGATCGCGGAAAACGCGGGCGCTCTTGCCGGTCTTCCAGTTCACCCGGAAGACCTCCGACGGCCATTCGAAATTGCTCGAAAAACCGATCAGCCCCAGCCCGATTCCAGTCGGCGAAAGGTGCACGCGCGAGATCTGCCCGAACAGCGATGCCGTAGTGGCCGTCCACGACTTCCCGCCGTCGTGTGTGTCCATCGTAATCGAGACCGTGGGCCATTCCCGCCGGTGCGTAGCCTTTTCCGCGTTCACCCAATCCGGCAGATCCGAGCCGTCGTCTCGGCGGGGCGGACGGCTGAACCCCGAAATCATGCCGTTGCGTCCGTCCACGAATTCGATCCAGGAGTACACTGTATGGTCTTCGCGAGTCTTCGGTTCGCCTGCCGCCGGCACCGGCTTCCACTCCGCGCCGCCATCGACCGTCTCCAATACGGTCTTGCGCGCACCGACGGCAAACCCGTGGCTGGCATCCAGGAACCAGACGCGCAAAATCCCTTGCGGCAGTTTGCCGGCTTTCCCCCAACTGCGTCCGCCCTCTATGGTCTTCCACAGGTTCTTGGGGCTCACGTACCAGCCCGTCGAATCGTCCAGCATATACAGCGAGACTGGTTGTTCCTTCAACGGGACGAGCGCCCAGTGCGCGCCTGCATCCGCGGTGACCACGGCAGTCGGCTTCCCCGATCCCTTTTCAGATTCTATCGACCCGGTGGCGATGCAACGCCGGGCCGTCGGGCATTTCAGATCATTGATCACCAGGGTTTCGCGATCCTGGTCGTAGAAGTACTGGAGCTTCCAACTCTCGGCATAACCAGTCGCCGTGAGCAACAGGGCGCAAGCCGCGCAGGCTCTTAGCCTGCCACGTCGAGACTCGACACGACTGTCGCGTCGGCGTCCTGACAGCCTGCGCCACAGCGAATCCATCCCATCAATCCGCATAAAGTTATCGCACCGGCCGAATCGGGCCGGACGACAGTACCAGTTCGACGTGATTCGTCTCCGCCATCGCGCTCGGGGGCATACGGGCGAGCACAAGTACACAGCCCACCTGCTCTCCCACCGTAGTCAGCACCTCCATTTCGCTGCCCGTATGCTGATGGGGCGACCGGTGTTGCACGTTGATCACGCCGACCACCCGGTTGCGCGCGATCACCGGCGCGGACAGAAATGCCTCGAAGCTGTCTTCCGGCAGCTCGCCGAAGGTTTTGAACCGCGGATCCTTGTAGGCTTCCCGCGGGATGGCCAACAGCCGCCGCTCCCGCGCCACCCAGCCGGTCAGACCTTCGTTCAGGTTCAGCCGGATCTTGCCGATCGTCGAGGGATGCGGAGTGTTGGACGCGCACAACACAAGTTCGTCGTTGTTCAGCAGGTACACCAGGCAGGAATCACATTCGGTGAATTCCACCACCAATGAGACAATGCCCTGCAGCACCTCCTGCAGACTCATTTCCCGAACCATGAACCGGCTGACCTTCTGGAACAGGCGCAACTGGTCCTCAGTGCGCTGCAGGCGCAGCTCGAGGTCTTTGGCTTTCGGCACGATTTTATTATAGGGGAAGGTTAAGGTTTTTTTATATAGCTCGAAAGGCTGAGGAAAAACGTAAGCAACATAAGACCCTTTCGGCTTAAAATCAAACATATAGGCCATGACCGAGACACATAGCGAAATGCGGCCCGGCACTTGGCAGGTTCCCGAATGTCCCCTGCTGATCGAGTACCAGCCTTCAGTCATGGACGAAATCCGCTTGGCCGCGGTGGACGCCTTTTTTTCCCTGCCCCGCGGCGGAGCCGAGATCGGCGGTGTGCTCTACGGCCGCCGCGCCGGGTCGGCGGTGTGCATCCAAGCCTTCCGGCCCATCGAATGCGAGCACGCGATGGGGCCGACCTTCGTGCTTTCGGACAAGGACAAAACCCGCCTTCAGGAACAATTGGACGCCTCGGCGCAGGATCCGTTGCTGGCCGGCCTGGAAATCGTGGGTTGGTACCACACGCATACGCGCAGCGAAATTTTCCTCTCCGATCTCGACCTGGAAATCTATAGCCGCTTTTTCCCGGAATCTTGGCACGTGGCGCTGGTCGTGCGTCCCATGGGCATGAAGCCTACGCGGGCCGGCTTCTTCTTCCGGGAACGCGATCGCTCCGTGCGCAGTTCGGCCAGCTATCACGAATTCATCGTGGCGCCGTCGGGCGAGGCCCGCGCGGGTAGCACCGGCCGGCCGGAGCCGGCGCCGGCGGTAGCCCGCGCTGCTCCCGGACCCAGTCGCCGTCTCCTCGAAGCTGCACTTGAACCGCAAGTGGAACCGCCCGACACAGAAAATGGCGCCGCCGTCCCTCCGACTGCACCGGTCGTGCTGCAACGGATCGCGGCTCCGCCCACGGATTCTCCTCCAGTCGAAGCCGTGCAGCCGATGGAAGTGCGCCCGGCGGAGTTCGTTCCTCCCGCATTCATGATTCCGGAGGAGAAGCGATCTCACGGCCGCTTGTGGCTGGCGATCGGGTTGCTCGCAGCCGCCGGCAGCGCCGCTTACTTTACCTCCGGCACCTGGATGCCGCTGTTCGCGCCGACGCCGGTCAATCTTCACCTGCAGGTGCTCGATCGCGAAGGTCAGTTACGGATTCAATGGGACCGGGAAGCACTGGCGTCGCAAAACGTGCAAGGCGGTTCATTGGAAATCGCCGACGGAGGTTCCCCGACGACGATTCTTCTGACCGGATCGCGCGTGCGGTTGGGCAGTCTCCAGTACGCGCGGCGGAGTGAAACGGTGGAAGTTCACCTGACGGTGAAAACTCCGCACGGGCCGATCGAGGAATTCACCAGCTTTTACGGGCAACCGCCCGGCGCCGCCGGCGTGAGAACGCCCGAGCAACAGAAGCAGGCAGAGTTGGCCGCTGAAGCGGAACGCGCGCGTGGCGATCTGAAAAAGGAGGAACTGCGCTCGGCGGAACTCCAGCGCAGTCTGGAGGAGATGCGGCAACAGATGCGGCGCGACCAGGAGCGTAAACGCCTGGAGGACCAGGTCCCGGCGAAGGTGGCACCCGCCGCCGAACCGTCGCCCTCACGGGCCGCCGCGCCCGTTGCGACTGCCCGCACCAACCCCTCCTCCAGCACCGGGCCGGCCGGCGCAACACCTACGTCCAATGTCGCGACGCAGCAGAAACCTCAAAGCAGCGCGCAGACGCTCGTGCCGCAGCCGACCCGTCCACTGTCGCCTCCCCCTGATAAACCCGCTGCTCCTTCCCCGCCGCCGGCACCGCCGCCTCCAGCTCAAGCTGTAAACAGGCCCGCCGCGGCGCCTGCCCAGCCGGCACGCCCGGCCGAGCCCTCGCTCTCCGGAAAGTGGGTTTATTCACGGGCTTCGTAATCCGGATCGGCTTATCCGCCGGAGTCTGTCACCATGATGCTCTCGGAAACCTATACCCACCTGACTGGGACGTTCCGGGGCCGATATAAAACACCCAAGGGCGCCAAGATCAATCCCAGGGTGAATTTCACCTTCGAGGGTTCGCTGCGTCCCGGCGCATCGAAGTTTAACTTTACCGCCGCCGACGGCACGAAAGGACAGATCGAGCTGATCCGGCTGCCGGGGAAGCAGAATGCGCTAGAGGTCGTGTGGTATTCCGAACGCGATAAACTCACATTTGATGACATCTTCTTTCGCGTGCCGTAAGCTCACGGTTCTGGCGGTGTTCCACTGCGCCGCCATCTTCGCGGCCGAGTACAAAGCCGGCATCGCCACCCAGACCATCACGCCAACGGAACCCATTTATCTCACGGGTTACGCCAACCGCACTCATCCTTCCGAGGGCGTAGTGCACGACATCAAAGCCAAGGCGCTGGCCATCGAGGATAGGTCGGGCGGCAAGGTCGTGATTGTCACCACGGACCTGATCGGACTGCCGCGCTCGATCACCGACGCGATTGCGGCGCGGGTACAGAAGGACCACGGGATCGACCGTTCGCGGCTGATCATCAACTCCTCGCACACCCACACCGGTCCGCTGATCGCGCACAATCTGGAGCTGATGTTCGATCTGAAGCCGGACGAGCAACGCGTGGTGGACGAGTACAGCCGCAAGCTCACCGCAGATTTGGTTGCGGTGATCGGCAAGGCGATTCAGAGCATGGAGCCTGCCGACCTGTGGTTCGGAAACGGTCACGCCCACTTCGCGATTAATCGGCGTGAGCCCACGCCGAAAGGCGTGCGTATCGGGCTAAATCCGTCTGGGCCAATCGATCCCGACGTGCCGGTGCTCAAAGTGACGTCGGCCGACGGCAAAGTGCGCGTCCTGCTGTTCGGCTATGCCTGCCACAACACCACCCTCGGCGGCGATATATACAAGATCTCGGGCGACTACGCGGGCTTCGCGCAGATCGCCATCGAATCAGCCGAGCCAGGCGTGACCGCGATGTTCATGATGTTGTGCGGAGCCGATGCGAACCCCAATCCGCGCGGCAAACTGGAACTCGCCGAGCAGCACGGCAGGGCGCTTGCCGACGACGTGATCCACGTTGCCGCCGATCGCATGTCGAAGGTACAAGGGAAGACGCACGCCGCGTTTCAGATCGTCGAGCTTGGGTTTAATGCCTATCCGCGGGAGATGCTCGAGCAGGAGCTGAAGTCGAAGAACATCTGGCACGCGCGCTACGCCGCGGCCATGCTCAAGATGATGGACGAGGGTCATCCGATCCGCCGCTATCCGTATCCGATCCAGGCGGTGCAGTTCGGCAAAGACCTCACGGTCGTGGCGCTCGGCGGCGAAGTTGTGGTGGACTACTGCCTCTGGGTCAAGAAGAATTACGGTGCCAAGGGGATTCTGGTCGCGGGCTATTCCAACGACGTGATGTCGTACATCCCGACCGTGAAGATTCTGAAAGAAGGCGGCTATGAGCCCGTGGAGAGCATGTACTATTACGGGCTTCCCGGACCGTATAACGATAACGTGGAGGAGCAGATCCACGCCACGCTGCGCCAGGTGCTGAAGCGTGTGGGCCGGCACCCGGTGACGCAATAGGAGGCGCATTGTGAATCCCAACTGGTTCGAGACCTTCTTCAGCGGCCTGGCGCTCGATATGTGGCGCCGCGCGATTCCGCCCGAGCAAACTGCGCGCGAGGCCGCATTTCTGATGGAGCGCCTGAATCTTCAGCCGGGCATGCAGGCACTCGATGTGCCCTGCGGCAACGGGCGCCTGGCGATCGAGTTGATAACGCGTGGCGTTGGTCTGACGGGAATCGACATCTCGGCGGACTTTTTGGAAGAGGCTCGCACCAGGGCGCCCCAGGCCGAGTGGGTCCGGGCCGACATGCGGGACCTGCCGTGGCGCGGCCGATTCGATGCGGCCTACTGCTGGGGCAACAGTTTCGCATACTTCGAACACAACGAGAGCCGCCGATTTCTCCGGGCCGTCGCCTCTGCGCTGAAGCCCGGCGGACGTTTCATCCTGGAGAGCGGCGCTGTTGCGGAGTCACTGCTGCCGGTACTCAAACCTGAGCGCACACTGAAGATCGGCGACATCGATTTCCACAGCCGCAATACCTACGTTGCGCCCGAGAGCCGCATGGATATCACGTACAGTTTTAGCCGCGGCGGCGATTGTGAGGTGAAGTCCATTCACCAATGGGTGCATTCGGCGGCTGAGATCCTGCGGATGTTGCGCGACGCGGGACTGGAGGCCCGCAATTGCTATGGCGATGTCGACGGCACGCCGTTCGCGCTCGGCTCGCCGCACCTGATCGTTTCCTGCTCGGTCGTCTGAAAGCTTCCCCGCCCTCCGACCGATCCCGGAATAGCGCTGGAACAGTGGTGGCGGCCTGAGGCAAGGCGGACAGATCCATCTGTTCCAAGGCGGCGGCTCTTGGAGACGCGTGGAGGACCGTCTGTCGCCGGCTTTTGCCAGGGGGCTGTTGCACGGCTTCGCCGTCACTCCTCCGGCAGGAGTTGCTGCGTGAAACCGAGCGCCTTCAACGCGCGGTACGCATCCATCACACCGGAGGGGACGATTTGGGCGGCGGACCATCCCCGCCGGCCGTAGATCCAGACGCGCTGCAAGTCGCCCATCATGATCGGAATCACTTTTTCGGGAGGCAGGCCTTCGGTGAAATATTCGTCCAGCGTGATTCGTTCCGAGGCGACAGAGGCGGGGATCTCGGGCCACTCGACAGCCATGGTCGCCCAGACGCGACGCTGCATGAACGGCTTGGTGGCGAGCACGAGATTTCGCGGCCGGCTACCGTTGCGGCACAGCAGTTCCCGGGTGAAGCGGACGTTCTCCGCCGTGTTGGTGGCCCTCGGCTCGAGGATGATCCGATCGCGCGGAACACCCAGCGCGACAGCTTCGTCCGCATACATCTCCGCTTCGGTTTTGTGCCACGGGGTAGCCAAAAGGTCACCCTGATGAGCGATGCCGCCGGTGCAAACGAGAGTGCGGCCAAAGCCTTCGTGATACAGGCGCGCAGCAAAACGCGCAACCCGGATATCGTTGGTGCCGAATGCGACGATCACGTCGGCCGGAATTGGGTCGTGATGGAGTTGGAGATAATCCCAGATGATGCGCGCCTGGCGCAGGGCAGTCTCTTGCATGCGTCAGCCCTTGATGACGCCCATCGGCCGCAATCGCGCCACCTTGCCGGCAAGCCCCGCGTTGTGCACCACTTCGATAACCTCGTCTACGTTCTTATAAGCTTCCGGCAACTCTTCCAGGATGCCGTCGCGCGACTCCGCGCGCACGAGAATTCCCCGCTCCTCCAATTTACGCTGCTCCTGCCGTGCGTCCTTACCTTTGCGGACCGCCGTGCGGCTGAGGAGCCGCCCGGCGCCATGGCAAACGCTGCCGAAGCTCTCTTCCATCGCTCCCTGGCGGCCGGCCAGTACCCACGATGCCGTGCCCATACTGCCCGGAACGAAGACCGGCTGGCCGACCGTACGGTACAGCGCCGGAATTTCCCGATGGCCCGGCGGAAACGCGCGGGTGGCGCCCTTGCGATGCACCAGCAGTTCACGCTTCTGTCCGTCAACGCGGTACGTCTCGCGTTTCGCGATGTTGTGGCAGACGTCGTAAATGAGATCGAGCCTTGCGGAATCGCCGAAGACGCGTTGAAACGCGCTCCGGAGAAAGTGCATGATGCCCTGCCGGTTGGCCCAGGCGAAGTTTGCGGCCGCTGCCATGGCGCCGAGATACGACCTCCCCTCTTCGGATCGCGCCGGTGCGCAGGCCAACTGGCGGTCGGGCAGCGTGATCTTGTATTTCGCCATCACCTGGTTCATCAGGGCGACGTAATCGGTGCACACCTGATGGCCCAGCCCGCGCGAGCCGGAATGAATCAGCACGACCACTTGTCCCTGCCGGATCCCCATGGCCTGCGCGGCTGCGGCGTCATGTACCTGGTCGACGTACTGCACTTCCAGGAAATGATTGCCGCTGCCCAGCGTGCCCAACTGGGGCATCCCGCGTTCTTTCGCCCGGTCCGACACCTTTTCCTGCTGCGCGCCGTCGAGCGCGCCGCCGGCCTCGGAGAGTTCGCTGTCACGCGGCTCGCCGTAGCCGTTCTCGACCATCCAGCGCGCGCCCTTGCGCAGCAGGTCGTCGAGTGCTCCGCGCTTCAAGGGAATGCGGCCATCGGCGCCGGCGCCGCACGGGACGTCGCGAAAAACCTGGTCGATCAGTTGCTTGAGCCGTGGGCGCACGTCGGATTCGGCCAGCGTCGTGCGCACCAGACGGACGCCGCAGTTGATGTCGAA
>Ga0070741_10004572_pt1 | contig 32145 bp, 24 predicted proteins | sample Coa_R1_4_FD_66440 | JGI IMG/M metagenome (GOLD analysis project Ga0070741, IMG submission 66440) | Surface soil microbial communities from Centralia Pennsylvania, which are recovering from an underground coalmine fire - Coalmine... | ecosystem: Environmental > Terrestrial > Soil > Unclassified ... | reverse complement strand
GTTCAGCTTCCTGGAGGGAGCATCGGTTCCCGAAGCTCTCGCGTACGCTTGCGCGGCGCAGCAGCTCCCGGGGATGGCACTACTCGACCGCAATGGCCTCTATGGTTCAGCCAGATTCCACTTGATCACCAAGTCCAACAAGATCAAGTCTCATGTCGGCGCCGAAATATCAGTCGGTGAAACACCGTCTTTGAACCGCCCCTATTATCCGCTGCTTGTCGCGAATCGCACCGGATATCAGAATATCTGTCGCCTGATCACCAAGACCAAGCTACGGGCGCAAAAGAACAAGCCAACCGCCGCTACGCTGTCTGAGTTGGAAGAGCATGCCGAAGGACTGGTATGCCTGACAGGAGATGAGGATGGGCCGCTTGCAGCGGCGTTGCGCAACGGAGGCAAAGAACAGGCGCGACAGCTGCTGGAGCGACTACGGAGCATTTTCGGCCGCAACAACGTATACGTCGAACTCCAACGCCATTTCCGCCCAGAGCAGGAGCATAGAAACCACGCAGCCCTCGATCTTGCACGCGATCTTTCATTGCCTCTGCTGGCGACCAACGGCGTTCTATACGCAACTGCGGATGACCGTCACGTGCTCGATGCGCTTACCTGCGTGAAGCAGAAGTGCACCCTCGATGAAGCTGGCAAGCGGCTGCAAATCAATGGGGAGCGCCATGTCCGCAGCTGCGAGGAGATGATCGAGATCTTTCAAGATTTTCCAGAAGCAATCGCCAATACTTCTGAGCTCTCGGCAAAGCTCGAATTTACGCTCGAAAAATTGGGCTATGAATTCCCAAAATACCCGGTGCCGAGTGGAGAAACGCAGATTACGTTCCTGCGCGCTCAGGTAACGAAGGGAGCGCATGAACGGTATCGGCCGATTACCGATCGCGTGCGGCGCCAGTTGGACCGAGAGTTGCGCCTCATCGAGAAGCTGGAACTTGCAGGATATTTCCTGATCGTCTGGGACATCGTCAGGTTCTGCCGCGAGAACAAAATTCTCGTACAGGGGCGTGGCTCGGCAGCTAACAGCGCAGTATGTTACTCGCTTGGCATTACTGCCGTTGACCCAATTGCAATGGATCTTCTCTTTGAGCGCTTTCTTTCAGAAGAACGAGGAGAATGGCCAGATATTGATCTCGACTTGCCTAGCGGCGACGAACGCGAACGCGTGATTCAGTATGTTTACCAACGCTACGGCGAGCGCGGTGCTGCGATGACTGCCAACGTCATTACCTATCGCTCGAAATCAGCAGCGCGCGAAATGGGTAAGGTCCTGGGTTTCGATCCAGAGTCGCTGACGCGTCTCTCAGCTGCGGCCGGTTCATGGGAATGGCGCGGACCGGACGACACCTTTGACGAATATTTTCGCAAAGCCGGCTTTGATCTTGCCAATTCTCGTATCCATTGCTTTCTGGGCTTGTGCAAGCGCGTACTCGATCTTCCTCGGCATCTGGGACAGCACTCGGGCGGCATGGTTGTCTGCCAGGGCGCGCTGGATTCAGTCGTACCGCTCGAACCCGCTTCTATGCCGGGTAGAGTCGTTGTTCAGTGGGACAAAGACGATTGCGCCGATCTCGGCATCGTCAAAGTTGATCTTCTGGGCTTGGGCATGATGGCTGCGATCCGGGAGTCGATCGACTTGATCAAGGACCACTATCACGAAGAGGTTGATCTCGCGCACATTCCTGCGGACCAGCCCGACGTGTATGACGCCATTCGCAAAGCGGATACGGTTGGAATGTTCCAGATAGAATCCCGCGCCCAAATGTCTTCACTGCCACGTAACAATCCGCAGCGCTTTTACGATGTCGTGGTGCAAGTGGCGCTCATTCGCCCCGGACCAATCGTTGGACAGATGACTAATCCCTACCTCAAACGCCGGCAAGGAAAGGAGCGAGTGACGTACCCGCATGAATCGCTTGTGCCGGTATTAGAGCGGACTCTCGGAGTCCCGCTCTTTCAAGAGCAACTGCTGCGCATGGCGATGATTTGCGCAAACTTCACGGGAGGTGAAGCGGAAGAACTCAGGCGCGCGCTCGGTCACAAGCGGTCCGAACAGCGCATGCGCCAGATTGAGACAAAGTTGCGGGCCGGCATGACTCAGAACGGCATTCAAGCCGAAGCCCAGGACAAGATCGTCCAGTTCGTCTCGTCTTTTGCTCTGTACGGGTTTCCGGAGTCACACTCCGCCAGCTTCGCTTTGCTGGCTTATGCCAGTGCATTTCTAAAAGTACGTTACCTCGCGGCGTTTACTTGCGCGTTATTAAATTGCCAGCCGATGGGCTTCTACTCGCCCGCTACCCTGGTGAAAGACGCGCAGCGGCACGGTCTGAAAGTGAGGCCAGTCGATATCACCTGCTCCGATTGGAATTGCACCCTTGAGAACAATGGCCAGGAAATCGTGCTGCGTTTAGGCCTGCGGTATGTGCGCGGCTTCCGACAAACTACGGCGGAGGCCGTTGTAGCAAGCCGCAGAGAGCGGTCTTTCAGGTCCATTGCTGATCTTACGGTGCGGGTGCCTCAACTCAATAAGTCAGACCTGAGAATGCTGGCCACGGTCGGCGCACTAAATCCGATTTCTGGACCAGGAGTTTCGGCGCATCGCCGCGATGCTCTGTGGCAGGTCCAGAAGTATGGTTCGCGGGTTTCTGCTCTGCTCGAAGGCAGTGTCGAACAGGACCAGGCTTCGCCTCTCAAACAGATGGATACCGAGGAAAGGCTGATCGCGGACTACCACGGGACAGGCATGACCGTTGGTCCGCATCCCATGGCATACCGGCGCCAGGAATTGCGCCAGATGGGAATCGTGTCCGCGAGCGAACTCAGGAAACTTCCGCACAATCGGCTGGCGATTGCAGCAGGCTGCGTAATCACCCGCCAACGTCCTGGGACAGCTAAGGGCCTCATCTTCCTAACGTTGGAAGATGAGACTGGCCACGCTAACATCATCGTCATGCCAGACGTCTACAGCGCCGATCCTATTCCTGTGCTGCACGAACGATTCGTCCGCGTCGAAGGTATTGTGCAGAACCAGGATGGGATTGTTCACCTCAGGGCACAGCGCATCTCGGCTCTTTCTGTAAGCGCAGCCGCTACGGTGTCGCACGACTTCCACTGACATGCTGAACGGATCTACTCAATACGCAACTCTTCTGCGACGCGAGCTGTGTGCGCGCAATGCCTCGTATGCAGCTCTGCACCAGCTCTCACATGTGACCAGTTACGGCGAGGTGCCAGTCGTCGTTTATCAACCGTCTCCATGCGGAATGCAGCACGGCAATTTCATCGCGGCCAGTTACCGGGCGCTTCAGCGCCGGCCACAATGGAAGCGAAGGTTCGAGAAAGTGCACAGCCAGGCCGGCCGAGCATTTCCGAAAAGTGATTGCGTTTCGAAGGAACTCGATTCCTCGATGAGTTCCGATGCCTTGTTGATGAACATATTTTGCTATCCAGGCATGACGAAAAGAAGAGAGCTCAGCTTAATGCTGGGGACTGAGACCGGGGATCTACCAGAGTTTGGATTCAAGCCACGCATCCCGTTGACTTCCGGATTCGTGGAACGAACCGAAATCGACATGAAGCTAGGCACCGTGCTGTTCGAGGCAAAGCTCACCGAGTCAGACTTTCAAACCCAGAAAGCTGCGATCGTCGAAGGATATCGCGACCTGAAAGAGGTATTTGACTGCCGCGAGTTGTCACGCCTTGACGGAGAGTATGTTTCTTACCAGCTACTACGGAATGTGCTTGCTGCGTACGCGCTCAACCTTTCCTTTTGCGTGCTGCTCGATGCGCGCCGCCCCGATCTGCGCGAGCAGTGGTACGCCGTCATGACGTGCGTGCGGTCGATGGACCTCAGAACGAGGTGTAAGATTCTAACGTGGCAGGAGCTATCGTCAGCTTTGCCCCGCCGTTTGCAATGTTTTCTTGAAGCGAAATATGGAATCGTCTATTGAGCAGCTTGCGAGTCTCAGAATAATGTCTGAGCGGTTGCTGCAATTGGCACTTCCAACGCACAATCTGGATCATCATTCTCTGGCCGGTTTACTCGCGTGCTCACCGGATATTTTTTCATCAGTCCGGAATTGAACGGTTTGAGGCACTCGGCTACAAGCGTCGCATTCGTCACCCCAGGATCCAACCACCGTTCGTAATCATCCTGCTTCAGAATCACGGGCATGCGATCATGTACATCGGCGACGAGCGAGTTCGGTTTGGCGGTAAGGATCGTGCATGTTTCCAGGAACTCACCGGCCGGATCTCGCCAGCGTTCCCACAAACCAGCGAAGGCAAACATCGAGTCATCAATCATGCCAAAGCTGTAGGGCTGTTTCTCTTTCTTCCCGATTTTTTTCCATTCGTAAAAGGCGTCCGCGGGAATCAAACAGCGTCGCCGACTGATCGCGTCACGGAAAGCGGGCTTCTCCGCGGCTGTCTCCGACATCGCATTGATTGTCTTAACCGCGATCGACCGGTCCTTGGCCCAATATGGAATCAGCCCCCAGCGAACCAAACGGAAGGTGCGCTTGGGCTGCTTGTTGTCTTGGCGGACAATGGGTACCTGCTGAGTGGGCGCGATATTCCAACGCGGCGCCCAGGACACGTCGTCTTCAAGTCCGAAATGGTCCCGCATGTAACGCTCTTTGGCGGTGAGTCGATAACGTCCACACATTGAAAACCAGTTTAGCAAAGGGCCGGAGAAATCAGCTGTTTCCCCAATCAAATCTCTCCGCCTCGCCACAATAAGAATTGTTATGGCAGTAATGGTCGAGATGCATACTACCGGCGATCCCAGAGCCTGTGCAGAGGTTGTGGCCGTGATTGAGCATTTGCTGAGCGACCGGCCCGGGGAATGGCGAATTTCAATTATTGGCTCTCGGGAAAATGACAATTGGGAATTGAGAATCGCGGGACCAAATGGATTCGAACGGTCATACACGCTTATCGGCGGCGCCGGCCAGCACCAGCCTGACGCAATCCGCCACCTGCTCCCTAAGCTGTTACCGTCGAGGATATAGGCGATCAATTTCCAAGGGGCCATCGACGACCGCCCTTCCGCGACAAATTACTGCCCAGGCACCAAATCTGCAGCCCACTGGGCTAGTGTTCTTTCCCGGAGGAGCACGAAAAGTTATGATCGTTTCGACATGGCTGTGCGAAAAATCATTCACGTCGACATGGATGCGTTTTATGCATCGGTCGAGCAGCGCGATGATCCCCAACTGCGAGACAAGCCCGTGATTGTCGCTTGGCAAGGCAACAGATCCGTCGTGTGTGCTGCTTCCTATGAGGCCAGGGCTTTCGGCGTGCGCTCGGCCATGCCAGCAGTACGAGCGGAACGCTTGTGCCCCAGCGCGATCTTTGTCCCACCGGATTTCGTGCGCTATCGGGCGGTTTCGCACAGCGTGCGGGAGATATTCAAACGCCACACGGACTTGATCGAACCATTGTCTCTGGATGAAGCGTACCTCGATGTCACCGAGAACAAAACGGGCTTGCCGACCGCTACACTGGTTGCGCGCACAATTCGTGAACAAATCCGCCAGGAACTGGGCCTGACGGCTTCGGCGGGCGTGGCGACTAACAAGTTCTTAGCAAAACTCGCCTCTGACTGGCGCAAACCTGATGGGCTATTCGTTGTCCAGCCGGACGACGTAGATGCGTTTCTGCTTCCGCTGCCTGTTGGACGCCTGCCCGGTGTAGGCAAAGTGACGGGCGAGAAACTCGCGAAACGCGGTATTCAGACGGTGAGAGATCTGCGAGGGATTGAGTTAACCGCACTCGAAGACGAATTCGGCAGCTATGGTACTCGCTTGTATGAGCTCTCGCGGGGCGTAGACCGGAGTGAAGTCGTCCCGGACAGGCCAACCAAATCGATATCCGTGGAAGATACTTTTGAGCACGACGTACCTTTGACAGGAACGGAGCAGATGATCCGCCGCCTTGCGGAAAAGCTGTGGTCCGCTTCGCGCAAGGAGTCTCGGATAGCTCGCACCGTGGTCCTAAAACTGAAGACCAGTGAGTTCAAAATTCTCACGCGCAGCCACACAGCCAGCTCTCCTCCCTCCTCATGCGACGAGTTAACCGCCATAGCTCTGGCTCTGCGCGAGCGAGTAGATCTCGGCCCGAAGCAACGGTTCCGGCTGGTCGGTGTTGGCTTGAGTAATTTTGGCGAACTTGAAGATGCTCCGGCGCAGCCGGATCTCTTTGAGTGACGCCAGCGATGTGACGGACGAAGTTAGGAATCGGATCTGCAGCCGAACAAAGTTGGCTCTAGCTCATGAAGCTGCAACTCGGGACCTGTAATCGCCAGGACTTGCGATGAAGTCATGGCGGGAGCCTTCGGATCTCCTGAGAGGCAAGCGCCGCCGTAGATTGAAAACCGCCAAATAGTGAGCTCTCGGGGTTCTTCCGCTTGCAGGCCTTCATAACAAAACGTACCTTCACCCAAGTTCTCCCTCACGTGGTCGCGTGCTTTCATACGAAAGAACAGCTCGTACCGCTGCGCCCACACTTCGGAAATGACCTCTGCTCGTACAGAGTAACCGGGTCCTAAAACTGTCTGCCAGTGGTACCAAACTAATCCTTTGGTGATAAAAGCGAAGAGCCGGCGCAACTGCTCGCTTTCGATTGGAATTGCGAGTGGAGTATGCTCCAGAGAATCCGCATCTGGATGTTTTGCTGTGCTTTGTCTTAATCCAAGAACTAGCTTCTCGTGAAGTCTGTGATTCTTGAGTAGCCGTCTTGGTACCATTGTTTCAAGATTTGCGGTTGCATCAGGGTGTCTTCCCCCAAATGGAAGGACCGCAGTCAGGTAATGTTCGAGTGCAGACTTTTGTCTGTTGCATCGCTCACAAGCGGGAACCTTTGGGAGGCCGCCGCGGCGACTTGAAAGGAAAAATTCCCGAGCAATTATGTGATCAGCAGTGATCGAATGGGCCTCTGCGCAGTAAACGCACATCTTGTCTCGGTATTTTTTGCTCACATCAGCAGTCTACATCCTGATCTTCACGGTGCGGCACTCGCTTTCACGCCTATTTATCTTCCTTAGCCCTCTGTAGAAATATCATCAGACAATGCCAATTCGCGCAACGCTATCTTGAGTTCATCCAATTTCTGTTTCGAGACACCATCCTGTGGTGCGATTTCCACGCGAAGTCCAATCCTGAGCCCGGCCTGGGTAGCAAACTTCGACAGCACCTTCGTATAAAAGTTCATCCACTTTTGTGGTGGCACATCGCCCTGCCAAGTCACGCGTGTAAATTCAGTGATGGCTGGAGCGGGTACAGCCGGAGGTTGGAGAGAGAATGGAGGAGTTGACGATGCAGTCGGTAAGCCTGCGGGAGTGCCAGTGATCGGGGACTGCGGCTGAAGCGTTGACGCCGACGTCGCTCGTGCAGTGACATAAGCTTCGGCAGTTTCCTTCTGGATAATGTACGCCTCATCAGAAAGTTCGATGTCAAGTATGGACAGCGACGACTTCCAGTGAAATGGTGCATAGCTGCCGTCCGGCTTCTTGCCGATGTAGCCGAGCATTCCGTTTTCTATCCCACGAGCGATCGTATCCTTGAGACTGTCCGGGTTGAGCAACCTCGGAAACTGCGGAGATGCGAAGAACGCGTCACGAGCCGATTTAGTGCTCCACTCCTTAAATGCAGGAGGCCAATTCCGAACGAGGAAGTTGGGGCTGATCGCGGCTTCGAGGTCGCCCTCCTGCCGCAACCGTTCAACAATCAAGTCGGTTAATGAGGGAGCTGCGCTCGAATGGACCAATCCGAGATCGATGGTCTTCCAACTGCTGTCTTTCCCGAGCAACATCAGATTCTTGTACGTGCGCCAGACGGCTTCCTTCACATCGCGGCGCGCCTTCTTCACATTCTCCTCAAGCTGCCGCAACTGCGCGTCATCCAAGCGAAGCTCACCTTTTTCGTCATCGATGTCCTCCCACGCTAGAACTTTCCGAGCCTCGTCACGAAGGGTGTCGGGTGCATCCGGCACAGTCCAAACCAAGCCGCTCTTGAATGTCCGCGCTGAACTGCCGTGTTCTTTGGTGGCAGTCTCAACGAAGTCTCTGGTTGTCTTCTCGGTAATTGGCTGGCTTGGCGACACGACGACTAGCGAAAGGACAGGGCGGTCGGCGATCTGGCCGCTCTTTTCAGGGAAATAAACACGCTCCGCACCTGTCCCGGCTTGGAACACCTTCTGCACTTCCGCCCTGAGCCTGTCCTCAATTTTCTTGGGCTGAACGCTTGCACGACGATCGGCCAGAATCTTGTTGAGATTCGGCGTAAGACTAAAGCGATAACGGTTCTTATCGGCTGACAGGTAGTAGCAAGTGGTCGAAAGTGTTTCCACAACCGTTTCGATATTTCCAATGTCAATGTCGGGTTCGGCAACAGCCAAGCGGATCTCCGGGAGCGTGGCTTCCGTTTTCGATTGACCGCCATTTGACTCGAAGAAGATCGCGGTCGCGACCTTCTGGTGTAGTCGCGCCTTTTTGATCGTCTCGACGGCTTCCTTATCCAATCGAATCGTGTGCGAATCTTTCTTGCCACAGATGTCCGTAGTTACTGCTCCTTCAAGCTTTGCGCCACCAAGCTGCTCGAAGATGGCTGAGCGGAAGATTGGGTCGTCGAGAGGCGCTGTGCCCATACCGATCAGCGGATCTTTGTGTGCCCCCTTGAATCCTGCCTGGTAAGCATGGGCGACCCAAAGTGCGAGAAGGCGCAAAATTCCCCGCGTCTGCTGGAAGCGCGGAAGCGCCTGCCACTTTCGTTCAAACACCGAGAGCAGCGTCGGGTGTAACGGATAGCTAGCAGCAAACGCCTCACGAGCCGAATCAACCGGGAACCAGTTTGGTACTTGAGTACGATTGTTGAGGATGAACTCTCCGTATTCGGAAGCGGTCTTTTTCCCTTCGTCCGGGAGACCACCCCATTCGAACAGGCGACGCCGGATAATCTCCGAAGTCTCAGTTTCGACGGACATAATCATCGCCTTACCGAGACGGTCGAGCAGCTTCTGGAAACGGTCAAAATCCGCTTCGTCCTCCGGAGTCATCTCGTCCAGCAACGACGGGAGTGATACCGCAAGAACCAACCTCTCCTGGGCTCGAGCTTCTTCCGATAAGTTCTGTACGAATGAATAGAGCTGATTTGTCAGGCCAGATTTCCGGTTCCGGCCCATGTAATTCAACAGCTCATCCAACAAAATGAGCGAGGCTTTGTCTTTCGGCAAGAACTTGCGAATCACTTCAGTCGAAGGTGCGATGCGTTCCTGGTCGTGCTTCGCCACTGTTGCGAACGCTTCCTTGCCGCCCAACTGGAACGCGATTTCACCCCAGGGAGTGTAACGGACTGGAGTTCCGTCATTGCCGCCGCGACCAGTAATCGAATCGAATTCTGTTCCCACGAAGACAGCGACTGACGAGGTAGGGACATCGTTTACACCTGCGGCTTCAAGTATGGACGGAACACCCTTCCACTTCGTCGCCTCTGTTCCGCCTCTCGCAAGGTGATAAAGAAGTGTTAATGCGTGCGTCTTGCCGCCACCGAACTGCGTGGTGAGGTTGTAAATGGCAGACGTTTCGACCCTCACACCCGAAAGGCGGCGAACCACGCCGACGACCAAATCAGTCAGGTTTTTCGTCAGGAAAGTCCGGTCGAAAAATCGTTGGGGCTCCTGATAATCGGCTGGAGCACGATTGTCGCGGACATGGTCTAGGTGGACAGCAAACTCGGAGGCGTCGAGTGGGCGATTGTCTCGCAGGTCCTCGCGTGGAGTTATAACTTTGTACCAGGGTTTAAGTGCCATTTGCTTACGCTCCAGTCATAGCCGAGCGAACTTTCCGACGTTCGTGTCAAAAAGCCAGTTCTTAAAAAAGCCATATGGAAAGGTCGCTGCTTCGCTTCGAGAACCGACAACCAGCAATGTGTCACCAATAAGTGCGGCGCGATCCTGTAGTTCCATCGCGTGCGCAACCTGCTCTGACAGGTGCCGCACCAGCGCATTTCCTTCGTCTGCGTCGCGCCGATAACAAAACACGACCCTCAATTGTGCTCGAATGCACAACACTTTCCAAAGTGAATACGCAACCCGGTCGTCAGCCTTGCTATTCTCTAGCTCAAATGCCGCCACCGGGAACCGCCAGCGACGGTCGCCAGAAGCTTCGAATGCGACCACATCGAGCACTAGGTATTCGGAACGGGGCACCGGCAACAACTTTGAAATGTGTCCTTTGGCGGATGCCTCCCAGCCGAGAGCACCACATGTTGCGCATACGACCGACGTAAGTGCTTCGGTCCAGCGTCCCAGCTGTCCCCGCATTGCTGCTTCCCGCAGAGGCACCGACGATTCGTGCATCTGCACGGTCTCAACGAACTTGCCAAACCATTCCGCGGACAATCCTGCTGTCACTAGAAGCCCAAACCTTTCTTTCGGGCGAGCAACCCGTCTATCCACCGCTTTTCTTGACTGCTCGACGGATAGAGGTACGAAAGCACCTGCGCCAGCCGCCAGAACCGCTCATCACGTCCCACACCTTCATCTACCAGGAAGCGGCGCAATGCTTCACCGCGACCTGCAGCGAACAGAATCATGGACTGATGTACTCGGTCCAAGGCCGTCGTGCCCAGGCTTGGAGCTCCCTTCGCACCCCATGTGCCAGCCACTTCTGCTTGCTCCAACTCCGCTACGAATCCGAGTTGCATTTGAGGTGCTTTCTTTTTTCGCGACGGTGCCATGCTGTCGCCTTCCTCATTTCCGAAAAGTTTTCGCGTGCGCTCTGCAACCGGCAGCAAGCGGGCAGTCTCACCTTTGATTTCCACCAAAGACGTTAGTGATTCGAGGCGCGCACCGAGCCCTTGGGCGATCTTTCTGGCTGCATCGAATTCCAGCACGTACCCTTTCGGCATGTTGCCACCCGTTTCTGATTCCTCTTCTTCCTGTGCTTCCTCCCCAGCAGCGACCCCCTTGCCATTCTGTCCAGCGGACAGTGTCCAAAGCCACATTGCAGTTAGCCGCGCATCCTCTTCGAAGCCACTCGCGTCAGCGCCTTTGAAAACTACAGTGAGAGCTTCCTTGGCAACGCCGGCCCAGACATACTCCAAGTATTCCTTAAGCGTGACAGTCTCCCCACTGGCTTTATCCACACGCGAGTAGCGGGAGAAGATTTCTAGGGCCGGACCGAGGCAAGCGAAGATCGCGTCCGCCCCAACAACCCCTTCTTCGGATAGTCGTGGCATCCATTCGTGGATTCGTCGAGGCAACTCCTGCAATACGTCACGCCAGTCCCCAATGTTCTCCGTTCGTGAGGTATTCTCGTAATTCTCTCGGGGGCGACAAACGAGATGGACGGATGAAGCAAGTACGGCTGAATCTTGAGCGCGCAGCCGACTCGACATCTCAGTATCAATCGGCCAAGAAGCAGAGACAACCCAGCCTGCTTCGACTAATGCGCCGAGCATCGCCTCCCAACCGGCCGTAGACTTGTTAGCAAAAACAACAACACCGATGCCGGATGGCTTTGTATATCGACGTCCCTCAGACATCGCCACTGTCATCATTCGCTCGAAAAAGCTGCGGTCCTTGTGACGATACATTGCGGCCCGGTGTGCAAGGGTCACGCACTCGTCAGCTTTGGGCGACAGCGGCTCACCGAAAAGTTGTGGGTGAACCTCGAGAAGCATACGGCGCAACCAAACGTAGAAATAATCTGATAAGTCGGCATAAGGGATCGCATCGTAATAGGGTGGATCTGTTACGAGAGCATCAACAGAATCGTCCGGCAACGGATGCTTTGTTGCGGAGGATTGTTCAACTGTTCCAGATGACCCTTGAAGGCTCACCAAATTTTCAAGCACCACGCAGAACGAATCTACATACTGAGCGAGGTCACCCGTGCTTCGGCCAAATGGATACGCTTCGGCGAAATCCCAAACCATAGGGATTGCCTGACGTCCAAACATGTCTACCAATGTTTCGCCCGTGGGCTTCCAACGACAGCAGGACGAGTTGTATTGAGCGACCTTCCCAACTACTAGGGCGAGACACGTAGCAACCGCCTCTGCAAATTCTGAGTCCGTCTTTCTGAGTGCTTCGTGCGCTTCACGAATCAGCTTTGTCAATGTGGTCATGAGCAAAGCTTGCCGTGGACTAAACAGGTCTCCCCACGCACGCATTCCATAGAGCACCACATTGAAGAAACCTCGGAGGTGATTGAGCTCTTCGGTTGGGATCAGTGAATTGCCGTTGAACGTTAGATCTTTTTCCCTGTTGTAGAGGTCTCTCGCACTTTCAAACTGCCGAAGTTCATCATGGGTAGGTCGGCGGTAATACTTTCCAACTTCGCCCGCTTTCGCTAATCCGACAGCCAGAAGCTTAGCTTCAGCTGCGCCGCCATGCCTCTCGGAAAGCTGCTGTCGGATGTGCTCGACGGGCGTCGTGTAACCGCAAACAGGGCAGGTGGCTGCTCCCTGCTTTGATGTCCCGCCACCGACAGAATTTGCCGAAGTAGGAGAAATGACTTCGACATCCACCTCTTTTTTCTGTGGGTTCTTCACAAAGGATAGAGCTACTCCCCGTGTCGCTTTTTGGCGAAGCCATAACGAACGCAAAAGCGGAAACCGGTAACCACACGCCGGACCTTCACATGTGACGGTTCTTGCCCAGAAGAACACAAGTCGGTTCTCGCTGCTGTCTTCCGTGAAGTAGTTGTCGCGCAATACTCGTTCCAAATCTGCTCGTAGGGTAGCGGCAGATTCTCTCACCTGGTCAACAAGGCGTTGGCCGTATTTAGGAGCATATTCAAGAGCGACCTTGTTGAGCAGAACTGGGAGAGGGTTGAGGTCGCTAGCAAAAGCGTCTGCCCCCACGCGCAGTGCTTCGAGCGGAATAGATCCGCCGCCGGCAAATGGGTCCGCCAGGAGCGGGCGAGTGCCAGGTGCGCCGCCCAATCCCTCGTGCGCAGACTGGGTGAGGGCACGGCTGGTGTCGAGATATTCGGGAACCGCGGAATTGTCCCAATTGGAAAAATCGGCGATGAAATCCAAAAGTGCCTTTTGCAATTGCTTATTGTCGTTCAGCTTGCCAGGATCGTTTTGAAAAGTGAGAAACCGGTCATAGCTCTCGTGCGTGAGCAGTTTGAGGTGATTCTTTGCCCATTTGGCCATCAGTTGACGAGCTGTCTGTCGGAAACTCTCGGGGCACAATGGATCAGCCGGATCAGGCCAGAGTGAGGCGCAGATGACAGCACGACAAGCAGCGAGTGGACGCCTGGCCCACCAAATGTGCAGTGTCGAGATATGCCCATGGCGAATACTCTTCTCGCGCCGAGCGTGCTCCGAGATGCGCTTGATGGGGAGGTCAACCTCAATGAGTCGTTTGGGTTGGGCAATCACTTTTTCCGGCTCGCTTCCTGCAGCTGACCAACGAGCGCGGCAGCTAACGTCTCAGGTACTGATTTAGCGTAAACTCGGGCCAACTCCCAGACTAAAGCCTCTTCGGCGACAGCGAGGTGGTGCGCGAGTCTGGTGCACCATTGATGGTGGTCCACGCCATGTAGACCAGCAGAAAAATCGCCTAAATCCGTCCCGTACTGCACCTGGACAAAGGCACGGACTGCAGCACTGGCAAACAGCTCCTTTTCGGGTGGCAGCGTTCCGGGAAGAGCGAATATATTTTCCTTCGGCGTTGGTTGTTTGTCTCCATCCAAAACTACCGCGACTGGCAAGCCGGCTTCTGCAACCGTCCGAATGGTCGTCTTCAGGTCTTCTGCCCCGCGCTCAGCGGCATAGATTCCGGTCGTCGATAATGCTGTCGGGTTTATCCGTCGTATCAGTTCAGTCAAGATCGCCCGCGCGACATCGTCTTCGACTAGCACATTGAGTGCCTTGTCGTACCCCTTTGACATCAGGCTCTTCGCTTCGATTGAAGTGAGGCCATAAACGACCTTTATACCGCTCGATGAACTGTGGATATACACAGTCGATAAAGACGGCAGGGCAGCGAGCAGTGGGTCGCTGTGTGTTGTTAGAAAAATCTGGTGACCGCGGCGAGTCGCGACGTCAACCAAGAAATTACCAAACTCGCGTTGCGCGTGAGGGTGCAGTGATGTTTCTGGCTCCTCAATCAGGACACAGCTTTGCTGCGGCAATGCTTCGAGGCTGGTAACGAGATATTGAATACGCCCTTCGCCGCACCCCATATGCGCTTCTGAATACATATTGCCCCCGCGCTTTACCGAAACGACGGCTTTTGACCGGTCGGAATAAGAAACTGTATGCCGCTGCATATCGTCATACGACTGGTCCATGATTCTGCAGGTCCACTTCTTGATGTGTTCAGCAACGCCTTCGGAACTGTCAACCTTCAGCTTCGACGCATACCGGACAATAAAATCACGCATTTCGATTCGCGGAAGGTACAGGCCCACACCCGCGAATTGCGTAGGTCGCTCAAGGCGCCTTCGGTATCCAGACCAGTTGGACTTTGCCGCGTTACGAGAAATAGTCAGTTGTTTCAGGCTGTGATCCTTCTGCCAGAACTTGTATTCGACTCTCGCGTCCATCTTGAATGGGGAGGGGTCCAATGTGCCAACGACTAGGAAATCCTTGATGTAGTAAGAAAGGGCGAATTTCGGGTTATTTCTGTACGCGACAGCTGCAAGCTGAAGGAGGGTTGATTTTCCTGTACCGTTTATCCCGCAAAAAGCCGTGATTGGACTCTTAACCTCGACGGTCGTATCGGCGTGGCAGCGAAAGCCATATACCCTCATTTGCGTCAGCACCGTGCCGAAATTATCAAAGCGATTCGTTTCAACAAATTTTGCCTGCAACACAGACCGCGGGTCACTCATTCAGCAGCCTCAACGATTGCGTTTGCGCCCACGTAGTAATGCTCAACTCGCACGATGGGTTCCCAACCCAACCGCGCCGGCTCTTGCACGATGTGAAGTTCAGCCTTCGACCCGCAATTGAAAACCACATATAGCCAGTAATCCCGCTTCAGGCGCTCGGCAGTCTTGTATTCATTGGCTGTCAGCGCGACTTCACCGACACCCGCACGGCCCTTCACTTCAATAAACCGAACATCGGTAAACGTCTTCGCGTCATGCGGGTGCGGCTTCCGTGAGATCAAGTCAAAACCACGATTTTCCGCCTCTACACTTTCAACTACCCAACCCCGGGCAATCTCGTACCGTTTTACTTCTTCTACGGCAACTCTCTCGATCTCCTCATCCCGAACCATTGGCGCAATTCCCGGCGCATCTCGTTCGGGATGCGGCAAGACCCAGGCACGCCCAAGGTGCTGGATGTCACCGATGGTGCATTGCTTCTCGTTCCGCAATTCCGCTCGGCGGTTCTCCAGGCGATTGTTCAACTCATCGAGGTGTGCCTCGGAAAGAGCAATGTTTCCATCGAGCCCTGGAATGGTCGTACCTGCCTGCTGGCGACCGACGAGTTCCGCCAACTGCAAGTTCTGGCGGTGAATCAGTTCGCCAAGTGAAATCTCCATGTGCCGCGAGATTGTGTCCACTTCCTTGTCGCGCTGCGCCGCTGTTTCCGCCAGGAATGATTTCAATGCTAAATCGACCAGTACGCGTTCAACTCCGGCGCGATCTGGCAATCGACTGCCGTCGGGAACCAGTGTTCCTTTCGGCGCGGGTGAAACGTCTAGCAATAGCGTTGGTTGCCGGATGGCGAGGTCACCGCTTGAAGTGGCTTCTACGATGAAGAGTCGGCGATGAAGTGTGTTCGCTCTGCCGTCCTTGATGGACGCGGCAAAAACATCGAGGCGGTACGGGGTCTTTGTGTGCAAGTCGTAAAAAACGGCGCCGCGCCGAAGGTCGTCAGTCACCCTTGCGGTGACATCGTCTCGCACCGCTTCAAATAGCGGGTGGCCGGGAGTGACCCATTCCAAAGTTGGGTCTGCCGGCAGCAATGCTTTATCGAAAACTACTTTCTGGTACTCGCGTCCGAGTTTGCCGAACCTGCCTTCCAGCCGTTCGCCAATAGGCACGAGCGTGCGAGGAATCTTCCCGACGCGATAGACATGCCCGTCTTTCTGCACAGGGCGGGGATTGACACCAGCGATTGGGCCTGCCGTCGTGAAGAAATCCTCAATGACCTCGGGGATCAGGCGCCGCTCGCGGGCTTCAGCCGATTTGCCGACAATAGACGCCAGATTCAATTCGCGCTTCGCCAATCCTTCCAGTGTCGAATCGGTGATTTTGCGGAAGCGACCCGCATCCACTTCACGCACGATCCGCGCTTCGATATTCGGCAGGTCAGTACGCTTGGCGTACATTTCCCGGAATAGCTTTTCAAGGAGGTTCGACGGAAAGACTTCGCCTATCACGTCAAAAACATGGTCGGTGCCGAGTTCGCGCCGGATCTCGCTCAATCGTTCTAGCAGCTTTTGGAGTACGCGGCCTTCTCGCGTATTCACGGCCACGAAGTTGGAAATGAGACAATCGTGCTCCTGCCCGTAGCGATGTATACGCCCCATTCGCTGTTCAAGCCTGACCGGGTTCCAAGGAATATCGTAGTTAATCATTAACCAGCAAAATTGCAGGTTGATGCCCTCACCGGCTGCCTCCGTAGCTACGAGAACCTGGGCTTCCTCGCGGAAATCCCGCTCGGCATAAATACGCGTACCCGGTGTGTCGCGATCGCCGATCTTCATGCCGCCATGAATCTGGGTGACCTTGAGACCCCATTCGCGGAGCTTGCCAAGCAGACGCCCGTCTTTGCCGTCGCCAGCGAGGTAATCAAGTGTGTCTTTGTGCTCGGTGAAGATTAGGAGCTTTATCTTCGGATTCGAGAAGATTTCAAGCTCGCTCAGAACCTTCTTGAGCTTCACCAGTTTGGATTCGATCTCGCGATGCTCAAGCACCCTCGCCTGGTCAATCAGCCGGCCGATTTGCTGAATGTCTTCTTTCAGCACAGTCGGGTCAAAACTGATTGCTGCGTTTTCAATCTCCTCGATATACTCTTCGCGCTCTTCCTCCGGCAGATCATCCAAGTCCTCAGGGATATCCATTTGCTTGCGCAGATACTCCCGTGGATCCTCGAGAATCTTCTTCCGCTTCTCGCGCATGCGTTCCAAGCTGCGGTGAACGGCGTAAATGCTGGACGCGAATCGTCGTTGGAGCATGGCCATTGTGAAGGTCAGAGCACGGCTGCGGGGCGTATCTTCCTGTGCGGCCTTGATGGACTGGTCCTCCACGTAGCGAGTCAAAGCATCGTAGAAGTCATATTCGTCGCCGTCCAGGTCGAACGATGCGGTGTTTACGGTTCGATTCGTGAACAGCTTCGTAACATTGCCGGTTTCCGGGTCTGGGAACGAGATCAACGCTTCTTTGGTCCTCCGCAGATAGAACGGAGCGTAGTTCCGGCGCATGGCTTCTTCGAGGCTTTTTACATTGCCATAAACGTCCCGGTCGAGTAGTTCGAGAAACAGGCAGAAATTCTCGGGATCGCCTTTATGAGGCGTGGCAGTCATCAGCAGGAAATGGTCAGTCATTCCCGACAACGACTCGCCCAAACGATATGCCAGGGTCTTCTTGTCCGCGCTATACGCTGCCATCTTGTGGGCTTCATCAACGATGATCAAATCCCAACGGCTGCGGAGCAGACTGTCTTTCGCGTCCTCAATTCGGGAGACCCACGAAATGGAGGTGATGACCTGATTCCGCTCCTGCCACGGGTTCATCCCGTAATTTGCCCGGAGCACATCGCTGCGGATCAGCTCGAACTGCTCGCGGAATTTTTCCTTCATCTCACGTTGCCACTGGAACGACAAGCTTGCCGGCGTAATGATGAGAGTCCGCTTCACTAGCCCGCGAATTTTCAGCTCCTTGAGCAGCAAGCCGGCCATGATCGTCTTGCCTGCACCTGGGTCGTCGGCAAGAAGGAAGCGAATGCGCGGCATCGTGAGGAAATAGTCGTAGACTGCCTCAAGTTGATGTGGCAGGGGATCAACCCGCGCAATCGAGAGAGAGAAATACGGGTCGTACTCGTATGCCAGCCCTAGGCGAAACGCCTCGACGCCGATGCGGAATCGGCTCGGGTCACCGTCAAAGGGCTCCCTTTCAGGCGTTGCTTCCAATTGGGCAATCTGTTCTGGGCTGAGGATTGGCTCGTGGACCAAATTGCTGTTTAGACCCTTGCCGACCAGCTTTACCGAGGTACCCATCGGAATGGCAACAATGATCTGCACCGGTTCCGGGAATATTGATCCCCGTACAATGACGTTCGGTTTGAGCTGGTCCAAAATCATTTTCCCGTAAACTCAAGTACTGCAGAGACTTACACTGCAAGCCGAAGGCTCGCACGCACCTAAAGATCCAAGGGGAAGCAATTCGCTGGTGGCCTTCCAACTATAACAAAGGATTAGAGATAATCGCAGTAGATAAAACGCCCTAGTATAAACGCACAGTTCCGCTAAGCCGTCGGCAAGGGGAAACTTCCACCCGGGCGGCGGAGAACGGGCTCTTGCTTCTTTGCCATTTTTACAATCTCTCCCACTCGACGCGCGAAGGCGAAGGTAATCGGATCTCGGCAGTTGAACACTGACGTATTCCAATTCACGTTTGTCAGCCTCAATATGGTACGCAGCTAAGCACGGGAACGTTTGGGGCGCTGAGACGAAGCAGAGGTAGGCTGTTTGCGAGGCATAGCGCTCGAAGCGGAGGAGTGGGGCACAACGCCGATAGCAAACCCCTCTTTGGCGTCGGCAAGTTGCAGGAGATCGCCGACTGTGCGGGGAAGATCAACGACGAAACTCAAACAGCTTTGTCCGGGTTTCCGGAGAACGCTTACGAGTTCGGTTTGATTTTTGACCATGAGCACATCGCGGCCACTAACAATGAGGCGAGCTTCAGCCAGCGGAGTTTCGAAGTCTTCGTCGCGAAGAAATTCAATAACTTTCTTCAGGGAGCGGGTAGTGATCCCTGATTTACGAAGCTCAAATGCAATTTTGAGTGCTATTAAGTCGCTGAAGCTGTAGATGCGCTCGCTCCCGCTCCCCGTAGCGGACGCAATACTAGGACGTACTAAGCCGTTCTTCGCCCACAAGTTTAGCGTTGAGTATGGAATCCCAGTTAAACGCAGGACTTGACGTGGTGTAAAACCAACCCTCATTCGGCTAAATAACTTTAGCACGTTTGACATGGAATGTACCTGGGTATATTCTGAATGAATCGCTTTAGTTACTGCTTTCATGTTGAGCAGCAGCCAAAGTTTTATCATCGGCCCTGCTGCAACTCCGGTTCCTACGGTTCCAGAATCTCAGCGGCAGCTCGGCGAGGAAGAGATGAGGATCGCCTGTTATGGGTACGTCAGGTCTAACTGCCTTGGATGAAAGTCCATTTTCCGCTGCAAAAATTGGACACTGCGAGATAGCTGATTTTGCGGCCGATTCAGTCAACCTGCGACGAGAAGATGCAGAAGAGTATCGAGAGCAGGTACGACGCCTGCGCGACAAACTGGATAAATATGCGGCGGACCATCCAGATTATGGATTGATCAAGACCTTGCTTTCCGGCAGTCTTGCCAAAGGGACGGCCTTGAAGACGTTGAACGACATTGATATCGCCTTCTACGTGAAGGCCGAGAAGGCACCCAGCGCTGAGCCGGACCTGCTGAACTGGTTGGCGGAGCGGCTACGCGAAGCTTATCCGCAAATGATGGCTGACCAAATCAAACCGAACAAACATTCGGTCTGCATTAAGTACGCAGTTAGCGGCCTGAGCGTGGATGTTGTACCAGTGCAGTACAAGGGCGACCCTGACGATCGTGGATACCTGTTTGCGTTCGACGGTGGAGAGCCGGTGCTCACCAGTGTTCCGCTGCACTTGGCATTCATCAGGCGTCGGAAGGAGCAGCAGAAAGACCATTTCGCACAGATCGTCCGACTGATCAAATGGTGGGTTCGGTTACGAAAAGATCAGGACGATGGCTTCCGCCTTAAGTCGTTCATGACAGAAATGATTGTCGCCCATTTGGCTGACGCGGGCACCAGCATGGCGGACTACACAGTTGCCCTCGAAAAGGTGTTCGGGTACATCGTCAAATCAAAGCTGAAGACACGAATTTTCTTTACGGACTACTATCCGGCTTCAAAGCTGCCGGGGCCAACGGGGAAAGCGATGGAAGTTTTTGACCCCGTAAACGAAACGAACAATGTCGCTGGCGTTTATGACGACAGCCATCGACAAAATATCGTAGCTGCGGCGCAGGATGCCTTGGAAGCTATCGCCGAAGCGCGCTTCGCGACGACCAAGGGACGGGCAATTGAATGCTGGCAGGACATTTTAGGGCCTTCGTTTCGAGGATAGGAATATGTCTTCTTACAGTCTCACTAGATCAGAAACGTTCACGATCGTAAACGCTCGTAAGCTGTCCTCCAAGGTGGCTGCGGATATGCATCTCTGTGCGCAGTATTACGGAGAACCGTCGGAGGCACGCATTCGGGAATTTGCCGAAGAGCTAGCGCAATATCTGAATGAGGGCTATGTCTTCGAATACGAATTCGGTTATCAGAAAAATGATAAACGCGTTGTCTCGTGGCGCTACAAGGTAGATGAAAACGGCGTTCTTACGACCGATGATCGTCCCGGTAAAGTTGTGCCCTATGTGGATATCGCCGGCGCTTCATTCTTCAATTTTTTGACACGAAACTCACGGTTTTCTCAGCTCACACCGTCACAACAGGAGAGCTTTGAAGCGGGATTACCATTTCGCCGAGCAACCGGTAAACCGCCATCGGACGGGGCCGGATACTGGGTCTCTGACCGAAGTTATTTCTCTGGCGGATGCGGTTTGAATCGCCAAACATTTCAGCCAAACTAGTGAACGAGAACAGCAATATCGGCATTTTCGAGGAAGTGCGGGAATTTCCGGATCCGGCGGCAGCACGGCGGTTTGCATCGCTTGTGGGCCTTGATGACAAGAAAGAGCGGGTCCTGAAAGAAGCATCGTTACTTCTTAATCCAGAGAGTCTTTCTGCCTGGAGCAAAAAACACCATGGGCATAAAACGCGCATCGTTGACCTTTTTCGGGATCGCCCACCCCTGTTCATCTTCGCGGGAGACGTTGGCACGGGAAAAACAGCCTTGGCCGAAACGTTTGGAGATGCTGTAGCACGCGAAGCGAACATTCGCGTGACGCTCTACGCTTTGAGTTTGACGGCGCGAGGCACGGGTGCCGTTGGTGAAATGACAAGTCTCCTCTCAGCGGCATTTACTGAAGTGAAGCAAGCGGCGAAGAAGAGTGGCGGTCGCACCGGTAAACATAGCGCGGGTGTCGTCCTGTTGATTGATGAAGCCGATGCTCTAGCACAATCTCGGGAGATGAGTCAGATGCATCATGAGGATCGAGCTGGGGTAAACGCATTAATTAGAGGGATTGACGATCTTGCGACGGGAAGCCTTCCTGCGATTGTCGTCATGTGCACCAATCGGCTCGATGCACTCGATCCAGCCGTACGCCGCAGGGCGGCGGCCACATTTGCGTTTCAGCGTCCGGATGAAGCTCAGCGTAATGCTTTCTTAGGGCCGGTATTGGAGGAGCTGGGATTCACCTCGGAGCAGATCAAATCGCTAGTTGCATCAACAGGCGCGAATCACGGGCGTAATTATGGGTACACGTATTCGGATCTGGCGCAGCGTTTGCTTCCGGGTCTCTTGCTGGCAGCTTATCCATCGAAGCCAATTAGTTTCGAGCTGGCGAAAGATGTGGTGGAGCGACATCCGCCGACCCCACCGTTTGAGCACGATAGGACAGCTTTCGCTGACTAATTGGAATTTGCATGAAAAAAAAATCAAGAAAGACGTCCACCGGTAGGCAGGCTGAGAACGGCGCTAAGCTCAACTGGTCTCTCGCGGAATTGCTAGCTGGTCTGCACGACGATGTCCAGCAGCGGTTGGCGACGGCGAGAAAGACGTTTGGCCATCCTGGAACGAAGGGCGATGCCAGTGAAAACGTCTGGTTGGAGATGTTACGAACCTATTTGCCGCACCGATATAAGGCGGAAAAGGCTCATGTAGTGGACAGTCTAGGCTCCTTCAGCGAACAGATTGATGTCGTCGTGTTCGATCGACAATACTCTCCTTTCATTTTCCAATATCAGGGGCAAACGATTGTTCCCGCTGAGAGCGTGTATGCGGTGTTCGAGGCCAAGCAGACCATTAATGCAGAGCAAGTGAAATACACGCGAAAGAAAGTAGCCAGTGTTAGACGGCTTCGGCGAACGAGCTTGCCTATCCCGCATGCGGGAGGCGTCTATCCACCGAAAGCCTTACCACCAATTCTCGCGGGGCTTTTGACTTTTCAAAGTGAATGGAAGCCCCCTTTAGGACAGCCGCTCATCGGGCTGCTGCGGACCGCGAGCGACGCGGAGCGTCTCGATTTAGGCTGTGTTGCAGCACATGGCATGTTCGGCTGTGACGCGAGTGGTTGCCACACGATCACCCCAGTATTGAAGCCTGCTACGGCGTTCTTGTTTGAACTCATTGCCCGACTGCAAAGCTCCGCCACAGTTCCCATGATTGACATCCGTGCTTATGCAAAATGGCTTGCGACCTGAATGTTGTGCGGCAACTCATTGTTGAGAGTTGTAGAAGGGAGGGCTTACGGGCGATTATCTAAAAGCCACAAGAAAAGGGACACTGTCAGGAGCTGCTTCGGTCGACAAAGAGAGACCGATCGGAGCACCGGCTACAGGAACAAATCAACTCAATAGCTTTGATTCATCCCGCCATGACCATCTCTTCATCAGCTACGCATGGGAGAATTGTGCCCTCGCCGACTGGCTAGTTCGTCAACTGACGGCCCACGGATATCGCGTTTGGTGCGACCGCTTCCAGATGCTTGGAGGTGAACCGTTTCCAAAGATTATAGACGAGGCAATTAAGACCAGGACTTTTCGACTCATCGCACTTTTATCGCGACATTCAATACAGAAGCCCAGTCCCCGCAAAGAGAGGACCCTAGCGCTGAGCCTCGGCCGCGAGTGGGAAATGGATTTCATGATTCCCATCAATGTGGACGGTCTCAAGCCGTCTCAGTTGCCATGGGATTATTCCGATCTCACATATATCGGATTTGAAGACTGGGCGGCGGGACTAGATCAACTGCTGCGCGCCCTGGCCAAGGCTGGCGCCCCGCGGCCACTTAAAGAAGACGATGGAAGACGCATCGCAGCAGAGACGTTTCTACCGCAGCACATTGTTGAGAGTCGAAAAGAAATCCTGTACACCAACTGTTTTGCTTTTGAGAAAATTCCCGAACGTCTGTGCGTGATCAAATGGGACAACGACAAACGTCGTCCCGATCCGGATCGATTGTCAGCTGTTTGGCCTTACTACCAACTAAAAGGTGATCGCGCTGTTTGCTTTGCACGTCCACCGGCAGAAATGCCCCAAGCCTGCTATGTGCAAAGTGAAGCTTTCCTATGGCGTGAGAATGACACGTATGAGGGTCTACGATCGCGTGACATCGTTTCAAACCTTCTTTGGCAATCCATTTCATACACACTGTTACATCGGGGGCTTAAGCGAGAGGCGTCGAGAGGAGTGATTTATTTTCCTCGCGGTCTGATGCGTAAGAACAAGATTAAGTATTTGGGACGTGGCGGCAAAAGAACGTGGATCTCAGTAGTAGGAGAAAAGAGTTTTCGCGGTAAGCCGTACCGATACAATCTTGCTCCAGACTTTCAAATACGCCAGGATCTCGGGCAAGACTTCATGGCACAGATGAAGATTCGGGTGCTCCTAACGGACACAAAGGGAAAGAGCCTGGATCATGCCTCAATTATTGCTCGCCGTAAACATCTGACTTCGAGTTGGTTCAATCGGCACTGGCTGAATAGAGTGCTCGCAACTGCGTCATTCTTGTCCAGAGGGCAGCCAAGAATCGTTCTGCTAACTCCAGACGATCCGGTCACCCTGACTGCCAGCCCGATTGCGGGCGAGGTAAATTGTGCGATCAACGAAGCTATTTTGAAATCGCTTCGTGAAGAATTGGCCGCGACTGCCACCGGCTGGGAAGAAGACGAAAGTAAAGAGGAGGAGCCATAAGTATTGCAGGGTTAATGAACGCCTCCATCACCGTGTTATCTGAGCCCGAACTCGAATTCCGTTATGGCCAGAAAACATATGATCCTCATGCAGGTCTTGGCCTGTTCGGGCCATACTCCGCCGACCTCGGGTCTCATCCGAAGAGTATTGTTTACGGTGTCATCGGTGCGCCGAACAGCGTCGATAGATTCCGCGTTTGGTCTCGACATATCCAAAATTCGATCGTTGAGTCCCTGCTGCCAAAGCGGAAGATGGGCCGGATGATCCAACCGGATGATCGAAAGCTCTATCTCTTGTGGCCACCATTCCCGGGCTATGAAGGTGCGTTTGCGTCTCAATGGCCAGCAGCTGGGTGGCGGTATGAAATGGACCGCGACCATCTCGTCAAATTGGCAAATCAGAAAGATCCGAACACGAGAGCCTATGATGTAGTGAGCGCCTACTGTGAAGCGTTGGAGCGAGCACAACAGCGAGACGAAACGTTCCACGTGATGATCTGCATCATTCCTGATGAGGTATATGAGAACTGTCGTCCATGGTCACGTCTCAAAGGTAAACGACGTGGTACAACTGTTGAGAAGACTCCTAATCCCGACGCGCTCAAACTTTCTGTGGATTTCCGCCGCCAATTGAAAGCCAGATCCATGGAATTTGGTGTGCCGGTGCAAATCGTCAGAGAATCTACATTAAGGATAGGCCCGCCATCAAAGGGAAACTGGCGGAATCTGACTCCTGAATCGGATCGAGCGTGGAATATGGGGAGCACCCTCCTGTATAAAGCCGGCGGAAAACCTTGGAGGCTTTCAACCGCAAGAAAGGGCGTCTGTTACATCGGACTTGCATTCCGACGAACTGGAACTGGAGATTCCAAAACCGCATGTTGCGCGGCACAAATGTTCTTGGATACGGGCGATGGAATAGTGTTCAAGGGTGAGTTTGGACCCTGGTATTCACCTGATGAGAAGCAGTGCCATTTGGATCGATCGAATGCACAGAGTCTCTTAGCAGGTGCGCTCAGGACCTATGCTGAGCAGGGCGGTGAGGGTCTTACGGAGATCTTCCTGCATAGTCGTTCAACCATTAACGAGGAAGAATTTGCTGGCTATAAAGACGCTTGTCCAAGCGGAGTGAAAATCGTCGGTGTCCGTGTACGGACAGACTTCAATGGCGTCAAGATGTTTCGACCAGGAGAGTGGCCGGTGATCAGAGGCACCTTTTGGAAGTTGAACGATCGTACGGGGTATCTCTGGGCCAGCGGCTTCAAGCCGAGCCTTTTGACATATGATGGCTGGGAAGTTCCCAATCCGCTTCGCATCGATATCGAGCACGGAGAAGCGGACCTGGAACAGATTGCGACCGACATTCTTGGTCTCACGAAACTGAACTACAACACTTGCAAACTGGGCGATTCAGTTCCCGTCACCATCGGGTTTTCAGATGCTGTGGGGGAAATCCTAATCGCAAATCCTGGGATTAAAAAAATCAGCCCTAATTTTAAGTTCTATATTTAGCTTGGCTGTAAGTGATCCAACTTGTCTTCGCCTGAAAATCTGCTGACTGTGTGCCGACTATCATTACCCGCTTAGAAATTTCGATTCGTCCGTACGCCAGTTAGATGAGCAAAATCGCCCCGCTTCTCGCAGCTGAGGAGACCTGCTTTTCGTTCCGCATGGATATTCGTTTCTTGACAAGAACTCCGGAATTCATTGGTGCCAGATGTCCGCAAATACTTTTCGATATCTCGGGTTCGCGCAGACGCAATCTGAGCTACGATTCTTTAGCCGCCGAAAGCTAGGATTCGGATTGGTCAAGGGATCAAGATAGCTGTAGTTGTACAACTGGAACGAGCCAAACACCTCGGGATTAAGCGACTTAATGAATTCGAAGTACAAGAGAACTCCGGCAATGGCAGAGACGAACGACAAAGGTGCAAGCACCGATTGGCTCGCGCCAGTTCTTATCTCACTCGCCGAGCACAATTGGCGGAAAACGCTATCAAATTCCTTCCCAATCACATCCTCGACTGCCAATTGGGGATATTTACTGTGGATGGCGCTCGCATCCGCAGTGGTAATGCTGGCTCCCGACAAAATCCGTTCAAGAGGCAGGTTCAAAGCATCCGCAACGTGCCGCAGATGTGCGTTCTCATCGGGAGTCTCTGGGTAAATACAAGTCAGGCAAGCTAGCCTTGGGTCGTAATCATTGTGGTGGAGTACAACCTGATTGGAACCCGTTGAAGCGTCCCAGAGCCGTCTGGGAAGTTTAGCCTGAAAGCGACGGCGAGTATCGCGACGGTCGGGAGCCGAAATCAATTGTTCCACTCTGAAACGTGGATCGCGATCGTAGTTCTCATCAAAGTATGTTTCGAATCGCTGTCCAAATTGCTTCACCTCAAGCTGCATGCCTTGAGAATCGAGCCTGCGCTTCGCACTTAGGACCTTCATGGTTCCGATCTCTTCCTCAGTGAAGAAGCTGTAACGGCACAGATTGGGACGGTCTAGTAAATCATGATCGACCAATGAAAGCCGGCCGGATGCCATTCCATGAGAGGCCAAGGCAAACAAAAAAGCAGAGCCGATCGCACCTATTCCCGCCGAAGTTACATGGCCGATATCCGAATCGCGGCTCCAGTCGAACTCCACTTCACCGCGATCAAAATCCAAAATCGAGAACGGTTCGTAGAGACCTCTCCCCGCGAGGGCATCGCCCAAAAGCAGCTTGCAAGCCCTCCCAGTCGCATAACATGCTGTGAGCAATGCAAGCACGGGATTCCACTCTTCTTCTGCCGTGGGACTATGCGGCGAATCGATTAGCACGTGCCACCGATGACAATTCGCAGTGACAAATGCCTCATGGGCTGAGCCTTTCCCGAAGTGTACTGTCAGCTCGGGATGCTCGAGCGCTCCTAACGGCTTGTTTCCTGTCCAGGGCAAGATCGGCAGCTTCGAAGCCGGCAGTTCATCGAACGTCAACGACGGAAAGATTCTGGACAACAGATTGACCGCATATATGAATGCAAGCCTGTAGGTCCGATTGCTCCGCAGTTCTACATCAATCGACACATGCAGCTTCCGCACAAATAGTCTCTTCGCGTCTGCTTCTTCAAATCCCGAGGTCTTGGCCAGATTTCGGATGTGCTGTTCAATCCAGTTCATGGAGTCCCCTCAAACGCGAAGCATCTTTTAATTTCACTCAACGCCATCAGTTCCCACAGATCTGGCCCGCGGAGGCGATAGAACACGGCCTGTTCCAGGAACTCATCTGGATCAAAATGCCCAAAGCAGGGCACAACAATTGAGATCGCGTTCAGATGTTGCAGGAAGGCATATTCGTCGTCGGCCTCTGAGTGGTAAGCCGATGCGGGATGCGAGTGGATCTGGATCGGTATAACTAGATTCTGCTTGGCTGTGCTTTTGATGATTCGAAAGCTTTCATCAGCTGGAATCTGGTACATGCGAGGCCCAGTAATCTGCTGCGGAATAACCGCTGGGCCGATCTCACATACCTCCGCCACCAGCTTTCCGGGCCAGAGCGCGACCCCTTCGTGCCCTCGTTCTCCCTGCTGTCTAAAAAATTGCAGAGACTGGTGTATCGTCTGCCGGGGCACGTGAAAGATGAGGGACTGACTCGATAGGTCAGACATCGGATTTCTGAAATACCTCCGATACCTGGATCAGAAGTTGACCCAATTCATATGAGGACTGATTCTTATAGTTCTCCCACGCATCCTTCACATGTTGTTGGTGCTCGTGGTATTCGCGAATCCCAATCATGCACATAAACGGTTTAGAAGGAATGAAAATTCCGCCTCCTGAGACCCAGCCTCCCGGATGCCAGTAGGTCCTTCCCTGCGGGTTTTTCGGCCACTGACTCTGCGGCAACTCCTCTTCCGAGTTACACCTTAGCAGCGTCAGCGAGGGCGGCTGATCATTCCAACCATCGAACTTGAGACTCAAGACACGCAACAGACCCGACCTACGGTGGCGCATTGCCACTACGAGATTCGGGTATTCGTGTTTGAGCACCAGCCAGCCCCGATTAACAATCAACTCCGGATTCGTGAGAACTTTTTGAACCTGGTCCTCAAATAACGACTTACTGATTTCCGGATGCATCGAAGCTTCCCCCGCCGCTCTCCGTGGGCGCCCAGAAGATCTGGCTCTTGTCATGAATGTTGTTTTCGGCAATCGTCGACGAAGGAGTCAACACTCGATCATCCTCCGTCTTAGCGACCCAGCCAGCCGTGTTCTGCAGGTGAAGGTGCTGCTGCGCCTGATGCAGCACAGTGGACAGCAGTTCGTGAGAGTTGTAGTGCTCGAATCCGGAACTCGGAAAATTCCCGGAACCGGTGACCACCTGAATATTGACGATCTGCGGTTTGGTGGCAACGCTTCGCAGATCTTGAGTTTGAGTTCCCATAACGTCTCGGAACCTCCTATTCTTCTGTAATTATTACAGTAAATTTAGCTAATGTCAATGTAAATTTACTTGACAAAAACTAGTAGTTTTTATACTATTTTGCTAGTGGAGAGGAGGGTCTGGGCCAATGATCACACCCGCACGAAAGACAATGACATTGAATCTGACCGAGGCAGAGATGAAGGCCTTGGATGAGCTGTCGGTCACGAAGGACATGAGCAAGACTGCCGTCCTACGACAGGCCTTGCGCCTCTATCAGATGGTGGAGGCTCGCCTTACTCGCGGAGAAAAGCTCTTTTTCGAGCACGACAGCACGAAAGAAAAAGCCGAGCTCATGATGATATGAGCGAGCGCACCCAGGTACATTTGAAGGATCGCAGAACCGGGACACTGGTTGAAGCGATCCTTATCGATGGCGTCACCGAGGAAGAGGTCCAAGCGGCGGAATTGACCTGGAAGCCCTTTCTGGAAAAAGAAATCCGTCGCATGGAAGCGGCAGGTGTTCCCAAAGAGCGATTGCCCCAGCACAGACACTGGGATTGGCGACAGAAGTACGACGCCATCGAAGGCTACGCTGCCTACCAAATGTTTGCGATTGAGTGCGAGTCAGAGATGCAGGGGATGATGCTGGTTTCAACTGCCGGCAAAGTCTGCCGTGTCGAGTCACAGAAGGGCAAGTCTCTCGTCTACGTCCACTTCCTCGCTGCAGCACCTTGGAATCTTGCCAGCATTGTGACCGAGCCGCGGTTTTCACTCGTCGGAAGCATACTCTTGGCAACCGCGATTCAGTTGAGTATCCAAGAAGAATTTTCCGGCCGCATCGGATTGCATTCCCTACCACAGGCAGACGGGTGGTACGCCCACGATTGCGGAATGACCGACCTCGGGTGCGATGCCACTGCCCATAACCTCCGCTACTTCGAAATGACAGCTGAGCAAGCGTCAGAATTCTTAAAATGAGGCAATACCATGAAACTGAATCTCACTAAGGAGTGGCTCACAAAGCGTGCGGAGCGGGATGACAAAGCCGAAATCTCCGCAGGTGTTTTCAGCATAGACATATTCAAGTCGAAACAGCGTACTCACCAAGTCGCATCTATCAATGCTGCCGCCGACGAAGATCCTCGACCAGCATTTGGCAAGCTCATTAACTTGTGGCGCAGGAAAAAAGGGCTCCGAATGGACCAACTCGCCGAGAAAGCTAACATCGACCTCGCGGAACTGATCGAGATTGAACGAAACATTCATTACACTCCGGAACCACGAACCGTGTACCAACTCGCCAGAACTCTAGGTCTTTCCAATGAAAGAATGCTGCAACTGTCTGGCAACGTAATCGCACGCGATCAGACGCTCGGTCAGGAGGCGGTTCGATTTGCTGCACGCTCGGAGTCGGTAGAAAAATTGAACAAAGACGAGCAACGGGCCTTGGAGGAATTCGTGAAATTCTTAAGCGAGAAATAATCGGCGGTGAAACCAGTTGAAAAACATCTTTTTGCGCGACCGAACCGCGCAGGACATCAACGATTTAGTTGCCAAGGTGCTCCGCGACCTCGGAAATCCCGAGCCGCCGCTCCACATGGATCATGTGCGTGAGTTGCTGCGGCTCGACCGCCAATACTATTCTTCTACCGAAGACGGCGCATTAAGAGAGGTCGCCCACAGGCTGACAATAGCGGGTAAACAGGTACTGGCTCGACCAGCCTTGCTCCTCGACGTCATCAAGAAGTGGGATCTCCGGGCGCTCTTCATCCCAGACCGAAAGCGAATACTGATCGACAGCGAACTTCCCGAGCCCAAACAGCGATGGAGTGAAGCCCACGAAGTCGGTCACAGCATCATCCCTTGGCACACCGATACGATGCTAGGCGACAACAAGCAAACCCTGACGCCTGCCTGCCACGAGCAAATCGAAAACGAGGCTAACTTTGCTGCTGGGCAGATGCTGTTTTTTCAACAGGCATTTGTTCAAAACGCACGAGACCTAACTGTAGGGATTAACGCCGTCACGACATTGAAAAAGAGATACGGGAACACGATCACTACCACCCTATGGCGTTACGTCGAGCAAAGCGAACAACCCATGATAGGAGCCATTAGCTGTCATCCTCATCGCCTTCCGGCAGAATTCGATTGGGGCAATCCATTTCGGTATTTCGTCGGGTCGCGCTCTTTCCAGCAACGATTTTCTAACACTCGCGAAGTCGATCTCTTTCGTCAAGTGCAGACCTACTGCGCAAATCGTAAAGGCGGTCCGCTTGGAGCGACGGATTTACAACTGCAGGACGATAGTGGCCTGCGCCACCTCTTTCACTTTGAGACATTCTTTAATCAATATGAAGCTCTGACGCTTGGCGTTTACAAAAGTACTCATTCAGTAGTCGTCGCCTTGTCTTCTTAGACCCCAGAAAAAGTCCCGCGCAGCCAATCGAAACTGCTGTTACGAGAACTGGGCGACTTTTATCAATGCGCTCTTTATTCGCGTGGACGCTCTCGGGCCACTACTTGGGCCCGGTTCAGTGTCCCACGAATCACGGGCTGCCCAAACTTTCGGATTCCTCTGTTACAATTTAATTCACAGAGCAGGGACAGATGCTCTGGTCACTTTTTCGCTTGGTGTCCATGGTGTCCGTTTCGCCTCGAATTTTGGATATATGGGGTGGACACGGTTGAAACAGGCGACACAGTTGACAGCAGGGAAGTACAGTAAAGATGCGGGTTTCCCACTAACCCGCTGAAAACAAGCTGGGGACGTAGTTCAGTTGGTTAGAACGCTGCCCTGTCAACTGATTCCCTGGGCTGTAGCTATCGTGCTTTGCGATGACGAATTAAGCACGTTGCTTTAAGCGGCTTTTGGGGCCATGGGCTGTGCTCGCTTTATGTTCTTTGGGATTGTGCCAGCCGCCCACGTCGAGAGCCAATCGGTCCGCCTCACAAGGTCCCCACGAACCTGGCTCGTATTGATGCAAGGTCGTTGCATTCGCGAGAATGGGGTCGACAATCGCCCACGCAGCTTCCACCGCGTCTTCGCGAACGAACAGCATGCCATCTCCACGCATCGCATCTCCCAGCAGACGCTCATAGGCATCAACCTCGTCGGCGGTGGGCTGCTCGACTGCCAAAAGATGTGCCGGCTTGGCGACAAGTTCTTCGCCGGGGCGTTTCACTCGGGCGCTGAGGCTAAGCGATATTTCTTCTGGACCGAGACGAAAGTGGAAATGATTTTTCGATTCATCCCCCGAAATGTCGAGCGGAGGCTTTCTGAGTTTGACCTGCACTTCGGTAGTCGTTACCGGCAGGCACTTTCCGGCGCGAATTAGGAATGGCACCCCTGACCACCGCCATGAATGAACTTCCAGGCGTACAGCGGCAAACGTCTCCACCCTGGAATCAGATGCCACTCCTTTTTCTTTCTTGTAGCCATTGAACTGGCCTCTAACCAGATGCTTTGGGTCCAACGGTGGAATGGTGCGAAATACTTTGACCTGTTCATCGCGGATAGCGTCGCAATGCAGCCCACTGGGAGCCTCCATGGCCAGAAAAGCTACAACCTGAAGCATGTGGTTCTCGACCACATCGCGAATGGCCCCGGTGGCGTCGTAAAACTGACCACGCCCCTCGATGCCGAACTTTTCAGCCATCGTGAT
>Ga0070741_10004571_pt1 | contig 32154 bp, 23 predicted proteins | sample Coa_R1_4_FD_66440 | JGI IMG/M metagenome (GOLD analysis project Ga0070741, IMG submission 66440) | Surface soil microbial communities from Centralia Pennsylvania, which are recovering from an underground coalmine fire - Coalmine... | ecosystem: Environmental > Terrestrial > Soil > Unclassified ... | reverse complement strand
ACTGCCGGGCTCAGTCAACAACCGCGGAAGCGAGACTAACCTTTTCGCCCAGACGCTGTCGCATTTCTTTGATCCAAACACCGGGGTTGGTGCGGTGGATGACGCGTCCCAAGAAGCCCAGGCGTTCGCTGGCGTTGTCCCGATTGCGACGGATATCCTTTTTTATCATTTTTGTATATAGGACCAGAAAACTATCCATGCTTCTGGGCTTAGCAAAAACGTAGGTCGCATGGCCTAGCTGCGGTGTCTCGACGACAACCGCTTTCTCCAGATCAAAGATGTATTCACCGCGAAACAGGTAGACGCGTCGAGCGCGACGCGAGAGCTGGTCATAAAAGAACGAATCGGCGCGATGCAATTCAACCCTGGACCCGGTCCGAAAATCATTCGACGGTATCAGAGACACTCTCACCCCCCGGCGTTGGCCGGAGATCTACGACCACCGTGAACCGCCTAGCTCTCTCGGGGCTCATTTTATCCAGCGGAACATGCTGCGTTCCGACACGCCGAGGTCCCGCATGAGCAGTTTGCAGGCAATACGAGGAGCGGATTTTCAGCAAGCATGCGAGAATCAATTCCTCCGGCTTCCTTCAAGGATTTCCTTCTGCTACATGCTTTTGCACCTTATAGAGCAGCCTGGCTTTAATGGGTTTTCGTTCCCAGGACACGTGAAATGCTTGCAGCCTCTCAATTGGACATGCTCCTCAAACTTCCGTCCGGATCGTTCAGCAACACAGTCGCAAACGACATTTGTCGAAGAGTTTCTACTCGCACCTACGCGATTCGCCCAACTTAGCGGGATACGTATAGGCAACGCTCAGAGGTTCACAAGTGACAGTCGGTGTTGGCGCTGTGCTAGTCTCAATTGCAATGAGAATCGTTTTCCTCATCGCGTGCTGCCTAGGGTCACTCAGTGTTTTTGCTAAAAATCACTCATCAGCAATCTCACGATCGCCAAACGTCTTTCTGGTCACGATTGACACGCTTCGGGCCGACCATATCGGTTGTTACGGCTACAAGAATATCCAAACTCCGGCGCTCGATGGCTTGGCAAGAAACGGAATCCGCTTTGCGGAAGCGTTTACGCCAACCCCAATCACTAACACTTCTCACGCGAGCATTCTGACTGGTTTGCTGCCCAGTACCCATGGCGTAACGGACTTCGGTGTACCTCTGACGTCGGCGCACGCAACCTGGGCTGAACTGCTCAGGGACCGCGGCTACCACAATGCTGCGTTCATTGGCGCGGCCATTCTCGATAGCCGGTCGCTCGCACCTGGGCTTGATCGCGGATTTGATTTCTACGACAACTTTCCTCAACACCATCAGTCAAGAGCTAGTCGGGGCCGACTCGAGCGGCGAGGAATCGAGGTGGTCGCAAGGGCCGAGAGATGGTTGACCGCTCATCCAGTGGGGCCACACTTCGTGTGGATCCATTTGTACGATCCGCATGATCCCTACGAGCCCCCGCCGCCTTACTCGGAAATTTATAAGGATCATTTATATGACGGCGAGATTGCGTATGCTGACTCAGCCTTAGGGAGCTTTCTCGACTATATTAAGAAACGAGGGTGGTACGATAATGCGATCCTAGTTCTCGTGGGAGATCACGGCGAAGGTTTAGGTGAGCACGGAGAAGATACACATGGAATCTTTCTGTACGACTCCACCACACACGTACCATTGATCCTGAAACTGCCAAAGAGTGCCGGGGCAGGGAGAGTTGTTGATGCTCAAGTGAGTACAACCGACATTTTGCCCACGGTTCTCGATCTGCTAACAATTTCTTCCCCTGCAAAATTAGACGGCGTGTCGATGAGAACACTCTTCGCACAAACTAATTCCAGTGATCGCGTTCTGTTCGGAGAGACAGATTACCCAAAGGACTTTGGCTGGGCACCGTTGCGATCAGTGCGATCAGAAGCGTTTAAATTTATTGACGCGCCACGCGCTGAACTCTACGACCTGCATGATGATCCGGGCGAACTACACAACAGTTACATTCCTTGGGACCATAGAGTTCAGAAGGCACGTTCTCTGCTGGCCGACGTTAGAGCGAACCTCGCAGCTCCTCTTCCCTCCCTGTCGACCGTCCCCCGAGCGACCGTTGACGAACTAAAGGCGTTAGGCTATTTCGGGAGTTCGGACATCGGCAGCTCAACCAATGTTCCCGAGCCGTCGCTTCTCCCCGATCCCAAGGACAAAATAGAAGAAGCGAATTTGCTACATCGAGCAATGACAGCTTTGGAGGATAAGCCATCCGAGGCTCGTATTGAGCTCGAGAAGGTTCTCCACCTTGATCCGAAATCCCCCGCCGCCCTTCGACAGTTAGGCGACCTAGAGTTAAACACAGGCGATTACGCTAAAGCCGCTGAACATCTAAAGGCTGCACTCGAAGCTCGACCGAATGACGCCGCTGCAGCATTCCATGAGGGCCAAGCGCGGCAAAAACTTGGCGATCTCGAAGGTGCCCGCGATGCACTCGAAGAAAGTGTGAAGCTTACGCCCGGTCAATTGCCGGTACGACTGCTCCTCGGCGAAGTGTACTTGGAATTAAAGGAACTACACTCCGCGAGAGAGCAGTTTGAAGCCGTGTCACTATTAGACTCCACGAATATACAAGCGAAACTCGGAACAGCGAGGGCTGAGATGATGGAAGGTAACCCCGCGGTAGCACTGGATCAGCTTAGTTCGCTTTCAAAATCTCAGAGAAAAAATCCGGAAGTCTTCGAGCTCCTAGCGCAAGCTTACAAAAATATGGGGAAAAGGGAATTAGCGCAGCAAGCCGACGCGCGTGCAAAAATCTTGCGGCGGTTGCGACACAAATAGCTTACGTATCTTCTTAGTTCAAAGCAGCGGTTTTGGGTTCCCGCTCCTCGAAGATTTCGGTTAACACATGTCCGCGCATCTGCTCCGGCTGTGCGATGCCATAAATGTGAAGAATAGTCGGAGCAATATCGTAGACTGAAGCCCCAAAACCCATCAGCCGCAGATTGTGCCTGATCCCTGGCCCCATAGCAAAAAATGATCCAGGCACGTCGTCCCCGTCGGCGAAGTCATGTTTGGCGATTACAGGCGTGGTTTTTTCGTGATCCATATGAGCGTGTGGGTCAGTTTCCTCGAACTCGCGAAGAGGTTTGATGCCGTGATCGGACACGATGAAAACATACGTATCCTCGTTGAGTTTCTGTAGGATAGTTCCCAGAACCTTATCCAACCCGATGTATTGGTCGGGGAACGCGTTTGGACGAATCCCATTGATCTTCTGATTGTAGCCAACATTGTATGGGGCAATCGGGTAGAGCCAATGTCCTGTGCGATCTTCACAGGATTGCGCCATCCAGGTGAAATCAGTGGGATGGTTGTTTAGCAGATAATCAAACAGCTTGGTCTGCTGCTCACGGATTAGATCCACGCGCTTCAGCCACGCATCTATCACCTCCGTTTCATGTCCACGGAGTTGCTCGGCCGATGGCATGCGTTCGCAGTCGATGTAGAAGTCACCAACGTTTTTCATCAACTCGGTTTTCAACGTCGTAGGGTAAACTGCTTCACCCCCCTCCACCTCAGACAGCTTTGGCGCGCACAATACACCGTCTTCGCAATTCCTGCCGCGCGTCAGCATACCGCTGATCATGTAGCCATTCACGGGCATCGCTGGAAATGTTGCTGGAACATTCGCCATGCCAACCGTGATGCCGTGCTTAGAGAGAATGGACCAAATTGGCTCCTCTTTCAGCATATCCGTGTTCGCGGTAATGCCACCCACTAAAAAGCCGGTCACGCCGTGCTCCTCAGGCTTGGTACTCGTGAACATGGTTGTGTAAACACGCGGGCAATTCGGAGCGTTGACCGTGCGCAGCTTTCCATGAACGCCTTGCTTGATTACCCTAGCCAGATTCGGCATCTCCCCCTTCAATAACAAGGGACGTACGACGTCGAGTTCCATTCCGTTGACCCCAATTACAATTACGTGAGGCTTCGGCTTAGGAGTGCTTTGGTTCAGAGCGTTGAGAGGAGTCGCCATGAACCAACAGACTAGAGTGATGACTGCGAACCGATGCTGAACCATCAAAACCCCCGATTAGAATCGCTGTATTTTCTGAGTGTTGCCGTTCTTCGTTACTTACTCGTGCTGGTCAGTTCGTTGTCTCGCAAGCCCGGCGAACATATTTCGCAGGTCTTTGTATCCTTTTACTGTGACGATTGCTGTGATGCAGGCGAAGCAAGCGCCTGCGACAATCAGCGACACGGTCCAAAAGTTCAGCCAGGAAATCACGCAACCTCCACCGCAGTCTCCGGTTTGGCTACGGAATTGGCACGTTTGCTGAGCAATGATCCAACTATCAATCCACAGGCGGCCAAAAAAAAGGCCGCGAACCCAGTTAGGTTTTCACTCCAATGAAGAAAAAAGAAAGGAACAATAGCGCCAGCGGCGCCCATGAACATCGCCATGAAGCCGCCGGCCGGGTTCGCGCGCTTCCAGTAGAGTCCCCCGACCACGCACACAAAAGCGCCCGCCAGAAAGATCGTTCCAGTCACGTTGAGGTACAGGTAAACAGCACCCGGCGGAGTGTAGTACAGGCCCCAGAACATAAGGAACAAACCCACAAACAAGTTCGCGATCCGGTTCAAAACAATTTGACTGCTTGGGCTGAGAGAAGGCCGCCCCCACATTTGTCGCACAGGCAGCACAATGTCCTGAGAGATTACGGCACTCCAACCGAGAAGATATGAACTGTTGACCGACATGGTCGCCGCCAACATCCCGGCGACTACTATGCCCTTAATACCCGGACCCAGGATCGAGGCCAGCATCGCTGGCATCGCATCGATCGGATCGAGAGTATGTCCGCTGACCACCGGCAGCGGCACCTCACGGCCGAGAGCTCCGGAACCAAAAAGCGTGAGGGCCGCAACACCCCATAACATAGGAAGCATTCCGCGGCCGAGGAATATCAATCCTGTCCAGGTCATGACGCGCTTCGAAGTCTCGGGGGTTTTGGTGGAAAACATACGCATCGCGGTTGTTTGCCAACATGTGCAAACCGAAAACCAAAGCAAGACTTGCCAGACCACAAAACTCAGGCCAAACTTGGGATTCAAGATTGGGTTAAAACCTGCCGGTCCCATGGTATGGGAAACTGTCGTGACCATGTTTCCCCAACCTGCGAATTGGACCGCATAAATCGAGACCAAAATGGTAGCGATCGAGAGCAGGACGTACTGGATAAAGTCGGTGATGACAACCGCCACCATGCCTCCAAGTGCCGTGTAGAGCAGCTCCAGTAGCAATATTCCTGTCATCACCGCGACCAGATACTTGGTGTTAATACCACTGACAATCGTAAGGAACTCTCCCTCGATTTTGAGGAATACCCCCATGTTGAGGATCCCGCCAAGGGCCACGAGAACGCCGGTGAACAGCCGCAGTCCCCGGTTGTAGCGGACTTCAAAAAACTGCGGAACTGTGACCAACTTCAAAGCACGGAAACGGCTGATCACGAATCCCGTTCTCCCGACGATCAGCATCACAATGCCAGAGATAAGCGCCGCGGAAAATGCCGACAAGCCGTACCGGTACCCCAGTTCGGCGTTGTACATAAAAGTAATCGTGCCAATTTCAGTTGCCGCGAGCGTCGCGATGCCGATATAGGTACCAAGTTCTCTGCCCGCAACAAGATAATGGGTCACACTTCCAATGAATCGCTTGCCGACCAAGCCCACAGCAACAGACATGACGAGGTAGACAACTACGATTAACCAGTCAACGAAGGCAAAGTTCATGAATAACTCGTTGAGGAATGGTGACCATCTGAATGCGGCGATGGTGGAGGCCAGTCATTGGAAGCTCTCCGCCCGGCTGTGCCGAGCGGAGGGTTATTGCGACTACACGAATCAGTAGATCATTTTCAAACCAAGTTGAATATCGCGGCCCTCGGCTGCACTCTGGATGATACCGAAACTAGGCGACCCTAGACGCGTACCTGGGAGGCCAAAGTGTGGATGGTTGAAGGCGTTGAAAAATTCTGTACGGAACTCGAACTTAACTCGCTCTCCTGCCTGGAAACGCTTCAGCATGGCAATATCCGAATTGAAGAGGCCAGGTCCGTCGAGAATGTTCCGTCCAGAATTTCCAAAACGCGGATGGCCTGCCACAAACGCAGCTTGAAGAGCGCTGGTCGTGAAACAACTAGTGTTGAACCAACTGCTGACAGTTTTCTTTCCGATTCCGCTGCAGGTTCGATCCGGCCTGGGGTCACCGGAACTGGTTCCGGAGAAATCTTGCGAAGTCACCGTAAAGGGGAAGCCGGACTGGTAAGAAGTGATGTCGGAGACTTCCCACCCACCCACGATCGCATTGAGGACTCCACCCTGGTTCAGGAAATTTTTTCCTTTGCCAAACGGCAATTCCCAGATCGTGCTCACGACAACCCGATGCCGGGCGTCGTTGTAAGAACGGCCCCGCTCAACTGCCTGGTTGTTGTCATCCTGCGGCACATTACCGCCTCCAGCCGCAAATCCCTCGTCGCCTTCGCCGTTATCGATCGACTTGGCATAGGTATACGCCGTGATGAAGGTTAGGCCGTGCGTGAAGCGCTTGGTCAACTTCGTCTGCAAGGCGTTGTAGTTCGAAGTACCGTTGGAACTACTGAATAACATCGTGCCAAAGTCTGGGTACGGACGCCGCGACTGCTGAGGCGTTATTCCGGGCGCGGCTTGGTTACCGTCCAGATGCAGGTTGTCTAAATGGCTTCCCTTGGTCCCAACGTAATCCGTCTCGAGAGCCCAATCCGCTGCCAGCTGCGTTTGAAGACCGAAGCTCCATTCCTGGATATAGGGGGTTCGATAGTGTGGTTGCACGTAGAGAGAAATGTATTGTTGGTTTAAGGGCGGTATTCCCGCTGGGCCAAATATGTTCTCCGTATTTGCGGGCGGCGGTTCTCCTGCGTTCGTGCTGATCTGCTCCGATGGGGAAAAAATCGGATTGTTGTTGACAAAATGCTGGTTGTTCATATTCGGTAGATCGTAAAAGATGCCGTACCCGGTGTGTACAATCAGCCTGTTTGAATTCAGCGGTCGCCAGCTGATTCCAACTCGAGGGGCGAAATCCGTTTTTCGGTCAAAGATCAGCGTTTGTGCCGTTCGCCCCGTGAAACCCAACTGGGCTCTTTGCGCTGAGGTTGCGACCAGGCATTTCCCCGACGAAGACGTCAGGTACGCATAAGCGGGATCGGTACAGAACGAGTCGTTAAGCGCGTTGGTCGCCGCCGTGACCAGGATCCCGTTTCCCGTGCCGGAAAACGGGGCGCCGGTTGGCACGAAGCTCACAAGGTTGCCGAACTTGTCAATCGGAGGCCGCCGGTATTCCCAGCGTACGCCGAGGTTGACTGAGAGGTTTCGAGTTAGATTAATGTTGTCCTGGCCGAAGGTATTAATGAAACTACCCCCAACCTCATAGGTTGGCCTGAACCGCAGGGTGCGTCCGGCGTAGTCGGGATAACCCAGCAGGAAATCCGCCAGATCGGACACACCTGCGCTAGCGCTGCCAAGTTCACCGTTCAACCCCGCATATTGTCCGCTGTAGTAAATCACGCCGTGTGGCGCAAATGGCGCCTCGGTGTGCAGAATCTGCCACGGCTGTATATCAGCTCCCACCACAACCGTGTGCCGCCCATGTATCCAGGTAACAGTGTCCTGGTATTTCTCGACCATGTCTGGAGAATCAAGAGGTATATATAGTCCGTCTCCTACGCCGGCGAAGTTGTTCATACCGAAGAACGGGATGGCTTCCTGATCGTGTTGAGGGGCTGCCAGGCCATTAATCCCAAAACTCGCGGTGAATCCGGGTGGGTACGGGCACTTTACGCAGGTGCTGATGCTGGTGTCACGCTGAAATCCGAATATCGCTTCGTTCAGCAAGTTAGAACCAAAGGCATGCGTCCACGACAGTGCAAGATTCTGCCCACGAAATTTAAGATTATTATCGAAACCGGGCAATGACGTATACCCGTTGCCGGGCCCTTGCGATGTCGATTGGCCCAGGATGTAGCGCCCGAAAACCTGATCCTTCGGCCCTAAATTATAGTCAATTCGGGCATCAACCTGGTGGTCATTCCTAATGTTGGGTTCGAGGTTGACGAAGTTTGGAGATCCCGAACGGTTGGGGGCGGGAAAATATGGGATCACTTTGGCCATTACAGGATCAATGGACGCGGCCGGAATTATGTTACCCGGGATGGGAGTTCCCACCAGGACCTGCTTGCCCGCATTGGCTCCACTCGAGCACGTCGTGACCGTTTCGGTCCCGGGATAAAACAATTGGCCGGGATCGTAATTTAGGGAGGCAGGACCACCCGCGCCGCAGGGGTTCGCATTCGCCACTCCTGTAAGGACACTGCTCAAGTCGCCGCCCAATTGCGCGGGTGTGGGTACGTTCGAGTTAGCGACCGCACCTTGAATCAGCCGCAGGCCCTCGTAGTTGCCGAAGAAGAACAATTTGTCTTTGATGATCGGACCGCCGATTGCCCCTCCAAATTGATTGCGGCGAAGCTCGGGTTTGCGTGTGGACGTAAAGTAATTTTTCGCGTCAATCGCGTCGTTTCGCCAGAATTCGTACAAACTTCCATGGTACTCATTGGTTCCAGACTTAGTGATGAGATTAATGGTGGACCCGGCGGTTTTCCCGAACGCGGCATCGTAGATGTTGGTCTGGATTTTGAATTCTTGCACCGCATCGGGCGAGGGTTGAACCGCAAATCCACCCGTGGTCATATTTCGAGAATCGACACCGTCAATCATGGTATTGTTGCTGGCGGTGCGAACTCCGTTTGCGGAATACGTATTCTCGCTGAAGGGGGATCCGAAGGCGTTCGCAGCGAAGCCGCCATTGTCGGTGGTGGTGCCCGGAACCAGAACTGCGAGATTGCCAAACCGGCGAATATTCAAGGGGAGATCTACTACCTCACGTTGCGCGATTACGGTTCCAAGGCTAGCGCTTTTGCTGTCCACCAACGGTGCCGCCCCCGTCACCTCCACGACACTCGCGACGGAACCGACCTTAAGCTCCACATCAATTCGGGCCTTCTGGTCGACTTGCAAGGAGATTCCTGTAAGTACCTTAGAGGTAAAACCTACTTTCTCCACGGCAATGGAATATACGGCTGGAGAGAGGCGGGGAAAAGTATAGTTTCCGGTGTCATCGGTGGTGGTCTTCGTAGTGAATGACGTTGCAACGTCTGTTGCCGTGACATACGCGTCTGCGATAGCGGCTCCAGCGGAGTCCGTGACTGTTCCGTATAGAGTTGCGTTAAAGTTCTGCGCGTGCGATGGCACACCCACAAAGCAGACTCCCAAAACGACGATGAGCGTGGCCCAGCTGAAGTGCAGTGGCGACTGATAATCTCGTTTTTTCATAATCACCTTCCGCTTCTTGAGCGGTTACTGTCGTTCGATTAGCGTAAACGGGCGAGAGCATAGAATTTTCAGATCTGTCAGTCAATTAAAAAAAAAAGACACTACTTGTATCTGATCTAGAAAATACGTCTTTACTACTATTCCACGCCAACTCCCGCCAGGTCATGCGCGAATGTGGGTAAAAGATTGAATTCTTTTGTCTAGGAAATAGAAACGTCCAGTCCGATTCTTTTAATTGACGCTACTGCAAATCGCCAGTAGATTCTCAAGGTTGTGCAATGTATCTATGAAATTTTCTACGACAGTTCCAGTGCCAGAACACGGCTCAAAAGCAAGCGAACACTCCGAGAGGTCGCGGCACATGGTTGCCATTGTCACCGGCGGCGCGGGGGCAGGTATTGGGCAAGGGATTACGCGAGTACTCTGCCAGCGCAAGTGGTCCCTTCTAATCGTGGATCGCGACCAGCAGCGGATGAATGCACTGAAGAATGAACTCAATGAATCCGAGAACCAAGTCGAGACTTTAGTTGACGATATTACCCTCCCCCAGACTGCGGAATCAGCGGTAAACAAAGCTCTGCAACAATTCGGACGGCTCGACGGCCTGGTCAACAACGCGGGTATCGGTCTGTGCAAGCCCCTGGGCGATGTTACAGACGAGGAATTCGATGGGCTGCTCGATGCGGATTTGCGGTCGGCCTTCCGCTTCACGCGTGCCGCTCTGCCCGCTTTGATCAAGAGTAAAGGAGCGATCGTTAGCGTCGGTTCGGTACATGCCACAGCCTCGATCCGTGGCTATGCGCCGTATGCTGCCGCTAAGGCCGGCTTGCAAGCCCTCATGCGTGGAACCGCGATCGATTACGGGCCACTTGGTGTGCGCGCCAACACGGTGAACCCTGGACTGGTAATGAGCCCTCAGAGCGAGGCGTTGATCCGTTCCTTTCACCCGGATCCACATCAGTGGGTAACTGATTATACCTCCCGCAAACAACTGCTTCCCACTTTGGTATCGGCGGAGCAGGTCGGTGAGACAATTGCGTGGCTCTTAAGCCCGCAAGCATGTTCAATCACAGGGCAGGCAATCACGATTGACGGTGGCACCAGCGTAATGCTGTATGAACGGGAATCACTCCTGCCATGAAGATCCGCCGAATTAAGCTCGATGAAGTACGCGTTCCCGCGAGGCCAGATTCCATCAACAGCCCCGAGACCGATTACGCTTTACACAAACTGCCACAAGGAGCGAAACGAGGTTGGACGCAGCAGTTCGACACGCTCTCCAAAACCATCATCCGCCTGGAAGTGGAAAACGGCATTGTGGGACTTGGCGAGACTTACCGTGGCATACCGAATTCGTTGTTGCAAGAGATGGCTTCTGCGCTGCTTGGCCAATCTATAGACGGGTTCAACTTGCAGGACATCCCGCTGCCTGCCGGCCGTGCCTACGACGGCTTCGAGTGCGCTCTCGTCGATGCTGCTGCCAAGGCGGTTGGGCTACCGCTTTACAAATTTTTGGGCGGGAAATATTGCGACCAAGTCCCTTGTGCATTTTGGACGGGCCACCGCACAACCTCTGATGCTGCCCGAAAGGCAACAGAAGCCGTGGCGCAAGGCTATTCCAGCATCAAGTTCAAATGCAATCTGCAAGATCCCGTAGTCGATTGGTGCGAGGCGATTCGCTCGGCATGCGGCAACGAATTGTCGGTAATTCTCGATCCGAATGAGCGTTTCGACCTTCCGGTACATGCGGAGAGGATCGCCCATGGTTTAGAGCGAATCGGCAACGTGCTCTACCTCGAAGATCCTATTCCGCGCTGGGATTTGGAGACTTGGAACCACTTACGTTGCAAGATTTCCGTCCCCCTTTCGATGCATATCTCGTTGCCGTACCTTGAGATGGGCCAGACGATCACGGACCTTGCACGCGCCGTCAGACGAGAAGCGAGTGACTATTACAACTTTAACGGAGGCGTCTACACGTTCCGACGCATGGCCTCGCTGGTAGATCTATTCGGCATGCCGTGCTCCCACGGCAGCGAAATTGACTTAGGCATTTTAGAGGCTAGTTATGTGCACAAAGCGGCGTCCGTCCCGAATGCAACTCTACCAAGCGACATTTTCGGCCGCTTAATTCGAGAGCATGACCTGCTGCGAACACCTTTAGCTCTACACCAAGGAAGGGTGCAGGTCCCAGAGGGCCCTGGTTTGGGGGTTCATCTTTCGGAAGAGGCCCTACAAAATTACGCCATATCTCATTGGGAGGCGGAGGCATGAACCCATTTCCACAAAGCGACGTCGATCGCCATGAGATATGGGAGATGCTGGTAGAACGCGATATCCAAGCATTTCTCACTGCAGATTGGGGAACAGTCCAAGAAGACTTCGCGGCAGATTATTTCGTGGGATATGCCGGCACATCGAACCCGGATCATTGGCGTATCGCATTCCCGACTCTGGATGCATATCGGGCGGAGTGGATGCGGCAAGCAAAAGATTTCTCCTCAATCAAATTACGCTCGATCGGGCTGCGTGAGTTCCTTCATCAGACGACCGTATTGCGCGACGTTGAAATAAGACATAACCGAGCTATGGCCCACAAGAAGTTTGACGGGCGCGCGATGACCGAGAGTGGCGAAACGTTGATCCTGAATTGGCAGACCATCTATTGGCTGCGCCGCTTCCCCTCAGGCTGGAAAATTACTGGTTTCTTGGGATTTTTGCCTAATCCGATGCCTTGCGCGGCGGGCAAACCGCGAGCCCATATTTCGCTGCCGGCAGGCGCGAGCCAGCATGTAACTGCGGGCCCGTACTCACCATCGCTTCGGGTATCGGCCGGTGCCCTGATCGCAATCAGCGGGCAGGGACCCATCGATAATGACGGCCGAATCATTGGCAATTCGATCCAGGAGCAGGCTGACCAAACATTGGCCAACTGCAGTCAGCAGCTCGCAAGCGCGGGCGCCTCATTTCGTGATGTCTTCAAGGTTATGGTCTATCTGCGAGATATGGCGGATTGGGAAGCATTCAATGAAGTTTATCGCAGGCACTTTCGGCCTCCTTACCCGGTTCGTACTGCGATCCAGGCGGTCTTGTGGGGGGACATCAAAGTCGAAATCGATATGCTCGCAATTTCGAATGAAGAGAGGACTTAATGTTCTTGGAAGAGATGAAATGGCCCGAAGCTGACGCACTCCCGCGGGAGAAGGTGATCGCGTTGTGCTGCATCAGCGCGCTCGAGCAACACAGCCTGCACCTTCCGATGGGCACCGACTATTTTATTGGGCGTGAACTGATGCTCCGGCTTGAAGCGGAATTTCCAGATGGACTGCTTTGCTTGCCCGTGGTCTGGTTCGGATACAGCAATCATCATATGGATTTCGCGGGAACCGTCTCAGCGTCGTTGCAGACCATGACCCAGGTTTTGCGCGACGTGGCGCGTTCCATTCACACCCACGGGTTTCGTAAATTGCTATTGCTAAATAGTCATGGTGGCAACCGAGCTTTACTAGCCCGAAGCATCCAAGAGCTGAGCGAAGAATTTCCCGATCTGCAGATTGCAGGAGCCACGTATTGGGATCTCAGTAGGGATCGCCTGACTGCGATACGCGAAACACCCTTCGGCGGCCTCGGCCATGCCTGCGAACTAGAAACTTCCATCATGCTTGCCATTCGCGGCGACTTGACCGATATGACAAAAGCTGCGCCAGATGGTCATCCTCCTGAATCCCACTTCTCACGGGGGGAGATGCTTAGCCCGCCAATTGCCGACACTTACAAACGGTTTAAGTCCTTCACTAATCATGGCGGATTTGGCGATCCCACAGGCGCCAGCGCGGAGAAGGGCGAGCGCATGTTGAAAGCGATCGTCACCGAACTCTGCGCTCTTTGCGAAGATTTTTTCGCCGATCGCCTTTAAGGACAGCCTGCCGTCCACTGGACCCAGGAGGATGACTTACCTTTGCTGCTGCAACAGACTCCAACCCAATATTTAGTAATGTTATCGGGGTCACATCACTTCGCTTGCTGATTTTGCGGAACGGCCTTGATGAAGGGTTCGTCGCAATCCGTCAATTCCTCTTAGTTTCCTTGTCTCTTTTTCTCTATTTGACCTTCCCTATTTCACTGGATCGGAGTTCACTGGATCGGAGCCGCTTGGCTGCCATCGGGAGCCCAGCCAAGCGTTGCGGAGATCGAGCCAGGAAGATCATAATCACCCCATGGGGTATTAGGTGCAATCGCAAACTCTTCCATCTTCGAACCGAACCCGTACGTGGGGACTGGGCTTGCCCAAACAGTCTGGGCGAAAACACGCATCCTGGGACGTAACGCCTTCAGATCTTCCTCGTCTTGCTGCGATGAATACGAAGCCACCCTTCGCCAGAAGCTATAGAAGCTGCCCTTCACCCGCGATACTTGACAGTCGTGGAGAGACATGTTCTGGTTCACTTGCGGACAGGGCTGATTGAAGGTGTGGTCGACATCCCCGCCGAAGTAACCCGTCACGCTGTAGGGTCCGTGCCCCAAGTCTTGGGCGTCTCCAGGAGCCTCGAAGAACCCGTTCAGCGGCGTCCACTGATTCGTGCTCGAGTACATGGATGGGGCCAAATCGGTGCCCTGCTCGGTGTTAGTACTGGCACCCGCATAGGTCCGGATGAAGGTGGTGTTGTCGATGTTGTACCCCACACCGTTGATGTTCGCATTCATGAACTCGTTCGGGTCCACGACATTTTCCCAAACGTTGAAAAGGATGTCTGTATTGAGCGCGTACGTCCCCTGATTCTGCAGGCCCGGTCGACCGAAATTCTGGCTCTTCCATTTCAGCACGTCGCTCCAGAGCCGTAGCCACTTCGGCTGGGCGCCGACTCCAAGTGGGTGACTGGAATCGACTTGGCAGGCCGGGATGAAGTTAACCGCCGGACACGCCCGGTTGCGAACGATATCGTCGATCTCGTTTTCGAACTGCAGTTGAACGTCTCGCGCGTCGCCCGTCGAAAGCTTTGCCTGAGCATAGTCGCTCAGTTGGTGAATAGCGGGATCCTCCGGCGCGGTGTAAAACGTCCATTCATCGCCTCCTCCGAACCACACCCAGTCATCGAACCAGTTGGCATAGGTAGCAACGAACCACTCCATGGTTTGACGAACCTGGTCCTTGGTGATGTCGCAGGCATTCTCAGGAGGATAACCACCAGAGCTCGGAATCTGAAGGAGGAAGGAAGGACTTTGATGGAGCAGCCACTGGCAATGCCCGGGCATGTCCATGTCCGGCCAGATCCGGATGTGATACTTGTGAGCGTAGTCGATCAGGTTGGTGATGTCTTGCTGGGTATAAAATTCCCCGCGTGGGGCCTGATACTGGTGCATGTTCTGGCCTTGGGGCTCTGTGCTGGGATCGACATAGAGGCGGAACCCGTCTCCGTTATCCGCAAAGTTAAGCTGGAGGTAGTTCATCTTCACGAAAGCTAGCTCCCGAATGAGCGTTTCAAGATGCGGGATGTCCATGTACTCGTTACCCAAGTCGATCATCATTCCGCGCTCAGGGAAATAGGGCCGATCGACAAGGTTGTTGGCCCCTGTCCCATGCCCGCCGCCCGGAATGGTGGCCGTCTTGTTCTGGCCGTTTGCGTCCGCTCCAGTTGCGTTGTAGACGATCATCTGCAGAAGCGAGCGGGTGCCGTAGAAAAGCCCATCGCCGCTGCTGCTAGCTGGATCGCCCGATGCCCAGAGAACTCCGGTGGATGCGATATTGTATCCATCCTCTCCCGCTCCTGGCATATCGTAGCCCAGGAAGATATCTCCCGAGTTCGTGGTGTAGTCCCCTACCGGCATAGCCTGGATGTGATTGGGGTTACAATTAAGCGCCACCGCGATCTCGCTCGCGAACAGTGTGGCGTCTTTCCAAATTTGCGTTACCTGGTTGCCGTTCAGGCCGTTGACATAATATTTCACCGTGCTGCTGCAGGAGATGATCGTTTGCGGGTACGAAGTGTTCCAGGCCTCGGGTCTCATCCAGGGCATGGTCGGTGGGAGCTGAGGTTGCGCGCTGAGCTGTGGAAGGGAAAACGCGGCGACCAACGAAACGATCGTGAACACTGTTTTCACATAGACCTCCGGTGAATGTTGTTCGTACCTGAGCTGACCTTCGCTTAAAGATCTGACTTGATCTGGTGAACAAGTCATAGATTGCCGGCTCGGTACAATCGGAACCAATGGAAACGTATTAGGTTGCGCCCATCTAGGGAGACCGGTCTCTTGTTGACATCGGGATGATTGGCCTTTCAAACTGATTGGTCAATTAGAAAAAAGAGACAATACTTGTACTCAATCTAGAAATGACGAATGGCTGACGCTCGCAAATTGCAAAGAGGCGAGCGCATGCGGGGGCTCGAGTCATCGCCGAGCTGTGCGCTCTTTGCGAGGATTTGCCAGGCGTCTCTAAGAATAGTTAGTGTCCACACGACGCACCGGCCATGGCCTGGCACATCATTAGTCTTCCGAGGCCTTGCTAACTTTTACTTTGGGGAAAGATCCACCTGTTGAGTTGCGTCGCGTCGCGTTCCGATTGCGCTCATGACACTCTCTTCTTGCTCTAGCTTCCTCACATGCAACCGCTTTGTTATCTCGAGTTCATGCTGAGATTTGACAAGCTGATTCAAGTGCCGGTAAACGCGAGCAAGCTGGTAGTGGGCATCCGCCCGGTCGGGATCCAGACTGATCGCCGCCTCCAACTCCCGCGCCGCGTCTTCATAGCGATTCGTTGTGGCGAATGCTTTGCCAAGATCCAATCGGGCCCGAACGTATGAAGGGTCTTCTTTAACCAGTGCCTCCAATAGGGGAACGGCATCCCGTGGCTTAAGATCTGTAATGTACGCATCAGCGAGATAGAACTTTGCTTCACGAAAGTTCGGATCCAGCTCCAGTGCTCTTTTAAGTTCACCTTCGGCATCGGCAAACCGTTGCACCTTCCAGTACATAAATCCCAGAGAAAAACGGGCCGTTGGATCGTCGGGCTGTTGTTGAACTGCCGCTTTGAACTCGTCGATGGACTTTTCGTAATCTGCCAATCCGTCATAAGCCTCGCCCTTCAACATATGAAGCCACGGTGAGCTCGGACCAGCGGCTTCCAGATGCTTGAAGGAAACAAATGCTTTCTCGAACTGTTTTGTCTGGAGATAACAGCGGCTCAGGAGATAGAGGTTACCCACATCCCGTGGATTAAAGTTTTCGATAAGCTCCAGTTCTGGCACAGCACGCGAATAGTCTTCCTGTCCGATAAGGGAAATCGCTAGCAGGCTATGGGCCTGCAGACTAGTAGGATCAGACTGAACCGCTCGCTTCAGAGGCGGCGCAGCTAGCTTATAGTGCTGGGTCTTAATATATGCGATGCCAAGGTTGAGATTGCTACTAAAATCCTTCGGCTTTAAGCTAAGAGCTTTCCGGTAGTAAACGATCCCTTTGGAGAATTGCCCCTGCCCTACATAAAGGGCTCCCAGATGGTTGAGCGCAGCCAGCGAAGTTGGATCCACAAGCAAAATGTGACGATAGAGTTCCACAGCTCGCCTGGGTTGCCCCTCGCGCTCTAATTGTTCAGCTTGTGCGCCGATCTCCTCGATTGAGTCCTGCGCGTAAAGGCGGCAGCTGAGTACGGCAAAAAAGAGCAGTCCGGTCGCCCAGCCGAAACGTCTCGAAAAATGCATCTGGCCTCGCGAGGATCGAAGGTTCATATTCGCACGAATTCACGGAAGAATGAGAACCTACTGCGACTGTTCTAGTCGATTCAAAGCTTCACGCGCGGCGCGAAATTCAGGATCATCTAATAGTGCTTTTTCAAACTCGATGCGCGCGGCGTCTCTTTCGTTGCGCGCACGGTAGACTAATGCCAGATTGTAGTGCGCCCACGCGTAGTCGGGTTTCAACCGGAGTGCCTCTTCAAATTCCTGGCGCGCTGATTCAAGTCTCTCCGTGCGCAGGTAGATGCTACCTAGGCTGTTGTGCGCCTCGGCCGAATTCGGCGCGACCGCCAGCGCCTTTTGCAGATGCTCCACCCCCGTCTCCCAATCGTTTTTGAGAGCGGCAAGCACACCCAAACCGTAGTGAGCCTCGTAGTCGCTGGGGGACGTCTGCAGTATCCGCTGAAATGCTGCTGAGGCACCTAGATAGTCATGCTGCTGCACAAGAATCTCGGCAAGCAATGCTTCTGCTTTCATATAACGTGGCGAAAGTGCCAAGGCAGCTTTTGACTCTTGCATGGCCACATCGAGTTTTTGCAAATTGTAGTAGCTCAATGCCGCGTCAAAATGAGCAATTGCGCTTGTTGGATCGGAGACAAGGACTTGGCGAAATTGCTCCAAGGCATCGATATCCTTTCCCATTCGCTGGTAGTTAAGCCCGAGGGCAAGCCGAACGTCGAGGAGGCCCGGGTCTCTGTTCAGAATTGCCTCAAGCAGGACATTCGCCTCTTGCAGGCTACCCTTCGCGCCAAGTTCAACAGCACGACCGTATTGTTCGAACTCCCCAATCTTATCCTTCGGATCTGCCAGATGAGACGAGAGATCGGACACCGGAGAAGATCCGCTCATGTATCCAAGAGCGTGTAAACGTTGAATGACCTCCGGGCTGAGGGGTAGACGCTCCTTCTTAGATGTGTGATACGGAGCACGTAGCTGTTTGATTCGCTCCCGGTATGCTGAAGCGACTGAGGCCTTCGTGTTATACAGATTGTTAGTTTCTTGCGGATCTTCTGCGAGATCGAAGAATTCCGGCTTTGGTGCGTCAATGTATTTATAGTGTCCCTGCCTTAGGCTTGCCAACATGCTCGTGCCAAAATGCCTGTTCGGGTAAATACTTTCACTGTAAATATCGCTTGAGGTCTGGCCTGACTTGAGCAAATTGGTACCCTGTAAAGTCGCTGGGATGGGAATCCCCGCTGCACCGAGAATCGTCGGAACGACGTCAATCAGACTAGCTGGAGAGTTAATGATTGGCGGTAACCGCAGACTACCTGTAGGCCAGTGCACGATGAACGGCACGTGCAGAGTACTTTGGTAAATAAAGAAACCGTGAGTATTCTCCCCATGCTCGCCTAGACTCTCACCGTGATCCGAAACAAAGACAATCAGCGACTTATCCAACAGGCGATGAGCGGCGAGGAACTTAAGGAATTTTCCAATCTGATCATCGACATACGCGATCTCGCTGTCATACCCGTCTCCGTACCTTGCCTTGTCCGCGGCGGAAAGGCTTCGTGGTGTATGCAAGTCATAGAGATGAAGAAACAGGAAGAATCTCTCAGTCAAATGAGCCTTCAACCACTCTGTGCCTGCTCTCACAACTTCAGAGCCGGGGCGCTTGATATCACCTGGGTCGCTCGACTTCATCTCTAAGTCCTCAGGGCTGTCATACGTGTTAAATCCCTGATCTAGGCCAAAGCGTCGGTCTAACACGAAACTGCTCACAAAAGCTGCGGTTTGGTACCCGTTGGATTTGAGAATCGTTGCTAGAGTCACTGAATTGGAGGGCAGATAGTCTCCATTGTCCTGAACCCCGTTTACGAAAGGGTAAGTGGAGGTGAACATCGAGACGTGGGAAGGCAGAGTGAGTGGGATCTGCGAACTTACTTGCGAGAAAAGCGTGCCACCATTTGAGAGTGCGTCGATGTTCGGAGTTTTTCGTACCGCGGGCGAGTAGCAACCCAAACGGTCTGCGCGTAGTGTATCGACTGAAATCAAAACGATCGGCGGTCTGCGCGGGGTGACAACACCAGAATGTATTCGCCGATTTGAAACGACACTGGGGTGCGTTTTCGGCGGCACTTGGCCAGCTGTCAGGGAGCCCACCAATAGACTTGCAAACAATGTCGCATGTTGGACCGCTGATAGCAACGGTCGGCCGCACTCTCGGCTCTGTATTCCTGAGTTACCGCTCATCACTGATCGCGCTGGTGTCTAGAAACTCAAACGCTTCGAGAGGCGTTCGCAATATTGCCGGCCAAGGGCACAGTTTCCCCGGTTTGCTGTCCAAAACAAAAACTTCTCGATCAGGAATCTTCCTGTGCTGATGAAGTCGGATTATACTCACTCTCAAAAATTGAAGGTAGCGCGAACATGGAAATTAGGCAACTCGAAATGCTGATCGCCGTGGTAGAGAAAAAAGGCTACATGAGCGCTGGAGAGCATCTGCACGTTTCCCACTCGGCGATCCACAGGCAAATTCGTCTAATCGAGGAAGAATTAGGAGAGAAGGTTTTTGTCCGCCAGGGCCGCAAAGTCCGTTTGACAGAAACCGGTAAGCTCGTTGCAGAGCTCGGGTTACGGATGAAGCGCGAAGTAAACGCAGTGCTGCAGCAAATCAAAGACATGCGGGAGCTCGCGAGAGGAAGTCTCCGTATCGGGACCGGAACGACATCTCTGATCTTCTTTCTTCCCCCGGTCATAAGGTCCTTCCGCAAGAAGTATCCGAACTTCGACGTGCACGTCGCGACCGGAACCGCGGACAACCTGATCCAGGATCTCCTCGCAGGGCATCTTGACCTCGGACTAATAAATGAACCGATCAATGAGTGGGCGGGTGAAAAACACCTTTGCCATCAACGCCTGTATGCGGAGGAGTTCGTACTTGCTGTAAGCAGGAGGCACCACTTTGGGAGACGCCATCGGATCGATTGGTCCGATCTGAAGGGTGTTCCCATTGTCTCGTTCCCGCGCGCGACGAACATTCGCCGGTTAATTGATGCTTATTTTGAGCGTGCATGTGTTGTTGCTGAAATAGCTATGGAACTTGAGAATGAAGAAGCGATCGAAAAGATGATCGATATAAGCATGGGGGCGGGTTTTATCGCCAAACGCAGAGTTCTTAAGAGCCGCTTGCACAGCGTACTGGTAGGCGATGCCCCTATAGTACTTAACGTGGCGGCTGTGTGGAACGGTTCCTACACCCCCCGAAGTGTGCGTGAATTTCTCACTCTGTGTCGCGCTCACGCCTCAGAACATCCGTAAGTCTTGCGTTCATAGGGGCTGAAACGGAGGCTCTGGTAGTTTTCTCGAATTTAGACAATTTACCCTCACCACAATGTAATTGACGTCAATATTCGAAATCAGTACCCTTGCCCCGTTCGTGCCTCGTTCCATAACAATCCGCGACGGTGGTTGCCCGATTGGAGGAGAGGCGGGTAACCCTTTGGGCCGCAACCAGATCGGGACGCGGCATCTGTTTTTCTTGGTGGCAACGTTTGTATTCTCACTGGCCCTGATTAGCAAGTGCGTCGCCGCATCGCAACCGAGTAGTAATTTTCCCGCGTTAATGCCGATGCCTGCGAGGATAGAATTCAGGGCGGGAAGCGTTCCCTTGACGCGAAACCTTCGCTTCGAATGGCATGGATTCAAGAATGGTTTGTTATTACGGGCTGCCGATCGCCTAACCGCGAATTTGACCCTCAGGACCGGGATCGATTTTGTCCGCGATGGGTCTTCAGGTGCTGACGTGGTAACTATCTTGATAGATTGTAACGCCGATGATCCAGAATACCTGACGCTGAATGCAGAGGAGAGCTATAAGCTTGATATAACAAAGGCCGGTGTTCGAGTCTCAGCTAATGGTCCTGCCGGAGTGTTGCGTGCTTTTGCCACCATCATCCAACTCGTCCAGGCCGATGCTACGGGGTTCAGTTTGCAAGCTGTCTCCATAGAAGATCGCCCGCGCTTTCGTTGGCGCGGAATTATGATTGATGTCAGCCGACACTTCATACCCGCAAGGACGGTCGAGCATGAGATGGATGTGATGGAGGCACTGAAGTTAAACGTACTGCACCTGCACATCACTGATTCCGAATCGTTCAGCATCGAAAGCAAGCAGTACCCTCTATTACAGGAAAAGGGGGCCATCGACGGGCGTTACTACACGCAGGACGAGATACACGAACTGATTGCCTACGGGCGCGACCGCGGCATACGGGTTGTACCGGAGTTTGAAGTTCCCGGTCATTTAAAGAGTTGGCTAGCGGGATACCCCGAACTCGCCAGCGGGCCTGGCCCCTTCAAGCCAGAGTCGGAATGGGTAAACGGCGACGCAGCGATTAATCCCACTGATGAGCGAGCCTATAGATTTCTCGACCGCCTTTTTGGCGAGATGACGAACCTCTTCCCCGATCAATTTTTTCACATCGGTGGAGACGAGGTGGTCGGCAACCAGTGGGAGAAAAATCCCGGGATCCAGAGGTTCATGCGCCAGCACTCCATCCAGGACAAAGCTCAATTGCAGGCGTACTTCACCCGGCGCGTAACCGAAATCGTTCAGGCCCATGGCAAGACGGCGATCGGCTGGGACGAGGTGCTGGACGGGAAGGCTCCGCAATCGATGGCCATCGAAGCGTGGCGGAGTTCATACATGACCGCACGATCGGTGAAAGCAGGGCATGCGACGATCGTTGCTGCGCCGTACTATCTCGATCACTTGCTTTCCGCTGGCACTCACTACAGGTGCGATCCGCTGGATGACAATTGCTCGGGCATCACTCGGCAGGAATATACCACCCTCGACAATTTTCATGGACTGCTAACCGACGCATTTGTCCTGCACGGCCCCATACCCCTGACTACGGAAGAACAAGAACGGGTCTTGGGTGGAGAAGCCCAGATGTGGACAGAGACCATCACCCCAGAGATGCTGGATGCGGGGCTTTGGCCCCGATCAGCGGCCCTCGCGGAACGCTTTTGGTCTCCCCAAAACATCCAGGATTTGGACGACATGTATCGTCGGCTGTATGTGATTGATCGGTTGCTCAGCGTGCTCGGCTCCGATCACTACGCCAATCAGAAGAGAATGGTGGATCGCATCGTCCCGCAAGACCCGGCTCCGGTGGAAACACTAACCAGCATCATTGAACCGATCAAGTATCTTGCTCACTGGCACAGCTCTTCGAGCGGCGAACAACAAGAGCAGAACACACTTGCTGATGCTGCCCAACCGGAAAGTCTTGTTGCCAAGCAATTTTGCGAGCATGTTCACAAGCTGTTATCGACACCTGGATGGGACAGCGAATTGGCGGATCAATTACTTGTGCAATTGACTGAGTGGCGAGACAACGATGCGTCTTTCAAACGCGCTGCCGCCGACGTCGGGAAGTTGCAGTTGCTTATACCTGTCTCGGCTGATATGAAGGATCTCGCCTCTGTGGGGCTCGACTCTCTAGAGATGATTCATGCGAAGCATCCGCCTTCTAAAGCCTGGATTGACCGGGAGAACAAAGTGATCGGAAGGCATCGACAGTTTGCTGATGCATCGGCCAGATTTTGGAACGCCCGCAAATTGCCACAACCGCCATCGGACGTGTTGATCGCAATTCTCCCCGGCATTGAAGAACTGGCACGGGCCGCGGAACGAATCGGCCAGTGACCAAGCCGCATCAAAAAAAGTCCATGCTGAGGCAAAAAAGAAATGAGTGACCACTGGAAGTCAGACGATGAACTCTTTATGCTCGCTGAGCAGGAGCTGTTCACGTGTGTAATCGGAGACGTAATGGACAAGATGGGACTGCGGCACCAATTCTTGCCTCCAGACATACAGCCACTAAGCCGCGAGATGGTACTGTTGGGGCGAGCAATGCCCGTGATCTCCGGCGATGTCTTTGATGAACATCTAGAAGGCACGGCGAATCCTCTCAGCGCAAAGCCCTTCGGTCTTATGCTCGAGGCACTCGATGATCTCAAGCGCAATGAAATCTACGTCAACACAGGCTCTTCGCCGCGCCACGCGCTTTGGGGAGAACTGATGAGCACTCGCGCAAAGAAACTCGGCGCGAGGGGAGCGCTACTGAACGGATACGTTCGGGACACGAATGGCATTCTGAGAATGAACTTCCCGACCTTTTCTTATGGATCGTATGGTCAAGATGCCGCATTCCGTCAGAAGGTTTTTGATTTCAGGATTCCTATCGAGATCGGAAGTGTGCGAATTAATCCCGGTGACATTATCTTCGGCGACATCGACGGAGTGCTTGTAATCCCTAGCACACATGAAAAGGAAGTGCTTAGGCTTGCGCTGGAGAAGGCAAGAGGAGAGAAAACGGTACGTAAGGATTTGGAAAGAGGAATGAGCGCACTTGATTCGTTCTCGAAGCATGGCATCATGTGAGTGAGTATCCTTGTCGAGACCTGAATGCAGGGTTACCCACCCTCCACCTTTGTGGCTACCAAGTTGAGTAAAGCAGGGATCGACCCAAATTCCAGCGCCGTAACCGCGACAAACAGCCGCGGTACGTTTGCCGTGAGCTCAGGAGAAACAAGCAATGAGCGGAGGAAGCCGACGAGAATTTTTTCGGCAGTGCGCCGCCCTTGCTGTCGGCAGCTTGATAACTATTGATGCAACTCGTCGCCTTCGGATCGAGAGAAGGGCCGACTCCTCTTCTCTTCATAAGCTAGCCGAAGGCGAACTCTTCCGAGGACTGAGTCTGTTGCGAGTCGGAGCCGAAATGGCCTTTACCGACTCGAGCAGCTTAGTCAGAAAGGGGGATCTTCGATTTCGCCTACGCACGAAAAAAGGGGCATTCAGGAATCCTGAAGCGTATTCGATTCGGATGACCTCGGACTGCATCGAGTTCTTGGCAGGAACCGAAGTAGGACTTTTGTATTCCGTATTCGATTTCCTACAGCATCAAGGAGCCTACTTTGGACTAGGTGGGGAGAGTTATCCACCGGAGGAAAGGCGGTCGCTACTCACCCCGACTGAGGGAGCATCTTGGGAGGCTCAACCTCGATTCGCTGTCCGGGGTCTCCTCCCATGGTCGAACTTCCTGAACGGCATCACGGTATATAACGAGGAAGATTTCAGGTCCTACTTCGAAGCGTTGCTGCGCATGCGCCTCAACACTTTTGGCATGCATGTCTATTCCTCTCCGGAGAGTACATTTGCCGGCACCGAGTCGTATTTATCGTTCGAGTTCGCCGGTTCCGGACACGCGAGTTTTTTGGATACAACAGCTACCGAGCGTTGGGGCTTTTTGCCGCGGCGCACTTCGCGTTACTCAATGGGCGCTGCGGAGTTTTTCTCCGACGATGTCTTTGGCTCCGACGCGATGTTGGGGCGCACTCCGTGGGAGACTGCGGAAAATACTAGGAATTTGCTGCGCTGGGCTTTCTCGTACGCGAAGAGCCTCGGCATTGCTACCGGCGTAGGGTTCGAGCCGTATCAGTTGCCTAGTGCCATTCACCGCGCTCTACCTCCCGAGATAAAGCCGAGGGCCGGGAAAGCTTATCCGGGCGGCGCCCAGTTTGATGTTGAATCAATTACGGCGCGCCGGCTGCTCGAAGCGCGCCTTGGTGACCTGCTCGAGGCTTATCCGGACGTGAATTATGTTTGGCTGTGGGAAGACGAGGGCATGAATTGGGAAAGCCGCAAGACTGGCGTCCCCCTCTCACTTACGCCATTTCAGCAGGCCTACGACTTCCTCAAACGGCATGCGCCTGCAAAGCGTATGGTCGTCTCTGGGTGGGGCGGCGTGGTTCGGCACTTCGAATATTTTCACGAAAGACTTCCGAAAGACATTATTTTTTCTTGCCTGAGTGACTCACTCGGTTGGGATCCTGTGAGTGACGCGTTTTCCAAGCTTGAAGGACGGGAGCGCTGGCCCATTCCCTGGATCGAGGATGACCCCTCGATGTGGCTGCCACAATTCCATGTGAATCGTCTTCGGGACGATATCGACCGCGCAGAAAGATTCGGCTGCCAAGGGATATTAGGTATTCACTGGCGCAATCGGATCGTGGACGCAACTGCCGGGTACCTAGCACGTGCAGCTTGGGATAGTGAATTGACAGCCGCCTCCCACTTTGACAACTACGCGCACTCCCAGTCTGTTGGCGAGCGGGCGGCACACTTGGGAACCCTACTCAACGAGACGGATCTCCATCAGAACTTACTGCACACCGGCGCGGAGGAAACCCAAGGCGGTCACATGGCCGTGCGGCGGACTATGATGAAGGTTTTCTCTTCTGGCGCAAGGGCCAAGTGCCCCTAAAAGTTCTGGAAGCACATCGCAATCTGGCGGACACCTTAAAGCAAATCGCGCATGGTTCTCGGTTACCTCTGGAACGAGAGAGAACGGCCTACCTGGCTGGCCATCTCGGATTCGCGGTGCCATATGCCGACTCCCTGACAACCGCCTGTGATCTGCAACTCGTGTTGGATTCTGCAGAACAACTCAAGGCCACGGGACAGAACAACGAGGCCAGACAGAAGGTTGCGGCTGAGGCCGTACCGCTTTGGCTAAAGTTGGCGGCGCAGGTGCGGGAAACCATGATCATTTATCAATCGATCGTGGGCAACAGGGGGGATTTGGGGCAGCTCGCATCCATGCACGACAAATACGTTCGGCTCGCCCTGTTTCGACTTCCGCTCTCAATCGAGGAGTACATCGGTTACATTCCTTTCGAAATGAGTGAAGCCCTTGAGCAGACGCTGAAGCCGCCCAACGACGCGGCGCGGGGGATTTTCATTCCAACTTGCCCGAGCATGCTTCGATCTGGTGAGCAGTTTCGAATTCTTGTGGTGGCAACGGGAACTGGAGCGGTCGAAGAAATCTCGGTCCACACCCGCTTCAAGAAAGAGTCTTCTTGGCAGCAAGTTACTCCGCATTTGAAAGGACGCCGGACCTACGGAGTTTCGATCGGACCTTTTGATGTAAACCAGCACTTTGCTGAGTACTACGCTTCTGCCCAGATTGAAGGCAAAACTTATGTAACACCCGCGACCGCTCCCTACTCGGGACACGCCGTCACGCTCTTCTAACGGGCTGCTGAAAAAACAACTCCTAATCCACAGTCGACTATAGTACGAGAGGGTATGCGCGGATACGATCAGTAGCAGAATCATATGTTCAGTTTGTCGCCGGAGGCGCGGGTGCGAAAAGATCATCCCTTGCGCGCCATCCGTACCATGGTGGACGAAGTGCTCACTCAACTCTCGCAGCGGTTCGACACGATGTATGCCAAGGTGGGACGGCCATCGATTCCGCCGGAACAACTGCTGTGGGCGCAGTTGTTGCAAATGCTGTACTCGCTCCGCAGCGAACGTCTGTTGATGGAAGAGATCGACTACAGCCTGTTGTTCCGCTGGTTTATTGGACTGAACTTGGACGACGAGGTCTGGGACGCGACCGTGTTCACCAAGAATCGCGATCGGTTGCTGGAGGCCGACGTGGCCAAGGAGTTTCTGGCGCATGTCGTGGAGCAAGCACTCGCCCGGGGCCTGACTTCGGATGAGCATTTCACCCGTCGACGGCACGCTGCTGGAGGCCTGGGCGGGGGCGAAGATTTTTCAACCGAAGGACAAAGAGCAAGTGCCGGCGGACGATCCCGGCAATCCCACGGTGAACTTTCGCGGCCAGCGGCGATCGAATCAGACGCATGCGTCGAAGACCGATCCGGAGTCTCTTTTGGCGCGCAAAGGTGACGGCAAGAAGTCGAAGTTGAGCTACTGCGGAAACCTGCTGATGGAGAATCCCAACGGGCTGATCGTCGACGCAGAGGTGTTCCAAGCCAACGGCACGACGGAGAGGGATGCGGCGCTGATCATGCTGGAGAAACCTCCCGGCAGGCACGGGTGACCGTGGGCGGCGACAAAGGGTTTGACACATTCGGGTTTGTGGCCGAGTGCCGCAATTTGGCGTGACGGCGCACGTGGCGCAAAACCTGGGGCGGCGCGGAGGCAGCGCCATTGGATGGTCGTACCACCCGGCACTCCGGTTATGCCCTCAGCCAGAGAAAGAGGAAGCGCATCGAAGAATGCTTCGGCTGGTTGAAGACGGCCCATCAACAGTCCGCACAATGGAATCAAGATGAAGTGTCGAGTAGTGGTAGCTCACGGTAATGTTGTGATCCGTACCCCATCGGTGGTCGAAGAGATAATCTTTTCCCTCCACCAATCGCTGATGGCCCTTACTGACCACGACGCTGTCCGGATCCAGGGCGCCGGCGCAGGCGTGCCCACCTGCGGTATAGCCAGAGCGATAAGCCGTCCGCAGACCGGGCAATGACGTTCCGGAAGACCAACCGCTCGGTTTCTCTTTCGAAAGCTTGCTTACATTACATCGCGCTTACATTACATCGCGATTGACAATAATAACTACCGCCCGTTTGACATTAGGGGGCTTGAGTCAATGCGGACGTAGCGGTCAATCTATGTCCGAGGGAATGCGACAGACACCTATGTTTTCGGAGCTCCGGTAGACTCACGAAGAACAAATTGAGTGGAATATTCGTAGTCCGCCTTCCCGGTGCCATTTTGAATGTGCTCAAATAGCGCCTGAAAGGCAAGGCTGGCCAACTTATGGGGCGAGAATCGGATGGTCGTCAGTGAAGGCTGCGTAAAACGGCAAAGCGGCAGGTCGTCAAAGCCAATGAGAGAGATGTCTTTCCCAGCGCGGAGGCCTCTAGAGTTCAATGTCTTCAGTGCACCTATAGCCGCTACATCATTGCAACAAAGAACTGCCGTCGGGGGTTTGGGAAGACTTAATAAGTATGCCATTCCTTCGGCGCCACCGTCCCAGGTGTGGTCGCACTTAGCGACTAGATCGTCGTCGAGTTTGATGCCTACTCCCTTGGTCACTCTTCGCAATGTTTCATAGCGCGTACGCATGCTGCTCCAATCCAGTCGACCGCTAAGATACCCGATTCGCTCGTGCCCGAATTCCACAAGATGCCTGACTGCGTCGCGAATCCCGGGACCATAGTTGATTCGTACATTGCGAACACCGGGAAGGACGTATTCGGAACCGGCGAACACCATTGGCAAATCCGACGCGCCGAGCACTCTCTTAAGGTATTGCTCCATGCCAAACGTCAGGACGGCAATTCCCTCCACCTGTCTCTCCTGCATTCGATTGGCGCAAGTTGCGACGTGCTCAGGGTTCCTCTCGGTATCCGCAAAGGTTACAAGAACTTCATAACCTTTCTCCACCGCCGCTCTTTCGAAATATAAAATGATGTCGGCAAAAAACGGGTTGCCTCCAGCCAGTTCCGATACGATCAGTCCCACTGTATGGCTGCGACCTCTGGCTAGCGCCCTAGCTTGATAATTCGGTCTGTACCCTACCGCTTCTATTACCGACTGAACACGGCGTACGAGCTTTGGATCAACCGTTTCGACATTGTTAATCACGCGAGACACGGTTGAATGAGACACGCGAGCGCACCGAGCGATCTCTCGAATATTCAACTGTCACCTCTCGCATGATTGTCGCATGTTAACACAAAATCCTCTCCTCTAAGAGACCGGTTGCACATGTAGAGTCGAGCGCAGCCACGATCTAAAAAAGGTCATATATCCCGCCAGCCCATTTGTTTTGGTAGTGTCCTAACTTGCCCACGATAACAGTTCCTCCACACTCCGAATGGAACTTGATATGCCTGCTGTCATCGCAAGTTCGCGCGCTACAACTTCATGCGCGTCCATTCTAGTTTGAGGGTGACACCTTGCAGAGCAATCGCAGCCTTCAGGTTATCAAATTTCTTTGCTAAAGGCGTTTCGGTTAAGCGAGTGAGCACTTCTCAGGTGCCGACCAGGGCGGCCCTAAACCGCAACTTCACCATCGACAAAGTTAATCGCGCATAGAAGCGCAATTCAAATTAGGACACTACCGTTTGTTTTTAACCCCTTGACAAGGAATGCTGCCTCAATCTAGAGTTTTTGCTTTTATATGAGAGAGCGGTATCTCAACTGAAACCCCAGGAGGCGACCTTTGAAGGAGTACGTAGCCCAACATCTTCGTTCATTGAAAGTTTTTAGTCATTATTTAATCAGGAGGATGTTGATCGCCATCCTTTTCTTGGGCCACTGGGCACTGGCCGCTGAGAGTTGGAAGTCCGGTCAGGATTCGCCGGTACACGACTCCGACTTACTTATGCCCGTAAGTGGTCGGCGTGTCGTTATCGAAAACCACAACGTCCGTCTTGTGTTCGACGAGATCTCAGGAGCTCTGCTCGAATTGGTATCGAAAGATACTGGTTGGCGCATTCAGTCACGCTCCGACCTGAGCGGGTCGTTTCGTGTTTTTGCTCCCACGCGTGATCGCTCCTACAGCCCGATCCTGGGCGCCCGCAACAAGGTGACATCCATCACAAAATCTGATGACGGTCAGACCCTCACAATCGTTTGGAGCCATCTTCAGAGCGAGTACTACGGTGAGTTGGATATCACCTTGACTGGGCACGTCGAATTACATGGCCCCGACGTTTGGTTCGACATGAGTGTGCGCAACGAGTCAAAGAACGAAGTGGCAACTGTGGACTGGCCAATCATTGGTGCATTTGAGAGACCCCTCGCTGCGAAAACGGTAAGTCGAATGACGTTCGGTTACGGAACGGGACAGTTGGTGCCTGTCTATCCGGAGTTTCGCGACGAACGCGGCTATTTCGGAACTAACTATCCAATTCAAATGGGCGAAGGCCGATACAATCTCATGCTCTCAGATCACGAGGGCTTATATATTGGGAATCACGACACGGCCCCCAATGAGATCACTCGTTGGACGCTTGAATTAAAGCCAGGCTATGACAGTTCTTTCAACGGGAAGGTTCCGGCGGGAGAGTCGATCAGCGGCCACCCTGTCCGCATAGTGGGAAGTGTTGAGCACTTCCCTTTTGTGCCCCCGGGCCAGAGTTCTCCGCTCGCACGCGTTGTGCTCAGCCCATTCCGGGGGGGATGGCAGCACGGCGCTGACGTCTACCGTCGCTGGCGAGCAACTTGGTACCATCGGCCAGTTGCGCCCGCATGGACGCTTGGCGTCCACAGCTGGCAGCAGATTCAGATTAACTCAGCAGAAGATGATCTGCGTACTTCTTATCGCGACCTGCCAAAGCGTGCCGAAGAAGCGGCACGAAATGGCATCGACGCAATCCAACTTGTCGGCTGGAACAATGGCGGCCAGGATCGCGGTAATCCATACCATAATACTGACCCTCGACTTGGCACGTTCGATGATCTCAAGGAAGCTATCGCAAAGATCGAAAAAATGGGAGTACATGTCATTCTGTTTAACAAGTACACCTGGGCTGACACCACGGACGCCAACTACGATAGCGACTTGGACAAGCTCATGGCCAAGGATCCAAACGGCCGGACGTACATATATCATGGTTACGAATATCAAACCCCTGAGCAACTGGCCGACATCAACACCCGACGCTTCGCCGTCGCATGCATCCCCAACGAAAGCTGGATTAGTCTTTCGGATAAAGAGTTTCAGGAGAGTATTGATGTTGGAGCAAGCGGGATACTCTATGACGAAGTTTTCCACCATGGCGGTTACCATTACTGCTTCGAACGCAATTCCTACGGTGATCTGGTCGCTTATAGTCTTGAGGCTGGTGATCAGGCGCTTGCAGCTAGTTTTCGCAACATGATTCGGAAAACGGTAGGCGAAGACCACTTCCTAATGGCTGGGGAAGACCCTTATGATCTAGAGACCCGCTACTATTCCGAGAGCTATATCCGCATTTCTCCTGGCCACATCCCGATAGATCGCTATGGCGATCCTCAACTGAACATCATGATTGCTCTAACGGGCTTCGACGATCGCGAGATGGCAAATGAAGCGCTACGTTACCGATACGTCATGAGCTATGAACCTTTCAATTTTAAGGGCAACCTTTCCGACTTTCCCCTAACACTCGCTTACGGAAAAAAGGTTGATGCGCTGCGTAGGCAGTATCAGTCATATTTGTGGGATGCGGAGTATCGTGACACTCTGGATGCTACCGTTACCCTCAATGGTGCACGTTATACAGATTTCTCGGTGTTTCGCAGGGGTGATGGTAAGCGCGCTGCGGTCGTAGTGAACACTATGAGAGGTCCGATTGCTGCGAAGGTCACCTTTAAAGGCGGCAGCAAAGGAAATCTTGCCTGGGTCAGCCCAGAGGAGCCGGCGCTACACTCATCCGGCAATATCGTCCGGATTCCAGCACGTGCTGCGATCGTACTATTAGAGCGTTAGTGGGCTGACTGGAGCCGTGTCAAAATCTGACAATGTTGACATAACCCTGCCATCTCATTTCCTAGAACCGCAAAGAACCGACAACGGTTCTACGGACTTGGAATTATTGCGCGTGTTGACTGACTGCGGCTGGCTGGCCTTCCGCGGAAGATAGGCTCCTACGTCGCCGCAGCGTACTTCTCGATTTGGATCACCTTGAAAAAACGTACTGCGCCTCGTGATCTTCCGCCGCGCGTCGAATAAGTTCTGGAACCAACTTACTGCCAAGCATTCTTCTCGCAGCCGTCCATGAAAGCTTTCTACGTGCGCGTTCTGCGTCGGCTTTCCCGGTTGTATTGACCTGATCCCTGTTTTCCGAACAAGTCCGAGTATGATGTCGGACGAAGGAAAGGGGAACAAACGATGTCGGTCAGCAAGCACAGCGAAGCCCAGATCATCGGAGCGTTGAAGCAACTGGAGGCGGGACGCAAAGCGGAAGACGTGGCACGAGAAGTGGGAGTGTCGAAGCACACGATCTACGCGTGGAAGGCGAAGTACGGCGGGATGGACGTGAGCCAGGCGCAGGAAGCCAAGCAGTTGCGCGATGAGAACAGCCGGTTGCGGAAGCTGGTGGCGGACCTGAGTTTGGACAAGGAAGCGTTGCAGTCGGTGATAAGAAAAAACAGCTGGGGCACTTGTCAAGAAAGTTGTGTTTAGAAGAATCATGCGGCAGCCTCGAAGCGGGCCTGGAACATGGTATTGAGCTGGGGCAAGGCGGT
>Ga0070741_10004570_pt1 | contig 32155 bp, 25 predicted proteins | sample Coa_R1_4_FD_66440 | JGI IMG/M metagenome (GOLD analysis project Ga0070741, IMG submission 66440) | Surface soil microbial communities from Centralia Pennsylvania, which are recovering from an underground coalmine fire - Coalmine... | ecosystem: Environmental > Terrestrial > Soil > Unclassified ... | reverse complement strand
GCTCGTCAGCGCGGAAGCCATCGGCGAACCCGGGCAGCACTTTGTGGAATTGGGCGCCACCTGTGAGGTGGTTGTTGCTGCCCACATTGAAGCGGCGAATGTGTTGCCGTGGATCGGCATCGAACTGCCTCCCACTCTCTGCGACGTAGAGGATGCTCTCATCGGGCGAGAAGGCGAGGCCGTTCGGTCCCTCGAAATCGTCAGCTGCGATCGCCAGATCGCCGGTGACAGGATCGAACCGGTAGAGGGCCGGCGGCAGCTCCGCTTGTTGCTTGCCGCCCTCGTAATCGGTGTTGATGCCGTATTGCGGGTCGCTGAACCAGATCGTGCCGTCGGACTTGCAGACAATGTCGTTGGGCGAGTTCAGTCGTTTACCCCGATAGTGGCTGGCGAGCACCGTCACCGTGCCGTCGAGCTCGGTGCGCGTGATTGAGCGGCCGCTGTGCGAGCAACCGAGAAGGCGGCCCTGCCGGTCACGGGCATGACCGTTGGCGAAGCCTGAAGGCTTCCTGAACACCGAGACGCCCCCATCCTCGCTCCAACGGAGGATGCGGTCATTGGGAACGTCGCTGAAGTAGAGACAGTCATGATCGGCGTACCATACAGGACCCTCGAGCCAGCGATAGCCTTCGCCCAGCGTCTCGAGCGGGGCGTTGGGCAGCACCATCGCCCGGAAGCGCTCGTCGCAGATGACGATGCCGTTCATTGGCTTCTCAGCGGAAGTGGCAGGGGTCGCGACTCGGATCGACGTGCAGGCGCACCGTCATTAGCACGGCCGGTGCATCGCCGATCGTGCCTGAGCGATGCCCCTTCTTGCCGTCCGTCTCGATGCAGCGCTGATCTTCGCCGAAGGAGAATTCGCCCGCGCCCTGCTCGATGCGGGTGCCGTCCATGCTCTCGATGAACCATCGGCCGGACAGCACCACGATCCACTGCGGCGCCGGGTTCTCGTGCCATTCGCCCACCCAACCGACCGGGAGCACGGTGAAGACGACCGTGGAGGAGTGCGTGCCCAGTTCGTCGTTCCATTGCGGATCGGCGGCACCGATGCGCTGAAGCTCGTAGCTGGTCAGTCGGCACTCGCGCTGATGACTGACGCCGTCCTCGTTCACGTAGAGGTGCCAGTATGGAACCGAGGGCTTGGGTCCGGGGGTGCTCATCGTGGCTCCTGCGCGGTCGAGTAGGGGTGGCTGGAGGCAAGCGGGTGGGCCAGGAAGGGCCGCAAGCCCGAGCCGTTGGTGCCGACCAGGATCAGCAGGAAGCCCGCGCCCAATGCCAGATTCTTGAGGAAATCCCAGAACAGGGCGCGGCCCTTGCTTTCTCCCGCGGCCCAGAAGTCTCCCTGTGCCCAGAACCGCTTGAAGAGCACGGCGGTTGCCGCGCAATAGCCTGCGATCACCAGAGCGCAGGCGCGGTCGGCAATTCCCGTCACCACCCCGAGCGACATGAATATCTCGATCGCCATTCCGCATATCAGCACCGCGGCTGCGAGGCGCCGACTCGCGAAGACCTCCTGCGCCTGCTTTACCGCGCCCTCGAACCTGACGATCTTGTCGAGTGCGCTGAAGGGCAGAAACAGCATCACCAGTCCGTAGCGGACGACGAGCTCGACGATCGCCGCGGCGCTCATTTGAGCCGCTCTGCGATGCGGTCGGCGACCCGCAGCGCGTTGGCGATGATGGTGAGCGTGGGGTTCACGGCACCGATCGCGGGAAAGAAACTCGCGTCGGCAACATAGAGATTGTCGAGCTCGTGCGCCTTGCAGTTAAGATCGAGCACGGATGTGGCTGGATCGGGCCCGAAGCGCGCGGTACCGGCCTGGTGCGCGGTGCCTCCGAGCGGGATATTCTTGCCGAGGTACAATGAGCGCTCGAGCAGCACTGCCTTGTGGCCCGCGCGGCTCAGCACCTCTTTCAATTTGCGCTTGAGGTGAATGAGCGCCTGCGGATTGGTCTCGATGAGATCGAGATGCACCTTGCCGTCCTGGTAGTAAACCCGATTCTGCGGGTGCGGCAGGTCCTCGGACTGCAGCCAAAAGTCCATCGAGCGGCGCGCCATCACCTCGAAGGGCATCTGGGGCAGCCATTCCAGCCATTCGGGCAGGGCCTCCCCGCGGATCTGATCGGCGTGGGATTTGGCGCACATCTGCACGAGCCCAAGGGGGTGGTTCCAGTCGTCCGCCCCGAAGTAGAAATCGCTGAACGCCAGCGTCTTTTGAAAGATGGTGTCGTTGGCATGCGGCAGGATTGCCATCAGCACGCTCATGTTGTGACGCATGTAATTGCGCCCCAGCTGACCGGATCCGTTCGCAAGGCCGTTCGGGTGCGCGTCGCTCGCGGACCGCAGCAGCAGCAGAGCCGACGATAGCGCACCGCATGCCACGACCACGATGTCGGCCGAATAGGCTTCCTCACGACCCTCGCGCGTGACGCGGACCGTATCCACCGTCCGGCCCGATGGATCGGTGTCGAGCCGCGAGACATAAGCGCCGGTCAGCAGCGTCACGTTCGAATACTTGGCCAGCATGGGATCGACGCAGATCACCTGCGCATCCGCCTTGCCGTTCAACAAGCATGGAAAGCCATCAAAGAAGCTGCATCGCATGCAGATGCTGGTCGGCGTTGGCTTGCCGTTCTTCTCATCGAGAAGGATGCCGAGCGGCAGGTGGAATGGATTGAGCCCGATGTCCTTCAGATCCTGCGCCAACTCGGCGATCTTGGGCTCGTGGCTGACCGGCGCGTGCGGATACGGCCCGCTCGCCCAGGGCTCGAGCGGATCTTCGCCACGCAGCCCGTGAACGTGGAACAGCCGCTCCGCCTCCGCGTAGTAAGGCTCGAACACATCATATCCGACCGGCCACGCGGGCGAGATACCGCCGGCGTGGACGACCTCGCCGAAATCGCGCTCGCGAAGGCGGAACAATGCCGCGCCATAGACCTTCGAGTTGCCGCCGACGTAGTAATGGAGCGCCGGAGAGAACGTTTCTCCCCGTGAGCTCGTCCAGGTCTCCTTTGCCTGATACTCGCCGTCGACAAAGACCGCCTGCGCGCTCCAGTTCTTCTCGGTCCGCTCGAGATAATCGCCGCGCTCGAGAATCAGGATGCGCTTGCCGGTCGGCGCGAGGCGCTGGGCCAGCGAGGCGCCGCCGGGTCCGCTGCCGATGACGATGATGTCGTAGCGATCTGCAGCCACGGGTCTCCTCTGGAGCGAAAGACGATGGATGAGGTCGCCGTTAGCCGCCGGTTGCGAAGCCAGGATAGAGCGTCATGCCTCCGTCAACGAACAGCGTCGTACCGACCACGTAGTCGGAGTGATCGGAGGCAAGCCACACCGCGGCGCGCGCAATGTCCTCGGGCTCGCCGATGCGCCCGTAGGGCACGAGTGTCATGAGCCGCGCATAGGCGTCCGGGGTCTGCCATGCCACGGTGTTGATGGGGGTACGGATAGCGCCGGGCGCAATGCCATTGACGCGGATCCGATGCGGAGCCAGCTCCTGCGCCAAGCTCTCCATCATCAGCTTGATGCCTCCCTTGGAAGTGGCATAATTGGCGTGGCCCCCCCAGGGAATCTCCTGGTGCACCGAGCTCATGCAGATGATCTTGCCCGCAGCACAGGAGACCTCGGGTATCACGCCGCGGCGCAGGAACTCGCGCACCGCTTCGCGCGCGCACAGGAACTGACCGGTGAGGTTCACGCTGAGCACCTTGTTCCAGCGCTCGAGGGTCATGTCCTGAAAGGGCGCGTCGCGCTGCAGGCCGGCGTTCGCGACCAGGATGTCGATGGTGCCGAACTGCTCGCGCATGTTCTGGAACATGGCGGCGACCTCATCCTCCGCGGAGACATCGGCCTTGTAGGCGGCCCCGCGCGCCCCACTGCGACGGATCTCGTCGACGACAGCCGCAGCAGTATCATCGCCCACGACATAGTTGACCATCACGTCGGCTCCTGCCTGAGCGAGGCCGACCGCCACGCCGCGCCCAATACCGGAATTCGCTCCGGTGACGAGCGCCTTCTGCCCGGACAATAGCTTGTGAGCGGGGAGGTGCGGCGCCGTCGAGACTGAAGGCGCGGGTTGCGGTGGGATCACGACTGTCCTCTCGAGCGGTTACATCACATCAGGCCCGAAAGACGAGTCGATTGGGCGCGGTCCGCACTCCGATCCCGCCGGAACATAAGTCGGCAGCCGCCGCGCAAACTTCCTGAGCGCAACGAGACCGCTGCCTTCGGCCTCGGCGCACAGGCCGCGCAACTGCTCTAGCGCGCGCGCGTGACTCGCAGATGTCTCATCCCAAATCTGCTGCAGGCGGTCCCGGAACTCGACCACGGCCCGTAGCACCTCGTACCGGCCGACGAGCTCGCGCAGCTCGCCGCGGGCCTGCTCATCGAGAAGTTTCGGGTGTCGGGCGAGCAGCTGCGCCGAGCACCGTGAGAGACCGGCAGCGTTCCGGTGCCGCGTCAGCTCGCGGAACACCGGCCGTATCACTCGCTTGCGGTAGTCGCGCAGGACATGCATGCGCTGGGTGAACAGCGCTCGGACGGTATCGGCATCGAGACTCGAGCGATCACGCATGATGTTCGGTGTCGGTGCCAGGCTCCTGACGCGAGCGAGGCCGAGCGCGCGAAACACGCAGATGAGCAGCCAGCCCACGTCGATCTCCCAGCGCTGCACCGAAAAGCGCGGCGATGAGGCAAATGCATGATGGTTGTTGTGCAATTCCTCGCCGGCGATCAGCACTCCCCAGGGCACGATGTTCGTGGCCGCGTTCGGCACCTCGAAGCTCCGATAGCCGACATGATGGCCGAGTCCGTTGATCACACCTGCCGCGAAGAATGGCTGTGCGGCGAGCTGTACGGCGAGCATGGTGATGGCCGGCACGCCGAGCAAGGTGAGTTGCAATAATACGAACGTTGAGACACCGGCCTTCGGATAGCGGCTGTAGAGATTGCGCTCGAGCCAATCGTCCGGCGTGCCACGCCCGTAGTTCGCGACGGTCTTTGGATCGTTTGCGGCCGCGACATAGAGCTCATAACCCTGCAGCAGGACGCGCCTGATTCCGAATACCACCGGGCTGTGGGGATCTCCGGGCTGGTCCGCAAACGCGTGGTGCCTGCGGTGAACGGCGACCCACTGGCGAGTCACCGTGCCCGAGCAGAACCACAGCCAGAACCGGAAGAAGTGCCTGAGCAGCGGGTGCAGGATGAGTCCGCCATGGGACTGATCGCGATGAAGATACAGCGTCACGCCTAGAAACATCAGCTGGACCAGGGCGAACGTGAGCGCGGCGTAGCCCCATAGGGGAAGGCGAACCACGCCGTAAAGGAGGTGAGGGGGCATCACGCCGCCCCGCGCGGCCGGTGCCGAGTCTCGCTCCGGAAGGGAATGATGGCGCACGCAACTTGCTCGCGCCTCAAGAGCGCTCCGTTCTCGATCCGAGGAGCCACTGACATGTCAGGAGCAATAGCCCGAGTGCGCAGGCGGTTCCGTACGATGGCGCACATAGGGCTGACGCGCGCTCTTGTGAAGCTCAGCCTCACGCTCGGGTGGCTGCTGCTCGTCGGCTGCGGCGTCGCCGCGGGGCAAATGTCCGCCTGCCAGGGAATCCACGTCACGATATTGAACATTCGCAACAATATCGGCACGGTCGATTGCGCGCTGTTCGACGCGCCGGAGGGCTTCCCGGTGGAGGTGCTCCGTTCCGCGTTGCGGGTCGTGGTCATGAAGATCCGGAAAACCGAGGCGCGCTGCGACTTCGAGGACATTCCATCCGGTACCTACGCGCTGGTGGTCCTCCACGACGAGAACATGAATGGCAAGGTCGATACCAACTGGCTCGGCAGGCCAAAGGAAGGTTACGGCTTCTCGAACGACGCCAAGGCGTCCTTCGGGGCGCCTTCGTTCTCTGCCGCGAGCTTTGCCTATGACGGAAAGGATCTCGACCTGACGATCACTTTGCGGTACTAGGCGACGAGCCGAGCTCCTCTGTTCGCTGTCGTACAGATATCGCGGCGACAGCCGTCTACCCTCGGCGCTACGATGAAGTGTCGAATGGCACTGCAGCCGCCCGCTGCCTAGCTGTTCCCGGCCGCTCTGGCAGCGCACTGTTGGCCAAGCGGCTGAAGATACGAATCTGCGCCAATCTCAGGGCACGTGCGACTTCCGAACGGAAATTCGCAGAAGTTTGCGTGCCTAATCAGGGCTTCAGCGTGACCGGGCATGCGGGCTGAGAACCGAAGGCACGAGTGCAAGCGTGCAGGTGCTGCACGGCCTCGCCGACTGGCAGTGTTCTTGGGGCCAGCCCGATCAGGCCGAGGCCGCCTGCCAGCCCGAGATTCTTCAGGAACTCCCAGAAGTGCTGCAATCCCTCGCCTTCCCTGAACCGCCAGAAATCCGGGAAGCGCCAGAACTGGTGGAACAGCAGCGCCGTTATCGTGCAGAGCCGGCCAAGGGTTGTAGGCGGCGAGCCGTCATGTTTTCCGGTGACGATGCACGCTGGCGCGGCGCACTCCACGGCGATCGAAGCCAGCAGCGATCGGACACCACGCGGCGGGTCCGCAGACGATGATCGTCAGAGTCGGGTTCACCGCTCCGATCGATTCACGTCCCTGAGCGGCGTCGCTGCCCGTTCTCGGTTCGCGAAGGTTCGGGTAACTTGCGGCCCTGTACCAGACGTGAATCCCGCTACGGTCTACGGCTTTCGCGTGCACGGCCTACGAGCCGGAGACGGGCTATCATACCCGGCGCACGAGCCAAACAATGAGAAGCACGAGCAGAACTGTTCCGAGTATGCCGCCACCGATATACATGTAATTCTCCACTGATAAGTGCTCTGCAGTTAGCACCCATCGATCGGGGCCGTCTGTGCGCTACCGCGCGCATGGTCTAGTGGCATCTCTGGACGGACAGTAGAGCTCGACGCGCTCACCCCAGATCCAGAATCATCGCTCCGATTCCAATCATGATCAGTGCAACCATACGGCGTGAGCAAGCAGCCTCTGCGATCCAAGGTCCGCTACAAGTGCGCCAACACGCGTATTCCGCCTTCGACGTGCTTCCCGGGTACGGCGACGACTTCTTCGCCGATGCGGTGAAATTCCAGATCGATGTCCGCATCGCCCACCGGCAGACCGCGGATGTTGAGCGACTCGGTACCACTGGGCAACAGCGGCCGCTCGATGTGCACTTCCTTGCGCCGGCCATCGATGCTCACCCCCAGACAGGACTGCAACAGCATGAAAACGGCGCCGGAGGACCACGCCTGCGGCAAGCAGGCAACTGGATAAGGCGCCGGCCCCTGGCCGGGGTTGCGTGGAAAGCCGCAATACAGCTCCGGCAGACGCATGGAAAAATGATTGGCGGCTTCAAAGAGGCCGCTCAGGATCTGCACCACGGGGGCGCGCCCGCCATAGCGCGAAATGCCCGCTGCGCAAAGCGACGTATCGTGCGGCCAAATCGAGCCATTGTGGTATGACATCGGATTGTAGCGGACCTCGCCGCTGGCCAGCGTCCGGATCCCCCAGCCGCTGGAAAGGCGGTTCGATAACAACTCCTTCGCAACGATAGCTCCGCGTTCTTCGCTCGGTACGCCGCAATACAGAAGATGCCCTGCATTCGAGGCGTGAACGCTACACGGCTTTCCGTCGCCGTCAATGGCGATCGCATAGAAGTTCAGTTCCGGGACCCAGAACCGATCCTCGATCGCCGCACATAGTCGCTCAGCGCGGGCTCGCCATGCTGCACTTCTCTGTAGATCGTCGCGCACGGCCGCGAGCTCCGCCATTGCATTGAGCGCTGCATAGGCGTAGCCCTGCACCTCGACGACCGCGAGCGGACCACGCGGGAACCTCCCATCCGCGTAGAACATCGAATCTTGACTATCTTTCCAGGCCTGATTGGTCAGACCGCTCTGCTCGCCGCGGGCATAGTCGAGAAAGCCGGTAGAGCTGTGGTCGAGCCGCCGCTCGATCCATGCGGTGGCTGCGAGCAGATTGTTCCAGATCCCGTCGTTTAGGTTGCGATCGCCGGTGTGCCGTTCGTACGCACACGCTAGCATCACAAACAGAGGCGTCGTATCGACAGCGCCGTAGTACCGGCCAAAGGGGACCTCGCCCAGCGCCGCCATTTCGCCACGTCGCATCTCGTGGATGATTTTGCCCGGCTGCGAGTCGCGGAACGCGGACTCGTCCTGCGCTTGGGTAGAGGCTAAAAAGCGGAGCACGCCCGCGGCAAGCTTTGGATTCAGCCACAACGTCTGCAACGACGTGATGATCGCGTCGCGCCCGAATTGGGTCGCGAACCATGGAATGCCGGCGTAGGGATACGGGCCTGTCGGCAGTGCCGTCGTCAAGAGCGCCAGATCGGCGCTCGATCGGTCAATCCACTCGTTGAAAAGCCGTCCCGACGTACGGATCGCCGCGCCTTCTTGTAAGCGCTTCTGCATGCTCACTGACAAGCGCTGCAGAGCCTTGTCGAAACGTTCCGACGAAGGCACGCCGCCTTCCTGCGCGCCGATCTCGATGAACACTTCCGCGACGGCACCGCGTGGCAGCTCGATCAGAAATTCGGCGTCCTGCGAGGATATCGATACAGGCTGTCGGGAGAACTCCATTTGAGTCGCACGTACCAGATCGTCGCGACCACGGTAGGCCAAGCGCACTGTACGGCCATCAACCGCGGGCGGCAGATACTCGCCGCGTTCCCTGCGTACATGTCCTTGCACCTCGAAGATATCGGCGAAATCGGCGGCGAAGGAGAACTTCAGCGGCACTTGCGCATCGAGGTCGCTGAAGTTTGTAAGCCGCAACCGCTCGAATAGCCGACTCTCGTACAGGAACCGGCTACGTTCGATATGGATGACGCCTTGCGGAATCGAGCGCTCACCCAAGGCCGGCAAGGGCAGGTTCGTTAGGTGCGCCGTGAACAGGGTGTTGTCCTGGCTGATCGCCGCGCCCAGAAGCGATGGCCGCCGGCCGGCGACGGCAAGCTCGAAGCGCGACAACATGCGCGTGTCGTTCGAGAACAAACCGTCATCGCTCCCCTGAATATCTCCGAGGGCATCGGCAAGCAAGAAAGTGTTCGCGTCCTTCAGCGTGAATCGCGGCAGCAATCCCCGACGTTCACCGGGCTCATCCGTCAAGGTGACAATCTCACGGTGCGGCACTCGCGATAAGCGGACGACCGCTGCGCATCGAGCAATTGATATCGCGGAGCATTCTGCGCGATGTTCATGTCACGGCGTACACCCGGGTCTGTATGAGTCCGAGGCATTATTGGATATGAAGAGCGCGAGGCGGTCCGGGCGCTACCGCACGTAGTTGCGGACGAACGGCCCATCTCTTGGTCCACGCTCCCCCATGTGACCTTCACGGGCGCCGGCGAGCAGCCTCTCGACTCGCCGCGCTCGCCGGGAATCGAGCGTCATCACCCTCTTCACTGCCGTGCGTGCGGTAGCGCACGGATGGAGGCCGCCTTACCGCTAGGATGAATCCCGTGGACTTCGGAGGAAGGGCATCTATGCGCATTGCGCAAATTGCACCGTTGCACGAAGCCGTCCCGCCGAAGCTCTACGGCGGCACGGAGCGGGTGGTGTCCTACCTGACCGAGGAGCTCGTTGCGCTCGGGCACCAGGTGACGCTGTTCGCAAGCGGCGACTCGGTCACCTCGGCTCGCTTGCACGCCGCGTGGCCGCGCTCGCTGCGACTCGATCCCGATATCCGGGACGCGATTGCACCGCACATGCTGATGATGGAAGAGGTGCGCCGTCATTCCGAAGATTTCGACGTGCTGCACTTCCACCTCGATTATTGGCCGTTCTCGATGTTCACCCGACAGAAGGTTCCATTCGTGACGACGCTGCATGGGCGGCTCGATTTGCCGGAGCTTCGGCCAATATTCAATGCCTTCCCCAGCGCTCCCGTCGTGTCGATCAGCAATGCGCAGCGGCTGGGGCTCCCGCAGGCGCGGTTTGTGGCGACCGTGCCGCACGGAATCCCCGATCGGATGCCGAGGCCGTTGCCGTGGATTACCCCGACCTACCTGGCATTCCTCGGCCGCATCGCGCCGGAGAAGGGGCCGGATCGCGCCATCCGGATCGCGCGTGCCTGCGGTATCCCGCTCAGGATCGCCGCCAAGGTGGACAAGGCCGACCAGCACTACTTCGATGCGATGATACGCCCGATGCTCGATTCGCCAGGCGTCGAGATGATCGGCGAAATCAGCGAACGCGAGAAGCCGGCGTTTCTCTGCGGCGCCAAGGGACTCCTGATGCCGATCGAATGGCCCGAACCCTTCGGCCTGGTGATGATCGAGGCCATGAGCTGTGGCACGCCCGTGGTCGCCTTCAATCGCGGCTCGGCTCCCGAAGTGATCGAAGACGGGTTGACCGGCTTCATCGTGGAGGACGAAGCGGCCGCCATCGCGGCCGTCAGGCGTCTCGATCATCTCGACCGCGGCGCGGTGCGCGACCGCTTCGAACAGCGGTTCACGGCGCGTCGAATGGCGGAAGACTACCTCGCAACGTATCTCAGCTTGGCCGCGGATGATCGCCCTGTCATGCGGCAGCCGCTGCGGGTCATCAAGAGCGCCGCTGGCGATGCGCGCTCGAATTCAGGCACGTGTTAGCGCATTGAGGCTGTGACCGCATTACGCACAGAGACACGTCGGTACACGCGGAGAAGGACGTGTCACTCGAGATCAAGGTAGGCCCGCCGCAGCTCGCGATCCATCAGGGACACGCCGTGCTCTTGAGCGAGCTCAACGGTCAGATCAACTGGCCGAGCGAGAAGGGCCTGTACTTCTACGATGCCCGCGTGATCATCAGCTGGACGGTGTACGCCAACGGTGAGCCCTGGGACTTGCTCAACGGTGGCACGACCACATCGCTCGCCGCGCGCGTGTTCCTGACCAATCGGGCTCTCATCACCGAGCGGGGTCCGATCGACAAACATACGCTTGGCCTCGTGCTCAGCCGCCACATCGACGGCGGCGTCCACGAAGACCTCGATGTGACGAACTACGCGAGGACCGAGGTGCGCTTCAATCTCGAGATCGCATTGCGCTGCGATTTCGCCGACCTCTTCGAGGTGAAGTCAGACCACTGCGTTCTGCCGCGAGACGGGCTCGTCCGTGTCGATGTCGGGACTGTTCTTCACCTGCTCCTTCGTGATCGAGACCGGCAGCACTTTTCCGGTCCAGTCCGGATGATCGATTGCGAACGGTGAGATCAGGACCTTTCGGCTCGCCAGCCAGCTGCCGGTCTCGACGATGAGATAGCGCACGACCCATTGTCGGTCGTCGAAATGGTGCGTAGCATATTTCACCGTGAGGCCAAGGTGGGGCCGCCTTCGCGCGCGACCAGCAGGTCGTGCATGTCATTGGCGTGCTCTTCTTCGGTGGTCAGAATGCCTTCGAGCATGGTGCGTGTGGCAGGATCATCATCGGCGAAGTAGCGGATGAGCTCCCGGTAGTGGTCGATCGCGATTCGCTCGGCAATGTAGTTCTCCCGGATCATGCCGATGAGATTGCCTCCTTCGGCGTATTGCGACGCCGAGCGCGTCAGCAGTCCCTCTGGACTGAAATTGGGCGTGCCGCCGAGCTGATTGATGCGCTCCGCGACCGCCATCATGTGCATCTGCTCTTCCTTCGCGTGTTCCGCGAACTCAGCCTTCACGCCCTCGCTCGATATGCCCGTGGCCGCGATGGAGTGCATCGTGTAGCGCAGCACACAGACGATCTCCGTCGCGAGGACCGATTGGAGGATCGCAATCGCCTGGGTGACCTCGCCTCTGTAACTTTGCGTCACGTTACCGGTTTCAAGATGGTTGCGGGCGCGATCGCGTAGCGTCTGCACGTCGGTCAGAAACGGTTGGTCGTGATCGCTCTTGGGTGCGGCTTTGGTCATCGCTGTCTCCGGGTCATCGGTTGGAATAAAATGGAATTGCCACGCGGGAATCTGCGCACTGGCGTGCGACGGCCTCGCGATCTGGCGTTGTTCATCATGACGGGCCGATGAGAACGTCGAAGTCCGTTCCTTCCCAGCGGTCAGCCTCGAGCCAGTGGAAGGTGAATGCGATCCGCGTTCCCACTGCGAGCGCCTGAGTCGACAAATCGGTGAAGTGCACTCCGAGCCCGGTATCGTGGCTCGATACGTCCTGGACGCTGCTCCAATCATTTGCGCTCCAGTGAATGCGGGTGGCCGCGAGCGTTTCGATGCGCAGCGCCTTGCCGGCAGGCAGCGAGCGGATTCTGTGATTGAACCGCCATACCAGCCGAGGCGAGACCGCTTTTTCGACCAGGTAGCGCCGCACGGTTTGCGGCGGAAGATCGAACAGCCGGCCATCGTGCAGGGAGCGCCGCAGCTTGAGATATTCGGCGTGCGCCCACACGAGCGGCATAGCCGACCCGGACGCCCGGCCGACATGCAGCTCCCGCTCCGGTATGTCCGCTGCGCCCCAAACTTGTTCGGGTATCAAGCCGCCCTCGTTGGCGAAGGCTTCCATCATGGCCATGAGCCGCCTCGCCGCATCGATCCGGTCCGCCGCAAGTTCGTAATGAGCCCGCTCACCGGTGAGCAGCGGCCACCCGCGACCGATTCCGGTACCGTCAAAAGGAGCTCCATCCTCATGCTCGCCATAGCCATCGTCGTTGTACCGATGCCAGGTGGAACCGGACGGCGTTTCGACCTTGAGTAAAGCATCAATGACCTTGACCGTGTCGCGCATGCGCGGGTCGTCGGCTGCGCGTACGCCGAAGCGCACCAAAGCCAGAGCGTCCGGGCTCACCAGATGACCGGCACTGCGAGTGTCCTCCGCGGCCGCGACGTTCTTGATACGAACGTCCTTCTGCCGTAGCGGCGTGCCTATGCCCTCCGGGGCTATCCGAACGTAGTATCCGTCGACGCCGTACCGGTTACACCAGTCGGTGCTCGAGACGTACATCCAGTGATCGATGCAGCTGTGCCACACATCGGCCGTCTCCCGCAGATAACCGGCAACGGACGCTTCCTGACATAGATCGGCGAGGTCCGCCGCTGCCAGGAGGGCTGCGATTTCCGCGCCCACCGTGAACGGTGAATAGCCGGGGTCTTCCTCCCAGCGATCCTGGGGGCTCACTGGACCGCTGCGGATCAGATAGCCGGCGGCTCGCCGCACCATGGGCCAAAAATGGATCACGTCGGTGGGGCTCAGCGCTTTTTCGCGCCAAGCCAGGTCCACCAGGAGGATCGGCAACGCCGTCTCGTCCATCTGGATCCCGTTCCAGTAAGGTGATCCATCCAGCCACATGTTCTGCGGCCAGTGCCCGTCCTCCTGCTGCGTGGCCTGAAGATACGTCAGGGCGCGGCGGGCATCCTCGTACGCTCCGGCGGCGAGCAAGCCGCCCGCTGTTTCCACCATGTCGCGCGGCCAGACCAGATGATATCCGCCGAGATCATTGTCACCCTTGCTGAATCCCCACGGAATGGCCAGGCTGGCGATGAGGCCGCCGGGGACCATCTTGGATTCGTGGGTACGCAACACGGCGAGGCTGATGTCGGACAGATCGCCCGGGCTGGCCGCCGGTTTCATCGGCGGGGTATGGGTCCTGATCCATCCCTGCCAGCCGGCGATGTAGTCCTTGCGCGCCGTCGCAAAACCGTCATGCAGGCTGGCGATGGCGTTTCGCGCCGCCAATTCGGGCTCGCTGCCGAAGCCGAGCGCCAGTACGAAGGCTCCCTCCGATTTGAGCAGATCGATCTCCCCAATCATGGCCACATTGCCGTTGTCGGCGAGGTCGTATTCCCAAGTCATCCGCTTGTGCGCCTTCAGATCCTGCCAGCCGTCGGTCGACCCGACGTAGCCAACCGACCGCTTCGCCCAGCCTACGGAGCACGCGAGCGCGAGCGCATTGCCCTCACGCCGTGCAAACAGCATCGGTGTATCCTCGAAATCGCCTACCCAAGCGGTGTTGCCGCCGCCCTGATTGCCCAGATGCGGCGCCAGCAGGACATGCAGGCGATAGTCGGATAAGACGCCTTGTCGCGCCATGAACCGGACTTGTTGTAGCACGGTATCGCGATGCGGATCGGTTAGCGTTTGCTTCTCGATGCGGTAGCGACCGTCCCGGCTGACGTTGATCAATCCGAACGCCGGCACGCCCTCGGCCAACCAGTGAACCCCGCAGTGGGCGTCGCGCTTCTCCTCGGAAAAGAACGCCCTACCGTCTGTGATGATCAGCCCCATGTCGCGCACGCAGGCTTGGTCGATGCGCGGGTAATAGATCTCGTTGAAGATGCCGTGGCTGAGCGTGAACCACACGTGACTGTCGGTGCTGAGCGCCGTACCCACGCCGACCTTGGCGCTGGACGTCCAGCGGGCTGCAATTCCTGGGCTGCCTGGCGCGAGACGGGGTGACTGGTTCGATGTGTCCATGACCGTGATTCACTCGGCGCGATTGCGGGAAATCTCTCGATCGCAGAGTAGTTTCACAGCCGGGCAGCGTCGGTGCGCTGCCACGCATTGCCAATGCCAGCCGGCCTGGCCTTGACGAGCTCTGCGACGGGCAGCGGCTGCGCCCGATGACTTACCTCGGGCAGCTCCATGCTGGGACTCGAGTCACGAGGCACACGAGCTGGATGCCCCGTACACCACTGAAGAGAGGCCTTGCCCGTCCAGTGGCGCCTTGGACCAGCCCGCCGGTCTAGTCCCGGATGCGTTGACTGTCAGTCGGTACTCGGTGACAACGCGTCCGCGCACCATCACGGCAGCTGCGCTGGTTGCTCTGCACATCTGCCCTTCGGTTGTTGTGCCGGAAATCATGGCCTCCTCCGTCCAGAACACATCCGGAGAGGCCCAGTACCGCTACGATCATGCCGTATGAGGAAAATCGAGTCAGAGTATTCATCGATGAGCACCGATTGAAGCTGTCTATGACGGGAACGTGGGCCTAGTGTGCCTGGATAACCTGCGGCGTCGGTGCGCTGGCACACCCATCCCGGAGGCACAAGGGGCCGCCACAGCATGCTCCCCTGCCACTCAGGCAATCACTTATGAAACAATACTCGCCGCAGCTCGAGTTGAAGTTGTTCGTACTGCCCGCTGATGAACCGATAGCACTCGCAGGATCTCCTCTGCAAGCCCCGCCTGTCGAGAATGCTTATGCGGCCGCGGCGATAGCTGATCAAGCCGGCCATCTGTAGATTGCTCGCAGCCACGGTAATGCCGGCGCGACGCACGCCCAGCAGGGCGGCAATGGACTCGTGGACCATCAGAAGCTCGCGTGAACCCGCGTAGTGACTCATGGTAAGCAGCAAACGCGCCAAGCGCTGCTCTACGTCGTGGTGTTGGCTACAGGCCACGGACTGGCTGATCACCGCAAGAAACGCCCGCCCATAGCTCAGCAGCAGCCGCTGCAGCGGGCTCCCGAAGCGCACTTCCTTTCGTAGGTCCTTCGCCCGCATTCTCATCGCGCCTCCCGAAAGCTGCACAATCGCCTTGTCGGGGGTGACCATACCGCCGAGGAAAATATTGATGCCGAGGAGTCCCTCTCGCCCGATGATGCCGACCTCGGGTAGAGGGCCCCGTCGCCTTCCACGCGTCGAGCCGTGCGTTACCGCGAGCAGCGGAGGCCTCGTTTGGCTCATGCGATACGCCCTCCCGACAGGGCTTCCCGCCTCCGCGACAGCAATATCGCTCTGCAATTCCGTGACACGCGATGAGCCCTCAAATGGTCAATAAAGGGCTTCGGAAAGCTCCTTTCGAAGCCAACTGGCGTTGCGATTGAGCGGGGTGGGGTTGAACCCGTCGCCTCCTTCGCTAAAAAAGGAAGGGATGAGCGCTCGCCCGCACCTCGGCGCGCATCCGCGTTCTGGCGGCATGCCCGCGCGCAACTCTCGTTCCTGCGCGTTTCTTTTGTGGTCACACAAGGAGAGCAGAGACGCATCTGTACGCTGGCAGACTTACAGTCGTCGCGCGCTGCGCTATCTCATCACCCTCCGGATTGTGATCGCGAAAGTTCCGCGGAGTGCGCGAGCAATCCAGCGTTCGCCATTTCCGAGGGACGATACTGCTGCCGAGCTGGATGTCGACAGCCTGAGTCCGTCCGACAAAATCCTGGGTCTGGCGCTAGCGGGAAACGAGACCCCTCGAGCCAAGCGGAGGGGCGTCGAGAGATCCGCCCGGGGCTCCGCTTCCCGCGCGCAGCCCCGCATGACCGCTTGCGACATTCGGGCAAAGGCTCTTGGGGGCGGGATGGCGGCGCACGGCCACGGAATGCGGCGGCCACCGTCGGAGAGCTCGCTACCGTACATAGCAGAGCGTCGCTCTGCTATGATATCGCGACGCGGGATATCCCAGGGATGGAGGCGGGCTATGCCCTTAGCCCCGCGAGCCTTCCGCTCGCAGACAACAACCCTGCGATTCTCATGCCTGGACCCCACGCCCCCACTCACAATCACCTCCTCGCCGCCTTGCCCCCGCTCGAGCGCGAGCGAATCTATCCGCACCTGGAATTGATCCCGATGCCGCTCGGCAGGGTCTTGTACGAGTCCGGGGACGTCCTTCGTCACGTTTACTTTCCGACCGACTCCATCATCTCGCTGCTGTACGTGATGGCGGACGGTGCCTCGGCGGAGATCTCGGTGGTGGGCCACGAGGGGCTGATCGGGGTGGCGCTGTTCATGGGTGGCGAGACGACGCCGAGCCGGGCCGTCGTGCAAAGCGCGGGGTTCGCGTACCGGTTGATTGGGCAGCGGCTCAAGGACGAGTTTCATCGCAACGGCGAGATGCAGCTTCTGCTGCTGCGCTACACGCAGGCGTTGCTCACGCAGATGTCTCAGACCGCGGTCTGCAACCGCCACCACTCCGTCGACCAGCAACTATGTCGATGGCTGCTGCTGTCCCTCGACCGGCTACCCAGCAACCAGTTGACCATGACCCAGGAGCTCATCGCCAACATGCTGGGCGTGCGCCGCGAAGGCGTCACCGAATCGGCCGGCAAGCTGCAGAAGCTCGGGATCATCCACTACTCTCGCGGCAGCATCACGGTGCTCGACCGGCCACGGCTGGAGCAACTGTGCTGCGAGTGCTACGCCGTGGTGAAGAGGGAGACCGACCGCCTGCTGCCGAATCTGCACGATCCGTCTCGGATCGAGACCGGTCGGGACCTGGCCGATATTGCGGTCGGGGCTCCGGAGTAGGAGGATTTGCGCGGCTCGGCGGCTACCTCGAGTGCCTCAGTGTTTCGCGAGCCGGTTGAACGGCCAACTCTCTCCTGCCTGCCCCCAGCCGGCACCGAGCGCCGTAACGCTGTCCTGTCTAGGCGGACGAGACTGTGCGCCAATTTCAGGCCGACGCCGAGCCCTGGTCGTGAACGCGGAGCGACCTGACTGCGCCACGCGGCCGGCGTCGCCTGAAACCTCTGCGGCGATGGCGTCTTGCGCCGACGTGCAGACCGTGACGGCGCGCGCGTAGTCATATCGCCTCTGGACTCAATGATCAACGGAGAATCTCGTGCCGACAGTCAATCGTATGCTCATATCTTCCACCGCACTCGTGTGCTTGGCTGTCGTGGGTTGTGCCGCAGCTACACGACGCAATGGCATTGGAAAGTACATCGACGGTAGCGCCATCATCACCGCGAAGGTGATAACCGCGCTGATCAACGATCGTCGCTAAAAGTCTGACGACATCGGCGTCGAGACCTTCGAGCGCCGGAGGTCGCGGGATTCGCGGATTTGACGATGAGGCAAGCGGCCGTGCGTCGTGATGCTTGCGGTTGCGCAGCAACCTGCGCTCGGTAGCGCACAGACCGCGCCTACCATGGAAGCTATGTTGAAAGAATAAACCCCGCCGAGCTTCGCCGGACTCCCAGGACACTGATCACCGCAACGCCATGAACGTTCCCCTCAGGCCGAAGGTGCGGTTTCGCTGCCATGATGGTGGCAAAATCGCCACGCAACAAGGCGGCACGCCGCCCTCGCGGCGGCCCATCCTTTCGTTAGGGTCAAAGACATCGACGCGCAACCCCCAAGATCAGGCCAAAGAGCGGAATTCGGATTGGTCGGCGCGGTCCGCGTCGTAGAGAACTTGGAAGCAATCGCTGCCGAAGCAGATCGCCGTCCTGCAATTCACACGTTCGAGTATTGCCGTGTTGTTTTTCAATGGAGGTGGAGCCTTCGATGACCGACATGACGGAAGCACCCACAGTCATCGCGGCATTGCGTAGCTCGGCGGACATTCTGCGCCAGACCTGGAAGGATATCGGCAAGAAGGATCTCTCACTCGTTGCCGCCGGAGTGACCTACTATCTGCTTGTGGCACTGTTCCCTGCCTTGGCCGCGTTAATTTCGGTCTACGGCCTGGTCGAGAACCCTGCGGGCATGACAAAAGACGTACAGTCTTTGTCGGGCCTGCTTCCGCCATCGATTGTGCGGCTGGCCAATGCCGCGCTGCGCGAACTGATTTCCGCATCGAGCGGAAGTCTTGGCTTTGGTGCCATCATCGGCATCGGGATCGCGCTCTTCAGCGGCATGCGGGGGATGACCAGCATGATGGCAGCGCTCAATATCGCCTACGGTCAGACCGAAACGCGTGGATATGTCAGGTTCTACGCGACTGCGTCGCTTTTGACCGTCTTGATAATTACCAGCGGGCTGATCGACTTGATGCTTGTCGCCGGCCTGCCCGCTTTGCTAAGCGGAACCGGTGTGCGCAGTCCGCCGCGCCTGATCAGCCTGGCTATAGAATGGTCGCTTCTGATCGTGTTTGTTGTGAGTGCGGTGTCAGTGATCTACCGCTACGGACCCGCCGGAAGAAAGCCACAATGGAAATTGGCTTCCTTTGGCATCATCACGGCCACCGGTCTATGGTTGATTGGATCGATCCTGTTTAGCGTCTATGTCCATAACTTCGGTCGCTATAGCGAGGTGTATGGCTCGTTGGGTCTGCCGCTGATAATTCTTACCTGGGTGTGGCTTTCGATATTCGTCGTATTGTTCGGAGCCGAGATCAATGGCCAAGTCGAGCGTCAAGCGCGGGGCGATCGTATTGTTCAATAACTCTGACACGTTCACACGGCGGCTCGTTCGTAGAGGTTCAACACTCCGCCCAAACGGCCGCTGCGATCGATTGGTGCTCGCAAAATGTGCCGGTTATGGTGCGGTACGCGCATCGCAATCGTGTACGACGTTCGCAGAACTGGCGCTTCCACGTACGACTGGGCACTGGCGAGGGCGGCTGGAGCAACGAGTCAATGAGTCCCGCAAGGCTCGCTGGCTCGCCACGTATGTGATATTCTGAATTCTGCTGTTGCTTTTATGCAACATGGTAGCGGGGGCGTGATTTGTATTTCGCACACCCCTGATTTCATTGATATTCCTCTGCGCTGATCGCGATTCCCAATCGCACTTCGCGAGCGAGAGGGAGCGTCTGGCTGCCGGCAAACGGACCTCCCCGTCCCGTCCCCGCAAGCGGGTTCGATCGAGGCGCTGGAACAGCCTGGCGGCTATAAACCGCCATTCCGGGGTGGGTCGGGTGGTCAGCCGGTAGCTATCGAGTTCGTCATCCTGTTGCTCCTACAACCAAGCACCGAACCGGCGAATATAAATTCGTTTGATGAATTGAGTAAGCAGGCAGTAGCAGACCAAAATGCCGGCGACACAGTAGAAATATGCTTTGGGCGGAGGCTGGAGCCGCAGAGATGCTGCGAGGAACGAGAAGGGCAACCACACCCCGCATGTGACCACGAGTAGTGTCAAAATGATCAAGGGAAAGGTCGCCGTGCTCTCGATGAACGGTATCTTCTCCGTCCGGATCATGTGCACGATCAGGGTCTGAGTCAGCAATCCCTCGATGAACCAGCCGGATTGGAACAGCGATTGCCCGGCGGCCGTATTGGCGCCGAACGCGAACCACAGGATGAGAAAGGCGACGATATCGAAGAGAGAGCTGATGGGGCCTATGCAGAGCATGAAGCTCGCGATGCTCCGTGGCTCCCACTGTCGCGGCCGCTTCACGAACTCCTCGTCCATCCGATCCCACGGGATGGCCGTCTGCGAAGCGTCATAGAGCAGATTCTGCACGAGCAATTGAATGGGCAGCATCGGCAGGAAGGGCAGGGCGGCGCTCGCGATCAGCACACTCAGTACGTTGCCAAAATTCGAGCTCGCAGCCATCTTGATATATTTGACGACGTTGCCGAACGTGCGGCGACCCTCCACGACGCCCCGCTCGAGCACGAGAAGGCTCTTCTCGAGGAGAATGATGTCCGCCGACTCCTTCGCTACGTCGACCCCGGAGTCGACGGAGATTCCAACGTCGGCCTCACGCAGCGCGTTCGCATCATTGATGCCGTCGCCCATGAAGCCGACGGTGTGATTGCGCGCCTGCAGGGCCTTCACGATTCGAGATTTCTGCAGCGGCGAAACCCTGGCGAAGACCGCAGTGCGTTCTGCCAGCTCGGCAAGCACGTCATCCGACAGGTGCTCAATCTCTTCGCCAGTGGCGACCGGTTGCGTCTCCAGGCCCACCTCCCGGCATATCTTGCGCGCGACCGCCGCGTTGTCGCCCGTCAGGATCTTGACGGTGACGCCATGCTCCCGGAGCAGGCGCAGGGCCTCGGCGGCGCTTTCCTTCGGCGGATCGAGAAAGGCGATGAACCCCGAAAAGGTCATTGCGGTCTCGTCGTCGATGTCGACCAGCGTCGGGTTATCGGGAATGGCCTTGAAAGCGACGGCAATCACCCGCAGGCCGTCCTCATTGAGCTGATCGCGCAGCCGCCTCAGTCGCTCGCGAAGCTCCGGGGTGAGCGGCATGACACCGGCATCAGCTTCGATTTGCGAGCAGATCTTGAGGGTCTCTTCGACTGCGCCCTTGCATATCAAGAGACGGGCGCCACTCGTGTGTTGCAAAACAACCGACATGCGGCGCCTGGTGAAGTCGAATGGTATTTCATCGACCTTCGAGACGGACCTCGCGAGCTCGCGCAGGGCAGGCTCATCGGAATGCTCGACCACCGCCCGATCGAGGAGGTTCTTCAGTCCGCTCTGGAAATAGCTGTTGAGGAATGCGTGCTCGAGAACCCGCTGACTGCTGCGGCCGTTCACGTCAAGATGGTGAATCAGCGCCACATGATCCTGCGTGAGAGTGCCGGTCTTGTCGGTGCAAAGAATGTCCATCGCACCGAGGTTCTGGATCGCATTGAGGCGCTTGACGATGGCCTTGTGGCGCGACATCGCGATGGCGCCGCGCGCGAGGTTGGCATTCACGATCATCGGCAGCATCTCCGGCGTGAGGCCGACCGCCACGGCAATCGCGAAGAAAAACGCTTCCATCCACCGCCCCTTCGAAAGGCCGTTGATGAAAAAGACGATGGGCACCATCACGACCATGAAGCGAATCAGGAGCCAGCTCACCTCGTTCACACCTCGGTCGAAGGCCGTGTGCGCGCGCCGGGCGGTCAGCTTCCCGGCCGTCGCGCCCAGGTACGTGTGACGACCCGTCGCCAGCGCCACGCCTTTGCCCGTGCCGCTGATGACGCTGCTGCCCATGAAGAGGAGGTCGGCCCGATCGAGAGGGGAGGTCCTACCCGGCGGCCCGCCGGTAGCGTCCGCCGCTTCGCGGCGATCGAGAGGCTGCTTCTCGACAGGCATGGCTTCGCCGGTGAGGGCCGACTGAGCTACATAGAGATCGCGTGACTCCAGGAGACGCAGATCACCGGGCACCATATCGCCCGCCGACAGCAATACGATGTCTCCGGGAACCAGCTGCTCGAGAAGAATCTCGGATGCGCGGGGGTCCAGAGGGCTGGGCTCGCGATCCGGCTCGGACTCGTTGTCGGTGCGCTGCACCGTAACCTTGTTGCGGACGAGCTTGCGCAGCGATTCGGCTTGAATCCGGGATTTCAATTCCTGCCAGAAGCGCAGGCCCGTGCTCAGGATCACCATCACCGCCATCACGACGGCTGCTTTGGGGTCGCGGGTCAGAAGCGACACGACTCCGAGGAGGATCAGAACGCCGTTGAATGGATTGTTCGCGGCGTGCCACAGGAGCGCAGGCGAGGTTGGCGCGCTCGCTGTATCGACCGCGTTGGGGCCGAAATGCGAGAGGCGGCGGCGCGCCTCGCCCCACGTGAGGCCCTGCCCCCCGGTTCGTAAGCGGGCGAACAGCTCCGCGCGACTCGCCCGAGCGCCTTCCTCGGGGCCCGTGAACAGCTGGGGCAGCTCGGTTCCCTCGTCCCTTGGGGTCTCCATGCCCGGCTCGAGCGACTCGACCCAGCGGGCAAGTGGCAGCCGCACACGAAACGCGCTGCCCTGCCCGACTCTGCTATCGAGCTCGACAGCTCCGTGCATCCGCTCGGCGGCCCATTTCACGATTGCCAGGCCGAGGCCAGCTCCGCCATCCACACGCGCACGCGACTTGTCCACCCGATAAAAGCGCTCGAAGACCCGCGAGTGGTGCTCCTGCGGGATTCCAGGGCCTTCGTCCGAGATCTCGACGATTGCAGCGGTCGCGGAAGCCGTGGTGCGCAGCCGGATCGTTTTCCCCTCCGGGCTGTAACGGATCGCGTTTTGCAGAAGGTTCATGAGCGCGAGCCGCAGCAGCGCCTCGTCCGCGACCGCGCTCACCTCCCTCACTTCGTGCAGGTCAACGGTCTGGCGCTTCTCCGCAGCCAGGACTCCCAGTGAGTCCGCAACGTCCACCACTACGTCCCGCACTGCGATAGGCTCCAGCCGGACGGCGATCGCTTCCTGATCGGCTTGCGCGAGGAATAACAGCCGCTCGATGAGCCGGTTCATGTGATCCACTTCTTCGAGCATGCTGCCGACGCTGTCGCGCAGCTTGTCGGGATCCTTCTGACGCAAGGCGACCTCACCGACCGTACGAATCGCGGTGAGTGGCGTGCGCAGCTCATGAGACGCATCGGCGGTGAAGCGCCGCAGCTCGGCGAAGGAGTCCTCCAGTCGCTCGAGGGTGTCGTTGAAGATCACCGCCAGCCGCCCGATCTCGCTCCCCGGATCGGACACCGGGAGGCGCTCGCTCAAGGACCTGGCAGAGAGCCGCCGTGCGCGCTCGGTCATGACGGCTAGTGGCGCGAGCGCGCGGCCAGCGACGAGATAGCCCACTGCGGCGAAGATACACGCAGCGCTCGGAAGTCCAATGATCAGTACCAGCACGACTTCGAACCGCCGCGTTGGCACCCACGCGCCGGCAATCAACGCGAGCATCATCGCCGCGACGATTACGGCGAGGCCCGCGCCCGCGAACCAGAGTGCCAGCCGGACGCGCAGCGTGTTGCGCTCGCGGCCCTCAGTCACAGGCGCGGCTCCTCCCGAAGCACAAATCCGACGCCGCGAACTGTTTGAATGAGGGTGGTCTCGTACCCGTCATCCACCTTCCGACGCAAGTGCGCAACGTGCACGTCGATCACGTTGTCGAGTGGCGTCGCTCGTTTGGTCTCGCGCCATACGTCCTTCGCGATCATCTCGCGCGTGACGACCTGGCCGGGTTGGCGCAGGAGATAGGCGAGCAGATCGAATTCCCGTGCCGTGAGGTCGATTCGTCGGTCGCCCCGCCGGACGACGCGCATCTCCAGATCCAGCGAGAGGTCGCCGAGGCGGCGCCTGAGCGGCTCGGCAGCCGGTGCGCGGCGCAGGAGCGAACGGATTCTGGCTACCAGCTCGGCAAACGCGAACGGCTTGACGAGATAGTCGTCGGCCCCGGTCTCGAAGCCGCGAACCCGATCGGGCACGGCATCGCGGGCCGTGAGCATGAGAACCGGGACTGTCATACCGCGCGCCCGCATCGTCGTGAGCACCTCGATGCCATCGCGCCCTGGAAGCATCCAATCCAGTACCACCGCATCAAAGCTCGCCGCAGCGAGGGAGGCGAGGGCCTCCTCGCCTGTGGATGCCGCGGACACATCGTATCCTTCTTCGCGCAGCCCCGAGGCAAGGGCGCCCGCCGTCTTTTCATCATCCTCGACGATCAGCAGCTTCATATGAGAATTGTCGGCCACGGCCGGGTGGCCTGCAATGTGATCGCCGGGGTAGATCTCCCTCTCTGAACGAAACTTCAGTTTTCGCCCCGACTAACCCCTCGTAGAATCGCGTCCGGTATTGGGAACGCGAGGTCGCCTTGATGGGCGGTTGTAGTCGCAGCGAGAGCACGAACATGGGCGGTTGTAGGCGTTGCGCTTCGCGCAACGGGCGGCACTCGGACCTCTAGCGCACCCCTTCCTCGCGCTGGTCCCCGAGCGCGACCAGTTATCGGCGGTCCCGACTCAGCGTCGGTCCTCCGCTTTCCCTAAAACCTCCTCCCGACTGCCCCGAGAGGCGATTCCTTGCCGCTCGGAGCTGCTTCGTGCGCGTCGCCGCAGCTTCACCGACATTGCCGGCCCCGTACCGGATCCACGATTGGAGGCTCGTGCCATGATGACGCTGCGATATAGCTCTGTGATTGGTCTCGAATTCCCGGTACGCGCCGTGAGTACGAAATCGCGTCCGTACGTAGGACCCTCTGTGCTGCGACGGACCGTGCGGATCGGGAGAGACATCCTGCTCGCGCTGTGGGCCATCGGAGCGTTGGCATTCCTGGTCGCCATCCTGGGTGCGGCGGTATGAGCTCGCGCATGCCCGGTTGGCGCGCGCCGTGGCGCCGGCACACTGAGGTTCATGAGTCCGCGTATGAGCCGGTACAGGCGACTGCACATCATCCGGAGCCGAGGTGCACGGAGACGGGACATGGCGCAATCAAGCTGTCGATTTCCAAATTCGGCAGCCGGTCACGCTTCCTGTTATCGGCAGCATTTGCGAATTCGGCACTTGCCGTCACGCTGCGCGAGGACGGAACGGCGCAGGCATTCGATCTCATCCGCCGAGGCCGGTATTGGGAGTCGGTCAACGAAGTGCCGCAGCCACACCGCTTTCGAGTGGTTCTGTTCCTCGGCCATGAGGGCCACGCTCATTCGTTCCGCACCCGGTTTGTCGAGCTGCCGTCGCTCGTCGTGAGCCGCCCGGAGACGGCGCGGTCTCTGAAGAAATCTTCAGTGGCGCATTGGCTTTCGCGCCATATCATCGCGGCCGTCTCACATGATCGGAGCATTCGCAGCCCCTATGGACCCTGAGCCTAGTACCCAGGCCGTCGACCGGGCGAGCCCCCTGCATACCGCGGCACGACCGGACGTGGACGGCTATCAGAGCCCGGAGAGGGCCGCTGGAGCACTGCCGCGCTAATGCGCTGCTGATTTCACAGTCACGTCTCTCCCCAGGGCTTGAGCAACAACACAGCTTGAGCACATCGCGGAGTGATGATGACTGTAACGACGGGTTTCTGGGCCTCCTCGCGGGCCACGGTGTTCTCCCTCATGGGGCAGCTGATGATTTCCGGGCTGTGGCTGACCGGTGTAAGCGTGGCTGCGGATGGGACACCGGATGGTAGCTCCCAGCCGGTCACCGGCGAGCGATTCGCAGTTCACGGACAGGCAACGTTCGTGGAGCAGGCGACCAACGACTTCCATGCGTCCTACAGCGGATCCAACAGCCTTTCAGCGAGCTCCAACCGGGAAACTGCGGATGTCAGTCTCTTCCTCGGCGCGCGTCTCTGGCGGGGAGCGGAAGCCTGGGTGGAGCCGGAGATCGATCAGGGCTTTGGACTCGACAACACGCTGGGCGTAGCCGGATTTCCGAGCGGCGAGGCCTACAAGGTGGGCGCCAATCATCCTTATCTCCGTATGCCGCGATGGTTTGTACGCCAGACGCTCGATACCGGCGGCGATCGGGAGACGGTGGAGGGGAGCGCCGGCCAGCTTGGCGGGTCGCAGAGCGTCGACCGCTGGGTATTCACGGTCGGCAAATTTGCCGTGACCGATGTGTTCGATACGAATCAGTACGCCCACGATCCGCGGGCAGATTTTCTCAACTGGGCGGCTGTCGACGCCAGTACTTTCGACTACGCCGCCGACGCTTGGGGATATACCGTGGGTGCTGCTGCCGAGCGCTACATCGGCTCCTGGACCTTCCGCGCCAGCGCGTTCGACCTCTCCGACGTTCCAAACAGCGAAGTGCTCGAGCACGGCTTGCACGAATTCCAGATGGTTGCGGAGATCGAGAAGCGGTATTCGCTCTTTGGGCAGACGGGGCGCCTGCTCATCACAGGCTATGACACCCGAGGACGCATGGCGCTCCTGGACGAGGCAATCGCGGTGGCGAATGCGGCGGGCACAGCGCCGGACAACGCCGCCGTTCGCTCATACCGGAGCCGCATGGGAGTGAGCCTCGACCTGGAGCAGCCGGTGAGCTCAGATCTCGGCATGTTCGCACGGGTTGGCAAGGCAACCGGGAATGTCGAGGCGTATGAGTTCACCGATGTCGACCGCAGTGTCGAGATCGGCGCTTCGGCCAAGGGGCGTCCGTGGCATCGACCCGATGACACCGTCGGAATTGCCGCGATCGACAACGGGATTTCCGCCGAGCGGGAGCAATACTTCAATGCGGGCGGCCTGGGCATCCTCTGTGGCGACGGCAAGCTGCCGCACCCGGGATCCGAGCGGATTGTCGAGACCTATTACAGCCTTTCACCGCTGTCGTGGGCGCACGTAAGTCTCGATTATCAGTGGGTCGAGAATCCTTGTTACAACACAGATCGCGGTCCGGTATCGATCGGAGCCGTCCGTTTGCATGCCGAGCTCTGAGACAGCTGCGTTCCGGACATGAGAGAGGAGAAAAGAGCAATGAGCATCCTGGAGACGGTGGCGGAGGCTCCTCAATCGCCGGGCACCCCCCGCGAGCCAGCCTCGCACGGTGGCGCGCAACTCGACACTCAGCATGTGGGCGACATTCACGGCGGCTTCGGCACGATCCGCCAGCACGATGTTGGGCCGCGTGCCGACTGGCGGGCGCGCCTTATGACGCTGCTTGCGATCCTCGGGCCGGGGCTCATCGTCATGGTGGGCGATAACGACGCCGGCGCTTTCAGCACCTATACCCAGGCCGGGCAGAACTATGGCAGCACCCTGCTGTGGACGCTGCTGCTCCTGATTCCAGTCCTGTACGTCAACCAGGAGATGGTTCTACGGCTCGGATCGGTGACGGGCGTCGGCCATGCGAGATTGATTCTCGAGCGCTTTGGGAAATTCTGGGGTGCGTTCAGCGTCATCGACCTCTTCATCCTCAACGCACTGACCATCGTCACGGAGTTCATAGGCCTGACGCTCGCATTTGAATATCTCGGAATACCGAAGGTCTGGGGCGTGGTCATTTCCGCGGCGGTGCTCATGGTCGCCGCGAGCACGGGCAATTTCCGGCGTTTCGAGCGATTTGCGCTCGCTCTGGTCTTCGGGAGCCTCCTCCTGGTACCGGTGTTCTTCATGCTTCACCCGTCCTACGACCGCATTGCGCACGACTTCTTCGTGCCTGGTCTTCCGGCCGGTGCACCATTGGCCGACGTGATGCTCCTGATCATCGCCATAGTCGGCACGACGGTGGCTCCCTGGCAGCTCTTCTTTCAGCAGAGCTACGTCATCGACAAGCGGATCACCCCGCGATTCATTCGCTACGAGCGCATCGATCTGTGGATCGGCATTGCGCTGGTCATCATTGGGGGAGTGGCCATGATGGCCTTCACGACCGCGGCGTTCGAAGGCACACCTGGTTTCGGACATTTCACGGATGCTGCCGCCGTGGCAAGCGGCATCGGCCGGCATGCCGGGCACGCTGCCGGGACCCTCTTCGCCATCGCGCTGATCGATGCCTGCATCATCGGCGCCGCTGCGGTGTCCCTTGCCACCGCTTATGCGATCGGGGACGTCTTCGCGTTGCGACATTCGCTGCATCGCGCGCCCTCGGACGCCAAGGGCTTCTATGCGGTGTACTTTGGCCTGATCGCGATTTCAGCCGCACTCGTCCTGGCCCCGGGCACTCCGCTGGGGCTGCTGACCAATGCAGTGCAGACGCTCGCGGGCGTACTGTTGCCGAGCGCGACGGTGTTCCTGCTGTTGCTCTGCAATGACAAGGCAGTCCTGGGGCCTTGGGCAAACAGCAGGAAGGTCAACATCTTCACGGGTGCGGTCATTGCGGTGCTCGTGATGCTTTCTCTCATTCTCACGGCCTCGGTACTGTTTCCGGACATTTCGGAAGCGCATATCCTGATGGTGCTGGTCGGCGGGAGCGTGCTTGCGCTTGCGGTGACTTCAGCAGTTCAACTCATCGAGCGCCGGCGGCCGGCGGCGGTTCGAGATGAGGGATCCGGGTCTGCTCTTGAGCGCGACACCTGGCGGATGCCACCCTTGGAACAATTGCCTCCGGCGCTGCTGACATTGCGCAGCCGCGCGTGGCTGATTGTGCTGCGCGGGTACTTGATCATCGCGGCAGGGCTTGTACTCGTGCGCATCGGCAAGTTGATCCTCGCCAGCCATTGACCGAGCGGCGGATGACTACCACGGGTACACCGCGCTTGAAGATCCGGGCGCGGTTGTGGCTGAGCGTATTGGGTGGGATCGAAAAGCTCGCGCTGTCCTCACTGCCTCGTGGGTCGCTTCGTAAGCGGACGCTCCGCTGGGTCGACCGTGGATTCGAGCGAATTCGGGCGCAAACAGGTCGATGAGCATTGCGGGGGAACAGCCGCGAGCGAAGGCGATGACGTCGCCACGAACGGCAGCACGAGATTAGCGAAGACTCATCTACGCAGAGGGTATGGTGATCTTTATGGACATGTGCATCACATGCTAATATACTCAGGCACATGTCAAAGATGATTCAGCTGCGAAATGTTCCCGATTCGCTGCATCGGCAACTGAAGGGCCGGGCGGCAATGGCGGGACTTTCCTTGTCTGACTTCCTGATCCGCGAAGCGCGCAAGATCGCCGAGCAGCCGACTCCCGAGGAGATGGCCGAGCGTCTGCGGCAGCGAGAGCCCTATCACGGGAAGGTATCGCCGACTCAGGTGCTGCGCGAGGAGCGCGACGCTCGTTGATCGTATTCGACGCTTCGGCCGCGGTGGAACTCGTTCTGCAGACGCCGCGAGCGGAACGCATCGCTGCTCGCGCACTGCATCCGGCGGAGCGTCTGCACGCACCGCATCTCATCGACATTGAAGTCGCGCAGGTCATGCGGAGGCTGGTGGAGGCGAAGGAGATCACGGTAGGCCGGGCGGATGCGGCCCTCGTGGATTTCGAGGGGCTGGTCATCGAGCGCCATGGGCACCGACCACTCTTTCGCCGGGTGTGGGGGTTGCGCACTTCCCTATCCGCGTACGATGCAACGTACGTCGCTTTGGCCGAGGCGCTTGCGGCACCGATTCTCACGTGCCACGACAAACTGGCCCGGGCGCATGGGCATAGAGCCAAGATAGAAGTAGTGTCGGTCGATTCCTGAATCGGCCCGAAGCCGCTGCAGGGTGGCGCAAGGCGCACGTCCCGGAGGGACTTCGAACGAGGCCTTGTCAGGCTGCGGCAATATAGGGGTGGTCCCGCCCTGCTACCAGGGGTCGTACCTGGGACGGTAACTGAAGCTGCCAGGTTCGGCGCAATAGAACATTACGAGTCTGCTCGATTCTCGATGGCGTCATCGGGCCGCAGTCGGTACCCGAGGCCGGGGTCTGTGACGAGATACCTCGGGCGATGAGGGTCCGCTTCGATTTTTGACCTGAGATTTTTGACGCAGACGCGAAGTCCACGGCTATCCCCGAGGTGATTGGGACCCCACACCTCCTGGAGCAACTGACCTTGCGTGACGATGAGGCCCGCATGTCGAGCCAGGCATTCGAGCAATCGATACTCGAGCGGGGTGAGATGGACTTCTCCGTCGGGTCCTCGGGCCAGGCGTCGCGCAACGTCGACCTGGATATGTCCAAACTTGAGGACATGGCCCACATCGCTTCCGCGCGTGACGCGCCGTAGCGCAGCGCGAACCCGCGCGAGAAGCTCAGGTGTACTGAACGGCTTCGTCACATAATCATCCGCGCCTGCATCGAGAGCCGCGATCTTTTGATCTTCCGCCGTGCGTGCCGACAAGACGATGATCGGCACAGGCGACCATTCGCGTACGTGACGAATGACGGTCACGCCATCACCGTCTGGAAGTCCAAGGTCCACAAGCAATAGATCGGGCTTGCCGGCTCGGGCTTCGATCTCGGCGCGGGCCGCAGTTGACGCTTCGGCAAGGCGGAATCGTTCCGACTCCAACAGGGCTTTGAGCACGTTGCGGATGGCCGGATCATCCTCGACCACCAGAATCCGGTGCATGGCTTCTGTCATTCAACCGGTCCCTGCCGTCGCGCGCGTACGCTCGGCGTCGGTTTCGCGCTGGGATTCCGCGATTCGGCCCGCGCGGGCATTCTCCGCCTGCAATTGACCGCTCGGTGGTGTCGTCGGCAGCGTGAACTCGAAATGAGCACCCCCCGCGGGTCGGTTGCGGGCGGAAATCTCCCCGCCGTGCTCACGCACGATGGCCCTGCAGATCGCAAGGCCGAGCCCGACGCCAACTGTGGTGCCCTCATTCGAGCCGCGCTGGAATTTCTCGAAGAGTCGTGCAGGATCCCCGGGCGGTAATCCTGGCCCGGTATCATCGACTGTGACCAGCACGAATGACTCGTCGGGAACGGCCGAGATCGAAACGCGCGTACCGGGAGGAGTGTACTTGGCGACGTTGTCGAGGAGGTTGACGAACAGCTTCACCACGAGTGTCGCATCGACGTGCACTTGCGGCAGGGAAGCAGGCAACTGGACTTCGATGGGATAAGCGGTGAGACGCGGTCCGAGCTCCCGTATCGCGGCCTCGATCAGATCATCGAGCATCTGCCAGTCACGGCGCAGGCTCACCTGCCCAACCTCGAATCGCATGAGGTCGAGCACGTTGGCAATGAGCTCCGACATCTCGTGAGCCTTGGCCTTGATCGACCTGGCAAGCGATTTCCGCGTCGCAGCGTCGAGCGCGTGATCTTGCTCCGCAAGCGTTCCTCCCGCGCCCTCGATGGCGGTGAGGGGCGTTCTGAGGTCGTGCGAGATGGAGGCAAGGAGCGTATTGCGCAGGCTCTCCCGCTCGGCGGCGACGCGCACCGCCTCGGTGCGCTCGGCGAGTTGCGCGCGCTCGAGCGCGAGACCGATCTGGCCGGCAAACGTTTCGAGCAGATGGCGCTGCTCGGGAAGCGAGACACGCCGGGGATTGGACGGCAGCACCGCGAGCACACCGAGACGGCGCTCGGCATCGCCAAGTGGAACATAAAGCGCTGGCGCCGCGGGAAGCGTATCGGTGCTAAGTCCCGCTTCGCGCCCGTGATCGGCGACCCACTGAGCGATCGCGAGGTCCGGGCTGCGCAGCGACTGCTCGAGTGGTGGCTCCGGGGGTAAGCGGAGCTTGCCGTCCTCATCGGGTAGCAGGACTATAGCCTTGCACTGGAACACCTCGGCCACGTGTCGGACGGCAACCTTGGTCAGCTGTGAGATGCCGCGCGTTGCGGCGAGCTCGCGGCTCATCGCATACAAAAGTGCTGTGCGGCGCTCACGCGCGCCGGCTACACGAGTCTGCTGGCGCACATTCGCCATCAAAGTCGCGGTGAGTAGCCCCACGATCAGCATCACCGCAAAGGTTACGACGTACTGCGCATCTGAAACCGCGAACGTGTACTGCGGAGGCACGAAGCAGAAGTCGAAGATGGCGACATTGAGAATAGTCGTCAGAACGGAAGGTCCGCGCCCGAGCCGCAATCCGGCCACCGTAGTGCCGAGCAGGTAAACCATAACCAGATTTACCAGTTCGAAGCGAGGATACATGAGGTAAGCCACGATGGTGCATGCGGCGCTGATCGCGACAGCCCATCCATAGCGGTTCCAGTGGATCTGCGCCGGCATGTTGTCCGGCCGGATCCTCGACCGAGGCGCGTTTGCAGCGGAGGCATGCCCGGCCTGTGCGATGGTGATCACATCGAAGCCACGGGCGTGTTTTGCGAGCTCAAAGCCCACCGAAGGGCGCAGCAGCGCCTTCAAGCCAAAACGCTTCGGGGCGCCGACGATTACGCGTGTGGCGTTGCGCGTCTGCGCGTACTCGAGTAACGCTGCGGCCGCCGTCGGTCCGTCGATCGTCACCGTTTCCGCCCCGAGCGACTCCCCGAGCCGCAGGATGTTGATGCGGCGGTTGCGCTGTGTCTCGGAGAGCTTCAGCAGCGCCGGGGTCTCGACGTAGACGACGATCCA
>Ga0070741_10004569_pt1 | contig 32162 bp, 29 predicted proteins | sample Coa_R1_4_FD_66440 | JGI IMG/M metagenome (GOLD analysis project Ga0070741, IMG submission 66440) | Surface soil microbial communities from Centralia Pennsylvania, which are recovering from an underground coalmine fire - Coalmine... | ecosystem: Environmental > Terrestrial > Soil > Unclassified ... | reverse complement strand
CTCCTGCACGGCAACGACACCTGGACGATCGGCTAGCCACGCGACCGGCCCCCCGCCCTTCATGGGTGGGGCCACACCCTCCACCCTCGCCGAGAGCGTAACCCGAAACGCTGCACGAAAGGCGCAACGCTTCGTGCCGATTCTGCGGCGGGTGTGACAATTCGCGCACAACCGTCCGCATGGGTCATCGACGTAGGCGGGCCCAGCTACCGCGGCCGGAGCGCCATGATCGCCTCGCGGAGCTTGCCGCCCCACGGCTGCACGGCCAGCGTGTAGACGGGGATCGGTCGGCCGCCGACATACGAGGTCGAGATGTAGTCGCCGAGGAACTGTCCGCCGGCGCTCGCGAGCCAATCGAGGTGCATCGGCTGGGCGTCGAGTCGCTGTGGCGCGCTCCATGTCGCTCCACCGTTCGCCGACGTGACCAGCCAGACATCGACCCAGGGGCAGCCGGTGCCGGGCGCCGGGCTCGGCGGGCAGGTCGTCGGCGTCGAGTAGTACGCGACCGCCAAGTGCTGGGTCGCACCTGAGGTCGCGGGGTCGACGGCAAGGCCCGGCACGAACTCGGAGATCAGCGCGCCGGCGGGCGCGACCTGTACCGGCGCCGACCAGGTCTGGCCGTCCGACGACGTCGAGACGACGATCCGGTCGGCAGTGCACGTCCGCTCGCCGGGGCAGTCGTCCCACGCAACGAAGAGCCGGCCGTCCGCAGCGACGTCCGCCGAGGGAAGCGGCGGGGCACGGAGTTGCGGCACCGGCGCCGTGTTCAGGTCGGAGACGTGCACGCTCGGCGCGAAGGTCGCGCCGCCGTCGGTCGACGTCGCCGCGAGTGCCTCGTTGCCGAACGACGCGGTGAACGCGTCTCCCTGCTCGCCTTCCTGCTCGGCGCCTCCGACCGAATAGACGACGACGAGCGAGCCGTCCGGCCTGGGAAGCGGCTGCGCACCGTTCGGCTGGAATCCCTGCTGGGGGAGGAACGAGGTCGGTGCCGGAGTGCTCCAGGTGAGCCCGCCGTCGGTCGTCGACTGCGTGACGATGATCCCGGCTCCAACGTCGAGATACGACAGGTAGCACCGGCCGCGGTTCGGGCTGGCGGGCCAGTTGTCGCAGGCGATCCACTCCTTGTCCAGCGATCCCGGAAGGCCGGTGCGCGCGACGACGGGCAGATTCCACCCGATCCCGTCCGGAGAGCGGCTGATCAGGAGTTCGAAATGCGACGCCGCGATTCCGAGCGATGCAACGAGCCAGACTCCGTGCGCCGAGTCGAAGGCCACCGACGGGTCGCTCGCGCGTGGGTCCTGGCCCGGCTGCGGCGACAGCGACGTCACGCCCGGGAGCAGGCCCGAGCGCCAGCGGGCTCCGCCGTCGATCGAGGTTGCGACGCCGATCGCGGTTGCGCCGCCGCCTTCGATCCGGCCGACCTGGAAGCTGGCCACGAGGCTGTTTCCGAACGCGAAGCTGTCCGGCTCGACCTCGGTCGCGTGCTGGCCGTCTCCCCCGGCGACGGTGTCGGTCGAGAGCTGGCGGCTCACGACCTCGCAATCCGAGGCGACGGAGTCGGCGGGATCGGCGTCGACGACGTCTCTGCCCGCTCCGCACGAGATCGTGTCCCGCGCGGCGTCACCGTTCGCTGCGATCCAGTCGTTTCCGGCTCCGCCCGCGATCCTGTCGCGCCCGAGGCCGCCGATCAGAAGGTCGTTGCCGCCGAGGCCGATGATGGTGTCGTTCCCGCCGCGGCCGTCGATCGTGTCCGCCTTCGCTGTTCCGACCAGTCGGTCGGCGTGGTTGGTGCCGTTGAGCGTCGCGGCGAAGACCGGCGCGGCGGCGACGAGTGCTGCCAGCGCGACGGCGAGCCTGAGGCGCACCGGCGCCACGGTAGCGAACGGGCCCGCTCCGCCGGGACCAGGCCTGTTCAGTCGCCATCGGGGCGAGTCAGCCGCCGCTTTCCGCTGCCGCCTGCTCCGGAGTCGGGACGATCCAGTTCCGGGCCTCGCAGCCCCGGATCACGTACTTGCCCTTCTCCTTGACGTTGAGCCAGGCGACGTCGTGGCCGGCTCCGCAGTCGACGATGTCGATCTCGTTGTCGTCGACGAGGGCGTACAGCGTGTCGTTGCCCGGGCCGCCGGGCGTCCCGTTGATCGTGTCCGGGCCAGGGTGCCGACGAAGACGTTCTTCGTCGCGCCGAACGCGGCGCCTGCCGCCGCGAGGCTGCACGCCGCAACCACCGCGAGAGCTCGGTACTTGCCTTGCATCCGATCCACCTCCGTGGGGCGCTAGCGGGTCGTGCACATCTGTGGTCGATGCCTGTGAGGCGCAGGTCGTCGCCGTGCAAGGCGCGGAGCATGGCGCCGTAAAGCCACGTGGGCAGGACGTGCGTTTTACCGAGGGCGTAGGCTTCGCGCGACCGATGAGCATGCGCAAGCAGAAGAGCCTCGTCCTGATTCTCGCGAGAGAGCTGGCGACCAACCTCGCGACGCCGATCTACATCGCGGACGCGGACGGCGACCTCGTCTACTTCAACGAGCCGGCGGAGCAGATCGCCAGCGGGCGCTTCGCCGACCGCGGCGAGACCTCGATCACCGACTGGGTGAAGCTGCTCGCGCCCGAGACGCTGGACGGCAGGCCCTTGACTCGCGAGGAGATGCCGGGCGGGATCGCATTCGCCGAGCGGAGGCCGGCGCACGGGACGATGCGCGTGACCGGTCTCGACGGAAGCAGGCACACGGTGGAGACGACGGCGTTGCCGTTGTTCGGCCCCGACGGCGAGTTCCACGGGATCATGGCCATCTTCTGGGAACTCCCCTAACGGAACGATGCACGTTCGCATCTGGGGTTGTCGCGGCTCGCTCGCGACGCCGGGACCCGAAACCTTGCGCTACGGAGGCAACACCTCCTGCGTCGAGATCGAGTGCAACGACGGCACGCGGATCATCCTCGACGCCGGGACCGGCATCAGGGCTCTCGGGAGGCGCCTGGCCGCGAACGGGTCGGAGCCGATCCACCTCTGTCTGACCCACCTCCACCTCGACCACATCGAGGGAATAGGCTTCTTCGCGCCAATCTTCGACCCGAAGACGGTGCTCCACGTCTGGGGCCCGCGCTCCTCGGTCCGCAGCCTGGACGAGCGACTCGCTCGCTACCTCTCGGCGCCGCTCTTCCCAGTCGAACTCGCGGACCTGCCGGCCACGTTCGTGTTCCACGACGTCGAGGACGAGCCGTGGGAGATCGGCGGCGCCCGGCTGAATGCAGCTCCCATCTCACACCCGGGGGCAACGGTCGGGTACCGGATCGAGGCGGACGGGAAGGTGATGGCCTACCTGCCCGACCACGAGCCGGCGGTCGGGGTGGACCTGAACAGGTTGACGAGCGACTGGATCTCCGGCTACGCGCTCGCCGAAGGCGCCGACGTGCTCATCCACGACGCCCAGTACACGGACGCGGAGTACGGAGATCACGTCGGCTGGGGCCATTCGAGCCTTTCACAAGCGCTTTCCTTCGGGTCGATGACCACCGCAAGCCGGCTCCTGCTCTTCCACCACGACCCGCAGCACTCGGACGAAGACCTCGACGTCCACCAGAGTCGTGCGCACGAGCTCTGGCAGGGCGACGGAACCCCGCCAGAGCTCGCGTTCGAGGGCATGGAACTGCAGATCTCACCCTCCTAGCTGCCGTTCGTCGCGCGCGGCGTCGGCGGCGTCGCGGCGGTGAAGTCGACCGAATTGTCGTTCGTGTCGTGGCCGTCCGGCTTCCGTACGTCGCTCGAGCCCGGAGCCGCGGTCGTGGGTGGAACCGGGGCGGGAGTGCCTTCGACCAGGCCGTTCGCCGTCGAGGCTCCCCAGCCGACGGAGTCGACGAGCGTGCCGTTCGAGTCGCGGATGCCGAGGCCACCGCCGGTTGCGGCCAGTCCGGTCGAGAACGACTGGTCTGCCGCCGGAGGGCCCGTATAGCCGCTGCCGCCGAAGAGATAGAACGCGCCCGGGGCGAGCGTCGTGCCGTTCGGAATCGTGTCGAGCACGGTGTCGCTCGTGCCGGCCGCGGAGCGGTAGACGAGCTTCCAGCCCGACAGGTCGGCCGATGCCGTGCCGGAGTTGACGATCTCGACGAACTCGTTCGTTGCCGCTCCCGTCACGCCCGTCATGAACTCGTTGATGCGGATGACGGCCTGGCCGCCCGAGGCGGTGCAGGTGATAACCGCGTGTCGTGTGGCGTCGTACGAGACCGAGACGGTGCCGGGCGTTCCGTCCGTGCACGCGAGCCCGTTCAGGTCCTCCAGCTTCGTGAGTCCGGCGCCGGCGTCGCCCTTGGGGCCGGCGGGTCCCTGCGGTCCGGCCGGGCCTTGAGGGCCCGTCGGTCCTTGCGCGCCGGCCGAGCCTTGTGGGCCTGCGGGGCCTGCGGGACCAGCTGAGCCTGCGGCGCCCTGCTGTCCCCGCTCGCCCTGCGGGCCTTGAGCGCCCGGGTCGCCCTTGGGGCACGGCGCTCCCGTCGCGCCCGCCGGTCCCGTCGCGCCGGCGGGTCCTTGGATGTTCCAGGAGATCGGAAGCTCGCGCTTCGTGCACTTCGAGGGATCGGTGACGACGCGCAACAGGCCGGTGAGCCTGGCGCGACAGGCGTGGATCACAGAGCCCTCGGCGGTACCCGAGTCGGCGAGGGCCGTCAGAGCTCCGGCGCATGCAAATGCTGCAAGGCTGGCGACGGACGCGAGCAGCAGGCGTCGGCGCACACGGAAAGCCTTCGGCATGAACACTCCTTTCGCGTTGGGCTTTCAGTGGTAGCCGGGAAGTCGTGCCGTGTCTGTGACTTCTCTGTGACAAGAGTGCAACTTCTGGCCCGGCGCCCTTGACGCCGAGGACAGCGCGCTGTTCTCTGTAGAGACAACAAAGAAGGAGGCGCGCGTGATCAACATCTCAGCTCGGAGCTCTCGCAGTCGAACAAGCCTGTGGGGCGCAACGGGCATCCTCATCCTCGCCGCGGTGGCCGTGCCGCTGCTCGCGCAGAGCGGGACGGCGGGCGCGGCTAAGCATCGGCTGGCCGCCGCCGACCAGTTCCTCAAGGCGATCTACTCGCCGATCAAGCTCCGCGCAGCCGGCGACCCGCGTGAGATCCGGTACGACATCTCCTGCTTGCCGCCGGACGGCAACGCCGACGGCCCCGGTGTCTGCGATGGGGGAGGAACGGTCTACTTCAAGTCGAGTACGGGCGTCTCGGCAAGCGTTCCGCTGCAGCTCGATACGACAGCTCAGGTGGGGCGGTATGTCGCGGCAGTTCCCATGTCCGTCTGGAGCGCACCCTGGTTCACCTATTACGCGGTCATTCGCGACAACACGACCGGCCGGACGATCGTCATGCCGCAGGGTGGAAGCACGGCGCCCCAGCTCAGCTTCGCGATGGGCGCGCAGACGGTCGATCTCGGAACGCACGCGTTCGGGACGACGGCACGGCCGGACGCACAAGTGGCCAGCGCTGCCTGGGGCAGCGGCGACGGCCAGGTCGGGCTCGAGGACGGGATCGACATGCCGACGGGCGGTGCGTCCTTCGACGTCGACTCCGCCGGCGACGTCTACCTGCTCGACGAGGCGAACCAGCGGATGCTCGAGTTTGCCCGCGGAGCGACCCCGGCCGCGATTCCCCTTACCGGGTCAGCAGGCGTGAAGTCCGACCTGAGGATCAGCGACGCGTCCGGGACTGCCTACCTGCTCGAGTCGCCGAACGCACTGAGCTCGAAGCCGCTCCTGCGCGCCTACACGCTCGACGGCACTGCCTTGAGCTCCGCACCCGTGGCGGACGCGGCCGCAGCCCAGATCAAGCTGTCCGGAAGCACTGCCTACGTCTCCGAGTACCCGTCGAGCGTTTGGGCGCCCGTTCTGCAGAGCAACGGGCAGGCGGGCGTCGACGCCTCTTCGCAGTTCGCGCGGGCGACGACAGGCGCGCCTGCCCCGGACGGGAACGTCATCGTGCTCGCCAACGGCAGCGAAGTTCGGGTCGGGATGTACGCGGCGACCGCCGCCGGCTACCAGCTGGCCACGGCCAGGATCACGAGTGCGACACCGGTGGCGGACGTCCAGCTCGCCCAGAAGCTGCCGAGCGGCCGGATTCTCCTCGTCTTCTCGGTCTACACGGACACGGACCACGAGTACGAAGCGGTCGTGCTGAGCGCCTCCGGGAGCCTCGTCGACCAGTTCTCGCTGCCGGCTGCCGACTGGGCGCAGTCGATGCCGCTTTCCCGGTTCCGCCTTGTCGGCTCGTCGCTCTACGAGCTCGGCTCGACGGACGCGGGCGTTTTCGTCGATCGCTACGACCTGGGGGTCTAGAACATGTCCAGAAGAGCCACTTTCGCTGTCGGCCTGCTGTTCGTAGGTTTGTGCTTGATGATCGCGAGCCCAGCAGGCGCCGGGAGCAGCCGCGCAAAGAGCGTCCCGGCGTGGGGGGATCCGGGCAACTGCTACTACGGGCCGCCGAACACGAAGTGCTGGGTCTACTCGCACACGGCCGATGCGGGGCGGACGAGCTGCGCTGTCGTCGATGCCGCATACGACCCCGGTCATGTCGGGCCGTTCGGCTACACGCGCTCGGCAGCGACCGACATCGCGAACATCGCAATCGGCGAGGGCTATCAGTGGGCCGGCGGGTGTTACGACAACAACGACAAGGACGGAGGGTGGAACGCCTATCCGCGTGAGACGAAGTCGACGCTCACCGAAGGGCCCGATTGCTCCGGGCTCGTCTGGCGTGTGTGGCGGGAGTCGAACTACGCCTATCCGAGCAACAACTCGTTCTACTTCTGGGGTCGGGCCACGTACGACCACGGCCCCTATGACACGAACGGCTTCAAGTACGCCACGTCGGCGTCGGGGGCGCCGCACGTCAGGTTCGACAAGTCGTCGATCATCATGATGGACGCTCTCGCCAGCGATTCCCACATCGCGCTCGAGCAGTTCCGAATCGACGTAGGCAGCGACTTCGTCTGGGAGGCGCTCGGAGAGTCATACGGGACAGACGAGATGATCGAGAGCTACCGGGCGCAGACCAGGTTCAGCGGCGTGCGGCGACTGGCATGGGGATGAGCCTGGGAGTTCGAAGGCGAGGGGCGCTTCTGGCGCCCCTCGTGCTCCTCGTACTGCCGGGGGTCGTCGGGGCCGCGAGCTCCGCGTCCCCACACCGGCTCATCGACGGCTCGGCGACTCCCGCTGTCCCCAAGGTCCTCAGAGCCCAGGACCCGACCTTCGTGATGACACGCGTTCGCGTGACGACTGCCCGGAGGTTGCGGCGACTGGTAGCGGCGTGTGGGGGCGGAGAGCGGGCCCCGAAGTCGACCGTCGTCGTCGAACGAATCGGTGTCAACGGCCGAACCATCACGTTCCGGCTACCCGGTCCCGAGGTCGCGGGGTGCGATCGAAACCCGAAGGCGCGTCTGATCCAGAATCCATGGTGCGGCGGTTCAGGATGGACCTTGGCGCACGGTCGCGTCTCCGACGCCCGGCTCGACATCTGCTCCGACCGCCGCGGTCGTGCCGTGGTGGCGTTCGGTTGGATCAACGCGGTTCCGCGAGCACGTTGGATCGTCGTCGATCAGCCCGGGTTCCGGGAGGTCTACTCGGTTGCCGGGCGCCTTCCGGTGCGGGTCTCGACCGTCTCGGGAATCGGAAGTCCGACCACGTTCAGGACGGCTCAGTACGACAAGCGGGGGGTCCTCCTCGCGCGGAAGGTGGTGAAGGTATCGATCGCAAGCTGAGCTAAGGGAACCGCCGCGGCGCCTGTCCGTCGGGCACGAAACTCCCGAGCTTGTCGCGGTATTCGGCTACGAACGCGTAGAGACGCTCTACGGGACCGGCGGCGGGGGAAATCGCCGAGGACAAGCGCGGGTACCCGAGCGCGTCGAGGAGGTCGATACCGGCCGCGCCCCGCGACGAGAGGCGTCCATCGGGCCGCACGAGATGCCAGGACGCGAACCGCTCGCCCTCGGGCACCGGCGTGAGCAGCCCGGCAGCCGCGGGATCCACGAGCGGAAGCAGCGCCACACGTTCACTCCGGTCCGCAGCCGCGACGACACGCGCCGCGAACCGGCACAGGCGTCAGCCGCCGTCGTACAGCAGCACCGGCCGTCGAGTCTTCACGGACCCCACCCTAGACTGGGGCAGTGGCCCACTTCATCGAGCACCACCAGTCGTGGGCCCTCGTACTGCTCTTCTTGCTGATCGCGATCGAGTCGGCCGGCGTGCCGCTTCCGGGCGAGACCGCTCTCGTGACATCCGCTGCGCTCGCCTCCGCCGGCAAGCTGAACATCGTCGCGGTGATCGCGGTCGCGTCGGCCGCGGCGATCCTCGGCGATAACGGCGGGTACTGGATCGGGCGTAAGGGTGGACGCGAGCTGCTCGAACGCTGGGGGCCTGTGGCGAAGCACGCAAGGAAGGTCCTGCCTCGCGCCGAGCGGCTCTTCACCAAGCACGGCGGGAAGACCGTCTTCTTCGGCCGGTTCGTCGCGGTGCTCCGGATCACGGCGGCCTGGATGGCGGGCATCTCGCGCATGCCGTGGTGGCGCTTCCTCGTCTTCAACGCCGCCGGAGGAATCCTCTGGGCGACGCTGGTCGGTCTGGTCGCGTACTACAGCGGGAAGGCCGCCGCCCATGCCATACAGACCTACGGCCTGTACGCCGCCGGCGCGATCGTGCTGATCGTGATCGCGGTCTGGTTCGCCATGCGCTGGTGGGAGCGGCGCATGCTGGCCGGCGAAAAATAGGCTCCCGGCTACCATGGACGCGGGGTGGGTCGTGTCTCCGTCGGCACCTTCGCACGTCTTCTGGCCGTAGCGCTCGTCGTCACGGCGGCGCTCGGAGCCGCTGCCGCATGGCCTGCCACCCGAACGACCCCGACGCGCGTCACGATCTTCGGCGACTCTGCGGCCGAGGTGCTCGACTACGTCGCCGACGCGAAGGCGTACCTCGGCGCAGGGCTCGACATGAACTGGCAGCTCAGGGTCTGCCGCCGGCTCGTCCAGCTCAGCTGTCCGTACGAGGGAGTCCGCCCGCCGACCGTCAACGACGTGATCCAGTCGACGCCGAACGGGGGTCTCGGGCCGATCGTGGTCGTCGACGTGGGCTACAACGACTACGTCGACCAGTACCAGAGCGACATGGACACCGTCGTGAAGGGCCTGCTCGCCAAAGGCGTCCAGCACATCATCTGGACGACGATGCACGAGGTGCGCACGGACTACAAGTCGATCAACGCGACCATCCGCACCGAGGCCGCCAAGTGGCCGCAGATCACGATCGTGGACTGGAATGCCGCCTCCCAGGGCCAGGCGTGGTTCAACGACGACGGCATCCACCTCAACTCGGCCGGCGCCTGGGGGCTCGCCCGGCTCCTCCGCCCTGCCATCCTCACGGCGTGCGGCGACCCGTGCCAGCCGCCGCCGGTGACCTCGGCACCACACTCCTACGTCATCAACGCAGGACCGGCGGGAGTCCGGATCGGGCCGTTCCTGCTCTGGAAGCCGGCGGCGCGAGGCACCTACGCGCAGGCGACCACGGCGTTCGGTCGCGCCTCGACCTGCCGAGTGCTGCCGGGAAAGAAGAGCCGGGCCTTCTGGCCGTCGATCGGGCTCACGCTTCAGTTCATCGGCGTGCACGGCAGCGTCTGCACGACGTCGACCGCAATGCAGCTGCAGACCCTCACGGCCACCGGCCTGCATTGGAAGACGTCGAAAGGGCTCGCGATCGGGGACCCCGTGGCAAAGCTCCTGCAGCTGTACCCGAGCGCGATCGCCCGTCCCAGGACGTTCTGGCTCGTCAAGCTCGACCAGGGCGCGAATCACGTGCTCTTCAGCGCTGCGGTGCGAAGCGGCCACGTCGCGGCGTTCTCGCTCGTCGTCCGCGTCGGCGCCTGAACCGCCGGTTCTCGGTTTCCTTCGCGCCCTTGCGGGCATATGCTGCACGCCTCTGAAAGATGACGATTCCCACCTCAGTTCCCGGCCGGCTGCGGCCTGCGTCGCCGCGGTTCACGCTGTCGACCGACGAGCGCCTTCCCGGGGCCGCGGCTGCGTTCTTCGGCGCGCCGCTCGACGTCACCACTAGCTTCCGCTCCGGGACGGGCGCAGGCCCGGGAGCGATCCGCCGCCTCTCCGACTCGCTCGAGACCTACAGCCCCGCGCTCGACCGCGACCTCGAGGATCTGGCGCTCGTCGATCTCGGTGACCTCGACCTCGGCGGGGACGCCCCTGAAGAGGCAGTCGACGCGATTGCCGACGCGATGGAAGAAGCAGCGGGCGCCGGCCGTCTACCAGTTATGCTCGGCGGCGAGCACACGGTTTCCCTCGGAGGCTTTCGAGGCATCAGGCGCGTTCATCCCGACGCGATGCTGGTGCAGCTCGACGCGCACGCAGATCTCCGTACGAGCTACGAAGGCCGTCCGCTCACGCATGCGACGTGGGCGTATCACGCGGCAACCGAGTTCGGGTTCGACTCGCTCGTCCAGCTCGGCATTCGCTCTGGAGCCCGCGAGGAGTGGGCCCACACGCGCGGGACGGCCTGCACCTCGCCCGATCTCGAGCTTCCCGAGGCGATTCGCGCCCGCCTCTCCGATCGTCCCGTCTACCTGACTGTCGACATCGACGTCCTCGACCCCTCCGCCGCACCCGGAACGGGCTGCCCCGAGCCGGGCGGTGCCACCTTCGCCGAGCTCGAGGCTTTCCTGCACGGGCTCGCCGGGCTGCGCGTCGTGGCGGTGGACGTTGTCGAGGTGGCTCCGGCGCTGGACCCGAGCGAGATCACGGCGGCTGCAGCCGCCAAGATCGTCCGCGACGCGGTTCTGATGTTCGGGGCCGGGGAGTAAGGGAGGGCCGGGCCGTGCGCATCGTCGTCTGCCGCGGTACCGGCGTAGGGCCAACCCCCCTGGCGGCGTTCGACAAGGCCCTCTTGGCCGCCGGCGTCGAGAACTACAACCTTATTCCGCTCTCGTCCGTCATCCCGCCCGGAGCCGAGATCGCGCGCGCGCGGTACGTGACGGACCCGGACGAGTATGGGCGCCGACTCTACGTCGTCAAGGCCGAGCAGCGCGCAACCGAGCCCGGTACTGGCGCGTATGCCGGGGTCGGGTGGGTTCAGGAGCCGGAGGACGGGCGCGGCCTGTTCGTGGAATGCGAGGGTACGACGTACGAGGATGTCCACGACGAGATCGCGGCGACCCTCGACTCGATGACCGAAAGCCGCCTGCGCGACTACGGTCCGGTCGAGAGCGAGATCGCCGGCATCGAGTGCACCGGCCGCCCCGTCGCCGCGGTCGTGATCGCCGTCTACAAGAGCGAGCCCTGGGGTTGACTGCGGCCGGCCGGGAGCGCTACCTCTCGACTCCGACCGAGACGATCGAGGTCCGCGCGCGTTCGATTTCCGAGCTTCTCGACGCCATGGGGCGGACAGGTTTCCAGGGGAAGTCGCTCGCGCGCTGCCTGGACGTGCTCGTCCGGATGGTCTCGGAGCCCGGCAACACGATCTTCCTCGGCTACGCCGGCTCGCTGTCGACGACCGGCCAGTGGAAGATCGTGCGCTGGCTGGTGGAGAACCGGTTCGTGGACGTGCTCGTCTCGACCGGGGCAAACGTCTCCGAGGACGTGTTCGAGGGTCTCGGCTTCTCGTACTACCAGGGCAGCGCGACCGTGGACGACGCGGAGCTGCTCGACCACCAGATCGACCGCTACTACGACGTGTACGCCGACGAGCTCGAGTACCGGCGCCTCGAGGCGTTCATCGGAGAGTTCATGGCGACGCTCGAGGCGGACCGGCCGTACTCCTCGGCCGAGTTTCTGAGCCGCTTCGGCGCTTACCAGGCGGAGCGCGGCGTCGACAGCATCACGGCGGCCGCTCATCGCGCAGGCGTCCCGGTCTTCTCGCCCGGCCTCGCCGATTCCGGCTACGGCGTCGCGGCGTTCCAGCTCGCCGAGGCGGGCGGCCCGCATGTCGTGCTCGACCAGCTCGAGGACATGCGGCAGCTCGGTCGGATCGGCAAGGAGTCGGAGGGAACGTCCGTGGTCTACGTAGGCGGCGGCGTCCCGAAGGACACGATTCAGCTCGTGACGGTGATGGTCGACCTGGCGCGCGGAGGCGAGGTGCCCTATCCGCACAAGTTCGCGGTGCAGATCACGACCGACTCGCCGCAGTGGGGCGGGCTTTCCGGCTGCACGTTCGAGGAAGCCGTGAGCTGGGGGAAGATCGACGCCGACGAAACGACGCGCGCGGTCTGCTACTGCGACGCGACGATCGCGCTGCCGATCCTGGCGCACGCGCTGCTCGAGAAGGGCGTCGAGCGCAAGGATCCGCCGAGCTTCGACTGGCTGCTCTGAGGGTGGACTCCACCGCTGCGGTCCGGCGCTGGGTCGATGGTTGGACGCGCGGCTGGGCGGCTCATGACGTCGAGCCGATCGCAGCGGTCTACGCGCCCGATGCGGTGTTCGTCTCACATCCGTTTCGTGAGCCGCAGTCGCCGTCGGTTTACGCGGCCTGGGCGTTCTCGGACGAGGAAAAGGCGGACGTCCGGTTCGGCGAGCCCGTGGTGGGCGACGGATGCGCAGCCGCCGAGTGGTGGGCATTCGTCCGGTACGAAGGCCAGGAGCAGACCCTGGCCGGGATGTCGTTCCTCCGCTTCGGCCCGGACGGCCGTGTGATCGAGCAGCGCGACTACTGGTCGATGGAGGATGGGCGCCGCAACCCGCCGCCCGGCTGGCGCTGAGGAACCGGGCCGACAGCCTGAGAATCGTCACATTCGCGTTTCACACACGTGCGAAATTCCGCGCTACCCTCAAAAACGGGGGCAGGGCGCGAGAGCGCCCCCGGGGGAAAGAAACAGTCGGCTGGGGCTCGGGAGAGAGAGCGGTCAGATTCGCGGACGATGGCGGTCGACGATCGCCGTCGCGTCCACGCCGGCCGGGAGGGTGCCGTACGCGAGGCCCCCGCTGCCCGTCAGTCGTGACGCGCAGAACGCGGCCGCGACGGACGGCTCGCTGAAGCGCACGAGCAGCGAGGCCTGCAAGGCGAGCGCCATCCGTTCGACGAGCCGCCGCGCGGTCGGCTCGTCCGGATCGACCAGTTCGCGCTCGAGCGCCGCCAGCCACGCATCCAGGCGCGCGTCGGCGCCCGACGCGAGACGGCACTCGTCCACGAACGCGTCGCGCGTCTCGGGACTCCGGCGCAGGGCCCGGAGGACGTCGAGGCAGATGACGTTGCCCGAGCCCTCCCAGATCGACTGCAGCGGCTGCTGCCGGTACAGACGCGGCATCACCGATTCCTCGACGTAGCCGTTGCCGCCCAGACATTCGAGCGCTTCGGCCGCGTGCCCCGGGCCGCGCTTGCAGATCCAGTACTTCGAGACGGCCGTCGCTGCGCGCCCGAACGCCGCTTCGCCTCGGTTGTACGCGCCGGCGAGGCGCATCGCCGTCAGCGTCGCGGCCTCGGACTCGACGCAGAGATCGGCGAGGACGTTCTGCATCAGCGGCTGGTCGGCGAGAAGGCTCCCGAACGCCGATCGATGCGCCGCGTGGTGCGTCGCCTGCTCGACCGCCGCCCGCATCACCGCCGCCGTCCCGAGGACGCAATCGAGTCGCGTGTGGTTGACCATCTCGATGATCGTCCGCACGCCCCGGCCTTCCTCGCCGACGAGCCGCGCCCACGCTCCCTCCAGCTCGATCTCGCTGGAGGCGTTCGAGCGGTCGCCGAGCTTGTCCTTGAGCCGCTGGATGCGAAAGCCGTTCCGCGTCCCGTCCGGGAGCGCCCGCGGGAGCAGGAAGCACGACAGCCCGCCCTCTGCCTGCGCCAGGACGAGGAACGCGTCGCACATCGGCGCCGAGCAGAACCACTTGTGGCCGGTCAGCTCGTACTCCCCGGCGCCGAGCGCGACCGCCCGCGTCGTGTTCGCGCGTACGTCGGAGCCGCCCTGCCGCTCGGTCATCGCCATACCGCAGAGGACGCCCCGCTTCTCCGCCGCCGGACGGAGGGCGAAGTCGTACTCGAGCGAGGTCAGTCGGGGCTCCCATTCGGCCGCAAGCTCCGGCTGGGCCCGCAACGCGGGAACCGCAGCGTGCGTCATCGAGATCGGGCACGTATGGCCCTGTTCCACCTGCGCGGCGAGGAAGAAGAGCGCCCCCCGCGCGACGTGTGCGCCCGCGCGCGGCTCGCGCCACGACAGCGAATGGACACTGTGCTCCACGCTCGTCTGCATCAGCGAGTGCCAGGCCGGATGGAACTCGACCTCGTCGATCCGGTTGCCGAAGCGGTCGTGCGTTCGCAGCTTCGGCGGGTTCTCGTTCGCGAGGCGAGCCCACTCGGCCGGCTCGCCGCCCAGGAGCCGCCCGAACGCAGCCGCCTGCTCGTGCGCCCAGCCCGCGCCTTCGCGCTCGAGCGCCTCCGCGAGCGGCCGGTTCTCGAGAAAGAGGTCGTGCCCCGCGAGCGGCGGCGGCTGGTTGAGCCCCTCGGGCATGCGACGAAGCGTCGCCATGAGGGGATGCTACGGAGGCCCGAGGCTAGGCGCTTCGGCGCGCGTCGCCCGTGACGTTGTCGAGCGCCGCATCGAGCTCGGTGAAGATCGCGAGGGCCTTGTCGGCGCGGACGATCTCGAGCACGCGGGCGACGTTGCCGGGCGGACAGACGAGGATCCGCCGCGCGCCGTCCCCGCCGCTCATCAGCACGTGCAGCCCGCTCGAGTCGATGAACTGCAGCTCGGTGAGATCGACGATCACCGGCCGGCCCCCGTCGGCGGCCCCGGCAAGCGCGGCCGCGAGCTCGGGCGAGGTCTGGCAGTCGAGCTCACCGCCCAGCGAGACGACCTCGCAGTCGACGAGCGAGCGTACGGTGATGTCGAGGCCCGAGTCCTCCATGGTCTCCTCACCGAGTGAAGGACGGGGACTGGGGGTTCGCCCGGCGAAGAAGAAGATACTAACTAGTCTCCGAAGCGGCTACAAAGCCCCAAAGCACCGGTGGTCGTCGTCGGCGCCCCGAACTGCGTGGAGGCCGGACGCCGATCGCCCGCGCGATCGTCCTCTGCCGGGCGAGACAGCTCCGGCGGCGCGCGCGTCGAGGCCCGTCTTGCGAGCCTCGCGCGGGACCGGCTCCAGCGCACCGCGCCCGAGCTCAACCGAGGAGCACCGGGAGACCGCCACGCGGCGGGACCTTAACGTTCCGGTCGATGGCCCCAGGCGACGCCGCCCGTCTCTACCACGAGCTCACATCGTACTCGCCCGACCGCGAGTGGACGGACCCCGTGGACGACGCGCGCGTCGTGCAGGGCTTCGAGCCGAACGACGTCGAGCGGTTCCCGGCGTCGTGCAAGGCGTATCCGCCCGGCTTGTCGACGGTTGCCCTCCCACGCGAGTGGCCGCCGGTGGCGGCGCCGGCGACGGCCGTGCTCGCCGGGACGCACAGGGCTCCGGCGGGCGTTCTCGACCTGCCCGCGCTCGGCCGGCTGCTGCACCTCTCCGCGGGCGTCGTACGCTATGTCGACCGGCCGTACGGGCGCTTCTCCTTCCGGGCGGCCGGCTCGGCAGGCGGGCGTTTCCCGCTCGAGGTCTACGTCTCGGCCAGGAGCGTGGACGGGCTCGAGGACGGCGTCTGGTGGTACGACCCGATCGGTCACGCGCTCGTGCGGGTCGCTCCGGCTGCGGACGGGGAGGCGACCGCGCTCGTCGTGACCGGCATTCCGTGGCGGACCGGCTGGCGCTACGCGGAGCGCGGGTTCCGGCACGTCTACTGGGACGCCGGGACGATGCTGGCGCAGACGCTCGCGCTCGCCGAGTCGGCCGGCCTCGGGCCGCGGCTCTGGACGGGGTTCCCCGACGACGGGGTGGCCCGGCTGGTCGGAGCCGACGGCGTGCACGAGTGGCCCGTCGCGGTCGTCGGCCTGGGCGGCGGCGAACCGGCGATACGCCCGCGCGGCGAGGCCGCTGCCGGCGACGTCGACCGGGCGCCGATGGAGTTCCCGCTCGTCACGGAAACGCAGCACGCCGGCGACGTCGAGGAGCTCGGCGAGCCCTGGCCGGCCGGCGCGCCGCTCGACGACGCCCCGGATTCGCCGGATGTGGACGACGTGATCCTCGAGCGCGGCTCGACGCGGTACTTCGACCCGGCGGCGGCGCTCCCGCGCAAGGCGGTCGAATGGGCGCTCGCCGCCGCGCTCCGGGGCAGTCACGTGCCGCACTTCGTCGCGGTCCACGCCGTGGACGGCCTGGAGCCCGGCCTCTACCGCTGGCCGTCCCTCGACGAGCCGGTCCGCGCCGGGAACCTGCGCGAGGAGCTGCTCTTCGTCGCCCTCGAGCAGGCGCTGGCGCGCGACGCGTCTTTCGTCGTCATCGCGGCGGCCGACCTGGAGGCCCTCGACGACCACGACTACCGCGAGGCCCAGCTCGACGCGGGGCTCGTCGAGGGCAGGCTTCACCTCGCGGCCTACGCGCTCGGGTTCGGCGCCTCGGGGATGACGTTCCTCGACTCCGAGATGGCCGGGCTGCTCGGCGAACCGCTGGCGGGCCTCCTCTGGACCTGCGTCGGCGTCCCGACCTATCGCAGCCGCCCCGGCGGGGCCCCGGGCGCGCCGAGAGAGACGAAGCCTCCGCGGAGCTCTTCGTGAAGGTCGCGGGCCGCGAGGTCCCGATCACGAGCCCGGACAAGGTCTTCTTCTCCGAGCGCGGCGAGACCAAGCTCGACCTCGTGCGCTACTACCTCGCCGTCCAGGAGCCGCTGATCCGGGCCGCCGGCGGCCGGCCGACGCTCCTGCAGCGGTTCCCGAACGGCGCCGAGGGCAGCTCGTTCTTCCAGAAGCGCGTCCCCGAGAGCCGCCCGGACTGGCTCGAGACGACGATCGTCTCGACCCCGAACGGCACGACGTCGCGGGCCCTCGTGCTCGCCGACATCGCGCACGTGGCGTGGGCGGTGAACCTCGGCTGTCTCGGGTTCCACGTCTGGCCGTACCTCGCCGACCGGCCCGAGTTCACGGACGAGCTGCGGCTCGACCTCGATCCCCAGCCGGGCGTCGGGTTCGACGATGTCCGGGCGGCCGCTTCCGAGCTCCGCGGGCTTCTCGACGAGCTCGGGATCGTCGGCTACCCGAAGACGACCGGCCGCCGGGGGCTGCACGTCTACGTGCGCCTCGAGCCGCGCTGGGACTCGTACGCGGTGCGCTCGGCGGCCGTCGCGGCGGCGCGGGAGCTCGAGCGGCGCCGGCCGAAGCTGATCACGGCGGCGTGGTGGAAGGAGGAGCGCGGCAAGCGCGTCTTCGTCGACTACAACCAGAACGCGCCGCACAAGACGGTGTTCGGCGCCTGGTCCGTGCGCGCGCGACCGGGCGCGCAGGTGTCGGCTCCGGTCACATGGGATCAGATCGACACGATCCATCCCGACGAGCTGACGATCGCGACCGTTCCCGCGCGGCTGGCGGCGAACGGCGACCCGTGGGCGTCGATGAACGACGAGCCTCAGTCGCTCGAGCCGCTGCTCGCGCTTCACGAGCGCGACCGGGCCGCCGGGCTCAAGGACGCGCCCTGGCCGCCGGTCTATCCGAAGCAGCCGGACGAGCCACCGCGCGTCGCCCCGAGCCGCGCTCGCAAGAGCCCGAACTAGCCGGCGTGCAAGAAACCGTGCGCTGAGGGGTCTTTCCTCCTGACCAGCCGTCGTGGCTGGCCGCCTCGTGCAGAAAGAGGGGGACCGATGCGAAGGCAACTACTGCTGGCGACGCTTCTCGTCGCCGCCGGCATTCCAGCCGGCCTGCTCGGCGCGGCGGCTCCGGCTCACGCGAACGCGAGCTGTCCGTGGATGAACACGTCGCTCTCGGCCGCCGACCGGGCCCACATGCTCGTGTCGGCGATGACCGACGACCAGAAGATCCACATGGTCTCCGGAACCGGGGACCCGGGCAACGGGCCCGGCGTCGGCGCGGGCGCGATCGACGCCGTCCCCGAGCTGTGCATCCCGCGGCTCGGGCTCGCCGACGGCGCCGGCGGCCTCGGCAACGGCAACACCGGAGTGACCGCATGGCCTGCTCCGATCGGCCAGGCGGCGGCGTTCGACACCGCGACGCAGACGACGTTCGGCCAGGCGCTTGCCCAGGAGTTCACCGGCAAGGGCGAGAACGTCTGGCTCGCGCCGAACGTGAACATGGCCCGCTACCCGCTGAACGGCCGCACGTTCGAGGCCTACGGCGAGGACCCCTACCTCTCCGGCCAGACCGCGGCGGCCGCGATCCAGGGCGCCCAGAGCCAGCACGTGATCGCGACGGTGAAGCACTACCTCGCCAACAACTCGGAGACGAACCGCAACTACGAGTCGTCGAATGTGGACGACCGGACGCTGCACGAGATCTATCTGCCCGCCTTCGAGACCGCGGTCAAGCAAGGGCACGTCGGCTCGGTCATGTGCGCGTACAACCGCGTCAACCAGATCTACGCCTGCGAGAACGGGACCGTCCTGAACGACATCCTCAAGGGCGAGTTCGGCTTCGACGGCTTCGTGATGTCCGACTGGTTCTTCGCGGCGCACGAGGTCGACGACGCGAATCAGGGGCTGGACATGGAGATGCCCTCTCCGGTCGCGTTCGCGGCGCTGAAGCAGGCCGTCACGGCCGGCGTCGTCCCCGAGTCGCGCCTCACCGACATGGCCTACCGGATCGTGTACTCGATGTTCCGGATCGGCCTGTTCGACCACCCGGTCTCGACGCCTCAGGCCGATGTCTCGACGTCCGCGCACCGGTCGCTCGAGCAGCAGATGGCCGAGGACGGCACCGTGCTGTTGAAGAACGACGCCTCGATCCTGCCGCTGACCGGCAGGAAGCAGACGATCGCCGTGATCGGCGATGTCGGGCAAGGTGGCGCTGCGAACGTCTGCTCGGGCGGGGGCTCCGCCGCCGTGGACTGCAGCACGTCGGTGCCCGCGCTGGACGGGATCAAGGCCCGGGCGGCCAAGAACGGCGACGCCGTCCTCTTCGACAACGGCTCGGACACGGCGAGCGCCGCCGCGACGGCCGCGAAGGCGAACGTGGCGATCGTGTTCGGCTACTACAAGGAGTCGGAGGGCTCGAACCGGCAGAGCCTCTCGCTGGACGGCAACGGCGACGCGCTGATCGAGGCGGTCGCGGCGGCCAACCCGCACACGGTCGTCGTCCTCGAGACCGGCGGGCCGGCGACGATGCCGTGGCTCTCGAGCGTCCAGGCCGTGCTCGAGGCGTGGTATCCGGGCACGGAGCTCGGCAACGCGGTCGCCGGCGTCGTCTTCGGCGACGCCAACCCGTCCGGCCACCTGCCGATCACCTTCCCGGTCTCCGAGGCCGATTTGCCGACGGCGGGCAGCCCGCTCCAGCAGAGCGACGACTCGCCGGAGCTGAACTACACCGAGGGCCTGAAGATCGGCTACCGCTGGTACGACTCGCAGGGGATCGCGCCGCTGTTCCCCTTCGGCTACGGCCTCTCGTACACGACCTTCCAGTACTCGGGGCTGAGGGTGACGGGCGACCCGCGTGACGGGGTAACCGCGACGTTCACGGTCAAGAACGCGGGGAAGCGGGCCGGCGCGGACGTGGCGCAGGTCTACGTGGGATTCCCGGCGGTCGCGGGCGAGCCGCCGCGTCAGCTGAAGGGCTACAAGCGCGTGTCGCTCAACCCGGGCGCCAGCGCGAAGGTGACGATCTCGCTCGACCGCCGCGCCTTCTCGTACTGGGATCCGGCGTTCAGGTCGTGGGTGGTCGCGCCCGGCTGTTACACGGTCTCGGCCGGCGACTCGTCCCGGACGCTGCCGCTTTCCGCCCAGACCTGCTAGCGAAAAGCCCAGGGGCTCGCTGCTCTCCGGAGCGGCGAGCCTCGGGCGGCCGGGCGTCCTATAGTCGCGGCGTGCGCGGCCCGGACGAAGTGCTGATCTTCGAGGGCGGCGAATGGGTGCCGTCGCCTTCGCCGGACGGGCCGCACACACGGTTCGCGGAGATCCGCTACTTCCGGTCGAACCTGATCGGCTACCTGCGGATCGCTCTCTGTCTGGCCGCGGGCGCCACGATCGCCACGTCCTATCCGTTGCTGACGGCAGGGATGCTGCTGGGCGCGATCCTGCTCGACTGGGTCGACGGTCCGGTGGCCCGTGCGTATCGCGAGTGCACGGTGTTCGGCTCGGGCGTGGACTGGCTCGCCGACGTCCTGGCCTACGTCGTCATTCTGGCGTGGTTCGTCAGGCTCTCGCCCACCTGGGCGCCCCTGATCCTGGCCGTCACGACGATCGAGCTCGTCGCCTGCGTCTTCGACTTCGGCACGACCGCGACCGGGCGCTACCCGCGGCTCGGGCCGCAGCGCGGCTTCCGCGCGATCCTCCAGTGGTGCATGCCGGGCGGGTCGTACACGGCGTTCGGGTCGTTTCTGTGGCTCGCCTACCCGGTCTTCGCCCTCGCGTGGTGCGTCGACCTGGCCTGGTCGGGGCAGCCCGGGCCCGTCGCGACGACCCTGGACGTGCTCGAGTGGGGATTGCTGGCGCCGGCCGTCCTGTACGCGTGGTGCGAGCTCGCGTACGTCACGTTCATCCTCGACGAATGGCGCGAGGCGCCTCGCGATCGGCCGGGGCAAAGCCCCACGCGTTGAACCGGAAGGGGGCGTGCGAGTAGCCGGCGAGCTCCTGGTCGGCGATCTCGACGCCGGTCAGGCCGCACTCCTCGAGTGTCCGGGCGAACCAGGCCCGGTCGAAGTAGAGATGCGTGAGGCCCCGGTAGAGCTCCTCGTAGGCTTCTGCGCCGCCGGCGAGCTGCTGACGGCGGGCGAGGTCCTCGGCCTGTCGGCTGCGGTCGGGCAGGTCGAGCACGGCGACGACCTGCCGGGCGCCGGCGGCCATGCGGCGGAGGACGCGGCGAGCGTACGCCTGGGACGGGAAGTAGAGGAACACGCCGAACGACACCACGGCGTCGACCGGCTCGCCCGGCTCGAGCTCGGAGGCGTCGGCGACGTCGAAGCGCCCCTCGGGCATTGCCTGCCGGGCGTACTCGATCAGCGTGGGCGACCGGTCGATCCCGGAGACGGCGCAGCCCTGCCGGTAGAGCTCGTAGAGGAAGGCGCCGGATCCGCAGCCGACCTCGAGGACGCTCGAGCCCGGCGCGATGCGCAGGCGCGCGGCGGTCCGCCGGACGTAGGCGGCCCAGTCCTCCTCGCCGACCTTGCCCGGCCCGTCGCCCAATCCGTCCGCCGCCATCAGCGCCGACAGGAGCGAGCCTCGGCCGCGGTCGAGGGCTCGTCTCTGCCAGACCTCGTCCCAGGGAGAGGATGTCACCCTGTGACGGTCCGCCGGCAGCCGGTCACGATCCGGGCGACTATACAGCCGTGATCCCGGCTTTCAACGCGTACGCGGACATGGTCGGCGACCTGTTCCACGGCGGCCACGTGAACTTCCTCCGCCAGGTGCGCCTGCTGGCCGGCGAGCGCTTGGCCGAACGCGACGGAGTCACGCCCGAGCAGGCGGACTCGAGCGTGCGGCTCCTCGTCGGGCTGCTCGGCGACGAGTCGGCCGCCGCCTACAAGCGGCGCCCGATCGTCCCTCTGGCCGAGCGGGCCGCCGTGGTGGGCGCCTGCAGGTACGTCGACCTCGTCATCCCCGACTGCCCGCTGGTCGTCGACGAGCCGTTCATCGAGCGGCACGGGCTCGACCTCGTCGTCCACGGCGACGACTTCGACGAGGACGAGATCGCCCGGTACTACGGCGCGGCGGTCCGGCTCGGGATCTTCGCCACGGTGCCGTACACGCGCACCGACGCCGCCGGCAACCCTCTCTCCACCACGGCGATCATCGCGCGAGCCCGCGGCTCCGAATAGCGCAGTAGCATCGCCGCGTGAATTGCCCGTCGTGCGGGGTCGAGAACCGGGTCGACGCCCGGTTCTGCGATTCCTGCGGCACGGCGCCTCGCGGCGCCGGCCGAGGAGCGGCGCAAGCTCGCCACGCTTCTCTTCTGCGACGTCTCGGGTTCGACCGTGGTGGGCGAGCGTCTCGACGCGGAGGGCGTCCGTGAGCTGATGTTCCGCTACTTCCACCAGATGCGGGACGCGATCGAGGGCACGGCGGCACGGTCGAGAAGTTCGTCGGGGACGCGGTGCTCGCGGTGTTCGGCGTCCCGGTCGCAAACGAGGACGACGCGGCCCGCGCGGTGCGGGCGGCACTCGAGATGCGGGCGCGCATGGAGGAGCTGAACGCAGAGATCTCCGGGCGCTTCGGCTCGACGCTCCAGCTGCGAATCGGGTTGAACACCGGCGAGGTCGTGGCAGGCGACGCCTCGCCCGGCCGGAGCGGCCCCTCGTCGGCCGCGCGCGGGAGCTCGCTCGGCTTCGCGCGCTCTTCGACCGAGCTGCGGGTGGCCGGGCATGGCCCGCTGGGGCCTCGGGGAAGCGCTCGCCGCCGCCGGTCGCAGGAAGGCTGCGGCAGCGGCATACGAGGACGCGATCCGCTGCTTCGAGCGGAAGGGCACCGTCGCCCATGGTCACCCGGGTGCGCCCCCGGCTCGAGGCGCTCCGAGCGGCGGCGCCTACCTGAGGGACGGAGGAACTGCTAGGTCGTCGCCGGCGCTCGGCGGGCCCGCAGCACGGACCAGAACCAGCGCACCTCGCTGCCGCGCGGCAGGAGGTCGGTAGGCCGTCCGCCGAGCGCGCGGACGAACAACACCGCCATCGCCAGGCCGCCCGCCGTGTACGAGAGCATCGAGGCGATCGAGGCGCCGAGGTCGGCGTGCGACGGGATCAGGAGCACGTTGGCCACCGCGGTGACCGCGAAGGCGAAGAGGATGCCGGCCGTCTCGAGCAACGGACGGTTCTGCGAGGTCAGCGTCATCCCGAGCTGCTTGATCGCCGCGATGCCGAAGGCGCCGAGCGCCAGGATCCGCAGGTCGCGGACGGAGCCCTCGAAAGCGCTGCCGAAGACCGTCACGCAGAGGAACGGCGCCGCGACGATCAGCACGACAGCGGAGACGAGCGTCAGGAGCATCACGGCGCGGAGCCCGATCGCCGCCTGCCGCGCCGCCTCCTTCTCCTCCGCGCGCACGAGATCCGGGCGCTGCACGGTCGCGACGGCGTTCGGGAGGAAGAACAGCACCTCTGACCAGGCCACGGCGACGCTGTAGAGGCCGAGCGGCTTCGCTCCGGAGATCGACCCGAGCAGCCACTGGTCGAGCCGGTAGTTCCCGACCATGCCGATCGAGCCTGCATGCGTCTTCACCCCGAAGCCGACCAGACGCCCGGCGAGCCGCCGGTCGGCGCGGCCGAAGCTGTCGAGGCGGAAGTGGACGTACCAGACGAGCAGGAGCAGTCCCGCCCACTGGCCGATCGACCACGCGACCACCGCGCCGCGGACGCTGAGGTGGCCGGTCGAGGCCAGCACGAGGTTCGTCAGGGCGTTGAGGATCGGGCCGAGCAGGATGACGATGTTGGCGACGGCGAAGCGGTACTCGACCAGGGCGAGCATGTACAGGTAGTACGCGAGGATCAGCCCGGGCACCGTCGCCAGGGCAATCCAGCGGGTCGTCGGGTCGACGTGGCCGCCGATCGCGGGGAAGACCCGGATCAGCAGGGCAACGACGCCCATCGAGACGACGCCGAGGACCAGCGAGATCGCGACCGACGTTCCGGCGAGCGACGGGAGCAGCTTCCGGTCGCGGCCGCCGAAGTTCATCACGGCGGTCTGGACACCCAGGTTGGAGAGCTGCGAGACGAACATGGCCATCGTCAGGACGAAGGCGACGTCGCCTCGGCCCGACGGCCCGAGCGCGCGCGAGACGATCAGCACGTTCACGAGCCCGAGCGCGGCGCCGGCGACCTGCTGGCCGTAGGTGCCGATGATGTTGAGAATCGGCGAGCGGCGTCGCCGCGCGCGATCGCGCAGGTCTCGACCCATGTACTCATCTTCGGCCGAAACCCCGAACTGCTCAACCCCTTGCAGCTTCCCGGTTTCTCACCTATAGCGAGAGAAGTGCCCCCGCCGGGGCACGTTCGATTTCGAGGGAGGAACACCGTGGCAGGCAGCGTCTCGCAGGGCCGGACAACGTGCAGTGCGGCGACGCGCAATTGCAGCTTCTGGGACTGGGGAGAGGGCAACGTCAGGCCGCACTGCTGCACCGATCACCTGCTGGAGCTGATCGACCACGTCCACGCGGTGCTCGACAGGCACGGCATCCGTCACTGGCTCGACTTCGGCAGCCTGCTCGGAGCCGTCCGCGAGGGGACGTTGATCCCCTGGGACGACGACGCCGACATCGGGATCCTCGCGGCGGACGCGCCTTCCGTGGTCGCGCTTCGGCAGGAGATCGAGGCGACCGGCCACGTGCTGACGGTCATCGACGACTATGCCGTCCGGGTCCACTACAGCGCGGTCAACCGCATCGCACTCGATCTCACCGTCTGGCACGAGCGGGACAAGCTCCTGCACGCGACGGAGAACCCGCTCCACCTCTGGCCCGGCATGCACGACCGCAGCTCCTTTCCCCCCGAGCTCGTGGAGACGCTCGGCGAGGTCACGCTGCACGGCCGCCGACTGCCGGCTCCGTCGGACCCGCACCGGCTGCTCGAGCAGCACCGCTACGGGGTCGGCTACCTGACCCCCACGCGGCCGATCGTCAGCTTGCAGGCACGCCAGGTGATCGGGTCGACCGAGATGACCGACGCCGCGGCCGCCCTCGTCTCTCTCGTCGCCGAGCGAGACGCCCAGCTCCGTGGCATCGCCCGCGGCCGGCTGCCGTTCGCGGGCTCAGCGCGCTGGGACACCGGCCCCGGGCGGTTCCTGGCGCGGGCGATGCTGCCGCTCGAGCCCGACCACCTCCGCCTGAACGCAGCGCGCGCTTCGTTCGCGCCCGCCGGGGACACGGCGGCCGAGCGGCTTGTCCACTCGCTCGCCTGGACAGAGCAGGCGATCGACGAGTACCTGCATCCGCCGGCGCTGATCGGGTTGCGTCGCTTCGCGCGCGTCCTGATCCGCGCAGGCCGGGTCGCACGGCGCCGGGCCTTGCGTTTCGAGGCCCCGAAGGCTCCCGCTCGCTACCTCCAGCCGACGGGAGACGTCCGCTCGACCAGTGCAACTTCGCTGTCAGAGTTTTCCAAGCAGCGGCAAGGCGCGCCGGTCCTGGAACGGGACGCCGCCTGATCGGGCGAGACAGGTGACGCGACGCGAACTCGCGACCTCCATCGTCGTAGACTCGCTCGGTGGCGGCTTGTCCCGCTTGCGGCAAGGAGAACCCTGAAGGCTTTCGGTTCTGTGGGTTCTGCACCGCGCCGCTGACCGGGGAGCCTGCACCGTCTGTCCAGGAGGAGCGGAAGGTGGTCTCAGTCTTGTTCTGCGACCTGGTGGGGTTCACGGCCGCGTCGGAGCAGGCGGACCCGGAGGACGTGCGGGCGCGGCTTCGGCCTTATCACGAGCGGGTGCGTGTGGAGCTGGAGCGGTTCGGCGGGACGGTGGAGAAGTTCATCGGTGATGCGGTCATGGCGGTCTTCGGGGCGCCCGTCTCGCACGAAGACGATGCCGAGCGTGCGGTGCGCGCGGGGCTTCGTGTTCTGGAGGCGATCGAGGAGTTGAACGAGCGGGACGCGCGGTTGGATCTGCGTGTGCGGATTGGGATCCATACGGGAGAGGCGGTCGTCGATCGTGATGCGCGGCCCGAACGTGGCGAGGGGATCGTGACCGGGGATGTGGTGAATACGGCGGCGCGCTTGCAGTCTGTGGCTCCCGTGGACGGGGTGGCGGTTGGTGAGGCGACGCATCGGTTGACCGAGCGGGTCTTTGTTTACGAACCGCTGGAGCCGGTGGCGGTGAAGGGGAAGGCTGCTCCGGTGGAGTGTTGGCGGCCGTTGTCGCCGCACGCACGGCTGGGCTCGGACGTCACCCGCACTCATGCGACTCCGTTTGTTGGAAGGACGGTCGAACGTCCGCTTCTCATGGCGGCGTTCGAGCAAGCGGCTGGGCAGCGTTCGTGCCGTCTAGTGACGGTCGTCGGGGAGCCGGGGATGGGGAAGAGCCGCCTGTGTATGGAGCTTCTCGCCGATCTGGACGATTGGCCCGGGCTTGTGCGCCGGCGCCAGGGCCGGTGCCTGCCCTACGGGGACGGGATCGCGTTCTGGGCGTTGGGGGAGATCGTGAAGGCGGAGTGCGGGATTCTGGAGTCGGATTCCCCGCGGGAGGCGGAGGCGAAGCTGGAGCAGGCGCTGCCGGTCGATGACCCTGATCTGCCCTGGTTGAAGGCGCGGCTCCGCCCGTTGGTCTGTGGGGATGGGGAGCCGGTGGCGCAGGAGGAGTCTTTCACTGCTTGGCGGCGGTTCTGCGAATCGATGGCCACGTCGGGGCCGGCGGTGTTGGTGTTCGAGGATCTGCATTGGGCTGACGAGACGCTGCTCGCGTTCCTGGAGCATCTGGTCGCCCGGTCGCAGGACGTGCCGTTGCTGCTTCTGTGCACGGCCCGGCCGGAGCTGTTCGAGCGGCAGCCGTCGTTCGGGGCGACGGGGAACGCACAGAGGATCAATCTGGAGCCGCTCGCAGACGAGGAGACCGCCGTCCTGATCGGGTCGTTATTGGAACGGGCGGTGCTGCCCTCGGATACCGAGGCGGGCCTGCTGGAGCGGGCGGGTGGGAATCCGTTGTACGCCGAGGAGTTCGTCCGCCTCATTGGCGATCGGGGGGAGGTCCGCGGTGTGCCGGACCTACCCGAGTCCGTGCAGTCGCTGATCGCCGCGCGGCTCGACACGCTTTCGCCAAGAGCCAAGAGCTTGCTGCAGGACGCGTCGGTAGTCGGGAATGTGTTCTGGGTCGGCGCGCTCGCCGAGATGGGGGGCCGCGACGCGGGCGACGTCGACATGGTCTTGCAAGACTTGTCACGCCGGGAGCTTGTCCGCCAGGCGCGACAGAGCTCGATCGAGGACGAGTCGGAGTACGGCTTCTGGCATGTGCTCGTCCGCGACGTCGCCTACGGTCAGATCCCGCGCGCCACGCGCGCCGCTCGGCATTGCGCAGCTGCTGTTTGGCTCGAGCGGCAGGCGGGCGAACGTGTCGAGGACATCGCGGACGTGCTCGCACATCACTACGTGAGCGCGCTCGAACTCGCGCGCACGGCGGGCCGCGTCGACGAGGTCGCCGGATTGAAGGCGAGCGGGATCCGCTATCTCGCGCTGTCCGGCGAGCGCGCGCTTTCACTCGACGTCGACAGCGCCGAGGAGAGCTTCGCTCGCGTGCTTTCGCTCTGCGCTGACGATGACCCGGAGCGTGCCCTGGTGCTCGAGCGCTGGGCGTACACCGCGTACCTCCAAGGCCGGTTACACGACGCGCGGGCCGGGCTCGAGCGGGCGGTGGCCCTACATCGCGAACAGGGCGACGCGCTCGCCATCGGTCGCGCGCTGACGACGCTCTCGCTCGTGATGGGCCGTATGGGCGACCCCGGCCGCCGAGACGCCGCCCTCGAAGCTCTCGCAATACTCGAGGGTCAGCCGGGCCCCGAGCTGGTCGCGGCGCTCGGTCACCTCGCCGGCATCTACTTCGCAACCTCGGACTACACCGACTCGATCGCGGCCGCCGACCGGGCGCTCACTCTCGCATCCGAGCTCGGCCTGGAGAAGCCGGCTCGCACGCTCGGCACGCGCGGTGCCTCGCGCAGCGTCCTCGGCGAGAGGGAAGGTCTCGAAGACCTGCGGCGCTCGGTCGAGCTTGCGGTCGAGCAGGGTCGCGGGCGCGAAGCGCGATGGAATACGCTCGCCATCGCCACCTGGTTGTACGAGGGGCCGGAGGCGGCCCTCGCCACGTGCCGGGAAGGCATCGAGTTCTGCGAGGCACGAGGCATCGCCGAGCCCGCGTTGTGGATGCGCACCGGGACACCGCACTTCCTCACAGAGCTCGGCCGAACGGAGGAGGCACTCGCCGCGGGCGAGTGGCTCGTGCCGGAGTTGGAGCTTGCGGGCCACATCCTCAGCGTTGGGGCAAGCGCGTCGAAACTTCGTCTTCTCGCCGAGCGCGGGGTCCAGCAATCGCTTGCCGTGGTAATGGCGCTCGTAGTGAAGTCACGCCAGAGCGGCCAGCCGCAGTTCCACGCAGAAGCCTTCGCCGCCGCATCGTTCGTGCTGCTTGCGGGCGGTCATCCACAGGACGCGCATGCCCTGGTGCAGGAGCTCGGGAGCCTGACAGGCTTCCGCTTCAATCCCAACTACGCCGCCATGCTCCCGCTGCTCATCCGCACGACGCTCGGCCTCGGCGACGTGGAGCTCGCGACACACCTGGTGCAGTGCGCCGAACCGCGGACGCCGCTCGCAGAGCACGCCATGGCCGCTTGCAACGCGCAACTGGCCGAAGCGACCGGCGACCCCACCACGGCGGGCGCCCTCTACGACGATGCCGCTCAACGCTGGCACGGGTTCGGCAACGTCCCCGAACGCGCCTACGCCCTCCTCGGCCAGGGCCGCTGCCTGATCGCCCTCCGACGGGACGGGGCGGAGGTCCCGCTCACCCAAGCCCGCGACCTGTTCGCGTCGATGGGCTACAAGCCCGCGCTGGCCCAGACCGAGTCGCTGCTTGCCGAAGCGTCCATTCCGAGAGAACCTCAAGTGCGACGTCCGAGCCCTCCGAACATCTAAAGGGTTCGCGTCGCTCGGTGTCCCCGGTCAGTTCTCGGTATGGAACATCGGTATGTATGAGATGCCGACGATTGCGCCTTCTGGGGATTGCAGTCTGGCTACGGTCTGTCCCCAGGGTTCGGTCCGCGGTGGGTGCAGCAGTGCGAATCCTGCCTGCTCGAGTTCCTGTGCGGCCGATAACACTGCCGCCGTCTCCTTAACGTCGAACTCGATGCTCGCTTGCGGCACGGGCCGTCCTGCCGGCCACTCTGAGGCGCCGAAACATGCCTCGGCGGCCTGTGACAATGGCCAAATGCCGAAGGACTTGCATCCGCCGATCTGCTCGCTGTGCTGATAGCCGCCAGCGTCGCCATCAAGCGGTAGCGCGAGCGTATCGACGTACAGTTTGCTGCTGTCCGGCGGGTCGGGTGCGATCACCGCCACGGTCGAGAGGAATTCGATGTTCACTCCGCCTCCTCGTTCGCAATGCGTGGTTGACTACCCCCTTCTTCGCGACGCTGGGCGGATGCGGTTCCGCCGTCGATCGCCGCGATGGATGCCACGGTGGTCAGGCCGAGGCCGAAGCCCTCTTGGGAGGTGCGGTCGCCGAGCCGTTCGAACGGCTGGAAGACGCGGTCGACATCGGCCCGGCTGAGGACGGGGCCGGTGCTGGCGACGTTGAGCTGGCTGCAGCGCGCGACGGTGCGAGTGCTGATCCAGATCTCGCCGGCGTCCGCGTTGTAGCGGATTGCGTTCTCGACGAGGTTGGCGATGAGGCGTTCGGTCAGCACCGGGTCGCCCGAGATGATGGCGAACTCAAGTGTGGCGTGTATCCGTCGGTTGCACAGGTCGACGGCGTCGAGCACGCTCGTTCGGAAAGCCCCGGCGCGACGAGGCTCGCGAGCGTCTTCTGGCGTTCGGTCTGCGGAAATCTGAGAGGCCGGTCACACAGGCTGCGACCGCGGATACAGAGGCCGTCCCGCCGATGTCCGCTGACATCTGTCGAGGGAGAGCGCGAGGCTGCCTAGCCCGCGTCGGTCCTAAAGCGCAAGAAAACCCCTGCACCTGGCAGGGCCTTTCGAGACGGGAGCGACGGGACTCGAACCCGCGACCTCCGGCGTGACAGGCCGGCGTTCTAACCAACTGAACTACGCCCCCGAGCGAGCCCCAGTCTAGTGGAGCACGTCGAGAGCGGCGAGCGGCTTCCTGAACGGCGCCACGACATAGACGCCGGCCGCCTTCTCCTGCGACTCGGCGTAGAGCCGGCGGGCGTGCGCGACGCCGACCTCGGCTGCGCCGGCGCCCGCGTCGAGGAGCGCCTCCTGCAGGCTCTCCGGGACGACGATGCCCGGCACCTCGTTGTGCAGACGCACCGCCAGCGGGTAGCTCCAGACCGGAAACAGGCCGACGAGGAGGGGGATCGGCGAAGGCCCGCCGAGCGCCTCGACGAAGCGGTCGAGGTGCCCGAGGTCGAACAGGATCTGCGTCATCGCAAACTTCGCGCCTGCGTCGACCTTGGCGCGGAAGCGTTCCGCCTCGAGCTCGAGGTCGTCCGCGGTCGGGTTGACGGCGACGCCGGGGAAGAACGAGGTCGGCGCGTCGATCGCCTTGCCGTTGTAGTTCTCGCCGCCGTTCAGGCGCGAGATCAGTCGCGTGAGGCCGATGGAGTCGAGCTCGTAGACCCCCTCCGAGCCGGGGTAGTCGCCGACCTCCGGCGGATCGCCGGTGACAGCGAGGACGTTGCGGACACCCTCGGCATGGACTCCGAGCAGCAGCGACTCGAGGCCCATGATCGTCGAGTCGCGGGGCGTCAGGTGCGGAATCGTCTCGATCCCCACCGAGCGCTCGATCGCGGCCGCCATCATCAGCCCGCTCATCGCGGCGCGGGCGGTCGCGTTGTCATTGATGTCCACGAAGCCGGCCAGGCCCGAGTCCCGGATCGCGGAGGCGACCTCGATCATCCCGGTGTAGCTTCCTCCGAGCGGCGGGTCGAGCTGGATCGACACGACCCAGCGGCCCTCGCGCAGGTCGCGCGCGAGCCTCGTCTCGTGCTCGTCGGCGGCGCTCGCGACGGCCAGCTCGCGTTCGGCCGTGTGGAACGGCGAGCGCGGCCGACGGCCGTCGGCCAGCGCGGCGCGGATGGCCGCGATCTCTGTCGGCGTCGTGCCGCAGCAGCCGCCGACGAGCCTGGCGCCGAGGTCGAGCGCCTGCGCGGCGAACTCGGAGAGGTACTCCGGCGTGGCGTGCGGGAAGATGATCCGGCCGCCGGCGAGGCCGGCGAGGCCGAGGTTCGGCAGCGCTGCGAGCGGCGGCCCGTCCGAGCCCATCAGCTCGAGCGCCGTCAGACAGGAGTGAGGCCCCGCGCCGTGGTTCGCGCCGAGTGCGTCCACGTCGAGCGCGCGCAACCGGAGCGCCGCGTCACGCGCCGAGACACCGGCGAGCGTCTCCCCGTCCTCGTCGAAGGTGAGCAGCGCGACGACGGGCAGCGACGACACCGATCGCACTGCCGTCACCGCGGTCTCGAGCTCGTCCAGGTCGTAGAACGTCTCGACGAAGAAGACGTCGACCCCGCGCGCCTCGAGCAGCTGCGCCTGCTCGGCGAACAGCGCCTGCCGGTCGTCCTCGGCGTCGCCGACGTCCCCGAGCGGCCCGATCGCCCCGGCGATGAAGACCTGCTCGCCCGAGATCTGCCGCGCCTCGCGCGCGATCTTCACGCCCTCCGAGTTGATGCGCTCGACCTCGTCCTCGAGGAAGCGTGCACCGAGCTTGCGGCGGTTGGCGCCGAAGGTGTTCGTCTCGATCAGCTCGGCTCCGGAACGGATGAAACCGAGGTGGAGCGAGAGCACACTCTCGGGCGCGCGAAGGTTCGCCTCCTCGGGGCAGCGGAGGCGCGGGACCGCGCTCGTGATCAGGGACCCCATGCCGCCGTCGCAGCAGATCGGCGGGCCGTTCGCGAGGCGCTCGATGAAGGGATTGGCCACGCGGCCACTCTAAAGCCGTGGGCATGAGGTGCCGATCAACCTGGCGAACTCCTCCGACCGAGAGACTAACGGCAGAGTTTCCGGACGCGCAGGGGATCGGCGGCGGGCTTCGGCCCGCCGCTCCTTCTTCGTCGGGAGACATGTCCGGATCGGCCGGGTGTGGACAAGTCTTTGCGCTTCGGTCGCGATCCGCGCCGAATTGGCACGAACGCGTCGCCTTTGCGTGCGCGCTTGCTCGTTACGCTCACGGCGTGGGTGGAGGGTTGTGGCCCCACCCACGGATGGGGCGGGGTACGCGCTGCCGGCCACGGCGGGCGGGTCGAAAAACGGATTTGCCCAAAGGGCCGTGTCCCGTTGTAGTATCCGCTTCCCCCGAAGGTGAGCCGGAACGAGCGTGGCCGGCTCTTTGCGTTCCAGGTAGGTCTGCGGTTCCGAAGTCCCCACCCAGCGCGAAGAAAGCGGAGGTCACGTGCTCACCGTCGACATCTCACTGCCGGAGATCGAGGAGCTCCACAAGCTCGTCCAGGATGGGCTCGAGAAGGGCGTTCTCACCTACGACGAGATCGTGCAGGGCCTCGAAGAGGTCGATCTCACCAAGGAGCAGGTCGAAGACTTCTACACGTACCTGATCGACC